>Ga0208989_10000239_pt1 | contig 14384 bp, 12 predicted proteins | sample MedBloCAOM3_M1_FD_187852 | JGI IMG/M metagenome (GOLD analysis project Ga0208989, IMG submission 187852) | Forest soil microbial communities from El Dorado National Forest, California, USA - Mediterranean Blodgett CA OM3_M1 (SPAdes) (version 2) | ecosystem: Environmental > Terrestrial > Soil >...
TTCGATATCGCGGGCGCGACCAGCGGCGTCGCCATCTGGCCGGCACCAGTGGGATGGTTTTCGGTCTGTATCACCTCGATGTGCATCGGCGGCACCTCGTTCATGCGTGGGACGCGGTAGTCGTAGAAATTCGACTGTTCCACCACGCCGTTCTTGATCGAGATGCGCTCGCTCAACGCGACGCCGATGCCATAGACGATGCTGCTTTCGGTCTGCGCCACGACATTGTCCGGTTGCACCGCAATGCCGCAGTCGATTGTGCACCAGAAATTGTGCAGCTTGATCTGCCCACTGGCGCGATCGAGCGACACCTCGGCGACACCGGCGACCTGAGAGCCCGCATAGTCGATATAGGCGAGCCCGAGCGCGCGGCCGTCACGCTTGCGCCCCCACTCCGCCATCTGCGTTACGCGCTCGACTGTTTTGTAGGCGCGCGGCGTGTTCTTGAGCAGCTCAAGGCGGAACGCGAGCGGATCGATGCCGCGCTTGCCCGCGATCTCGTCGATGAATGTCTCAGTCGCGAACTTGTTGGCCAGGAAGCTGATTCCACGTAACGGATTGGTCCGCACGCCCGTGTCGCGATAGACATGCTCGACCAGCTGATGCGGGACGTCATAGCCGCGGGGTTCACCGCCCAGCATCGCGACGTTGTCCCGGCCGCCGTTCCTCTGGTAGAGCACCGGCTCGTAGTAGGGCCCGATGCGGTCCACGGCGACCCGATGATGCCAGGCCGTGATCTTGCCCGAGGCGTCGACGCCGGCACGCAGATAGTGCGCTGAGATCGGCCGAAAGCGGCCATTATGCACATCGTCTTCGCGTGTCCATATCACCTTGACGGGACGCCCCACCTCCTTCGACAGCATAACCGCATCCATGATGAAATCGAGGTCGCGATTCCCGCGCCGGCCGAAGCCCCCGCCCATCAGGAGATCGTGCAGCTTCACCTTTTCGCGCGGGATGTCGAGGAACTTGGCCGGCGTCTCGGTAGCCGTGGTCTGGCTCTGAGTGCCGGCCCAGATCTCGACAGAATCACCCGCGGCCGAGACGGCGGCAACCGCGTTTAGCGGCTCCATTTGGGCATGATACGCATAGTCGCAACGGTATTCCGCCTCGACGATGCTCACAGCCTTGCTGAACTCGCCGCGTGCGTCGCCCTGGCGGCTCCATTCGGCCGCACGCCCCTGCAGGTTCTTCGATTCTACCGCGAAGTCCTCGACTCCCTTATCGCTGTCGAAGCCCCACGCCGTGCCGGTGCGGGTCCAGGTGACCGAGCGCGTCAGTTCCTCACGCGCCATAAATGCCGCCCACGGCGTCTCGGCGACCACGCCTACGCCGTGCGGTAGCCGTACGATGCTGGTAACACCCGCTACCGCCTTCACCTTGGCGTCGTCGATCCTGTGCGGGGCCGATCCTTCGACCGGGGCGCGGAGAACAGCGCCATACAGCATCCCCGGCACCTGGACGTCGATGCTGTAGGTTGCGCTGCCGTTGACCTTGCTCGGCAGCTCGGTGCGCATCACATCCTTGGTGATGAGCCTGAACTGGGCCGGCTTCTTCAAATCCTCGGGCTTGATCGCCGGCGGCTCGGCGGGAATCTCGGCAAAGGCGGCGATTTCGCCGTAGGTCAGGCGGCGGCCCGATTTCGCGTGCACCACCACGCTCGGCTCCGTCGTCAGCTCGTCCAGCGGGACGCCCCAGTGCCTGGCCGCATTGCTGAGGAGCACGCGGCGTACCTGCGCGCCGAAGGTGCGCAGTGGCCGGAAATAGGCGGTCACAGCGTTGCTGCCGGCAGTGTACATCATGAGGCCGCCGAAGGCGGGATTGCCATAGATCGCTGCGTTCGGTGGGGCCGGTAGGATGCGCACCTTCTGCCAATCGGCATCGAGCTCCTCGGCGATGATCAGCGGCAGCGAGGTCATAGATCCCTGCCCCATCTCAGTCGCAGGCGACATGATGGTGATCGTGCCGTCCTCGGCAATGCTCACCCAAGGGCTTAGCGCTTTGCCGCTGCGTGCGCTCGCGGGCGCGGCGGCTCTCGTTCGGCTGTCCGCGCCGAGCGCTATCGCGAACGTGAGGCCGGCAGCGCCAGTCATGACCTGTCGGCGCGAGAGTCGAGTGTTCAGGCTCCTGATGTGCTTCGTCATGGCTTAGGCCTCCCGCGCAGCGCGCTCGACCGCGCGCACGATGCGCTGATAGGTCCCACAGCGGCAGATGTTCGTGCTCATGTGCTCGATGATCTGCTCGCGGGTGGGCTTGGGATTCTGCTTGAGCAGGTCGGCCGCACTCATGATCTGGCCGGATTGGCAGTAGCCGCATTGCGGAACATGCTCGACGAGCCAAGCCTTCTGCACCGGATGCGAGGAATCCGCCGACAGACCCTCAATCGTGGTGATGGTCTTGCCTGCGATATCGGAGACCTGTGTCTGGCAGGAGTACGCACGCTTGCCGTCGATATGCACCATGCACGCTCCGCACAGGCCGGTGCCACAGCCGAACTTGGTTCCGGTGAGCTTGAGACCTTCACGGATCACCCACAACAACGGCGTTGCTGGGGGCGCATCCGTTGACGCCGCCTTGCCGTTCACAGTGAAGTTGGTGGACATGGTCTCCTCCCTGGATGTTACTGCTCGAGATGTTACTCCACTTTGATCAATCCGCGGTGACGCCAGTGAACTTGATGACCTCCGCCCATTTCCGGGTCTCGTATTCAATGAACTTGGCGAAATCTCCCGGCGATCCCGCAAACATGTCGCAGCCCAGATCAGCTAGACGTGTTCGCATGTTCGCATCGTCAAGCGCGGCATTGATCTGCTTGTTCAGCGCGTCGACGATCGGCGGCGGCGTACCTTTGGGTGCGACAATGCCGTACCAGCCGCTCGCTTCGTAGCCCGGCAGAAACTCGGCCATGGCGGGAACGTCAGGCAAGACTGGCTGACGCTTCGCCGTCGTCACCGCCAACGCCCGCAGACTGCCAGGTCGTACATAGGCGAGTGAGGATGGCACGACCCCGAACATGGCTTGCACCTGGCCGCTCAACAGATCGGGTATGGCGGCGCCTTCGCCCCCCCGATACCAGACGTTGGTCATCTTGACGTCGGCCATCATGCTAAACAGCGCGCCGGCGACGTAGAGCGGCGTGCCGGGGCCGCCCGACGCCAGATTTACTTTACCAGGATTGGCCTTTGCGTAGGCAATGAATTCCGGAACGGTCTTTGCCGGGACCGCCGGATTGACCTCCATCACAAGGGGAATCCTAGCGATACTCGCCACCGGCTCTGCATCGCGTACAAAGTTGAAGTTGAGGTGCCGATAGAGCGCCGGATTGATTGCACTCGAAGACATGGCGAGCAACAGCGTGGCGCCGTCTGGCGGAGCCTTCAGCGCAAGTTCGGTGCCGATGTTGGTGCTGGCACCTGGCCGATTGTCCACCACAAACGGTTGTCCAAGTTTCTCCGACAGCCATTGCCCGATCAGCCGCGCGACGATGTCGGGCGAACCGCCGGACCCTGTGGCCACGATCAAACGTACGGGCCGCACCGGATAATCAAGTGCCCATGCGGCGCGCGATAGGCGTGGCAGCGCGGCAGCAGCTGCGGCGAGAGAAAGAAAGTCTCGACGGCGCGCTTTCATCATGCTCTCCAAAACTCACAAAGCTCCATCGCTGCTGCGCCTGCTGCTCCAAAACCACTCAGGAACTAGCGGCGCGATGCAGAGCCAAAATTGCAAGCTGGACAATGAAACAGCATGTGGGTCTCCCTGTGATTTTGTAATTGGTCATTTCATCCCGGGGTTCCCTCATCGGATCGCATGCGAGCCGCTATTTCTCCGCACGCTGGCTGGTGACCACCGGCAACAGGATCCGCGAGGGCTGCGCGGCGGAGTGGAAGATCGTGTCCTTGCCGATCTTGTTCGGCAGATAGACATGCTCGAACACGAAGTCGGTGATGGCCGAGTCGCCGTTGGCAAGCTCCAATCGGATGCGGCTGCCCTTCTTGAATAGGTTGGCCGCCGGCATCACAGGCACCTCGAACGTATAGGCCTGCTCGGGCGTCAACGGCTCGACCTTGGTGTGTGAGTACCAGGGTGCATATTCGGTCGACAGCTGCTTGTTCAGCTCGCGGTGCGAGGCCTTCATCCAGCCCTTGCTGACGACGCGGAAACGCGGCTGCACCTTGCCCTGCTCCGCCGGGTCTTGCGGGAACTGCTCCGACAGCTTGACGATGAAGTCGGTGTCGGTGTTGCTGGACGCAGCGTGCAGCACGAGCTTGATCGGTCCCGCGATCTCGAGATCGGCGTCCAGCGGCTCGGACGTGAATGTGAGAATGCGCGCGACGGTATCGGGTCCCTGCGGGCCGAAGGTGACGACGCCCGCGCGCCAGCCGGGATCGGGATAGTTGAACACGGTCGTTCCGCCATCGGCCGCCGGCGGTGTGGTATCGAGCGCGCCGTCGTTGAGCGACTTCACCGAGCCGGTCGGCCCCTTCTTCAGATAGAACGACCGATAGGTGATGTTGTCCGGCGGCCAGCTGTCCGCCGATTTCATCACATTGGCGCCCATCACATGATAGCGGACCGCCGGCTCGTTCACATACGAGGTCTGCTGGCCTTTCAGGCACCAGTCGTAGAACGGCAGCAGGTATTTTTCGTGGAACGCGATGCTGTTGAAGTCGGCTGCCGCCTGGAACACGTTGGGCGAGCCGGTGATCAGCAGCTTCTTCGGCGCATTGATGTGCTGCCAGCCGACGATGTTGCCCTGCAGATGCAGCTCGACCTTGGCCCAGATGCCGATCGAGAACACCGGGACGTTGATCTTGTCGAGCTGCTCGAGCGCCGCCCGCTCCTGCCAGAACGCATCGTAGGTCGGGTGCTTGTTCGCCTCGTCGGCGAGATCCCACGGCAGCATCTTCGAAGGGCCGGTCGAGGGATACTGGTTGAGCGGCCGCAGCTCGCCGTTGTACCAGGTGCTGGTGAACTTGCTGGGAATGCCGCCCGAATAGGCAATGCCGGTGTAGGCGTCGATCAGGCCGTCATACGGCGCGATGCAGGCCAGATGCGGCGGCTTCTGCGCGGCCATGAACCACTGCGTCATCGCGTAATACGACTGTCCGATGCCGCCGATCTTTCCGTCCGACCATGGTTGCTGCGCGACCCACTCGATCACGTCGTGGAAGTCGCTCTGCTCCTTGCTGTCCAGGAACCGGTACTCGCCCTCGGACCGGCCGGTGCCGCGCACGTCCATGTGCACGAAGGCATAGCCGTGATCGAGGTACCATTTGACCGGCCCGGTCTCGCGCCACAGGAACTGCGGCGTCGGCGGCAACAGGTTGTTGTCGAAGCGATAGGGCGAGGCGGCAAACAGCGTCGGATAGCGCCCGGTGCTCTTCGGCAAATAGACCGCGACAGCAATGTTCACGCCATCGCGCACCTGGACGTTTTCAATCCGGGTCGGCGCGATGATCTCGTCATCGGCGGCCTCCAGCTCGGAGGCAAATAACAGAGCCCCGAGGCCAAGCATCGTTCCGCAAAAAGCAAGGGTCTTGAGCATCGAACCTCCTGATACTTGACGTTGCACGTCCAATTCGACGATCGGCAGACTCGTCAGGACATCGACGCCCGGTCTTAGTTCTGCCGCGCCTTCTCGTAGGGATAGATCAGGGTGCCGGTCCTAGCGTCCGGCGGCCAGACGATCGGCTGCGCCTTCCCATCGCGGAACTGGTCAAGGTTGTTGGGCTGCGCATTCTGGACTTGGGTCCAGACCATGCGCGACTTCGCCCATTCGCCGTCCTTGCCGAACGAGAAATCACCGGACACAGTCTTGAAGCTCGCGTTATGCATGTAGGCCGCGAGCGTGTCGTGATCGAGGCTCTTGGTTGCAGTCACCGCCTGCGCCAAGGTCTGGCCGGCCGAATAGGCGAACGGCCCCCAGGCAAAGCCGAGCGGATCGATCTGGGCCGCCGCCGCCTTTTCCGCATAACGTTTGAGGAAGTCGGCGGAGCCGGGGATTTTTGGCGCCAAAGCTGCGGCGAAGTTCTCACCCACGATCAACCCGTTCGCCACTGGACCGAGCTGGACCTTGATCGGCGTCACAAGCATGCCAATCATCGCGCCGCCCATCATCTTCGGCGACAGCCCTATCTCGTTGGCGGAGCGGATGATGCCGACGTTGTCTGGCGGATAGGCGCCAACGTAGACGGTATCCGGATTGGTGGCCCGCACCGCGCGCACCACCGGAGCGAAATCGGTTGTGCTCGGCGGGTAGCTCTTGTCGTAGACGACCTTGAATCCGTGCTTCTTGATTTCCTCGCGGGCGCCGTGGGCGGCGCTCTGGGCGAACTCGGCGTCGGCGGCAAGAATCGCAACAGTCTCTGGCTTGGGTGTCTGAGCCGCGGCGAGATCGAAGAAACCGATCGAGAAGGCGTTGTTGCCCTCCGGACCGACCGAGACCATCGAGAAGTATTTCGGGTAGCGGAACTGGTCGTTGATGCCGATCGCAGTGAAGCTAATCGTCATCTTGTTGTTCTGGATGATGGTCGGCATCGCGGGCGCAACGAAATTGGTGCCGTAGGGTCCGAGCAGCAGGTCGACTTTGTCGACTTGGATGAGCTTGGTGTAGATGTTGGGCACGTTCGCCGGCGCACTCTGGTCGTCATAGATGACGAGCTCGAGCGGGCGGCCGAGCAGCCCGCCCTTGGCGTTGACGTCGTCGCGCCACATCTCAAGCGCGGTGTTAATCACCTTGCTCGGTGCGGCGCCAGCGCCGGTGAGCGCGAGGCTCAAGCCGATCCGGATCGGACTCTGCGCGGACGCCCCCGCAATGGGAGCAAATCCGATGATCAGCGCGAGACCAATGGCGCGCAGCGCATTCCAGCAACAGTCCATCGTTTCCTCCCTTTGATCCCGGAAGCGGACTTGCCCGCTGCTCGGGATCGCGTTGCGGCGACGCTTCTTCGGCGACGCCTTAGTCTAACGAAACGCCATCATGCAGGCCTCGTGTGCAGCCTTTCGGTCCATCGCGGCGGCAAGCGGTGCCGCCTTCTCCCTTTCGGCGACGGACCTCGCTCATCGGCATACTCTCGGCTAAACCGTTCCTACGGGCTAGCGTGATTGATGAATTTGGCGGGCGGCGCTTCGCCCCACTGCGAGGTGAGCGCCTCCTCGGCCGCCACCAGGTTCGAGCCGTTCGCCAGATTCAAGCGGTCGCTGTCCGCCCAATGCTCGTGCACGCGGCCCCAGGGGTCGGCCCAGTAGTCGTAGACCTGGCTGCCGAGCACGTGGCGGCCGATGCCCCACATGTGCTCGTACTTGCCGAAGCTCGCCAGGTAGTCGTGCCCCATGGCGACGTCGTCGATGTCGGGCACCTCGAACGACAGGTGGTTCCAGCCGGTTTTCTCGTGCCGCAGGCAGAAGAAGACGTGGTGATCCACAAAGGTGTCGCCGCGGTCGCAGCGATTGAACGAGCCGATGAGGTTGTTCTTTTCGCCGGCGTAGACGTCGTCCGAGCAGATGACGCCCAGGGTGTCGCGGAACCAGGCCACCGTCTCCTCGAACTTCGGCGTCATCAGCACGCCGTGCGCGACCCGTTTCACATGCGAGGGCCCCTTGGGCAGCCGCATCAGCTCGCCCGCCCGCGACAGCGGCTCGTCGCCGGAATTAAGCCGCTGGCGTTTGGCCGGGATCGGCGGCAACGTCGCGATGCCGTGCACCACCTCGATCTGGTAGCCATTGGGCTCGGTCAGCCGCACGCGCTTGCCGCCGCCGGGCTCGTCGATGCTCTCCACCGCCGAGGCGCCGGGCGCCTTGGCGAGGCGCGCGAGGTCCCCCTCGCTCGGCGCGTAGTAGGCAAGCCCGACGACCTTCGGCTCGCCCTTCTCGGTGATGTGGACGTGATGGGGCGGATCGGTGCCGCGCATATAGAGCGCGGTCGGCGTGCGCTCCGAGCGCACCAGGCCGAAGCGCGTGAGGAACTCCTCCATCACATCGAGGTCGGGTGCGCGAAACCGCCCGTAGGCAATGTCGGTGGCTTTGATCCAAGGCATTCGCATCTCCTTATGCTTTTTCTTTCCGCTTTACCGAACCTTGTCCAATCTTAAGCCCCCTCACCTCATGGCGGCTGGCGCGTGTGAGAGATTCCATTCATCGGCCCCACGCAAATCGGTGGTCGGCCACACGCGCGGCGCGTAGGTAGCATCGTTGAGGATGATTTCTTCCTCCGCCGAATATTCGACAATGCTTCCGGTGTAGTCGCGGAAATAGAACACGATATTGTGTCCAGCGCCGTGCCGCAGGGGCCCCCAGATCAACTCGACTTTGCCGCGCTCTTTCATCTGCTCGAATGCGCGGTGCACCGCGAGCGGATTCTTCAACGTGAATTGCATGTGATGGAGCCCGTTATACTGCGAGCGTGCCGCACCAAAGCAATGAAACAGTGTGTGACACCGGAAGAATCCCAGCACCGGGATGCCATCGGGAGCAACAATGCGGGCCGACTCCTTCAATCCCATCACTCGCGAAGCAAATTCGAATGTGGCGCCTACATCCACCGCGCGGACGATTGCGTGGTCGAATGAGACGGGCGCGGGCGTCGTCTGCGGTTCGGCCACCAGCGCCGCCATCGGCACATCGACCAGCACCCCCGGCACTAGTTCGATGATCTGCCCACCAGGGCTTGCGAACCGTAACGCCGGACCGTGTCGCCACAGTTGCGAGCGCTCGATTCGCTCGCTCTTCACCCCGAGTTCAGTGAGTCGCTCTTCGGCCGCGAGCAATTCGTCCGCGCTGCGTACTACATAGGAAATATGATCGAGCCTACCCTTCTCCCCCGGGGTGTAGACCAGTGAGTACGCGTCCAACCCATGGGCCGCGAGGTAGTGTCGTCCCTCGATGTCCGCGTGAACGAGGTAGAACCCCATATTCTCCACAGCGTATTGCGCCGCCGCGGCAGGATCGTTCGAATGAACAGCGATGTAATTACCGCGATCGATTCCCAGTGAGTGCAGAGTGTTGAAGGGACCCGAATAGAGCGCCGGCGACCCGGCTGTTTGCGTTGCTGTCATCGAAAGCTAACTCCTCTTGATGGCGGTCGATCTATAGCGATTGGCGCAAGCTGCTGGAAATCAGGCCGATCGTTTGGTTTTCGACCTTCCCTTCCTCTCTTGCCAGAATTGGTATTCTGCCGTGCATGGTCATCGTCCTCAAGCGTGGCCTCCTACTCGGGCAAATCTGCGTCATTCGCCTCGATTATCGTTTCCAGACAGTGCTTGAAAATCCGCCGATACTCCTTGGGGAGCGAAGCGATGATCATTTCCTGGGAACGGATCGTCGAAGGGAGCAGCTCTTTCAGCGTCTTCAGTCCATGAGCTGTAATTGAAAGATGGATCGCCCGTTTGTCGTGCGGAGAATTCGACTTGCTGATCAGGTTCCGCTCGAGCATGCGCGGAACCATCTCGTTGATCGTGCTCCGATCCATCCTGGTCAAGGCTGACAACGCAGCCTGGGTCATCTGCCCGCCGTTTCGGAGCGAGAGCAAAATCGCAAATTGGCGGGGCGTGAATTCTGCGTTCCCGACCTGCTTGTAATAAGCCGCATCCGCAATATTTGATGCGCAGCGCAGGAGAAACCCGGTCAGGCTTTCGAGTGGCGGAGGCGTCGCCTCGTCATCGGCAGTTGCGATCGTTCCGCCCGACTTTGGTTTGCTGCTCATCACGAGTCTGCCATCAAGCGGCCGAAGCGGCGGCCTTCACCGGAACCGTCATCTCTCCAATCCCTTGGCAATGCGCCAGGATTGAATCCCCATCGACCACAGGTCCAACTCCCTCCGGCGTGCCTGTCAGGATGACATCGCCGGGATGCAAGGTGTAGTTCGCCGCAGCGAGCTCGATCAATCGTTCAATGCCGACCGTCATGGCCGCGGTACTGGAACGCTGGCGGACTTCGGAGTTGACCGCGAGGGACAGCACGAGGTCCCCGGGGTTGGCTATCTCGTCGGCGGTCACCAGCCAGGGCCCCAGCACAGTGAAGGTATCGCCCGATTTTCTAAAACTCCGATCTGCGACACCGCGGACGGTCATGTCCAAGCCGATGCAATAACCCGCAACGTAGGTTAGAGCGTCCGAGCCCCGGATGTTTCGCGCCACGCGTCCGATCACCACAGCGAGCTCGACTTCGTAATCCAATCGTTTCGCGTGGGGTGGAATAACAATCCCTTGCGACGGGCCAACGAGAGATGAATTCGCCTTCAAGAACAGGCCCAGCTTCTCGGTCGGCGCTTCCATGTCGATCAACTGTGCGCGATGAACGCCCGCATCGATCGCAGGGTCCTTGGTATCCATCTCGACATGAAGACGGTAATTGGCTGGCGCGGCCATGATCTTGCCCGGGTTGGCCACGGGACTGAGCAGACGGACATCGGCGAACCTGTGCTTCGGCGCTTCAGCCGCAATCCGCTTGACCCGCTCTTGTATTTGATCGAGATGCGTGACCACAGGATCGCCCCCGGGCAGCGGCCAGCGCAGCTGCGGCAGGACATCGACGGCCGCCGTGACGTCACGCACGACGTCTCCTTCAACCAATCCAAGCCTGTCGTTGTTGAAGCGGCACAAGCGCATTGTCACTCTCCTACATCCAGCTTGCGTCGCGATCGCAAGAGGTCAAATCGCCCGTGGACACTCGTTGACGAGGCATGGGACTCTATCGCGGCGCCCCAGTCATCTCTTTGGCCACCTTCTCAGCAATAGGCTTCCAGGTCCGTTGCTGGCCGATGGCAAATTCAGTGACTTGCTTGGGTGTCATCGCGTGCGTGTAAGCGCCAAGCTGAGCAAGCTTCTTCTTTACCTCTGCCTCGTCCATTGCCTTGCGGAGATCTACGCTCACCTTCTGGACGATCGCACCGGGCGTGCCAACAGGCGCCAGCAGCACGTTCCAGCCGCCGGCGACGAAGCCCGGGAGCGTTTCCGCGACGGTCGGCAAGTCCTTGAAATCCTCGAGCCGCTCCAGCGATGCAACGGCAATGCCCTTGATCAGGCCACTCGTCATTCCGCCCGCCAATCCGGAGTACCCCTCGATCACGATGGCAACGCGACCCGTCCCGACATCCGTCATGGCCGCGGTCGGTCCTCCGGTATAAGGAATCATCTGCAATTTGATCCCGGCACGTTCCTGCAAAAGCTCCATGGTCAAGTGCGTGATGCGGCCGCGCCCGGTCGTGGCGTAGCTCAATTGGTCGGGCTTGTTCTTTGCGAGCGCGATCAGTTCGGGCAGCGACTGCACCCCGATCTTGGGCGACACCGCAATGAACATCGGCTGATGGCTAACGAAACCGATCGCCGTGAAATCCTGCGGCAGCTCTATCGGCAGGTTCGGCGCGACGCCGGGTGCGCCCTTGAGTGCGATAAAGGTCGAAGCGGCACCCACGTACAGCGTATAGCCATCGGGTGTCGCCGTCTGGCCGGCGCGGGCAGCAATTGAGCCCCCGCCGCCAGGACGGTTGTCGACGACCGCCTGTTGCCCCCAGATCGTCGAGAGCCGCTCAGCCATCAGACGCACCGAGACATCGGTGGCGCTTCCCGGCGCAGAGTCGCAGATGATCCGCACCGGCTTATCAGGATAAGTGGCTTGCGACAGCGCGCCCGCAGGTAATGCGAGCGTTGCCGCGATTGCTAACGTGAATGCCTTCATTTCAGTGCGCCTCCTCCCGATCATTGGTTGCGCCCTCTTACGCCCTGCTAGGCTTGCACCCGTGCCGCCTGTTCGTTTGCGATTATAGGACAGTCTCCTCCTGTCGGCCGCGTGGTATTGGCCCGGCCCAGGTCTCGTCGCTGGAGATCAGGCGATTCGAGTCTGAGCGCGGCAGGCCGTCGCATCTCGTGCCATAGAGCCAATCGAACTCGTCGTACTCCTCCGGCGCATGGCTTGCGAGATAAGCGTTCCTCAAATCGGCCGCGACGTCCTTCGGATGCCAGAAGTGCTCGAAGAAGCGTGCGGTCATCTGCACGCGGGTCGCGCGCAGAAACCGAGTATTTTGGAACGCCACAAAGGCGCGGGCCATGTCGGGCGCATGCCGATCCACGCAATCTGCAATGCAGAAGGCGTCTTCAAGGGCCTGACACGCTCCCTGCGCGAGAAACTGCAGCATTGGATGGGCGGCATCTCCGAACAGAACCACCCTGTTCCTGGCCCATTGGATGATAGGGTTGCGATCGAACAGCGGCCAACGTCGGCCGCGGCCAACCTGTTTGACGGCCGGCTGCGATCGAAGCCGCGCCAATCTTTGGCGACCGTCATGACGCGGTAAGGCGGCTCCTCGAACTCCGTCGCGAAGCTCACGCCGCCGCACACGGGGCAGCTGGCGACCTCAACCGAGGCCTTGTCCAGCTCGCTGATCAATTACCCGAAGTACTCCGTCTCGGTGGCAACCGACTCGTGACCGGCGTCGCGCTCGCGCACGACCGACCACGCCATCTTGCGGCCCATCTCGATCGATTGATCCATGTTGTTGTAGCGGAACAGGCCCTGACGGCCGCCGATCTTGATGTTCCCGAGCTGATGGACGAACTCCATGATCGGCGTGAGGTTCTCCTTGTACGTGAGGTCGTAGACCGGATAGGCGTGTGGGAGCTTGTAGACGAACCCGCCTCGCACCTCGCCGCGCTCGATCAGTCCGATTTGCGCGAGATCGGACGTAGCGATCTCGATCAGCTCCTCATCGCTGGCGCGCCAGTGCTCGTCGCCGATCCGGCACGTCACCTCGGCACACACCATCGTCTTGTCCGCCGGCGCACAGTTGGGGCTGAAGTTCTTGAACTCCGAGATCCGGTGAACGGTCAGGTCGTGATCCGGGAGGTAGATCCAGCTGTCCGGTGAAACCTGCGGCTTGTCGATCTTGAGATACACGAACACGATCGAGACGTAGCGCAGGCGCTTGAGCGCGTCGCGGACGGCCTCGGGGGCGGCCGGGCGTACGGCCCGCGCCAGGACCGTAATCGGGATGGTCGAGATGTAGTGGTCAGCCGACACCGACCCCCGCTCGGCGCCGCCGTACTCGACCGCGATCACGTTGTTGCCCTCGCACTGCACTCGGGTCACCGGGGCCCCGGTCAACACCGTTGCACCCATGTCCTCAAGCTCGCGCAGATAACCCCGCGCGAGCTCACCTATCCCACCCCGCTCCGGATACATGAACTCTCGAACGAGCGTGCGCGGCGTACCGCGCGAAGGCATGAGCGTCTTCTTGACCGTGTCGGCGAGGCTGAGCAGTGAGATGCGTTGGCTGGCCCAGTCACCCGAGATCTGCTCGGGCGACATCTTCCACGCCTTCCCCGTGTAGCGGCCGAAGAACACGTTGTAGAGAGTGCGGCCGAATCGTTTGACGACCCATCCCTCGAAGTTCTCGTCGCTATGGTGCGTGAGCCCCACGCGCTCGGTGAAGCGCACCACGAAGTAGTCCAGGAAGGCTCGCAGAAGCACCCGGGGTGGCAGGTTGCGCAGCACGTTCCCGGCCTGCAGCGGGTAGTCGAAGAACCGGTCGAACAGCAGAATCCGGGACAGTCGCGTCGCGCGACGATGGTTGCCGGCCAGGATCCGCTCGACGTGCGCGATCAGCTCGGCTTCGGTCGTGTGAAAGCGGTGCGGACCGAAGTCGTAGGACCAGTACTCCCCGTCGCTCTCGTCGACGAACGAAGAGGCCATGCCTCCCACCTGCGGCTCACGCTCGATGACCGTGACGTCGACGCCGCCCACCGCCAGCTCGTAGGAACACGCCAGACCGGCCAGTCCGCCACCGAGGACGACTGGAACATTTGCCCCGGAACTCGGGGCACAGTCAGCCGGTCCTCAATGCGACGGCGGGTTCGCCGTCAGCAACGGATTGACGATCTTGCCAGCCATTTATTCCGAATCGAGCGCACCGACCGCTTCGAGCTGCTGCCCGAGGTCGGCCACCAGCTCGGCCTGACTCTGGCCAACCGCCGGTACGAGTGTGATCAGCCATTCTGGCGAGCCGACCCGTTCGATCGTCGCGCGATAGCCGTGCTTGGCCGCTTCCCAGGGAATGGTGCTCAGCGCCGGCGCGTGATCGGTCAGCACCTGCAGCGACTCGCCCTGTGGCAGCTTCTTCAGCGCCGCGGATGCCTGCATCATCGGGTACGGGCAGATCTCGCCGCGCACGTCCAGTTGTTTACCCAAGTGATTCTCCGTTCTACGCAATGCGTCGAATGATCTGCGTACCCAGGCCCGCGCCAGCCAGGAGCGCCACGCCGAAGACCCAGCCGCTCAGCCCGAGCGACGGGATGGCTGAGAAGAACGCGCCGATCGTGCAGCCGACGCCGATCCCGGCGCCGTAGCCCATCAGCGATCCGCCCGCGAACGATTGGACGTACCGTCGCCGCTGG
>Ga0208989_10000241_pt1 | contig 14371 bp, 13 predicted proteins | sample MedBloCAOM3_M1_FD_187852 | JGI IMG/M metagenome (GOLD analysis project Ga0208989, IMG submission 187852) | Forest soil microbial communities from El Dorado National Forest, California, USA - Mediterranean Blodgett CA OM3_M1 (SPAdes) (version 2) | ecosystem: Environmental > Terrestrial > Soil >...
ATCGCATTGTTGCGCGCGGTCATCACCGGCAAGCCGGTGCTCCACATGCTGAGATCGAATGTTTTCGAAAATTCGGCCGCCCACTTCCGGCAAGATCGACATTATACGTCACGCTCGAACCGTGTTCGACTACAGGGCGAACCGGACCCTGCGTCGGCGAAATCATCAAGAGTGGCGTTAAGAACGTCGTCATCGGCACAATCGATGTAAATCCGCGTCACGCCGGCCGTGGCATTTCGATTCTGCGGAACGCGGGCATCAAAGTGCGCGTTGGAGTTCTAGCCGACGAATGCGTCGCGTTAAATGAGGCGTTCAACAAATGGATCGTGACGGGAAAACCGTTCGTGATCGCCAAATGTGGCATGAGTCTGGACGGACGATTGACGAGACCGCCCGGTGAATCGCGCTGGATTACGAGCGCAGCCGCGCGGCGCCATGCCCACAAATTGCGCTCAAACGTTGATGCAATCCTGGTCGGCGCAAACACAATCAGGGTCGACAATCCTCGCCTCACCGTGCGTGGAATTCGCGGCAAAAAACAACCATTGCGCGTCGTGCTCTCACGATCGGGAACCTTGCCGAAACGCGCCAGGATTTTCACCGATCGCTTTGCCAGACGAACGGTAGTTTATCGCAACAGATCTCTGGAGGCCGTTCTCAAGGACCTGGGACAAAAAGAAATCACGAGCGTGCTCATCGAAGGCGGGGGCGAAATCCTGGGGCAAGCGCTCGACCGGCACTTAATCGACAAATTGCAGCTCTACATCGGCCCGATCTTTACGGGCGGGCCAATCCTCGCCTTTGCCGGACTGGGCGCTGATTCGGCGCAAGGGGCCGCGCGGCTGGCGCGTCTGACTTACGAGAAGATCGATAATGACATATGCATCACCGGTTACGCCACTTATCCAAAGCCAGGGGAGAGTGAATAATTACTACAACCTCGCGTCTAAATTAGTGTTCAATTTGGGAGGTGAACAAAAAAATGAATTGGAAAAAACTTCTGATAATTGCGCTGGCCGTGGGTGGGTTCGCCTTCGCGTCAGCGTCGCAATCGCAGGCTGGTGTTTCAGTGGGTATCGGGTTCGGGTATCCCGGCTACGGTTACGGGGGCTATGGCTATCCGTATTCCTACGGTTACGGCGGATACGGCTACGGATACGGGAATCCCTACGGATATTATCCTTACGGTTATGGCTATCGACCTGTCATTTACATTACCAACGGCCGTCGCTGGTACTGGCATCGCCACCACCGCGTCTATATCCGCTCGGGTTACGGTTACCGCTACTAAAGATTGCTTAACAACTCAGATGAGCTGACGGAGATTTCCGTCAGCTCATTTTGTTTCCGCGAAAGCGAATGATTTGCCGTAGCGCCTAACGACGCGGACTGCGCGACGTTGTCGCACCAGGGCTAGACGAAGCTCCGGCGGAACTTTCCGGCGGCTGAAATTCCTTCTTCAAACGCTCGAGCTGTTGCTGTCGCCTGAGCTCGTATTCCTGTCGCAATTCCCGATCGATCCGGCGGCGCTCCTCCAGATAACGCTCCTGAAAAAGATCGCGCTTGGTCGGATCGAGCCGAAGGCCGGAATCGCGCAAGACCGCTTCCGCTTCATTCTTAATGCGTGTGCGGCGCAGCTGTTCGCGGTCGCGCATCAGTTTGCGTTCTTCCGCGGTCATTTGCAGCCAGCGCTCGGCATTCTTTCGAAATGTTTGACGATCGGCCGGCGAAAGTTGGAAACGTTGCGGGACGTTCCTCAACTGCGGCTGGGGCTGGATGCTTCTGACCTGCGGTCTGGGTCGACTGAAAAATTGCCGACGCGGTCCAGGGGACTGCGCAAAAGCGGACCCCGCTACGATGATCGACAAGGTGCCGATCAAACTTACAACGATGAATTGTCGTCCCACGGGCTATTTTCGTCGGAAGCGAGCAAGTTATCCAGGTCGGCCACGACCTCGTAATCCTGCACATCGATCTGCGCAATCACGGGATCGACCTGGGCCTCAGAAGACGTTGGCAGCGGCGAGGGGTTATATACGAAAACAATGGCCCCGATAACCGCGAGCGCTATCGCGGACGCCGGAACTAACCTGCGCCACGAAAACCAAGATCGGCCGGCTGTCGATTGCTCCTGGCGGACTTGCCTCAGAATGTTGCGCGCAAAAAAAGACGACACCTTCGTCTCGGGTGCACGTCCCAGGAGATCCCACAATTGCTCGTCGTCTTCGCGTTTCATTTCTATGCGCCCAATTTAACTATCTCGGCGGCCAAAAGTTGCGCGCCAAACGGTCGTAAATTTTAGGAGCTGCCCGCCGCACCGGGTTCGGCGACATCTACGCTTCGGCCGCTTCGAGGAAGCCCTCCAACTGCCGAATGCGGGTGGGGTGACGCATTTTCCGCAGCGCTTTCGCTTCGATCTGGCGTATGCGCTCGCGCGTCACGCGAAATTGCCGGCCTACTTCCTCGAGCGTGCGGCTGTAGCCATCGACCAGGCCAAATCGCTGTTCCAGCACCTGTCGCTCGCGTTCGGTCAGCGTTTCGAGGACGTCCTTGATCTTCTCCTTCAAAAGGACAATTGCCGTCATGTCGCTCGGGTTCTCCGCGCCTTTGTCCTCAATAAAATCGCCAAAATTAGTCTCTTCGCTTTCCCCGACCGGGGACTGAAGAGAGATGGGCTGCTGCGCCATTTTCAGGACCGCGCGGACGCGATCCACCGGCAGGAGAATTTCCTCGGCGACTTCTTCTGGACTGGGCTCCCGCCCGTACTCCTGGACAAGCTGCTTTTGCACGCGCATCAATTTGTTGATCGTCTCGATCATATGCACGGGGATGCGGATGGTGCGCGCTTGATCGGCAATCGAGCGGGTGATGGCCTGGCGAATCCACCAAGTGGCGTAGGTGGAAAACTTGTAGCCTCGCCGGTATTCGAATTTCTCCACCGCTTTCATCAACCCCATGTTTCCTTCCTGAATAAGATCGAGAAAGGACAGGCCGCGGTTGGTATACTTTTTCGCAATCGAAATCACGAGGCGCAGATTCGCCTCCACCATTTCGGTCTTGGCCCGAAGCGCCTTGCGCAGCCAACCTTTGAGCGCCTGATACTGCTCCGTGTATTCATCGAGCGAAAGCCAGAGATTCTTTTCCAGCTCCCGCGCCTTCGCGGTAATGGGCGAACGCAGCTCCCGTGAGCGCGGATGCTTCGCCATTTCGCTCTCGAGATGAAGCAGAATCCGATAGTGCTCGTCGGCCAGATGAACAAATTCCTCGGTCACTTTTTGTTTGAAATAAAACTTGGGGTAAAAACGCTGCAGCGAAGCGACGGCTTTTTGAAATGATTTAATTCTCCGCGAGTCTTTCTTGGAGGCACGCAGCAAATGGCCGTAGTGCTGAGCGATGACTTTGTCTAACTTCACCACCTGGGCGCAAAGCCGGGGAAGCATCTTCATGTAGCGTTCGCGGCTCTCGATCTTCTTGTCGAGAATCACGCGGTCGAAGCGTTCCTTTCCCTCGGTTAGTTTCTGGGCGAGATCGAGATGGGCGCGGGCAATAAAACCGAAACGATTGATGTGCTTCTGCACCATGGTTTCGGCCTCCTCGATACGCTTGGAAATTTCGACTTCCTGTTCGCGCGTGAGCAGCGGCACCTGGCCCATCTGCTTGAGATACATGCGCACCGGGTCATCGAGGATATCGAGCTTTGTCTCGGCCTTTTCTTCCTCTTCTTCTTCCGTCTCCTTCTTCCCGTCCTTGTAGCTATCGACTTCCGACGCTTCGATGATGTCGATCTCCATCCGGCGCAACCGCGTCAGAATTGCATCAAGTTCGTCGGGATCGGTGATGCCTTCGGGCAGCGCTTCGTTTAAATCGTCGAAGGTGAGATAACCCTGCTCCTTCGCCAGTTTGATCAGCTCGCGAATGCGCGCCTGAATATCGGCTTCCGAACGCGCTTGCGTTTCGGCTTCGGTCTTCGACGGCAATGACTGACCGGGACGCCGCCGCTGCCGCACTAATGCACTAATGCGTTTCGGCTTAAAAGCGCGAATTTTGGATTGGCGTTTTGATTTCGAGCGAGACACGGATGTTCTAGTGGCAGAGTTGCGGCGTGCACGCTTTTGTTTTGGCCGCTGCGCCGGCGCGCGGCGTAACTCTGCCTTTCGTTTCAAATTCCTGGCCAAGATTGCGGTTAAGGATTTTAAGGCGCCCATCTCCGGCTCGACCGACCAGTTAATTGTCGATCTTAGTGGCAGACGAAAGCTTCGGAAGTTCGTTGAGCTCCTTTTGGAGGTCAAGAATTTGTTTCTGCAAATTGACCACCTCGCCCGTGCTCAATCCCGGCAGTTTCATGCGGGATTCCGCTACCCGAAGCTGGCGCCGCAAGGCGGCTTGGCGCAGCCCCATCCACCATTGCTCGGCCACGACAGTCGCGTTCCCGGGCACTCTCTGAAGTACCCACGAAGAGACGAGCCCCTCTTCCGCCGGGGACAGCGTCGCCATAAAAGCATTGAGCGACGCGGCGTCGTCCGGCCGAAGCTCACTTTCCAAAATCCGAACGAGTAGTTCCGTGCCGGGCGTTTGCGCCAGCACTTCGCGCCACTTCTGTTGCCGTAGAAACTCGCGGGTCCCTTCATCTCGCAAAGCGAGCAAACAAAGCATCGCAATGTCGTGACGCGGGGCGGGGGCCGCCTCAAAACGACGCGACTCTTCCTCCGGAAATCTGCTGCGCGATTGTTTCGGCACTAAACGTTCGAATTCGGCGGTGGGAATTCCGAGTCGAGCGCTGATTTTATTGCTCACCTCACTTCTCATGAGCGAGTCGTGCACACGCGAGACCGTGTCCGCCAACTTACGAGCCAGCTCCATCTTCGGACCGAGCGAGCTAAGATCGACAACCGCCACTTCGCGCTCGATCCAATAATCAAAAAAATTACGCGCGCCAGCGATACGCTTCTCGAATTCTTCCTTTCCATCTCGCCGGATCAGCGAATCCGGATCCTGACCCGGCGGCATCTCCGCCACGCGCACAATCAAATCGTTTTGCAAAAGCGCGTCGAGCGAGCGCTCGGCCGCTTTCTGCCCGGCCGCATCCGCATCAAAACACAGCACGACTTCGTTGACATAACGTTTGAGCAGACGCGCCTGATTTTCCGTGAAGGCAGTCCCTTGCGGCGCGACCACATTCTTGATTCCAGCCTCGAACAAACTGATCAAATCGATCTGGCCTTCGCACACAATCGCGCAATTGGCGTCGATCAGGGCCCGCTTGGTCTTGTGCAATCCAAACAGGACTTTGCCTTTCCGGAAGAGCGAGGTCTCCGGCGAGTTCAAATATTTTGCGCTTTCTTTATCGTCTTGGAGCAACCGGCCGCTGAACGCGATAACTTCGCCGACGTCGTTGCAAATTGGGAACATGAGGCGACCGCGAAAACGATCGTACGCCGTCTTCTGTCCGGATGGCTGGTCCGGCTCGGTTTCGTCTTTCGTTTTCACCAGACCGCTGGCGAGTAATTCGCTTTCCCGATAACCATGGCCGCGCGCCCAGCTTCCAAACGCGTTCCATTCATCCGGCGCGTATCCGAGTTGCCAATTCTTTGCGATCGCCACTGGAATGCCGCGCTTCTTCAAATACTCTCGCGCCGGCGCGGCGAACTGTTCCTTCAAAAGATTCTTCTGAAACCATTCCGTCGCTTCCGCATGCAAGCGAAGCAGAGTCCGCCGCGCTTCATGCTGTCGATCTTCGTCTCCGCTGGCGCCGCGCTCCTCGACAATGGGAATATTAACCCGCGCCGCCAGCTTGCGCACGGCCGCCGGAAAATCGATGTGCTCGTATTCCATGACGAAGCGGAAAACGCTTCCGCCCACGCCGCAGCCGAAACAATGAAACGTCTGGCGCTGGGGACTGACCGTGAACGATGGCGTCTTCTCCTGATGAAATGGACAGAGCGCTTTGAAGTTTGTGCCCGCGCGCTTCAGGGGAAAGTACGCCCCGATCACCTCGACGACGTCGTTGGCGGCGGCAATTTGCTCGATGGTCTCAGCTGGGATGGACGGCATGCGTCGAATTTTTCTCGTTTGGTTGCGCGAGTAATGTCAAACTAAACCAGCACGACTCGTGATCCAAACGATGAGAAGGAACTTGCCCACCTTAGAATCGTCGACCGGCAAATTGACGAAATGCTCGGCAGAACCCCTCATCCTCTCCTTCTCCCCGATCGGGGAGAAGGGACCGCCTCTCTCTCGCAGGGAGAGGGTTGGGGTCAGGGTATTAGCAATAGCAGCGGCTATTGCTCTAATCACACCAGCGACCGCGACCGCTCGCGACGTTATCCACAAAGGCGACGTGGTGGTCGTTCCGTTGCAAGGCGAAATCTCGCCGTCGCTCCTATTTTTCTTGCGACGTGGACTCAAGGCGGCTGAGACCAGCGGCGCCAGCGCCATTATCTTCGAAATGAACACCTATGGCGGCCGGCTTGATACCGCCGAAGAAATCACGAGCGCGCTCAATCACGCCATCATCCCGACCTACACATTCATCAATTCCAATGCCGGATCGGCCGGTGCGCTCATCGCGCTCGCCACCCCGCACATTTACATGGCGCCGGTGAGCGCGATTGGTGCGGCTGCGCCTGTTTTATCCACCGGGCAAGACCTTCCTATAACGGAACGCGAGAAAACGATTTCCTACTGGTCTGCGCTGATTCGCGGCTCGGCCATCAAGAACGGTCACAACCCGGACATCGGCGAAGCGTTTATCAACAAGGACAAAGAAGTAAAACTTGGCGATCGGATGATTCACGCAAAAGGCACGCTTCTAACGCTCAATGCGCAGGAGGCAACGGAAAAGATCAGCGGCAAGCCTTTGCTCGCCGATGGGACGGCCGAGTCGATTATCGATCTTACAAAAAAAGCCGGACTCAAAGGAAATGTCGTCTCCATCGAACCGACCGGTTTTGAACAACTGGCGCTTTGGATCACCGCGCTCGCCCCGTTGTTGCTCCTCGGAGGGATCATCGGCGCTTATCTCGAATTCAAAATTCCGGGCGCCAGTTTACCGGGAATTATTTCGGCGATCTGCTTCGCACTCTTTTTTCTCGGCCATTATTTTGCCGGTCTCGCCGGCTGGGAAGTCGTCGCGCTTTTTGTTCTCGGGCTGGTTTTCGTCATCATCGAAATTCTTTTCTTCGCGCATTCCACCATCGTCTTTGGAGTGCTCGGAGTGTTTCTCATGCTCTCCGCCATGCTCTGGGCCATGATCGATCGCTATCCCGAACAACCATTTTTCCCGACCGGCGATATGCTCGCCATTCCACTACGCAATCTTTTGATCGCGTTGGTCGCGGCCGCTATCGTGATTGCACTCCTGGCGAAATATCTGCCGCGCACGAGCTTATATCGGCGTTTCGCTCTCATGACGTCCAATCCGTCGGGACCTTCGCTCGCCGGCGCGCCGCGCGAATTTGCCACGGCGCTCGCGCTTTCACCCGGCATGGAGGGCGTTTCATTGTCGATCCTGCGGCCGAGCGGCAAAGCCCGTTTCGCCGATCACGTGGTCGATGTCGTGACCGAAGGCGAATTCATCGCGCCGCAGACGCCAATCAAAGTCATCCAAACGGATGGGATGCGCGTGGTCGTTAAGGGCATCGCGACGACGTGAGTTAAGATCGAAGCGATTGCGGCTCTGTCATCCCGAATCCCGCGAGGCGGGATGAGGGATCTCGCACAAGGCGCTGGCGTTACGTAAATATCTTTGTGTGGTCCTTCTTCTGTGGGAGGTCCCTCGTCGTCTACGCGACTCGGGATGACAGCACGGGCATGACCGACGAGATCACGCATTGCCGGCTCTCGAATCCTAAACTGATCTCAAGTTTATCCGCCGGCCACGACGCGAATAAATTCGACGCGATCGCCTTCGGTCAGCGTTTTATCCGGCCATTCGCGGCGATGCAAAGCTAGGCCGTTGTATTCGACCAGAATAGATTGCGGCGAGAGTTGATAGTGTTCGACCAATTCTTCGATCGTTTGCGCGCCGCGTGTGTCGACGCGTTCGCCGTTGAGCGCAATCGTCATGCTTGAGATCGGCGGTCACAGACCGCCGCTACAGGCGGAATCGTCATGAACTGGAGAGCGCGTGGTCCCAATCTTTCCAGACCGGCTCGAGTCCGCGGCCACGCAGGAAATTGGCGATTTCAGCCGGCGAACGTTCATCGCTAATTTCAAACTGCCCGGTGGCAAGCTGATCTTCTCCATCCTGGTAATCCGGGGCGACAATTCTGCCACGAACTGTGCGGTGAAGGTCCTTTGTGCCTTGGTGAGTGTAACCACCTGGTTCGGTGTGGCTGCCGGCGCTCATCATGGTGACACCGAGCAAGACGAGCGAGTCGCGCAAAGAGGCTCGTTCGCGTGTGCTCAAGACGATACCGACTTGCGGAAAGCTAATACGCAACGCGCAAACCAGTTGGGCCAGCTCGCGGTCGGTCATCGAGAACAGTGGACGGAAACCACCGGCCGCCGGTCGCAAGCGGGGAAGACTAACGCTGATTTGTGATTGCCAGCAGCGCTTGAACAAATATTCGAGATGCGCAGCGAGCGCGACGGCTTCTTCCTGCCAGCGCGACAATCCGAAGAGAACGCCGATGCCGAGCTTTTTAAATCCGGCGGTGTATCCACGTTCCACGCAATCGAGCCGAAAATTGAAATCGCGTTTGGGACCGGCAGTATGCATCTCCGCGTAAACCGCGCGGTTGTAAGTTTCCTGGTAAACAACCAGTCCTTCCGCGCCACGATCGACAATCGACCGGTAATCGTCGGTCGCGGTTGGGCCAACTTCGATGGCAATGGACGAGAAAAACGGCGTGAGCGCGCGGACGCAATTTGCCAGATAATTCGTGCTGACGAATTTGGGATGCTCCCCTGCCACGAGGAGCACCTGCCGAAAACCTTGCGCGGCAAGATGTCGCCCTTCCGCCACCACCTGATCGACGGTCAGCGTGACGCGCAAGATCGGATTATCCCGCGAGAACCCGCAATAGCGGCAGTTGTTGATGCACTCGTTGGAAAGATAAAGCGGCGCGAAGAGCCGCATGGTGCGTCCGAAATTTTGCAACGTCAGGTTTCTCGACATTTGCGCCACCGCTTCCAGCTCGGCATCGGGCTTAGGCGCGATGAGATTCTCGAAGCGGCGCACCAGCGCCGATTTCTCCAGCGGAAGATTGTCGAGCGTTTTGGCAAATGACATCAAGATAATGTCACGCGCAGCGCGCAGTTCGCAAACGGACAAAACAAAAACGCCGGAGTCGTGCTCCCGGCGTTTTGGCAAATGCGATTGTCGATCTCAGAACGCGAAGTTCACGCCGGCGCGCACCATGCCGAAGTTATTTTGCGGTCCATCGATGATGTTCCAACTATAGTCGGTCGTGATTCCGATATGATGCGTGATGCGACATTCGAGGCCGCCGCCGAATTGACCAATCATCCTCGTGTCGTCCCCGCCGCGATAAGCTTCGAAGTAATCCTGTCCGTTGCCGCGTCCGTTCAACTCAAAGCTTTGCACGTCGCCGCCGCCGAAGATGGCGCCACCACCAACGAAAAAGTACGGCGCGAAGCGTGAACAACCGATCGGATAACGGAGCGTAAGCGTGCCAAGCACTGCGCCCACCGCCTTGTCCTCGTCATGCGGCACAAAAGGATTTCCGTTTGCCCCCACCGGAATCGGCGTTTGGGAAGGAGCGTCCCGGTGCACAGCCAGACCATAGGCTTCAATGCCAACGGCGTAGTAGCGATGAAAGAAATACCTTAGATCAATGCCACCGCCCCAGGCATCGTCACCGCCGAGATAACGATCGAAGTTGTCGCGATTAAAATCGAATTCACCATTATCGGTGAAGACGTACGTGCCCCAGATGCCAATATCCCATTCCTGCTCCCCGTACGGTCCACATGGCGGCGGCGCCGGTTGCATTACTTCCTTGTCTTTACCGGAATAATTTTCCGGGCCGGCATAAACTAACGTCGAAAGAAAGCAAACCGCGAAGCACAGCTTTTTCATCGCGGCGCTATCTAACAAAACGGCGGCATCCGGTCAAACCGAATGCCGCCGCGGAAAAGCAAAATGTCGATCTTAGAAAGCGAAGTTAACCCCGCTGCGGGCCATGCCGAAATCGCTGTGGTCTTTGCCAACAAAGTTCCAGCTAAAATCGTTAATCAAACCGATGTGCGGAGTGATGCGAAATTCAAAGCCGCCGCCGACCTGTCCGAGAAATTCTGGGTCGCCATCATCGTGAAGTGCTGGCTCGAAGTTGGTGTTGCTGTTGGGTAGCGGTAGCAGGTCGCGTTCGCCACCACCGAAGATGGCGCCGGCCCCGCCGTAGATGTAAGGAGCGAAGCGGCTGCAATGGAATGGATAACGCAAAGTGATCGTGCCTTTCACCGCTCCGACAATGCGGTTCTCGTGACTGAAGACCGGGAAGCTTCCGTCGCCGACAACAAATTGAATCCCGTCGAAGCGCTCGCGTTGTGCATCGACCGCCCAACCTTCGATTCCGATGCCGAAGTAGCGGTGAAAGAAATATTTTACGTCCATGCCGCCGCCCCAGGCGTGATCGGCTTCGATGTAATCATCGCTACGCCAATCTTCGCTCGTGAAAACATATGTGCCCCAAAGACTGACGTTCCATTCCGTATCGCGATACCATTCCGGGCAGGGAGGCGGAACGACCTGTTTAACTTCTTTGCCGGCGTAGCTCTCCGAACCTGCTTGGGCGGCGAAGCCAAGCGACAAAAGAACCAAAAAGCTAAGGATGAATTTCTTCATAGGCGACTTATTAACAAAAAGGGCGGTACTCGGTCAATCCCGAATATCGCCCTTCCCAAACGAGAGATCGTCGATTCGTTCGACTCCCGTCAAGACAAGCTTAGAAGGCGAAGTTGATCCCGCTGCGGGCCATGCCGAAATCGCTGTGGTCTTTGCCAACAAAGTTCCAGCTGAAATCGTTCAGCCAGCCGATGTGGCGGGTAAAACGCACTTCAAAGCCGCCACCTACCTGCCCAAGAAACTCGGTGTCGCCATCATGATGGATCGTACTAAAAGTCGGCGCTTTGCCTCCTCCGATGACAACCTCGTCCCGTTCGCCTCCGCCAAAAATCGCTCCGGCGCCGCCGAAAATGTAGGGCGCGAACCGGCTGCAATGAAACGGATAACGGAACGTGATTGTTCCCAAGGCCGCTCCAATTATGCGACTATCGTGTGTAGTGGTAACGGTCGGAAAGCCTATTCCGGAAACGTCCAGCACCTCGCGTTGCGCGTCGACTGCCCAGCCCTCGAGTCCAATACCGAAATAGCGGGCGAAAAAGTATTTCACATCCATTCCCCCACCCCACGCGTGATCGGTCTCCAGGTACTCATCGTTTTTCCAATCTTCGCTCGTAAAAACATAGGCGCCCCAAAGGCTCACGTTCCACTCCGTGTCCCCGTACCATTCCGGGCACGGCGGCGGCACAACTTGCTTCACTTCTTTGCCGGAGTAGCTCTCCGAACCTGCTTGGGCGACGAAGCCCAGCGACAAAAGAACCAAAAAGCTAAGGATGAATTTCTTCATGGGCGACTTATTAACAAAAAGGGCGGTACCCGGTCAATGCCGAATACCGCCCTTCCCAAACGAGAGATTGTCGATCCTAGAAGGCGAAGTTGATCCCGCTGCGGGCCATGCCGAAGTCGCTGTGGTTTCTGCCAACAAAGTTCCAGCTGAAATCGTTCAGCCAGCCGATGTGGCGGGTGAAACGCACTTCAACGCCGCCACCTACCTGGCCCATGAATCTCGTATCACTATCCGAGATAACCGTTCTATCATTATCGGCCCCAATGGTCCCAATGGGAGGATCGTCATCAATAAACGTGGCACTTTCGCCACCGCCGAAGATGGCGCCAGCTCCGCCGAAAATATAAGGAGCGAAACGGCTGCAATGAAACGGATATCGAAACGTCAACGTTCCCAAAACAGCACCCGTAAGTCGTGAATTGCGCGAGCCTCTGCCTGTCTCACGCAGCGGCTCAGGCTCTAACACGGAACTCTCATCTTCGAAAAGATCGAGACTTCTGCGATTTGCTTTCAGGCCAAAACCCTCCACGCCAACGCCAAAATAACGATTGAAAAAGTATTTCAGATCAATGCCACCGCCCCAGGCATGATCTGCTTCGAGGTAGCGATCGTCCTGCCAGTTCTCCGAGGTAAAAGCGTAAGCGCCCCAAATGCCAACGTTCCATTCTGTGTCGCCGTACCATTCCGGGCAGGGAGGCGGAACGACTTCCTTAGCTTCTTTCCCTGAATAGCTCTCTCCCCCGAGAGCGATCAATGCAGATGCGGCCATGATGGTCAGGCCAAGCGCAATCTTCTTCATTTGTCTCTCCTTAAGTTAAGGTTAATTCTTCGCCCGTCTGGCCGGGCCAGTTCGGGCATCCATTAGAAAACGCCTTTGCGTGATCTCCCGGATGTCTTCGCCTTAGCAGAAAGATTCAGGATGGCAAGCACAAATCTTGAAAATGTATGAAGAAAAGAGCGATCAGGCTTTCAACTCCGCGCCGGTATTCGCATCAGTGATCGTGAACTTCTCGTGGTGAAAGGTCGGATCACCCCGGAACATCAGGCGCCCCGCGTAACGTCTTTCCAATTCGACCAGCAGCTCCTCGTCTTCCTCTCTCAATCTCTTGAGCACATCTGGGTTCAAAATGACCCGGATCTCATGGACAGTGTCCTGATACTTGCGCATCACCGTGTTAAGGGTGCGATGCAGCTCCACGCTTGTGGTCATTGAAGTTTTCACCACCCCGCGTCCCGCACAATAGGGACAGTTTTCATAAATTGTGTCGCTCAAGCTTTCTTGGGCGCGCTGTCGCGTCATTTCCATCAAGCCAAGTTGCGAGATCGGCAGCACGTGCGTCCTGGCCTTGTCGCGCTTCAGGCGTTCCCTCATCAACGCGTAAACCAGCTGCTGATCTTTGCGGCTTTTCATGTCGATGAAATCGCTGATGATGAGTCCGCCCACATTGCGCAAGCGTAGTTGGCGCGCAATTTCGTCGGCCGCTTCCAAGTTGGTCTGGAGGATTGTCTTCTCGACATCGCGTCCCCCTTTGTTGCGACCTGTGTTGACGTCAACCGCGACGAGCGCCTCGGTTTCATCGATCACAATGTATCCGCCACATTTGAGCCAGACCTGCCGATGAAACGCATCGTCGATTTGCTTTTGCACACCGTAAGTCTCGAAGATCGGCGTCGCGCCGTCGTAAAAATGAATGCGATTGCGTGAACGCCGAGAAATCTGACCGACGATATCGATCATGCGGTTGGTTGCCTCCTGATCGTCGCACAACACTTCGTCGATCTCTTCCGTGAGAAAATCCCGCACCGTCCGCTCGACCAGATCGGGCTCCTCAAAAACACGAGCCGGGGCCGGTTCGTTCTTGATCAATTGTTCCACCTTTGACCATTGATCGAGAAGAAAGCTAAGGTCGCGCACGAAATATCGCGCGCGCTGGCCTTCCCCGACCGTGCGAATGATGACACCGATGCCGTCCGGGATCTCGAGCTCGCGCAAAATTTTTCGGAGGCGATTGCGTTCCTTGGGATCTTCGATTTTTCGCGAGATACCACTGCGATCGCTAAACGGCATGAGAACGAGATAGCGTCCGGCGAAGCTCAGGTTGGTCGTAACCCGCGGACCTTTTGTCCCGATCGGTCCTTTCGTCACCTGCACTATTACTTCCGAGCCGACCGGGTAGATATTCGGAATATCTTTGGGCGTAATCCTTTTTCTCTGCTTCTTTCCGGGCCGATCGATTTCTTCAATGCCGCTGTCGAGCGCGGCCGGAATCGCATCCCAGAAGTGCAGGAACGCGTTTTTTTCGAAGCCGATGTCGACGAACATCGCCTTCAACCCCATCTCGATGTTCTTGACCCGGCCCTTGTAGACGCTGCCGACGATGTTGCGCGTACTCTCGCGTTCGACGCTATATTCTTCGAGCCGTCCGTTCTCGAGCAACGCTACCCGGCGCTCGAGTTTTTCCACGCTCACGATCAATTTGTTTCCGGTCTGGCGTGAAGAGAGGCCTAAAATTTTCTTTACCTTGTCTAACATAAATCTGAAGTGGTTCTGCGATCAAAAACGGAAGCGGTGTGTGAATGTTGTTCATCGCTCGTAAGATCGACAATTCATCGTGGACGCGTGCGTCGCACGGGTGGTGGTGTTGGCGCCGGTTGAGGCCGGGCACCGAAAAGTCGTTCGAAAAAGTTGGGTTTGCGCTGCGCTGGTGTGGCCACGGGAAGAGCACGGGCCACCCGCGCTATCTTCGCTACCTGACCTTGCGCATCGGGTTCAAGTTGCA
>Ga0208989_10000243_pt1 | contig 14337 bp, 9 predicted proteins | sample MedBloCAOM3_M1_FD_187852 | JGI IMG/M metagenome (GOLD analysis project Ga0208989, IMG submission 187852) | Forest soil microbial communities from El Dorado National Forest, California, USA - Mediterranean Blodgett CA OM3_M1 (SPAdes) (version 2) | ecosystem: Environmental > Terrestrial > Soil >...
GTCCTCAAACGATTGCCATGGATATCGCATGCCGCCTTTCTCGTTGCCTTGCTTTGGGTCGTGCACCCGGTTCACAGCGCGGCCATCGACTACATTTCCGGCCGCGCCGATAGTCTCGCTTTTTTCTTTGCCGCAGCTGGCTGGTTGCTTTTTCTCCGAGGACGTCGAAACAAACAGAAATTTTTCCGGGCTTCACTCTACGCCCTCGCCGCGCTCTCCGGCTTACTTGCTTTGCTCTCACGCGAGATCGCCGTCATTTGGATTGTTCTCTTTCTTGCTCACGTTTTTCTTGTTGAACGATGTCTGCCAAGGCGCTTTCGCATAGGCGCCTTCATATGCTGCGCTGGCGTTGTTCTGCTTTATTTTGGCTGCCGCCAATTGCCGCAACAGCGCATTGCCCCAGTGCGTCAAGGGGGGTGGGGTGCGCCTGTTCGCGCGGCCTTGATGGCGCGCGCGCTTGGCGACTACGGCCGGCTGATGGTTTTTCCAGCAAATCTGAACCTGGAACGAACCGTATTTGATCCAATCGGCTACCAAAGCAATACAACTTGGCGAAAAGAGATCCGCGTCGAGTACTTGTCGATCTTAGGACTATTTCTGCTCGCCGCCTTTATCTTCGGAAGCGTCAAGCTCGGGCCCGGCCAGCACATGCGCATCTTCGGAGCCAGCTGGTTTCTCGCCGCCTATCTGCCCGTCTCCAACATTGTCCAACTGAATGCAACTGTCGCCGAGCATTGGCTTTATCTACCAAGTGTCGGGTTCTTAGTATTTGTGGTAGGGTGCGCGCTTGAACTCCCACGACGTCACTGGAAGATCGCGGGCATTGCCGCACTCGTCGCCACCGCAGCTTTGAGCGCCCGCAGTTATGTGCGCAGCACCGACTGGGTGACAGCCGAAACTTTTTATCGCCGGACCCTCGCGGCCGGCGGGACCAGCGCAAGAACCGGTCTTAATCTTGGCCTAATCTACTCCAATCGTGGTCAGTATGCCGAGGCTGAAAAGATTCTTCGTAAAGTCCTACAGCTCGCGCCCGATTACCCAACTGCTCAGAACAATCTCGCGAGTGCTCTTTCGCACGAGGGAAAAACCAAGGAAGCCGAAGCTATGTTCGCCTTGATCGAGAAAAAATCGCTCGAAACGCGCAAAGAATATCCTCAGACATGGATCGGCGCCGTAAACCTTGCTCGCCTGCGACACAACGCCGGCGATAACCAGTCCGCCATCGCAATTCTCGATAAGACGCGGAAAGATTATCCGGACGTTTGGGAAGCGGTCAGCTTGGAATCCGAATTAACTCGGGAGACGCAAGGAGCGGAAGCGGCCCTGCGGCTGGTCGAAAATTTCACGCGTGACAATTGGTGGCACTACGGCGCGACTCTAGCGCTCGGCCGATTGTACGCTCAGAAGAACGAGGCTGGTCTAGCAGAGGCCGCCTTGCGCCGTGCGAGTCGGTTGGATGTGCACGAAACCGAAGCGCTGCGACAACTTGTCTTTATGAGATTATGCCAGAATCGATTCGAAGAAGCAGTTCTGACACAACGACGCGCCATCGCCCGCCAACCCGATGAACCGCGACAGTACATTCTGCTTTCCAACATCCTCGAAAAAATGGGCCGCACCGAAGAGGCGCGCGCCGCACTTGCGAAAGCTTCGCATTTGCGCACGCTGGCAGAAGCGCCCGTCGCGCCGCTCTGATTTCTGCCGCCGCTTGCGTTGACTTCCCTCCGCGATTGTTTAGCATCGCCCCTCGCTTCGGCGTTGCATGGCCGCGCGCATTTACACGGATAAAGATGTCAATCTTCGCTGGTTGAAGGGAAAGACGTGCGCGGTCGTCGGCTTCGGCGCGCAGGGGCGCGCACACGCGCTCAACCTGCATGACAGTGGAATTGCCGTCATCGTTGGCCTATATCCGCGCAGCCGCTCGCGCATGCTCGCGCGCCGCAGCGGACTCAAAGTTTTCGATACGCCCGAAGCCGTTCGTCGCGCCGACGTTGTTTTTCTCGCATTACCCGACACCAAAATGCCGACGATCTACAAAAAAGATATCGCGCCACATCTTGGCGAAGGCCAAACCCTGCTCTTCGCGCACGGCTTCGCCATTCACTATCGAACGATTGTTCCCAAAAAGAATGTCGATGTTGTCATGGTCGCACCGAAAGGACTGGGCGCGATGGTGCGCCGTGAATTCGTTAACGGCCGCGGCGCGCCCGGATTAGTCGCCGTCTATCAGGACTTCACCGGGCACGCTAAAAAGACAGCGCTCGCCTGGGCCAAAGCGATCGGCTGCACGCGTGCCGGAGTGCTTGAGACCACCTTTCGCCAGGAAACCGAGACCGACCTTTTTGGTGAGCAAGCGGTATTGTGCGGCGGAACGAGCGAACTCATTCGCGCAGGATTCGATACCCTCGTGCGCGCCGGTTACCCGCCGGAGCTGGCCTACTTCGAATGCCTCCACGAACTTAAGTTCATTGTCGATCTTATCCACGAAGCCGGGATCGCCGGGATGCGCACGTTGATTTCGGACGCGGCGCGATGGGGTGCGCTTACGGCCGGCCCGCGAATTATCGACCGCTCTGTGCGAAGACGAATGGAGAAAACGCTGCGTGAAATTCGCGCCGGAAAATTTGCCCGCGAATTTATCCGCGAGATGAACACCGGCCGGCGTCGTTACAAGAAATTGCTCCGCGCTGCCGACAATCATCCGATCGAGCGCGTCGGACAGCGGCTCCGCCAACGGATGATCAAACTCCGGGGCTGATATCGCGGGAAGATTCGCTCACTCGTCCCAAAGAAAGTGTTCGAGGCGCAAGCGATTGAGACGCGCTTTCGCTTCTTCACTGCGCAAGCCTCCCGCGGCCGCGAGTTTTTCGTAAATCGCCGCCGCCGATTGCCACTTTGCCGCGTCTTCCAGGAGACGCGCCGCATTGAAGCCGGCTTTATAAAACCAAAATAACTCGTGCGGCCGATTCGGTCGTGTTTCGCTATCGACCACTCTGTAAAATGCGGCGAGCGCAGCGGCACCGTCTGCTTGTTTTTCCAGGCATACCCCTTTTTTGAAAAGAGCCTGGTTCCGCCATTGAATCTGATCGCTCGCCACTGCCGCCAATTGATCGTAAACTTCGATGGCCTGCCGATAATTCTTCCGATCGCTGCCCCCCAGCTCGAAAAGAAGATCGCCCTTCCCACAAAGCGCTTCCATCTTCTCATCAGATCGCGCGTCACTTTTCAGCACCTCTTCGTACAACAAAAGCGCGTCTTTGGGCTTGCCAGTTTTCCGTTCGATGCCGGCTTGCTCGTTGCGCGCAGCCCACTTCAATTCTCCATTCAAGCGCACAACGCGGTCGAACAAAGTGATGGCACGATCGAGTGAATCAGGCGCCATGCTCGACATGGCCGATTCCGCCGCGAAAAACAGAGCCTTTTCCGCGAACGGTCCCGATGGATTTTGCTCGGCCAACGTTTCAAACTGCGTTTGCGCATTCGGAAAATCCTGGCGTCGATAATATGCTTCGGCCAGTTTTAACCGAACATCCGGAGCCATAGGCGACACGCCATGTCGATCCAAAAACGCTTTGGAGAGTTCAATCACTTTGGGATCGTTCGCTTTGGCCGAGTCTTCGATCCAAACCATGAGATAGTCAGCGCGCTCTGTCGCGGCGGCGGTTTGAGTTAATTCTGCTGCACGAGCCAAATCTTTTCGCGCTTCGTCGAGGCGTGGCGGTGTGTCATGAAAAGCCAGTTCGGCCAGCGCGACCCACCCTTCCGAGGCGCGTTTATCATGCGGAAAATCGCGCAGAAAAGTCCGCAGCGAATCGGCGGCGTTCTTTTCACGCCGGGATGCTTGGGCAAGAGCTTCTTCCAAACGCAATTCCACACGGGCTTCGTCGCTCCCCGGTGTTTTTTCCAATTCATTACTAACGGCTAGAAAGCGCGCCTGATTGCCGGACTCCAACCAGGCCATCGACGCATTGAGCATCGACATCTTCGCCAAAGGCGAAGCGGAATGAGCCGTTTGTTCAAATGCCATCGCGGCTGCGTCGAACCGTTTTGCCCGATATTGCGCTTCTGCCGCCGCCAGGTTGATTCGCTCGAATAATTTCGCTTCCGGTCGCAGCGATTTCGCCTCATTCAAGATCGAGATCGCCTCATCAAATTGTCGATCTTGCATCTCGAGCTCGGCAAACTCGAGAAACGCGCCTGCCAGCTCGGGAGAGTTGATTTTGCTTTGGCGCAATGCGGAAAAAAGTTGCACGGCGCGTTCCCGATGGCCGGCGCGAAGTTCCATGCGCGCAAGGTACCATTGGGCAAACGCTCGCCGCGGCTCCTCGGTATCGCGGACCCACCGCTGCAGGTCGCTGCTGGACGGTTTTTGTTGCGCGCCGTAAAGCTCGCCAAGTTTTGCAAAGATGCGGGCAAGATCGACATCTTGGGGGTGGTGCTCGATAAAATTTTCCAGCACATCGTCACCCGTATCCGGTGTTTTTTGCTGCAGATGCGCATCAGCCAGTCCAAAAACAGCCGCCAGCAGAACGGAGTGACTTGCTCTCTCAGGTTTTTGCAGAATTGATTGAAAGCCGTCGATCGCTCTTTCCGGATGTTGCACGACGGAAAGACGGCTGCGCAAAAGCTGTCGTTCTTGTTTGTCTGCACCGGTCTTAGCTTGGGTCTCCTCGAGAATGCGACGCGCATTGGCAATATCTCCCTTGTCGAGAAATAATTCGGCCGAACGAAGCCGGCTCTGCACGCCAAATTGCGGATCGCGCAGCAACTGCGCAAATTGTTGCAACGCTTCGTCACTCCTTTTTAGCGAACGTAGCATTTCTCCCGCACCGAAGATCGCGTTTGTTCGGAATTCAGTTTTCTCGTCCGCCGCGACCTCTTTATAGAGCGGCAACGCTTCGACCGGCCGCTGCAAATCGGCGAACGCCTGCGCGCGCCAAAATTTTGCCCACGTCATGTCGCGCGCCCGCGCATCGTCCAAGAGCGAGAGCGCCTCCGACGGTTGATGCGCCATGATCAAGGCTTCAGCTAACTTCTCTGCGATCGCGCGCCATTCGCCATCGGCAACATTTTTTGCGAGCAAGCCGCGCAGACGCACGACTGCGACTTCCGGCACGCCTTCGCTCAGCGGCTTTGTCGCATCCCTCAGATCATTCGCGAACTCCGCCCGCAATGAACCCGAAACAACAATCGACAACGCAACAAAAACGATTGCTCTCATTTTCTTTCCAACAGCGGCCGCAGGTATTTGCCCGTGCAACTTTTCGCAACCTCGACGATTTCCTCAGGCGAGCCGGTTGCGACAATCTCACCACCGCGCTCGCCACCTTCTGGGCCAAGATCGATAATCCAATCCGCGCACTTGATCATTTCCAGATTGTGCTCGATCACGAGCAGGGTGTTGCCGGCGTCGCGCAGCTTCATCAATACTTGCAGCAGTTTCTCGATATCAGCGAAGTGCAGACCGGTTGTCGGCTCATCCAAAATATAAATCGTACGCCCGGTAGCCTTTTTCGCCAGTTCCGTAGCCAGCTTGACACGTTGCGCTTCACCGCCGGAAAGCGTGGTTCCGGCCTGTCCCAAACGCAAATAACCCAGTCCCACATCGAGTAGCGCCGTCAGTTTGTCGGAGATCGCGGGCACGTTTCGGAAAAACCGTGCCGCTTCATCGACCGTCAGGTTCAAGACGTCGGCAATGTTTTTCCCTTTGTAAGTAATCTCGAGTGTCTCGCGATTGTAGCGCTGGCCGTGACAAACTTCGCACTCCACATAGACATCCGGCAAAAAGTGCATTTCGATCTTGATCAGTCCACCGCCCTCGCAATTTTCGCAGCGGCCGCCTTTGACATTGAAACTGAAGCGCCCGGCATCGTAGCCGCGCACGCGCGCCGCTGGCAGCTGCGCGAACAACTCACGGATCGGTGTGAACGCACCGGTATATGTGATCGGATTCGAGCGTGGCGTGCGGCCGATCGCGCTCTGGTCGATCACGATGGCTTTGTCGAGCTGATCGATTCCGCGGAGGACCTGATAGCTTCCCGGTTTCTCTTTCGATTTGTAAAAGTATCGAAAGAGCGCGCGCCGCAGAATGTCGTCGACCAGTGTCGATTTGCCGCTACCGGAGACGCCTGTCACGCAGGTCAGGCAGCCAAGCGGAAATGAGACCGTCAAATTCTTTAGATTATTTTCGGCCGCGCCCACGATTGTCAGCCAGCCGGATATTTCGGAAGTCCGCGCGGCCCGATGGTCGATCTTGCCCGGTTTCACGCGCTTACGCGGAATAGCGATGCGAACGCGACCGGAAAGATAATCAGCCGTCAAGGAATTCTTCGCGTGCAAGATTTCGTCGATCGTTCCCTGCGCCACGATTTCACCGCCGCGTGGTCCCGCACCCGGGCCAAGATCGATAATGTGATCGGCGGCCCGAATCGTTTCCTCGTCGTGCTCGACCACAATGACGGTGTTCCCGAGGTCGCGTAGACGGCGAAGTGTTCCGAGCAGACGCGCGTTGTCGCGCTGATGCAGTCCGATGCTCGGTTCGTCCAGGACATAAAGAACACCGGCCAAACCGGAGCCGATTTGCGTGGCCAGACGAATGCGTTGTGCTTCGCCGCCGGAAAGCGTGCCGCTCTCGCGATTGAGCGTGAGATAACCGAGCCCAACTTCGAGGAGAAATTTTAATCGCGATTGGATCTCGCGCACGACTTCGGCGACGATTGTTCTTTGCGGCGCGGTCAATTCGAGATTGTCGACGAATTGTGCGGCCGCTTCGATCGTCAGTTCGCTGAATTGATGAATGTTCAGCTCGCGAGATTGTCGATTTTTGATCGTGACCGCGAGAATCTCCGGCTTCAACCGCGCTCCGTCGCATGTCTTACACGGGACACGCCGCATAAAAGCGCGGATGCGATTGCGTGTAAACTCGCTCTCCGTTTCCTCATAAAGACGCTGCATTTGCGGCACCAGTCCTTCGAACGGCCGCTTGTTCTTGCCGTTGCTCCCGAATTTCATCTCGATTGGCTGATCGCCCGTGCCGAAGTAAAGCGCTTCCTTGAACGCCTCTGGCAACTCAGTGAAGGGCATGTCCTCATCGATTCGAAAGTGCTTTACCAGCGCGCCCTGCAGATTGCGGTAGTAAGCCTGCATCCGTTTCGTGCCGCGCCGCCACGGGGTAATCGCACCTTCCGCGATCGTTTTAGCAGGATCGGAGATCATTAGATCGGGATCGCAAACCAACTCCGTCCCCAGGCCGTGACAAACTGGGCACGCGCCGAAATGACTGTTAAACGAAAAATGTTTTGGCGTTAGCTCGCCAAGAGTGAAACCAGACTCGGCATCGCCGTAGTCGGTTGAGTAACGCAGCTGTTCCCACCTTCCCGGCGCTGCCGGTGGCTCGCGCAAGATCGACAATTTGTTTCCGCCCCACTTTAGCGCAGTTTCGATCGAGTCAGTCAGGCGAACACGAATCCCGTCACGCACAACGAGCCTGTCGACCACGGCTTCGATGGTGTGCCGCTCGTTCTTTTTCAATCGAATCGGGTCGGGGCCGCCGAGCTCGACAATTTCGCCGTCGATGCGCACACGCACGAACCCTTCGCGCTTCGCTTTTTCAATCACGTCGCGAAACTCGCCGATCTGATTTTCGACCAGCGGCGCGAGCAGGATGATCTTGCTCCCCGGCTGGTAGGCCAGAATTTGATCGACAATCTGTTGGGGCGTTTGGCGAAACACCGGCCGGCCCGTGGTTGGATCGTGTGGTTGACCGACCGCGGAGAATAGAACACGCAGATAATCATAGACTTCGGTCGTCGTGGCGATTGTCGATCTTGGGTTGGCGCCCGCGCTTCGTTGCTCAATGGCGATGGCCGGCGACAGGCCTTCGATGAAATCAACGTCTGGTTTTTCCATGCGATCGAGGAATTGCCGAGCATAGGCGGAAAGACTTTCCACGTAGCGGCGCTGCCCCTCGGCATAGAGCGTGTCGAAGGCGAGAGAAGACTTCCCCGAGCCGCTCAGCCCGGTTATGACGACCAGCTTGTCCCGCGGAATTTCGACGTGGAGATTCTTTAGATTGTGCTGGCGCGCACCACTGATCTTGATAACTTGCGCAGGCATTTTGACGACAAATGTCGAACCTTTCAGTCAAGCACAGCCGACCCTTTTCTCCAGCGAAATCGACCGATCATGAGCAACGTTACGCCCGAAGAATTCGCCCAATTGCAGAAGAAATTCAGCGAGGTCAAACACTCGATTAACAACGCGCTCGCTGTCATGATGGCGCTTTCCGAAATGTCCCAGCGGCGGCCGGACTATTCCGAAAAACTGGCCAGCACTGTGCTGTCGAAAGCACCGCAAATCGTCTCAAGCTTGCAGGAATTCACACAAGCGTTGAACGAAAAAGCCGGCGCGAAGCCGGCCAGCGAAGCGAAGTAAAAGCCAGGAGTGCTGCGATGGAAGCGGCGTCCGGCAAAAAGATACTGATCGTCGAGGACGAGCGCGACGTTCTCGATCTTCTGACACTGAACTTGCGCAAAGCCGGCGGATTCATCATTTCCACGGCGTCCGACGGCGCTGCCGGTTTGCAAAAAGCGCGGACGGAGAAGCCCGCGTTTATTATTCTCGATCTGATGTTGCCGAAGATGCCGGGGCTGGAGGTTTGCAAGATTCTGAAAACCGATCCGGGCACGCGCCACATTCCGATCATGATGCTGACGGCCAAGGCGGAGGAGATCGATCGAATCGTCGGACTGGAATTTGGTGCAGACGATTACGTGACGAAGCCGTTCAGCCCGCGTGAAGTCGTCTTGCGTATCAAAGCGATTTTGCGCCGCGGCCGCGGCGAATCCGATGAAGAGACCGTCACAGCCGGTGCCATCACGATCGATCCGGTGCGCCATCAGGTTTCGGTCGGCGGAAAACGTGTCCATCTGACCAGCATCGAGTTCAAACTTTTGCGCACGCTCCTGCAGCGTCGTGGTCGGGTGCAGGCGCGCGATCGTTTACTCAATGATGTTTGGGGTTACGAGAGCGTCATCGACACGCGCACGGTCGACACCCACGTGCGGCGGCTGCGCGAGAAATTGGGTAAAGCAGGCGACGCCATCGAGACGGTGCGTAGCTTTGGCTATCGATTTCAAGAAGAGTAGCAGCGATGTCTTGGATTCTGCTTTGCCTCATTGCTGGATCGGCCATCGCGTTCGGCTACGTCGCCTGGCGCAAGTGGATCGCGCCGTGGCGGAAGATCGAGGAACTGATTGACGGAATCGGACAGGCGCGAAAGCCGCGCACGTTCCTGGCCGGCGGTGGAAGGATACCCCGCCGCGTGGGTCTGGCTCTGGAGGAGATTTTCAACCGCCAGCAACAATTGACTCGGCAACTCGCAGAAGGGGCTTCCGGCACCGAGACGATCCTCGCGGCCATGCAAGACGGTTTACTTGTCGTGGACGCGGCACGGCACATCACCCTGGCAAACGAAAGTTTTGCACAGTTCTTTGGGCTGCGAGAAACGTCGGCGGGCGCGCCGCTGCTGGAGATGGTGCGCGACACGACACTCGATCGACTCATTACCAAGACCCTACACACCGGCGAATCCACCCGGAGCGAAATCACGACGCAGGAGCGACAGTTGGAAGTGAGTGCCGTTCCGATGAAGGACGAAAGCGGGGCCACAACCGGCGTAGTCGTTCTTTTCCACGACATCACGCAACTCAAGCAGCTCGACGAAGTGCGCAAGGATTTCGTGGCCAATGTTTCGCACGAGCTGCGCACGCCGTTATCGATCTTGCGCGGCTACATTGAGACGTTGCGTGACAATCCAAAAATTCCGGCGGGCGAACTCGCCCGTATCCTTGGCGTGATGGAACGCCATTCCAAGCGTCTCGGCTTTCTCGTCGAGGACCTGCTGACGCTTACGCAATTGGAATCGAGCACACCTAATCTGCAATTGTCGGACGTGAGCGTGAACAATCTCGTCCGGGGCGTGGTTCATGATTGGGAGAAAAAGTTCGAAGACAAGAATCTACGTGTGATTGTCGATCTTGCCCCAGATGTGCCGATTATCCGCGCCGATGAAGCGCGTTTGCAGGAAGTCCTCTACAACTTGCTCGATAATGCCGTGAAATATTCGCGGACCGGCGCCGAGATTCGCCTGCACGCGCACCGCCGCGACGGCCAGGTTGCCCTAAGTGTTAGCGACACTGGGATCGGCATTGGCGAAGAAGATTTGCCGCGCATCTTCGAGCGCTTTTATCGGGTCGACAAAGCGCGCAGCAGCGAGCTGGGCGGCACCGGCCTTGGGCTTTCCATCGTCAAGCACATCGTCCAATTGCACGGCGGTCGCGTCGAAGCGGAAAGCCAGCTTGGTCGGGGTACTACCATTCGTGTCCTGCTCCCGGGCAAAAACACCGCGAAAACTGGCGGTGTCACAGAAACGTAACATTTAAGGCGTTGCCGCTCCGGTAGCTTCTTCACATCATCGATAGTGTGGAGAATGTCGCCCGGCCCTTGTCGATCTTGCCTTCGAGAAAAGCATCGCGCCGGCGCGCTTTATCCACGGAATGGATTATCAAAGGTTTTTTCGGGAGCAACGCGCTTGTCGCCATTGTCGTCCTTGCCCTGATCACTATTTTCCTCTTTCGTGAAGGCTCCGGATTTTTCGGTCAGAACCTCGCGAACCTTCGGCTCTATCGGCGCGCCGGACTCGAATATGTCGATATCATGCGCGTTCATGCCGAAAGCCACGCCGCGCTCGTGCGCTGGCTCAATCAAATTGGTCTGGCGGAAAGCGATCAAAATGCCCGGTCACAGCTCGATCAGTTCGCTGAGAAATTTGCAGCCGCTGGCGTCGAGTTAGGCACGCTCGTTTCCGACGCGGGAGATCAGGCGCTCGCGCTGCGCGAGGCCATCGTGCTCCAAGACGTTGGAGCTGCCGCGGAAAGTGATGCGACCGACTCCGGTTCCGCTGCGACATCAACAAGTCCTTTCAACGAACAAGAATCGCGCGCCGTTTTGCAAAGCAATACGGTCAAGTTTGAAGCCGTCGTTTCGTCGATGGAGCAAAACATTCGCCCGTTGCTAGGCAGCCCGCCGCAATTGTCGAATGTGAAAGCGCAGCGATCCTTCGCCAAGTGGAAAGCGCGCGCCGCAGAATATCTCAATCATCTTCCGATTGCGGTCGATCAACTGCGCCAATGGGATCCGAGTGTGCCGATTCCGTGGCATCGCTCGGTCACCACATTCCTATTTGGTAAGGACTGGGTGACGGCGAGTTTCTGGCAGGATTGGTACGGCATCATTCCGCTGCTGGCCGGCTCAATTCTCGTGTCGGTCGTGGCTCTGCTGATTGCAGTGCCGTTCGGCGTGTCGGCCGCCATTTACGTGAGTGAGGTGGCTGCGCGTGGCGAGAAAAGCCTGATCAAACCTTATATCGAATTTATCTCCGCAATTCCATCGGTCGTGCTCGGTTTTTTCGGCATCGCCGTCGTCGGCGAAACGATTCGCGCGCTGTCGCAAGCTTCTTTCATGAAATGGGTCCCGTTTTTTCCGTTGAGCGAAAGGCTGAATGCGTTCACGGCTGGATGTTTGCTCGCGCTTATGGCCGTGCCCACGATTTTCACGCTTGCGGAAGACGCGTTGCGCAATGTGCCGCGAGGTTTCAAAGAAGCTTCCTACGCACTCGGCGCCAATCGCCTGCAAACCATCGTTCGCGTGCTGGTGCCGGCGTCTCTTTCCGGAATCATTTCGGCGATCTTGCTCGGGCTTGGACGCGTCATCGGCGAAACGATGGTCGTCCTGCTCTGCGCCGGAAATCGAATTGCCATCCCCGATTTCACGCAGGGACTCGGCGCGTTCTTTCAACCAGTGCACACCATGACTGGCATCATCGCCCAGGAAATGGGCGAGGTGGTGCGCGGCAGCATTCATTACCGCGCGCTTTTCATGGTCGGCCTCGTTCTCTTTGTGCTGACCCTCGGAATCAACTATCTCGCGCAAAAATTGGTGGCGCGCTATCGCATGAGCATCGGATGATATGATCGCTGCGTCTTCCAACCGCGGCCGCTCCAATTTTCTTGAGCGTGCCGTCTTTTGGAGTTTTCGCCTGGCCACCTATCTGGTCCTGGCGGCCGCGACCTACATCTTTCTCGACATCGGCATCAAGGGAAGCCGGACCGTTTTCACGAGCGCCGCCCCGTTCGTTAATTTCAAGTTCCTGAGCGAGCCGCCCCAGACGCTCTACGTCTTCGAATATCACGGGAAGAAGATGACGTTGAGCGATCGCGAGTTTCGCCAATGGAAGACGACGCATCCCGAGAATGTCGAGGCCACGAGCATCGCCTACTCCGCCGGCGGCATCTGGCCTTGCATCGTCGGGACGGCGCTTCTGGTCATCGGTTCAATGACGCTGGCCTTAATCATCGGGATCAGCAGCGCGATTTATCTAAGCGAGTACAGCCGCAACGGCCCGTTCATCCGACTAGTCCGCATTGCGATCCTGAACCTGGCCGGCGTTCCCTCAATTGTCTTTGGTCTCTTCGGATTTGGACTCTTTGTAATTTTCTTCGGCTGGAACGTTTCACTTTTAGCTGGCTGGTTCACGCTCGGGTTAATGGTTCTGCCCGCCATCATCACGGCGAGCGAAGAATCTCTGCGTGCTGTCCCGCAGGGTTTGCGCGAAGGCTCGCTCGCCCTTGGCGCGACAAAGTGGCAAACCATTCGCAAGAATGTCCTGCCTTATGCCGTGCCGGGAATCTTGACCTCATCAATTCTCGGCATCGCGCGCGTCGCCGGCGAAACCGCTCCGATCATGTTCACGGCGGCCTACGCCATGCGCGACGAGATGCCCTGGCAGGTGCCGCATTGGACCGACTTCTTTTTCCAGGGCGTCATGGCCCTGCCCTATCATATTTATGTGGTCAGCTCGAAGATTCCGCAGAACGAATACACCGAACGTGTCCAGTACGGGGCCGCATTTGTTTTTCTTGTGCTCGTGATGTTGATTGCTTTGACCTCCATTCTGTTAAGAGAAAGAACAAGGAGTCGCCTGTCATGGTAAGCTTGCTGAAAATGCCCGATACTTTGTCCAAAACAGTGTCACGCGAGATGGAAGCACCGTCGGAAACGACCGGAGGCGAGATCAAAATCGGCATTGAGGACGTCGATTTCGCCTACGGAAATCATCAGGTCCTGTTCAATGTCAATCTTGATATTCCCGAGCGCGCCGTCACTTCCTTCATTGGTCCGTCTGGTTGCGGCAAGACCACCTTGCTGCGCTGCATTAATCGCATGAACGACCTTATCGATGGGGCCCGTATCACGCAGGGCTCGATCTCCATCAGCGGAACCGACATCAACACGCCGAACGTGGACGTTGTCGATCTTCGGCGGCGCGTCGGCATGGTCTTCCAAAAATCGAATCCGTTTCCGAAATCCATTTACGACAACATCGCTTACGGCCTGCGCATCGCCGGCGTAAGCAAGCGCTCGCGTATCGACGAAGCGGTTGAGAAAAGCCTTCGTTCCGCGGCACTCTGGGACGAAGTAAAAGACCGGCTGGAGGCTAATGCCTTCGGATTATCTGGCGGACAACAACAACGTCTCTGCATCGCGCGCGCCCTCGCTGTGGAGCCGGATGTCGTGCTCATGGACGAACCTTGCTCCGCCCTCGACCCAATCGCGACCGCGAAAGTAGAGGAATTAATTTATCAGCTCAAACGCGATTACACGATCGTTATCGTCACCCACAACATGCAGCAGGCCGGCCGCGTTTCCGATCACACCGCCTTCTTTTATCTGGGCCGATTGATTGAGTTTGGATCCACCGCAAAAATTTTCTCAAATCCGGGCGAAAAACAAACGGAGGATTATATTACGGGGCGCTTCGGTTAAGTCGGCGTCAGATTAGGATCGGCATGATTGCACCCAAACATATTCTCGGAACATTCGACGAAGCGCTTGCTTCCTTGCGCGACAACGTCCTCATGATGGCGAGTTTGACCGAGCGCAGCCTCGATCGCGCCTACAAGGGATTAATGGAGCGCGACGACGATCTCTGCGCGAATGCCATCGCCGATGACGAAGAGATCGATCAATTGGAAAAACAGATCGACAAGGACGGGGTGGATATCCTGCTCCGTTTTCAACCAGTCGCGTCCGATCTGCGCCGGGTGGTAGCGGCCATGAAGCTTTCCTCTAACCTCGAACGCATGGCCGACCAAGGCACCAATATTGCCCGGCGCGCGCGCAAATTGAACCAGCACCCGCCATTGCCGGAAGTGGAATTGATCGTGCCGATGTACACTGAGGCGATGTCGATGTTTAAAGACAGCGTGGACGCATACG
>Ga0208989_10000244_pt1 | contig 14332 bp, 12 predicted proteins | sample MedBloCAOM3_M1_FD_187852 | JGI IMG/M metagenome (GOLD analysis project Ga0208989, IMG submission 187852) | Forest soil microbial communities from El Dorado National Forest, California, USA - Mediterranean Blodgett CA OM3_M1 (SPAdes) (version 2) | ecosystem: Environmental > Terrestrial > Soil >...
CAGAAGCTCGCCCTCGAGCCGCCGACCGTCGCGACCCGCAAGGCGAGCGAGATCGCGCTCGAGGTCTTGACCGAGGCGGTGCCCGAGCTCGTCCTCGGCTCCGCCGACCTCACGCCGTCGAACAACACACGCACCAAGAATCTAAGCGACGTGACGCCCGGAAGCTACGGCGGCCGTTACATCCACTATGGCATCCGCGAGCACGGCATGGCGTCGGCCATGAACGGCATCGCGTTGCACGGCGGCTTCATCGCGTGTGGGGCGACCTTCCTGGTGTTCAGCGATTACGCGCGTCCCTCGATGCGGCTCGCCGCTCTCATGGGGCTGCCCGTGGTTTACGTGATGACCCACGACTCGATCGGGCTGGGCGAGGACGGCCCGACCCATCAGCCGGTCGAGCATCTCGCGGCATTGCGCGCGATCCCCAACATGCGGGTGTTCCGTCCGGCCGACGCCATCGAAACCGTGGAGTGCTGGCAGCTTGCGCTCGAGCGTAGCGATGGCCCGACCGTGCTCGCGCTCACGCGCCAGAACCTGCCTCCCGCGCGCCGGGATGCCGGCCCGAACCGCTGCGCCGAAGGCGCCTACGAGCTCGCCGGCGCCACAGGCGCCGCGCAGGCGACGTTATTTGCCACCGGTTCCGAGATCGAGATCGCGCTGGCGGCGCAGGCCTTGCTGGCGCAGCGCGGAGTCGCGGCGCGTGTCGTCTCGGTGCCGTCGGTCGAGCTGTTCCTGGGGCGGCCGGCCGACCAGCGCCGCGCCGTCATCGGCAATGCCAAGGTCAAGGTCGCGATCGAGGCCGCGGTGCGCCAGGGCTGGGACGCCATCATCGGCCCGGATGGCATTTTCGTCGGCATGACCGGGTTCGGGGCGAGCGCTCCCTACAAAGATCTGTACCGGCATTTCGGAATCACGGCCGAAAAGGTCGCCGAGGCGGTGTTGACCAAAATCAAAGAAACATGAGCCCGCAAACCCAAGCCCCGTTTGGAATTGCCTGACTTTACGCTAACCAATAAGACCAATAAGGCAGTGTCAGCGTGGCGGGCGGGGCGACGCGAGGAGGAGCGTAGAAATGTCAATTCGTGTCGGCATCAACGGATTCGGCCGCATCGGCCGCAATGTGCTGCGCGCCATCATCGAGTCCGGCCGCACGGATATCGAGGTGGTCGGCATCAACGACCTGGCACCCGTCGAGACCAACGCCCATCTGCTGCGCTTCGACTCGGTGCATGGCCGCTTCCCCGGCGAGGTCAAGGTCGAGGGTGATTCGATCAGCTGCGGCAACGGCAAGATCAAGGTCAGCGCGATCAAGGACCCGGCGCAGCTCCCCTGGAAGGATCTCGGCGTCGACATCGCGCTCGAATGCACCGGCATCTTCACGTCGAAGGACAAGGCGTCGCTGCATCTGAACGCCGGCGCCAAGCGCGTGCTGGTGTCCGCTCCCGCGGACGGCGTCGACCTGACCGTGGTCTATGGGGTCAATCACGACAAGCTCACGCGCGACCACAAAGTCGTCTCCAACGCCTCCTGCACCACCAATTGCCTCGCGCCGGTCGCCAAGGTGCTCAACGACGCGATCGGAATCGACAAGGGCTTCATGACCACCATCCACTCCTACACCAACGACCAGCCCTCGCTCGACCAGGTGCACAAGGACCTCTATCGCGCGCGCGCGGCGGCGCTGTCCATGATCCCGACCTCGACCGGCGCCGCCAAGGCGGTCGGTCTGGTGCTCCCCGAGCTCAACGGCAAGCTCGACGGCGTCGCCATCCGGGTGCCGACGCCGAACGTCTCGGTGGTCGACTTCAAATTCATCGCCAAGCGCGCGACCACCAAGGACGAGGTCAACGGTGCGATCCGGCGCGCCGCCGAGCAGCAGCTCAAGGGCATCCTCGGTTTCACCGACCAGCCCAATGTGTCGATCGACTTCAACCACGACCCGCGCTCGTCGGTGTTCCACATGGACCAGACCAAGGTCATGGACGGCACGCTGGTGCGCGTCATGTCGTGGTACGACAACGAGTGGGGTTTCTCGAACCGCATGGCCGATACGGCCGTCGCGATGGGTAAGCTGATCTGACGCGGTTCTGCCGAGGGGCGAGATGACCGCGTTTCATACACTCGATCAGGCCGACCTCAAGGGCAAGCGCGTGCTCGTGCGCGTCGATCTCAACGTGCCGATGACCGACGGCACGGTCAGCGATGCCACCCGCATCGAGGCGTCCGCCCCCACCATCACGGAGATCGCCGACAAGGGCGGGCGCGTGATCCTGCTCTCCCATTTCGGCCGCCCGAAGGGCCGCGATCCGAAGGACTCGCTCAAGGGAATCGCCGCGGCGGTTGCCCGCACCATCGGACGCCCGGTCGCCTTCGCGGACGACTGCGTCGGCGAGGCCGCCGAGCGGGCCGTCAATGCGATGAAGCCCGGCGGTATCCTTTGCCTGGAGAACACCCGCTTTCATCCCGGCGAGGAGAAAAACGACAAGGCATTCATCGCGCGGCTCGCGAGCCTCGCGGATATCTGGGTCAATGACGCATTCTCGGTGGCGCACCGCGCCCATGCGTCGACCGAAGGTCTCGGGCACGCGCTGCCCGCCTTCGCGGGACGTTCCATGCAGGCCGAGCTCGACGCGCTCACCAAGGCGCTGGAGCAGCCGCAACGCCCGCTCGCCGCCATCGTCGGCGGCGCGAAGGTATCGACCAAGCTGGATCTGCTCGGCAATCTGCTGGCAAAAGTGGACACGCTGATCATCGGCGGCGCGATGGCCAACACCTTCCTGGCCGCGCAAGGCCGGAAGGTCGGCAAATCCCTGTTCGAGCCCGATCTCGTCGCGACCGCGCGCGAGATCATGGAGAAGGCGAAGGTCTCCAAGCGCGAGATCGTGTTGCCGGTCGACGCCGTGGTGGCAGAAAAATTCGAGGCGCACGCGCCCTCGCGCGTCGTCGATGTGGACCAGGTGGGCGCCGCCGACATGATCCTCGACATCGGTCCGCGCAGCATCGAGCACGTCGTCTCGGCCCTGGCGCGATCGAAGACGCTGGTGTGGAACGGCCCGTTCGGGGCCTTCGAGAAGGAGCCCTTCGACACCGGCACGGTCGAGGTCGCGGAAGCGGCGGCCGAGCTCACACAGGCCGGCAAGCTCGTCTCGGTCGGGGGCGGGGGCGACACGGTCGCCGCCCTCAACCGGGCGGGCGTCACGGACCGTTTCACCTATGTGTCGACCGCGGGCGGCGCCTTCCTCGAATGGCTCGAAGGCAAGGCCCTCCCCGGGGTCGAGGTATTGAGGGTAAAATGAACCGAATTGTCCGCCGGCCGTTTTACCGGCGGACAACAGGCATCAGGAGTGTGCAATGAACCTCGCCGAATTGAACAAGGTGGCTACGGCCATGGTCGCCCCCGGCCGGGGCATTCTTGCGGCCGACGAATCGACCGGCACCATCAAGAAGCGCTTCGACGCCATCGGGGCCGAGTCGACCGCCGACAGCCGGCGCGATTATCGCGAGCTGCTGTTTCGGTCAACCGATGCGATGCGCAACCATATCTCGGGCGTCATCCTCTACGACGAGACCATCCGCCAGAACGCCAAGGACGGCACGCCGCTGGTCAAGGTGATCGAGAAGGCGGGCTCGCTGCCCGGCATCAAGGTCGACAAGGGGACCAAGCCCCTGCCCTACTGCCCGGGCGAGGTTGTCACCGAAGGTCTCGATGGGTTGCGCGAGCGCCTTGCCGAATATCGCGGGCTGGGCGCGAAGTTCGCCAAGTGGCGCGCCGTCATCGATATCGGCACCGGCATTCCGACCTGGACCTGCGTCAAGGCCAATGCGCACGCGCTCGCCCGCTATGCGGCGCTCTGCCAAGAAGAGCAGATCGTGCCGATCGTCGAGCCCGAGGTATTGATGGACGGCGCCCATGACATCGATACCTGCTACGGCATCACCGAATGGGTGCTGCGCACGGTCTATAACGAGCTCTATGAGGCGCGCGTGCCCCTGGAAGGCACCGTGCTCAAGCCCAACATGGTCATTTCGGGCAAGAAATCCGCCAAGCGCGCCTCGGTCGAGGAAGTGGCCGAGAAAACCGTGAAAGTGCTCAAGACCTGCGTGCCCGCCTCGGTCCCCGGCATCGCCTTCCTGTCCGGCGGCCAGTCGGACGAGGAAGCCACGGCCCATCTCCACGCCATGAACCGCATCGGCGGCTTGCCCTGGCGACTCACCTTCTCGTACGGCCGCGCCTTGCAGGCAGCGCCGCAGAAAGCCTGGGCCGGCAAGGCCGAGAACGTCGCCGCCGCCCAGCGCGCCTTCGCGCACCGCGCCCGCATGAACGGGCTCGCGGCGCGCGGCGAGTGGAAGGCGGATCTGGAGAGGGACCAGAAGGCGGCATAGGGGCGGCCTGAGCATTTTCGTCGAGAGCCTGTCCCGGACCTGATCCCGGGTAGACACCCGTTCGCCGTCGAAAATGCTACGCCGGCATGAGCGCGCGCACCTGCGCGAAGCTCAATCCGCGCGTGGCCGTCCCGTCGCCATAGACGAAGCGCAGCCGGCGCCGCCGTACCACCAGGGCGGCGGGGAGCGGATCGTAGCGGAAGGTCGCGCCGCCGAGATGCGGCATCACGCTGCCGACGTCGGTGACGTCGTCGAGCTCCACCCGCAACAGCTTGAGCTCGGCGCCGTCGGCGGTCGTGGCGCAGAACGGTACCTGCGCGAGTCGCAGAAAGCTGGTGGGATCCGAGGCGATCGCGAAGGCCTCGACGAAGGCCGTCTCGACAAGATCGAGGTCGGGCTCGGCACAGGCGCCGTCGGCATCGGCCGGCGGCTGCGCCGGATGCGGGGCCTGCCATTGCGCCGGCCGACGCGGCGCGCCGGCGTGGTTGTGGCCGGGACCGAACGCCGGAGCGCGCGGAGCAAGGTCAAGCCCGCCGGCGCCATGATCGTGGTGGTGGTGATCGTGTCCGCGATGCATGCATGCCTCCTTCAGAAGCTTACGGGCTTGTCGATGATCGTCTTGTGAGCGCCGAGCTTGCCGTTGGCGACGAGCGAGCCAAGCACCTCAACGACGACGCGGACGCCGAACAGCGCCGTGATGTCGGACGTGTCATAGGGCGGCGAGACCTCGACCACCTCGAGGCCGCACACGCCTTGTCCCGCCACCAGCCCCAGCAGCTTGAGCGCCTCGCGCGGCAGGAAGCCGCCGGGCTCCGGCCAGCCGGTGCCGGGGACGAAACCGCAGTCGACCGAATCGACATCGAACGAAACATAGACCGCGTCGGCGTCCTTCCAGGCCAGATCCAATGCGATCTCGGCGGTCTTCTCCAGTCCGAGCTTTTCGATGTCGGCGATGGTGAGCACATTGGTGGCGCGCTTGCGCGCTTCCTGCACGCCGTAGCGCGGGACCTGCCAGCCGCCGATGCCGAGCTGGACGAGGTTCGTGGCCGGAACATTGGGAAGATTTGTCGCCCAGTACCAAGGCGTGGTGTGCATGCGTTCGTCGAGGTCTTTCTCCTGGATATCGATGTGCCGGTCGAAATGAATGATGCCGATCCGTTTGGAGGTGCATTGCGCGATGCCGCGCACGCACGGAAATCCGATCGAATGGTCGCCGCCGAGCATGAGCGGCAAGGCGCCCGACGACGCCACATGGGCGACGCCGCGCGAGATCTGATCGAAGCTTTTTTCGAGATTGGCGGGAATCGTGAACACGTCGCCCGCGTCGCACAAGGTCATCTGCTCGCGCAGATCGACGCCGAGCTCGTAGTTGTAGGGCGTGTAGAGCGCCGAGATGCGGCGGATGCCCTGCGGCCCGAATCGGGTGCCGGGCCGGTAGGTGGTGCCGGAATCGAACGGAATGCCGACGATCGCGGCGTCATAGCGTCCGACATCCTTCACGTTCTCCACATAGGGCGCCTTGAGGAACGTATTGATGCCGGCGAAATGCGGCAGCTCGCCGCGCGAGAAGGTCGGAATCGACTTGTCGACGATGCTGTCGGCGCCCGGCAGCCCCATGTCGAGCGCCCATTGCTGCTCCTTGCGCCAACCTGATTCGGGAAGCCTGCCTTCCGCCTCGAGCGCCTTCCAGCCCTGGGTCGCGAGCTTGTCGAAATCCGGGTGGTGCCGGCGCATGAGCGGCCGCGCGGCGGCCAAGCCTGCCTTGCGCGAGCGACGGATCGGTCCTTCAAGCATCAGAATGCGCCTCCTTTTGGTCCGCTTTCGCTCCCATGCGGCCGGTTTCGATCGGCTTGCCAAATCCGAGCACCGGCACCGGTGTGTCGCGCGTCAGATCGAGGTCGTAGGTGACGATGGCGCCGAACCGGCCCGGCGCCTGCGGATCGCGCCGCGAGCGATCCAGTGCGACCACCCGCGTGCCGAGCCCGAAGGCTTCCTTGATGTCGTGCGTGACCATGATCACGGTCATGCCGTGCTGGCGCCACAGCGGCGTGATCAGCGCATGCATCTGGGCGCGCGTGCCGGGATCGAGCGCGCCGAAGGGCTCATCGAGCAGCAAGACGCGTGGCGCGCGGGCGAGCGCCTGTGCGATGGCGAGGCGTTGCTGCATGCCGCCCGAGAGCGCGCTCGGGTATTTGTCGCGATGGGGCGCAAGACCGACCGCCTCCAGCAGCGTCTCGCTCTTGGCCGTCGCGGCGCGCCGCGCCTGGCCTTTCAGCCGCGCCAGCATTTTGCTCGCCGCGAACTCATAAGCGATCAGCACGTTGGCCAGAACGGTGAGATGCGGAAACACCGAATAGCGCTGGAAAACGACGCCGCGGTCGGCCCCGGGCTCGGACGGCAGCGGCGCGCCATCGAGCAGAATGGCCCCGCGCGAGGGCCGCTCCTGGCCGAGGATCAGGCGCAGGAACGTGCTCTTGCCGGCGCCCGAGGGCCCGACCACCGACAGGAAGGTTCCGGAAGCGATCTCGAGGTTGATGCGCTCGAGCACGATCTGGTCGCCATATTCGACCCACACGTCGCGCACCGAGATCGCGCTCATCAGCGCGGTTCCTCGACATAGGCCCAGGGGAAGGCGCGGCGCGCCAGCATGGCGAGCGCAAAGTCCAACGCGTAGGCGAGGAGCGTGATCCACGCCACGTAGGGCAGGATGATGTCCATGGAAAGGTAGCGGCGCATGAGAAAGATGCGGTAGCCGAGCCCCACATCGGCGGCGATGGCCTCGGCCGAGATCAGGAACAGGAAGGCCGGCCCGATCGACAGGCGCAGCGACTCGATCAGGCGTGGCATGATCTGCGGCAGCACGACCCTGATCGCCACCTGCCAGGTCGAAGCGCCGAGCGATTGCGCCTTGACCAGCTGCTCCTTCGGCAGGTTGGCGACCGTCATGGCGAGATCGCGGATCAGGCAGGGCGTGACGCCGAAGACGATGAGCACGACCTTCGACAGCTCGCCCAAGCCGAAGACGATGAACAGGATGGGAAGGATCGCCATCGGCGGAATCATCGACAGCACGGCGACGAGCGTCCCGAAAGTGGCGCCGGCCATCGGCACGACGCCGACCGCAAGTCCGACCGTCAGACCGATCGCGGTCGCCACGCCGAGACCGATGGCGAGGCGCCGCAGGCTCGCCGCGGTGTCGGTCCACAGCACGAGGTCGCCCGAACGCCGGTCGGGCTCGAATGCGAGCCGATGCGCCGCCTGCGCCATCTCGGCAACCGGCGGCAGCAACTTGTCGTCCGGATTGGCGGCGCGCCGTTCCGTCGAACCCACCACATAGAGAAGCGCGATGAGAAAGAACGGAACGAAGGCGAGAAATATCCGGCTCCCGCGTTGCGGAACGATGTTCATCACCCGGCGAATGACGTAGCTCCTCGGCTTGCCTATCCTCGCCTGTCAGAGCTTGCCGTCGGCGGCGAGCTTCATGTAGGTCGGATCGAAGCGCAGCTTCACGTTCTTCTTGGATCCGAGGACATTGCCCGGCACCTCGATGCCGATCGCGTCTTTCGATTTCACCTTCTCGCCGAGCAGATTGTGCTCGAAGCAGAAGGTGCGCACGAGATCCATGACCTTCGACATCTCGGGTCCGGCCATGAAGACGAGCGCGTCCTTCGGCGTGTAGAACATCCGCGTCGTCTTGAGCTGCGCCTCGAAGCCGGCGCGATCGGTGCCGGAGAGCTTGGCCATCGCCTCGCGCGCCGCCTTGCCCTTGTCGCCCGGGTCCTGCATCAACGCGATGGTCTCGTACCAGATTCCGACCAGCGCCTTTCCGAGGTTGGGATTGTCCTTCAGCGTCTCGGTGTTCACCAACATCAGATCCTCGATCTCACCCGGTATCTTGCTCGAGTCGAAGACCTCGGTTGCGCCCGGCTCCGCTTTCACCTCCATGAGTTGCGGATTCCAGGTCACGACCGCGGTCGAGTCCTTGGACTTGAAGGCCGCGACGATGTCGGCGTCCGAGGTGTTGACGGTCTTGATGTCCTTCTCTTTGAGCTTGACGCTCGCCAGTCCCCGCGCGAGCAGGTAGTGCGACACGGACAGTTCGACGATGTTGATCTGCTGGCCCTTGATGTCGGCCAGCGTCTTGCCCTTCTTGAGCACCACGCCGTCATTGCCGTTGGAGAAGTCGCCCATGATGATCGCGCTGCTGTCGACCCCGCCCGCCGCGGGGATCGTGAGCGCGTCCATGTTGGTGACGGTGACGCCGTCGAACTTGCCGGCGGTGTATTGGTTGATCGATTCGACGTAATCGTTGATCTGCGTGACGTTGATCTTGATGCCGTATTTGTCGCCCCACTTCTTGACGATTCCCGCATCGGCGGCGTAGGGCCACGGCATCCAGCCGACATAGATCGTCCAGGCGATGTTGAATTCCTTCTTCGGCGCCGCCCAGGCCGGCGAGCCGAGGCCCGCGGCGATGAGCGCCGCGGCGAGAATACCGGTCGTCACGCGTGCGAATGGTTTCATGGTGCAACCCTCGTGGTTCATCCGATGTGATCGGGTCGAGGATTGGCGAGAACCATCGACGCCAATCCTGGCGACCGAGGCCTCCCGGGCTTTTATCCCGCCGTGCACCCGGGATGGCACGTCCCCCGGGCGGCAGCTCTCGGACCAGCCACTCCGTCGCGGAGCCGGAACCCTAGCCACCAACTCTTCCAAGACTGAGCAATTGGCGTGCCAGGAAAAAGCTCAAGCGTTTTCCGCCACATGCGTGGATGCTGCCTGTTGCGGCAGCAAATGAGCCCAACATTTGGGCTGGTCGCGGGCATTGCTCGTGCCGGCCGGCCGAACGCTTGCGGGCCGCGCGATCGCAGGGGATCAATCCGGCCCCATTGACATGGCGGCGTCATTCATCGCCCCCTTTTGGCCCGAATACAGACGCATCGGACCCCATGGCTTCCCGACCGCAACCCACAGCATCGAGGCGCTCCGCCGCGCGGCTCTATCTCGTAACGCCGGTGGTGGCGGAGCCCGCAACCTACGCCGGCCCACTCGCCGCGGCGCTGGCGGCTGGCGACATCGCCGCGGTGCTGCTTCGCCTTGCAATCGCGGACGAGCGCACCCTGATCAACCGCATCAAGGAGATTGCACCCGCCGTGCAGGAGCGCGGCGCCGCGCTCCTGCTCGATGGGCGCCCCGAGCTGGTCGCGCGATCGGGCGCGGACGGCGTCCATCTCACCGGTACCGAGGCCGTGAAAGAGGCCATCGGCGCGCTCAAGCCCGAACGCATCGCGGGCGTGGGCGGGCTCGCCAGCCGCCACGACGCCATGCTGGCCGCGGAGTCGGGCGCCGACTACGTGATGTTCGGCGAGCCCGACCGGGCCGGAAAAAGGCCGTCCTTCGAGGCCATCCACGAGCGGGTTGCGTGGTGGACAGAAGTGTTCGAGGTTCCCTGCGTTGCCTATGCGGCGGGTCTCGACGAGGTCAATGAGCTTGCCGCGGCGGAATTCGTCGCGGTCGGCGAATTCGTCTTCACCGATTCGCGCGGGCCGGCGGCGGCCATTGCGGATGTAGCCGCGCGCCTCAAAGCGGAGACTCCCGCATGAGAACCCGGCGTTGGCGTGTTGCGGTCTTGAGCACCGTCGCGGCGCTTGGTTGCGCCCAACCCGGATTCGCGCAGGCCCCGGCACAGCCGGCACAGACTGTCCCGGCGGCGCCAAAGCCCACGCCCCCTGCCCCGGCGCCAGCCCGCAAACCCGCCAAGCCGCCCGCGAAGCCGCCCTCCGCGTCGCCGGCGACCCAACCCGAAAGCCCAGGGGCCGATCTCGCCTTCGGGGCCTATCAGCGCGGCTATTTCCTGACCGCCTTCCATGAGGCGACCAAGAATGTCGACCAGCGCCAGGATCCCAAAGCCATGACGCTGCTCGGCGAGCTTTATGCCAACGGTCTTGGTGTACCCGCCAACGATGTCCAGGCGGCCAAATGGTATTCGCTGGCGGCCGAACGCGGCGACCGCGAGGCGATGTTCGCGCTTGCCATGTTCCGAATCGGCGGCCGCGGCGGCCCGCGCGACGGCGCCGAGGCCGCGCGCCTGCTCGCGGCGGCGGCCAAGCTCGGCCACGCCGCTGCGGCCTATGATCTCGGCCTGCTCTATCTGGAAGGCCAACAGTTCCCGCAGGACTTCGCCCGCGCCGCAGAGCTGTTCCGGCAGGCGGCGCAGGCGGGAAGCCCGGAAGCCCAATATGCGCTGGCGACCCTCTACAAGGATGGGCGCGGCGTTTCGAAGGACGACCGTGAGGCGACCCGCCTGATGGCGGCAGCCGCGCTCGCCGATTCCCTGGACGCGGAGGTCGAATACGCCATCGCGCTGTTCAACGGCACCGGCACGCCCAAGGACGAGCCGCGTGCGATCGCATTGTTTCGCAAAGCCGCGATGCGCGGCAGTCCGATCGCGCAGAACCGGCTGGCGCGGATCCTCGCTGCCGGCCGTGGCGTCCCGGCCGATCCGGTCGAAGCGACCAAATGGCATCTGATCGCCAAGGCGGGCGGCGCGAGCGACCCCTCGCTCGACGACTTCGTCCAGAAGCAATCGCCGGAGACCCGCGCGGCCGCCGACAAGGCGGCCAAGCCCTGGCTCGATTTCATCGCCCAGGCGCGCTCATGACCGGCGCGGCGGGGTGGCGCCCGCTCCCCGACGCGTGTAAGCAGCCTGCACGACCTCACCCGGGACCGTGTTTCGTCGATGCTCCGCTCCGCTCTCCTCAACGTCATGATCGGCGCCGCCCGCAAGGCCGCGCGCAGCCTCAAGCGTGACTTCGGCGAAGTCGAGCATCTTCAGGTATCGCTCAAGGGCCCGGCCAATTTCGTCACCGCAGCCGATCGACGCGCCGAGGAGATCCTGCGCGCCGAGCTCGCCAAGGCGCGGCCCGGCTATGGCTTTCTGGGCGAGGAGGGCGGGCGCCAGGAAGGAGCGGACAAGACCCATTGCTGGATCGTCGATCCGCTCGACGGCACGACCAATTTCCTCCACAGCATTCCCCAATTCGCGATCTCGATCGCGCTTGAACGCGAAGGCACGATTGTCGCCGGCGTGATCTACAACCCGGCGAACGAGGAGCTGTTCATCGCGGAGCGCGGCAAGGGCGCATTTCTCAACGACAAGCGGCTGCGTGTTGCAGCGCGCAAGCGGCTCGCCGACGCGGTGGTCGCCTGCGGGTTGCCGCATCTCGGCCGCGGCGATCTGGCGCTCTTTCGCAAGGAATTCGCCGCCGTCCAGGAGAAGGTCGCGGGGCTGCGCCGTTTCGGGGCCGCCGCGCTCGACCTCGCCTGGGTTGCGGCCGGGCGACTCGACGGATATTGGGAGCGCAATCTTTCGCCCTGGGACACGGCGGCGGGAATCATCATGGTGCGCGAATCCGGCGGTTTCGTAACCGACCTCGACGGCCGCGACGACATTTTCGGCCATGGGGAGATTTTGGCCGGAAACGACACCATGCATCGCGAGCTCCTCGCCCTCATCAAACAGGCCGCCAAGGATTGAATGCGACGCGCTGGAGAAATGCCGCAGCCTCGGGTTTCCTTTCGCCCCGGCTATGCCATATTTGGGTGAGCGTTACGGCGCCTTCCCGGCGGAAGTCCGGACCTGATCCGGGCGGATGCCGGATCGCCGCTTGGGAAGAGCAAGCGTCAACACATAAAGCGAGAGCGAATTCCGATTTCATCTGAAGCGGAAATGGCTCCCGTCGATCGCGGAACCACCATGGCGCAGCAGGACCACGATATCGACCCGTTCAAAGTGAGCTCGCCCCGGATCTTTCTGGTCCGCATGGTGGTGTTCCTCACCCTGGGCGCGCTGCTCGTCGTCATTCTCTACAAGCAGATCTGGACCGCGTTCCTCGCCAACCCGGGATTGAACGCCCTGATCGTGCTGGTGCTGCTCGCCGGCATCATATTCGCCTTCCGCCAGGTGATACGCCTGTTTCCCGAGATCGCCTGGGTCAACGGCTTCCGCCTGGCCGATCCGGGCCTTGCGGTGGAACGTCCGCCGGTCCTGCTCGCCCCGATGGCCACGATCCTGCGCGACCGCGTCGGCCGCATGGCCATGTCGCCGCAGACCATGCGCGGCATCATGGATTCGATCGCCAACCGCCTGGACGAGGCGCGCGACCTGTCGCGTTATATGACGGGCCTCCTGGTGTTCCTCGGCCTGCTCGGCACCTTTTGGGGCCTGATCGAGACGGTCACCTCGATCCGCGGGGTGCTCGAGGGCCTCAAGGTGGGGGGCGATACCGGGCAGATGTTCGAAGCCCTCAAGGAGGGCCTCGCGGCCCCCCTCGGCGGCATGGGCATATCCTTTTCGTCCTCGCTGTTCGGGCTCGCCGGTTCGCTCGTCCTCGGCTTTCTCGACCTGCAGGCCGGTCAGGCGCAGAACCGTTTCTACACCGACCTCGAGGACTGGCTCGCCACCACGGTGCACGACCTCGGCGTCGACACGGCTCCCGGCCAGGCGCCGGCGATGAGCGGCGAGCTGCGCGTCGCGATCGAACGGCTGCGCGACACCCTGGCCGAGGGCGGATCGGGCAAGCAGGCGACGACCGCCATCGTCAACCTCGCCGAATCGCTTCAGGGCCTCATCCACCACATGCGAACCGAGCAGCAAATGATCCGCGACTGGGTCGATGCTCAGTCCGAGCAGCATCGCGACATCCGCAAGCTCTTGGAAATTCTGGTTCACGAAACGCAGAAGATCTGACGCATGGCGCACGGGCGCATCCGCCGCGACAGCGGCTTGAACTACTGGCCCGGGTTCGTCGACGCGCTGTCGACGCTGATCCTCGGGATCGTTTTCCTGCTGACCGTGTTCGTGGTGGTGCAGTTCTTCCTGTCGCAGGAGGTGGCCGGCAAGGATACCGCGCTGTCGCGGCTCAATGCCTTGATCGCCACGCTGAACGACCAATTGGCGATGGAAAAGTCGGGCAAGGTTTCGCTCGAGGACGAGGTCACGCGCATGCGCGCGAGCCTCTCCGACGCCGAGAGCGAGCGCGACCGCCTCAAAAGCGCGCCCGCGCCGTCGGGCGGGGGCGCCGCCGAGGCGCAAAACAAGGTCGGTGAGGTCACGACGGCGCTTGACGCCGAGAAACGCCTGAGCACCCGCGCGCTGGCGCAAGTCGAGCTCCTCGGCCAGCAGATCGCCGCATTGCGCCGCCAGTTGGCGGTGCTCGAGAGCGCGCTCGACGTCAGGGAAAAATCGGACAGGGAATCGCAGGCCAAGATCGCCGACCTCGGGCAGCGGCTCAACGTCGCGATGGCGCAGCGGGTGCAGGAGCTGTCGCGCTTCCGTTCGGATTTCTTCGGCCGGCTGCGCGAGATCCTCGGCAACCGCCCCGACGTCCGCATCGTCGGCGATCGCTTCGTATTCCAGTCGGAGATCTTCTTCGATGTCGGACAGGCGGTGCTGAAGCCGGAAGGCCGCAGCGAGATCGACACGCTCGCGGGCGCCCTGGGCGACCTCGAAAAGCAGATTCCATCAGATATCGCCTGGGTGCTGCGCGTCGACGGGCACACCGACGTCCGCCCGATCGCGAGCACGCAGTTCCCCTCGAACTGGGCGCTGTCGTCGGCGCGCGCCATCTCGGTGGTGCAATATCTCATCCAGAAGGGCATCTCGCCCCAGCATCTCGTCGCCGCCGGCTTCGGCGAGTTCCAGCCGCTCGATGCCGACAAGACCGAAGACGCCTTTCGCCGCAACCGCCGCATCGAGCTGAAGCTGACGGAGCGGTGAGCGGCGCTGGTTTCAGGCTCCGCCCCTATGCCGCGGCCGACGAGGCGGCGGCGATCGAATTGTGGCGGCGCGCCTGGCAGGCCGCGTATCCTCGGCTCGACTTTTCGGCCCGGCTTGCTTGGTGGCGCGAGCGCTGGCGCAGCGAACTGGTCCCGATTGCCGCGATCACGG
>Ga0208989_10000245_pt1 | contig 14327 bp, 17 predicted proteins | sample MedBloCAOM3_M1_FD_187852 | JGI IMG/M metagenome (GOLD analysis project Ga0208989, IMG submission 187852) | Forest soil microbial communities from El Dorado National Forest, California, USA - Mediterranean Blodgett CA OM3_M1 (SPAdes) (version 2) | ecosystem: Environmental > Terrestrial > Soil >...
CCGAGCGCAGCGAGGGACCTTTGAGGCCGCAGGAAAGGTCCGTCGCTGCGCTCGGGATGACAGTGTGCGCGTAGCGTCATCATGATCTCACCGGTCCTGATCCCGGGCGAAGACGTAGCCTGCGCCGCGCACGGTCAGGATGCGACGCGGTTTCTTGGGATCGTCCTCGATGGCGGCGCGGATGCGCGAGATATGGACGTCGACCGAGCGGTCGAAGGCCTCCAGCTTCTCGCCCTTCAGCAGGTCCATCAGCGCATCGCGCGACAGCACGCGGCCGGCCCGCTCGGCCAGGATCAGCAGGAGGACGAACTGGTAGGAGGTGATGATCCTTTCCTCGCCGTCGACTCGCACTACGCGCGCGCCCTTGTCGATCTCGAGCCGGCCGAAGCGCAGCGTCTCGGACTTCGCCGGCGCGCCCTTGCGGCGCAGGATGGCGCGCAGGCGGGCCTGCAGTTCGCGCGGCTCGAAGGGCTTGGCGAGATAGTCGTCGGCGCCGACCTCGAGCCCGACCACGCGGTCCATCGGTTCGCCGCGCGCGGTCAGCATCAGGATCGGCACGTCGGTCGAGCTGCGCAGGCGGCGGCAGAGATCGAGGCCGTCGGCGTCGGGCAGCATGAGATCGAGGATCACGGCGTCGAAGGCGTCGCGCTTCAGCAGCGCCTCGCCCTCGCGCCCCGTGGCGGCGATCGTCACACGAAAGCCCGCCCCGCCGAGATAGTCGGAGACCATTCCGGCGAGGCGGTTGTCGTCGTCGATCATCAGGATGCGCTCGGCCATCGGCTCAGTATCGGGCCGGGGAGACCCCGATGTCACTTGCCGCGGCTAGCCGTGACGCTTGCCGTGGTTCTCGCCGTGGCCCTGGCTCCAGTTCTTGAAGAAGGCCTGGCGCTGCGAGGCGCTCAGCACGTTGCCGGCGTCCGTGAGCGCCTTGGTGAAGCGCTGCGAGCTCTGGTCGGCCACCTTCATCTGCTCGGCGCGGATCTGCTCGATCCTGGCCGGATCGATGGTCGGGGCCTGCAGCGCGGCCTCCATCGCCTTGCGGTTCTCGACGCGCTGGGCATGCAGCGGCTTCATGTCCTTGAAGGCGTTTTCCAGGATGCCCGCCACCTGCTTCTTCTGGTCCGCCGTGGCGTCGGTGCCGGTCAGGGCCTTGTCCACGCGCGTCTCGATGCGCTGCTGGAACTTGGCCGGGTCGAACGCCTGGCCGTCGGTCTTGGCATAGGCGAAGCTGCCGGCCGTCGCGACGAGGCTGCCGGCGAGCAGCGCCGCCATCATCGTGGTCAGGCTCTTGCGGCGGCTGCCGTTCAGTTTGTTTTCCGTGTTGGTCATTTCAGTCTCCTTGGGTTCGGGCCTATCGCCCTTGGAGCCGATATGGACCTCCGCCGTTTCGCCGCCGTCTCGCCTGGGTAAAGTTGTGTAAAGATCACCGCCATGACGACCCTCAAGACCGAACGACTGACGCTGCGGCCTTTGGTGCCGGCCGACGCTGAAGCCTACGCCGCCATGCGATTTCATCCGCAGGTGGTGAAGTGGCTGCCGCCCGCCCCAGGGGATCCGGCCGGAATGGGGCGCACCACGATCGAGCGCTTTGCGGTGGGATGGCAGACGCGACGGTATGGCCCTTGGGGCGTGTTCCTGGAGGAACGGCTGATCGGTCACGGCGGTCTCAACTATGTCCCGGAATTCACCGAGACCGAGGTGCTGTGGGCGCTGCATCCCGACGCTTGGGGTCACGGTTACGCCACAGAGGTGGCGCGCGCAGCCCTTGCCTATGGCTTCGACACGCTGGGGCTAAATCTGATCTTTGCCATGACCCTGCCGGACAACCACGCCTCGCAAGCCGTGATGAAGCGGCTCGGTCTCACCTATCGCCGCAAGGTCGAGTACAAGGGGTTCAAGGACATCGTCTGGTTCGACATGGATCTGCAGACGTGGAAATCCGGCTAGCCGACCCTGCGCCTGTTTTCCGGTCCGCCGGAGACGGCACCGCCCAGGATGTCCATGGCCGCGCGATGCGTGGCGGCATCGCCCGCCGCCAGCACCGAGCCGTCGGAATCGATGTCGAGCTCCTTGCCCTGCCAGTCGGTGATCAGGCCGCCGGCGCCCTTGATCACCGCCACGAGTGCGGCGAAGTCGTAGAGCTTGAGCGAATTCTCGACCACCAGGTCGACGTGGCCCGAGGCCAGCAGGCCGTAGGCATAGCAGTCGCCGCCCCAGCGGAAGAGTTTCACCTTCTGCGTCAGTGCCTCGTGCCGTTTCTCGAAGGCGCCGGGGAACATGATCGGCGCCGTGGAATACATGTAGGCGCAATCGAGCGTCGGGCAGGCGCGCACCTGAATCGCTTTGCCGTTGAAAGTCGACCGTTCGCCCGACACGCCCAGCCAACGCTCCTGCAGGATCGGCTGATCGATGATGCCCAGCACCGGCTGGCCGCGATGGAGCAGCGCGATCAGCGTGCCGAAGATCGGCAGGCCGGTGATGTAGGCCTTGGTGCCGTCGATCGGATCGAGCACCCAGACATAGTCGGCATCGACGCGTACCGCGCCATGCTCCTCGCCGAACACGCCGTGCTCGGGCACGTGCTCGGTCAGGAGCGCGCGCATGGCGGTCTCGGCTTCGCGGTCGGCGATGGTGACTGGGCTCAGGTCGCTCTTGTCGTCGATCGTGACCTGGGTGCGGAAGTAGCGGGCCGCGATGGGACGGGCGGCATCGGCGAGGCGATGGGCCAGAGCGACCAGCTCGGCAGGAACCGATCCGGCCATACGGGCGCCTCAGTCCTATTTCGGCAGCGGCGGCGGGTTGTCGTTCATGGTGCGCAGATAGGCGATCACGTCGGCGCGATCCTGCGCCTTGGGAAGACCGGCGAACGCCATCTTGGTGCCGCGCACGAAGCCCTGCGGCTTGAAGATCATGTGGTTGATGTCTTCATAGGTCCACTCGCCGCCCTTGGCCTGCAAGGCGGACGAATAGCTGAAGCCCTCGTGGCTCGCCTTCTTGCGGCCGACGATATCCCACTGGTTCGGGCCGACCTTGTTCGGCCCGCCCTTGTCGATGGTATGGCAGGTGAAGCACTGCTTCATGAAGATCGCCTTGCCAGCCTCGACATTGGCGCCGGCAAGCAAGGGACCGATCGGCGGAAGTTCCTCAGCCGGCGCGGCGGCCGCCGTTTCCGTCGGCGCTTCGTCGGCGACGGCCAACGCCGGCTTCTCCAGCCTGTGCACAGGGACGACGGCGTTGGAGACCTTGCCCACCACCATCGCGAAGAGGGCCGAGGCCAGAACGCAGCCCGCAACCGTGTTGAAACTGGCCATAGTCAAATCCCAGAGCGCCAAAAATTCCGAACGATGCTGTAGCATGCCCGCATGCCGGCCAGTAGTATCTGATCGACGCGTCTGGCTCGCGCGGCGGAACGTCGCAAGTCTCGGATTTTGCGAGGTTTTTCGCCGATCGAGGGGCGGTTGACGGCGCCAATCCAACGGGCGAAACAGCCGGCCGACAAGACAGTGACAGGCGCGAGCGCCGAGGGAGTTCGGGAGATGGCGAAGGCGCTCAAGGCCTCCAACGTGATCGCCTTCCAAGGCGAGCCCGGCGCCAATTCCGACATGGCGTGCCGCGCGGCCTTTCCCTACATGACGACACTGCCCTGTCCGACCTTCGAGGCGGCGATGGGGGCCGTCCAGGCCGGCAAGGCGGAACTCGCCATCATCCCGGTCGAGAACTCGATCGCCGGCCGTGTCGCCGATCTTCACAGCCTGTTGCCGCACACCAAACTCAAAATCGTCGCCGAGCACTTCCAGCGGGTCGAGCATTGCCTGGTCGCTTTGCCGGGCGCCACGCTGAAGTCGATCAAGACGGTGAAGAGCCATGTCCAGGCGCTGTCGCAGTGCCGCAACTTTCTGAAGAAGCACCGTTTCGCGCCGCTGGTTCATGCCGATACCGCGGGCGCCGCGCGCGAGATCGCCGAGATCGGCGACAAAAGCGTGGGCGCTATCGCCTCGTCGCTGGCCGCCCGGATCTACGATCTCAAGGTGCTGGCGAAGAACATCGAGGATGCCGACCACAACACCACCCGCATGCTGGTGTTCTCGCGTCATGAAGCGACGCCTGACTGGCGCACCGTGCAGTGCATGACCGCCTTCCTGTTCCGGGTGAAGAGCGTGCCGGCAGCGCTTTACAAGGCGCTGGGCGGCTTTGCGACCAACGGCGTCAACATCGTGAAGCTGGAAAGCTACCTCTCCGGCGCGCGTTTCGAGCAGGCGGAGTTCTATGCCGAGGTCGAGGGCCATCCGCAGCAACGCGGCCTGCAGCTGGCGCTCGAGGAACTCGGCTTCTTCTCCGAGCAGTTCAAGCCGCTCGGCAGCTTTCCGGTCAATCCTTTCCGGCGCAAGGGCTGGGAAGCGCCGACTCGCCCCGGTACCTGAGACGCGCCATGCCGCAACAGCCCGTCCGCATCGCTCCCTCCATCCTGTCGGCCGATTTCGCCGCGCTCGGGCAGGAGGTCGAGGCAGTGACCGAAGCGGGCGCCGACTGGATCCATGTCGACGTGATGGACAACCATTTCGTACCCAATCTCACGATCGGGCCGATGGTGGTGAAGGCGCTGCGCAAGCACAGCACCCGGCCTTTCGACGTGCATCTCATGGTGACGCCGGTCGATCCGCTGGTGCCGGCCTTCGCCGAAGCCGGCGCCGACACCATCTCGTTCCATCCGGAAGCCGGTCCGCATCCGCATCGCACGATCCAGCTCATCAAGAGCCTGGGCAAGAGGGCAGGCCTGGTGCTCAATCCGGGCACGCCGCTCGTCGTCGTCGAGCCGGTGCTGGGTGACCTCGATCTCGTGCTGGTAATGAGCGTCAATCCGGGCTTCGGCGGGCAGGCGTTCATCGACAGCCAGCTCGCCAAGATCGCCGCCCTGCGCAGGATGATCGATGCGCTGGGCCGGCAGATCGACCTCGAGGTCGATGGCGGCGTCAATCCGGAGAAGGCCAAGCGCTGCATCGGGGCCGGCGCCGACGCCCTGGTGGCCGGCACCGCGGTGTTCGGCGGCGGACCGGGCCGCTATGCCGCCAACATCAAGGCGCTGCGCGGATGAACGTCGCGCGCCAGGCCCTCATGGTGGCCCGCATCGAGGCCGGCCAGGGAACGCCCGAGGAGAAGGCGCGGGTGATGGCGTGGGACCGTCTCTACGGCATGCTGTCCACGCTCGACTCCAAGGTCTCGGTGCTGCTGCGCTTCAACGCCATCGTGGTTGCAGCCCTCGCCTACGTCGTCGTCGTCCGCGCCTCTGATCCCTTCGTCACGGCAAACGCCACGGTGAAGCTCCTGGGACTGATCGTCGGCCATGCCAGCCTGTTGGCCAGCGTGTTGAGCTGCGGCTTCGCCTTTCCGGTGATCAACGTCGAATGGGAATTCTTCGGCGGGCGCCTCGATCGCCTGGCTGACGGCGAGTCTGATTTCGACGACGCGGCGTTGCAGCGGGCCGGCGACCTCGTGGAACGCCGCACGCGGCTCTATTCGCGGGCCTGGCAGTTCGCCGTGGCCGGCGGAACGGGCTTTGCAATCCTGGTCGCGCTTGCCACTATCCACTGATCATGACCGACATCATCCTTCACCACTACGCCGTCTCGCCCTATGCGGAGAAGGTGCGAATCGGGCTCGGCCTCAAGCAGGCGGCATGGAAGTCGGTCGATATTCCGAACGTCATGCCCAAGCCCGACCTGATGCCGCTGACCGGCGGCTACCGCAAGACGCCGGTGATGCAAATCGGCGCCGATATCTACTGCGACACCCAGCTCATCATGCTGGAGCTCGACAGGCGCCTGCCGTCGCCGCCGTTCCTGCCCAAGGGCCGTGAGGGCGAGGCGCGCGCCATCACCATGTGGGTCGACCGCAACATCTTCTCGCCCGCCGTCGGCGTGGTCATGAGTCAGGTCGCCGACCGGTTCGGCGAGGCCTTCAAGAAAGACCGCAGCGAGTTCTCCGGCCGTTCGTTCGATCCGGCGCGGCTGCGCGCCGCGCTGCCGATGGTGCGCGATCAAACCTACGCCCTGCTGTCGCTCGCCGAGTCGATGCTGGCCGACGGCCGCAAGTTCCTGCTGGGCGGCGAGCCCAGCCTGGCCGACTGCGCGCTCTACAATCCGGTGTGGTTCATCCAGCAGCAGCTCGGCCCCACGGCCGCGCCGCTCGACCGGTTGCCCCAGATCGTCGCCTGGTCGGAGCGCGTGAAGGCGCTGGGCGGCGGCAAGCGCACCGATATCAAGGCGACCGACGCCCTCGATATCGCCAAGGCGGCCAAACCCGGGCCGGCCAGCGTCGACGCCCACGATCCGAGCGGCCTGAAAGCCGGCCAGAAGCTCAGCGTCACACCCGACGACACTGGCAAGGTGCCGGTGGCCGGCACGCTGGTCGGGCTCGCCGCCGACCGCATCTCGATCGCGCGCAGCGACCCCCGGGCGGGCGACGTCGTCGTCCATTTCCCGCGTGCGGGATACATCGTCCAGCCAAGCTAGAGCGAGACTTCGCCCTTCAGCACGGGCACACAGCCGCCGCCGACGCTGGCGCGGATGCCATCGGCGGCGCGTCGGGCCGAGCAGGCGAGCAGGCTGGGCCGGCCCATTTCGACTCCTTGCGTGATGTCGTAGCGCCGTTCGATGTCTTTGCTGAGCGAGAGAAGGAGCGCGGCGAGCGGTGTCGCCGCGCTGCCGGTGGCAGCATCTTCGACGGTGCCCGACAGCGGCGAGAACATCCGGGCGCGCAGATGGATGGCGTCCGTGTTCTGCCCATCCCTGGCGTAGAGGTAGAGTGGCAGGCGGCGGGGTCCGAGCGCCGGAAACGCCTCGACCGCCGATCTGAAGCGCGAAATGTCAGGGGTGGCGCGCGACAGGGCTGCCGCCGTGACTTCGGCAATCACGAAGGAATTGCCGACGGAGGCCACGACCGGTCGATGCGCCGACACAACGACGTCGCTCACATCGAGCCCCGTACAGCCGGCCAGCAATTCGACCGGCATTTCGGCACCGAGCGAGAGCGGCTGCGGCGCGGCGATGGTGACGGCACGGAGTTGGCCCCCGCCGCCGTCGCGCTCGACGCTCACCTCGACCAGGCCGGCGATCTCCTCGAAGCGCAGCACGCCGTCGCGATCACGGCCCAACCCGGCCAACACCCAGCCGGTGCCGACATTGGGATGGCCGGCGAACGGCATCTCGCTGGTGCGATTGAAGATACGCACCCGGGCGGTGTTCGCAGGGTTTTCGGGCGGAACGACGAAGGTCGTCTCGCTGAGATTGAACTCCGCGGCGAGAGACTGCATTTCGCCGTCGGACAGGCCGCCGGCGTCCGGAAAGACCGCCAGCGGGTTGCCGCCGAAACGCCGATCGGTGAAGACGTCGACGGTCACAAACGAATAGGTACGCATCGCCGGTCGCTACACGACCTCCACGCCGATCTCGGCGGCGATGCGGCGCAGGCCTGCGATCGAGCGCGCCGTTGCGTTGCGGCTGTCCTGCGGGCAATGCGTCTCGATGCTGGCCAGCACTTCCCCGGTCGTGACGCCACCCAGCAGGCGCCTGAGCTCGGCCGGCCACGGCACGTTGCCGTCGCCCAGCGGCACGGTTCGGTTGGCTGCCAGATCGCGGTCCTTGAGATGAATCGCCGTGACCAGCGGGGCAAGCGAGGCGATATCGTCGTCGCTCGGTTGTTCGCCGGTAGCCCAGGCGTTGGCGATGTCGACGAGCGGCCGGAGATAAATGACGACTTCCTTGTCCTTGTCCCGGGGATCCACCAATTCTTCTTCTTCCTCTACCTCGACCATCTCCTCCACCATGACCCCGTCGACCATCTCCAGCGCCAGCATGTCTTCTTCCAGTCCCTCCTCCGCGGGCTCTTCTTCCTTCGGGTCGAAAAAGGCGCGGAGCTCGGCGACGTTGCCGATGTTGCAGACCGGTTCGTTCTCGAGCTGGATGGAAATGTCGTAGTGGCCGGCCAGGCTCATGAGCTTGGTGAAAGCCTTGCCTCCGGTAAGGTGGCCGCGCCGGAAGCGCCGATGGCGCAGATAACTGAATATCCGCATGTGCGGCGCGCCCAGGATGACCGCGATCTCGATGGCGTGGTCGATAATATCTTCGGCAGGGCACTCCTTGGGGTCGAAAGCGAAATCGACCTTGCCGGCCTCCGCCGACTTGCCCGCCGCCGGCCATTTGAACAGAGGCGATACGAAGGTCGGCACGGTCAAGCCTGCCTTTTCCAGCGCCCGGCTGATCTTGATGATCTCCTCCTTCTTCATGCCGAGCAGGTTGCGGCCATCGACGGTGCGCATGTCGAGGCGCTTGAGCCCATGTTCGTGGGCAAAAGAGATCATTTCTTCGAGCGACGGGCCTATTTCATCGCCAATGACGGACAAAGCAAGACGGGGCAGGGTCATGATCGGCAGTCTACTATGGCTCCGCATCTTTGGCTAAAGTCGATTGTGCGAGCGAAGGAGACTGCATGAGCGACGATACCTCGATCTTCGTGGGAGCGAGCGACGCCGACCAGTTTCTCCTCCTGAAATATGCCAACCGGCACGGCCTGATCGCCGGCGCAACCGGCACCGGCAAGACCGTGACCTTGCAGACGATCGCCGAAGGCTTCTCGACCTACGGCGTGCCGGTGTTCATGGCCGACGTCAAAGGCGACCTGTCGGGGGTGAGCCAGCCAGGCGCCGACAATCCGCATGCCGTCGAGCGCGCCAAGCAGCTCAAGATCGATGGCTACAAGGGCCATGCCTTTCCGACGATCTATTGGGACCTGTTCGGCGACAAGGGTCATCCGGTGCGCACGACGGTAACCGAGATCGGCCCGGTGCTGATGGCCCGCCTGCTGCAGCTCAACGACACCCAGGAAGGCGTTTTGAACATCGTCTTCAAGGTCGCCGACGAGCAGGGCCTGCTGCTGCTCGACTTCAAAGACCTGCAGAGCGTGCTGCAGTGGACGGCGGAGAATGCCGGCACGCTCACCACCAAGTACGGCAATGTCAGCAAGCAGAGCATCGGCACCATCCAGCGCGCCCTGCTGACCCTGCAGCAGCAGGGTGGCGAGCGCTTCTTCGGCGAGCCGGCGCTCGATCTCAAGGACATGATTGGCCGCGACGCGGCGGGCGCGGGCTACGTCAATGTGCTTGCCGCCGACAAGCTGATGCAGAGTCCGCGGCTCTACAGCACTTTTCTGCTGTGGCTCCTGTCGGAGCTGTTCCAGGTCATGCCCGAAGTCGGCGACCTCGACCGGCCGAAATTCGTGTTCTTCTTCGACGAGGCGCATCTCCTGTTCGACGACGCCCCCAAGGCGCTGCTCGACAAGATCGAGCAGGTGGTGAGGCTTGTCCGCTCCAAGGGCGTGGGCGTCTACTTCGTCACCCAGAGTCCGCTCGACATTCCGGAGGCGGTGCTGGGCCAGCTCAGCAACCGCGTGCAGCACGCCCTGCGCGCCTTCACGCCCAAGGACCAGAAGGCCGTGAAAACGGCGGCCGACACGTTCCGCCCGAACAAGAAGTTCAGCGCCGCGACCGCCATCGTCGAGCTGGGCGTGGGCGAGGCGCTGCTCTCCTTCCTCGATGCCAAGGGCGTGCCCGAACCGGTCGAGCGCTGCTTCATCGCCCCGCCGCGCGGTCGCATCGGCCCGGCCTCGGATGCCGAACGCGCCGCGGTGCTGAAGGCGAGCCCGCTCGCCGGCAAGTACGAGCGCACCGTCGATCGCGAATCGGCCTATGAGGTGCTGAACGGACGGGCGAGCAGCGGCCAGGTGCAGCACGACGATGCGCCGGCTGCGAACCCCGGTCGACGTGGCCAATACGATGCTCCGCCGCCCATCGCCGATGCGCCGTCGCCGTCGGGGCCCTGGGGCCGCTCGCGGATCCCGCAATCCGAACCCGCCGAGCCGCCCAGGCCGCGGCCCCGCCTGCGCGAGGCGAAGCCGCCGGCGTCGGCGCCCGAACCCAGAGTACCGGGCCGGCGCAGCGATTCGATCGGCACGACGATCACCAAGACCGCGGTCCGAACGGCGACCAACGTGGCCGTTCGCGAAGCGTCCAAGGCCATATTCGGCAGCGGCCGCAACAGCGGCGTGCTGGGCGACATCGTGCGCGGTGTGCTGGGATCGCTGGTGAGGAAGTAGGGGCTCAGGCCTCGACCACGAGGGTGCCTTCCATGTCCTCGTGGCCATCGCCGCAGAAGACGTCGCAGAAGAACGTGAAACTGCCGGCCTTGTCGGGCGTCAGGGTCACGCGCGTCTCCTGGCCCGGCACGATGTCGCTGCGCAGGCCGAAGTCGGGCATCTTGAAGCCGTGGATGCGGTCTTCGGAGGTCAGCACGAACACCACCGGCTGGCCGAGCTTGGCCGTGACCTTGTTGGGGTGATATTCGAACTTCTTCGCACTGATGCGAATTTCGGCGGGAGTCTCCGCGGCAAGGCACGCGGCTCCTCCCAGCGCGCTGCCGAACAGCAGCGCGACCATTACTCTGCGACGCATGTTTTCAGCCCTTGGTTACCGGCAACTCGACGAAGCTCACCTTGTCGGCCATAGCCACGTCGCGCGTGCCGAGACCCGGCAGGGCGGCATCGTAGGGCAGGGGCGTGCGCTTGGGCTGCGAACCGGGCGCCGGCAGGGGGAAGATCAGCGACTTGGCGGCATGATGGGCGATGTGGCCCGTCATATGATGGTTCTCCTGATGGATATGGCCGTAGAACACCACGACGTTCTGGTAGGGCATCAGGAGCTCGATGGCCTTGGCGCCGTCGGCGGTCGTCCAGTCCCAATCCGGCTTGAGGTCGAACAGTGGCCGATGCGTCAGCACGACGATGCGGTCGTCGGTCTTGCGCTGCTTGAGATCGGCGGCGAGCCAGGCAAGCTGCTCGTCGCCCAGCTTGGCGGCCGGATCGGAGACGTTGTCGAGAACGATGAAATGCACGCCCTTGTGGTCGAACGTGTAGTGGGTGGCGCCGAAGAACTCCTTGAAGGCTTCACCCTTGTCGAGCGAGGCGTCGTGCTCGCCCGGCATGAAGCGGACGTCCTTGACGCTGAGCGCCGAGACGATCTCGCGGAAGCGCTTCATGCGGGCGCGGCGCTCCTTGCCGTCGTCGGTCGTGTGGGTGAGGTCGCCGGTGAAGACGATGAAGTCGGGCGGCTTGGGCAGGCCGTTTACGGTCGCCACGGCCTTCTCCAGCGTATGCTCGGCGTCCGGGTTTGCCGGGCCGCTATAACCCCAGTGCGTGTCGGAGAACTGCACGAAGTGGAAGTCGGCGGCCTGCGCCATGGCTTGCCGGCCCGCGAAAAGGCCGGCGGTGAAGGTGACGCCGGCCATGCCGGCAAGCTTCAGAAAATCGCGACGATCGGTGTGTTGCATGACGGTCTCCCACAATGGAACTGCAGGTAGTACCGACGCGCACCGGGCGTTATTCCCGGCGTAGCGGATTGGAATAAAATCGACGGTCGGGCGGTATTGATGTCCTATGGGCTGCATGTCGGATGCGCCGAAACCTGACGGCGGCACGGTCGGGCGATTTCGTTCGGTCGTGCTGCCGCATCTCGACGCCGCCTACGGGTACGCGCGATGGCTGACGCGCGATCCCGTGGAGGCGCAGGATCTGGCGCAGGAAGCGATGCTGCGCGCGCTGCGCTACTTCCATTCGTTCCGGGGCGAGGAGGCGCGGCCATGGCTATTGCGCATCGTGCGCAATACCTGGATCGACCTCCGGAAGCGCAACGGGGCGGAAAAGCTTCCGTTGGAGGTGCTCGAGACCCGGCCCGCCGAGGGCCCGGATCCCGAGCAAAGCGCGCTGGCTGGCGACCGGCGGCGCCAAGTCGCGGCGGCGCTGGCGGCGCTGCCGGCCGAGTCGCGGGAGGTCCTCGTGCTGCGTGAGATCGAGGACCTTTCATACAAGCAAATCGCAGCGGTGCTCGATCTGCCGATCGGCACCATCATGTCGCGCATCGCGCGGGCGCGGGAGAAGTTGGCGGTCGAGTTCAAGGGTCGCCTGGAGAGGAGAGACGATGGACTGCCCGACTTGTGAGGCGATGGTCGACGCCTATGTCGACGGCGAGCTCACGGCGAGCGAAAGCGCCGCATTCGAGCGCGCCCTGGAAGCCTGCCCAGAGTGCCGGCGACGGCTCGAGGCCGCGCGGACGATGAGCGGCCTGCTGCGCGCGCTGCCAGCCGAGCCGGCGCCCGATCTCCTGCGGGCCAGGATCGAGCGCGAGCTGCGGACGATTGCCGGCGCCTCGCGGGTGCGTTTTCCCGGCGCCGGCCTGCGCTGGGGCGCGATGGCGGCCAGTTTGATCGTGGCGGTCTCGATCGGCTGGCTGGGCGGCAGTCTCGTCGGCCAGGGCGGACGCGAAACCGACGAGCTGGTCGCCGGCTATATCCGCGTGGCCATGAGCGAGCACGGCGTCGATGTCGCCTCGTCCGACCGCCACACGGTCAAACCGTGGTTCGCCGGCCGCATCGACTACGCGCCACCGGTCCACGACCTCACGCAGGAAGGCTTCCCGCTGGTCGGTGGCCGGCTCGACGTCATCGACGGCCGCAAGGTGGCTGTTCTGGTCTATCGCCATAACCAGCATCGCATTGCCCTGACGCTGTGGCCTTCCTCGTCGCCCGGCAACTCAGCCGCGACGGTCAGGCAACGCGACGGCTTCGCGCTGGCCGAGTGGCGTCACGACGGCTTCGACATGCACGCCGTCGCCGATCTCGCGCCGGCCGACATGAAGGCGTTCGCAACGGCGGTCGATGCCGCCGTCACCGCCGATCGCTGATCAGACCAGCCGATCCAGTTCCTTGACGATGGCGTCGCCCATTTCCTGGGTGCCGACCTTCCTGATGCTGTCGGTCTTGCCGCCGGCCAAAAGGTCGGCCGTGCGGTAGCCCGCCGCCAGGACGTTCTCGACAGCCTTTTCGACCAGGTCGGCTTCGTTGCCGAGGTCGAAGGAGTAGCGCAGCATCATGGCGTAGGAGAGTGTCTCGGCCAGCGGATTGGCCAGTCCCTTGCCGGCGATGTCGGGGGCGCTGCCGTGGATCGGCTCGTAGAGCGCCTTGCGCCGGCCGGTCGCATCGGGCGCCCCGAGCGAGGCCGAGGGCAGCATGCCGAGCGAGCCGGTCAGCATCGAGGCCTCGTCGGACAGGATGTCGCCGAACAGGTTGTCGGTGACGATCACGTCGAATTGGTTGGGCGAACGCAGGAGCTGCATGGCGAGCGCATCGGCGTACATGTGGCTGAGGCCCACGTCCGAATACTTCTCCTTGTGCAGCTTGGTCGCCTCCTCACGCCACAGCACGCCGGTATGCATGACGTTGGCCTTCTCCGAGGAGCAGACCTTGTTCTTGCGCTTGCGCGCCAGCTCGAAGGCGACGGCGCAGACGCGGCGGATCTCGCTGGTCTTGTAGCGCTGGGTGTCGATCGCTTCGCGCTCGCCGTTGGCCAGCGTGGTCACCCCGCGCGGCTCGCCGAAATAGACGCCGCCGGTCAGCTCGCGGATGATCATGATGTCGAGGCCCTTGACGATCTCGGGCTTGAGCGAGCTCGCATCGATCAGCGCGTCGAACACCTTGGCCGGGCGCAGGTTGGCGAAGAGGTCCATCTCCTTGCGCAGGCGCAGGAGCCCGCGTTCCGGTTTCTTGTTGAACTCGACATTGTCCCACTTCGGGCCGCCGACCGAGCCGAACAGCACCGCATCGGCCTCGAGCGCCGTCTTCATGGCATCGTCGGAAAGCGGCACGCCGTGCTTGTCGAGTGCGGCGCCGCCCACGACGTCTTCCTTGATGTCGAAACCGACCGCGCGCTTCTTGCCCATCCAGGCGATGATCTTGCGCACTTCGTTCATCACTTCGGGGCCGATGCCGTCACCGGGCAGCACCAGCAGATTGCGGTTGGACGCCATTGTCTTCTTTCTCTCGGGTCTCAGATGTCGAGTGTCAGGACGCCGCGTGCAGCCAGGGCTGGGAGTCCTTCTGGCGAGTCTCGAAGTCGTCGATCTCCGACTTCTTCTCCATGGTCAGCCCGATATCGTCGAGGCCGTTCAGCAGGCAGTGCTTGCGGAAGGCGTCGATCTCGAAATGCACCGTGCCGCCGTCGGGACCCTTGATCTCCTGCTTCTCCAGGTCGATCTCGATGATGGCATTGGAGCCGCGGCTCGCATCGTCCATCAGCTTGGCGATGATCTCTTTCGGCATCCTGATCGGCAGGATGCCGTTCTTGAAGCAGTTGTTGTAGAAGATGTCGGCGAAATCCTCGGAGATGATGCAGCGAATGCCGAAATCGAGCAGTGCCCAGGGGGCGTGCTCGCGGCTCGAGCCGCAGCC
>Ga0208989_10000247_pt1 | contig 14270 bp, 15 predicted proteins | sample MedBloCAOM3_M1_FD_187852 | JGI IMG/M metagenome (GOLD analysis project Ga0208989, IMG submission 187852) | Forest soil microbial communities from El Dorado National Forest, California, USA - Mediterranean Blodgett CA OM3_M1 (SPAdes) (version 2) | ecosystem: Environmental > Terrestrial > Soil >...
TGTTTGGGAGAAATCTTTGATTTGACCTACCGAAACGATCCAATCTGAGAAAATAATGCGACGGTCATAGACCGCCGCTACAACACATGCCAGTTCAACTTCCAGTCGATCATCTCGCGGAACTTTGGCCGGCCCAGTTTCGCAGCGCGCGCATCGCGGCGCTGGTTCATCCCGCGTCGGTTTCGTCGAAGCTCGAACACACGTCGAAAATTCTCGAACGACATAACGGCGATCTTTTTCGCATCGCGGCATTCTTCGGACCACAACACGGATTTCTCGGTCAGACGCAGGACAACATGATCGAGTGGCAAAGTTACGAACATCCGCGGCTCGGCGTTCCCGTTTACAGCCTCTACGGCGAACATCGCGAGCCCACGGCGGCCATGTTGAAAGATCTCGATCTTGTCCTGGTCGATCTTCAGGACATCGGGGCGCGTTACTACACTTTCGTTTGGACGCTCTATCTCACGATTCGCGCCTGCGAAAAGCATGACATCCATGTGCTCGCGCTGGATCGGCCGAACCCGATCAACGGTGTTTCGATCGAAGGACCGGTGCTCGACTCGAATTATAAATCGCTTGTCGGAATGCATCCGATCCCAATTCGCCACGGGCGCACGATCGGCGAGCTCGCTCAGCAGTTTCACGACGAGGCCTTCCCCAATGGTCGGTTGTCGATCTTGCCGATGAAGAACTGGGAGCGCGCGATGTGGTTCGATCAAACTGGACTGCCTTGGGTCATGCCATCGCCGAACATGCCGACGCTCGATACGGCCACGGTTTATCCGGGAATGTGTTTACTGGAAGGGACAAACATTTCCGAAGGCCGGGGCACCACGCGGCCATTCGAGATTGTCGGCGCGCCATTTGTCGATGCGGAAGAGTTCTGCCGTGAATTGAACGCATTGCAGTTGCCGGGCATCTTCTTTCGCGAAAATTATTTCGAACCCACGTTCCAGAAGTTCGCCGGACAACTTTGCGGCGGTGCGCAATTGCACGTGACGAATCGAGAATCTTTCCGGCCGTTCGAAACAGGCGTGCAAATCATTCGCTGCTTGCGAAGAATGTACGGAGATTCATTTCAATGGAGAAAGCCTCCCTACGAATACGAGACGGAAAAATTGCCGATCGAAATTCTGCTCGGCCGGCCGGTCGCCGAATTCTTTGGGGATTAATCACACTCTGTTCGTTGTCGATCTTGCCGCAGGTTTGCCCGGATATTCCATGGCCGGAAGTGGTGCAACGATTGAAGCAGGAGAATGAAAAGCTCGCGCGACGTCCGCGAGGTCATGAGGGCGAGTACTTCGTCGTCTGCACACTTTATTACACGCCGATGGAATCTGGCTTCACGGCCGAGCGCGGCTTTGATGTTACCCTCGAAACAAAACCCGGTCTGCATGGACGCAAGTATCCGCGCGAATTTTTGCACTCGGTAAAGAAGGAAGGCTTCGGCCGAATCATTACGCCGGTTAACGGACGCAATTACATTCGCTACGAGGGTGGCAATTCATTTGGATTCGCGACCCATCCCACCGGCCGTGGTGGCGAATTGGTGCCGCGCCTTTCCGCTGCGGCCCGTTCCGGCCAAAGGGGATTGTCGTGGAACGTCGAACTGATCACGACCGGTGAGACGGTTCGTGAGGTTTTCGGCAGCACCAACTGGAGAATCACCGATACCGGAGGCGGGCTGCGCCGCTGGCAGATCGATCTTTATTGGGGCGAGGACGAGCCGCTCGGGCCGGGGAAATTGCTTGCGCGACCGCGTGGAACTGAATTTGAATACGGATATTCCGAAGCCCGGCTCAAGACAGCAACCAGAAAAGACTAAATGGCTGATCTACTCGTCAAACTCTACGATTTGAAACCGCCGAAGCGGCCACCGCCGCCAGGCGTGGACGTGCGGCGCGCGTTCGCCGCGGAAAAGCGGCTAATTGCCGATTGGGTGGCCAAGCGCTTCGGCGAACGCTGGGCGAGCGAATGCGAGATCTCGTTCGCGCGTCAGCCGGTTGCCTGTTTTATCGCCGTGAGCGACTTCCAAGTTCTCGGCTTCGCTACTTACGATGCGACAGCGCGCGGATTCTTCGGTCCCACCGGCGTAACGGAAGAAGCGCGCCACAAAGGAATTGGCCGCGCTCTGCTGGTTGCGACTATCGACGATATGGCCCGGCAGGGTTATGCTTACGGGATCATCGGAGCGACGACATCGATCGAGTTTTACAGGAATGAGGTCGGGGCCATCGAAATTCCAGATTCCACGCCCGGCTTTTATCAAGGCATGCTCAAGCCGAGCCGGCCGTGAGCGGGCTGGACCAGCCTGACAAAACAGAGTCATTTCGCGTCCGGTTAACTTTCCTGGACGATCTAAGCTTCTTCCTGAAGGGCGGGAGCCAGGGCAATCTCGTCCGGGATCTGAAGGAGAGAACATCGGTCAAAGACTTGATCGAAGCGTGTGGGGTTCCGCATACGGAAGTGGACCGAGTCCTGGTTAACGGTAAACCGATCAACTTCTCATACGTTCTTGATGAAAACGCCGGCGTTGAGGTTCATTCTGTTAATGTTACGCAGCACAATCCATCGGGGGAGCAACTTCAGTCGCGGAGCATCAAAAAGTTTGTCGTCGACGGGCACCTCGGGAAACTGGCGCGCAATCTACGTTTGCTCGGATTCGACGTTTTCTATGCAAATACCGCCGAGGACCGACAATTACTCGAGGTCATGCAGGGTGAGGCCCGGGCGCTGATCACGCGGGATCGGCGCCTTTTGATGCATTCCATCGTCGAGCATGGCTACTGCCCGCGCTCTGGAGACGGGGGAGAACAAACCATCGAAGTCCTGCGCCGTTTTGATCTTGAAAAAGCCATCGAGCCATTCACGCGCTGTCTGGATTGCAACGCGCGACTCGAAACGGTTGAAAAGAACAAAGTGATCGATCGCCTCGAACCGCTCACCAAAGTTTATTATGAGAATTTTCGCCGTTGCCTGGGATGCGGAAAGATTTTTTGGGGTGGCTCTCACTTTGACAAGTTGCGCGGCCGCGTAGAGAGCATGCGCGCGAAACTCCGAGAAACTTGAGGATGACAAAGAGGATTTCTTTTCTTTTCGCGCTGGCTCTTCTCCTGAACGGCAGCGCCTTTGGGTACAGCGGACTCGGACACGAGATGGTGGGAGCGATTGCGGACAAGCGACTAAGGGACAAACCCGTGGCCGCCAAGATAGAAAAGTTACTCGACGGAATTTCGCTGGAACGCGCTTCCACGATAGCCGATGAAATCAAAGGCTGGGATAAGCGCGGGTCCGATGATCCCGGCGCTTTTCATTATCTCGCTCACCCTAAGATCGACAATCAGCTGCGCGATTTTTGGCGCGCAAATCAACCGACCCACGACATCAGTTCGCCAATGCCTTCGCACCACTGGTTTCATTACACGGATGTTCCCGTGTTGGAATTGGAAAAATATTCAGACGGCAAAACCGGTCGAAGCAGGTGGGACATCGTCCACATGATCCCCTACTGCACTAGTGTGTTAAGAGGGGACACGCCGGAAGATAATCCGCGCAAGATAACCAAGCCAGTGGCGATTATTCTCCTGGCGCATTATGTGGGCGACATTCATCAACCGCTGCATGTGGGCGCCCAATATTTCGACGCGCAAGGTCACGCGATTAATCCTGATAAAGGCGAAGCCATGGGAGACGAAGGTGGCAATACTCTCACACTGCACGTCCGCGACCAACCCGAAACCAACGGCCGGCCGCTCACTCTGCACGGCTTTTGGGACTATGACGCCGTCATGGCAAATTTTCCCGCATTGGCGGGCATCCTGTCAAAGGAGGAGCGCTTTGACAAAATGAACGCAGCTAAACGGGATCTGGTCGATCGATTCGCGAGCGAACAACCGCAGGACTGGAATTTGTCGTCAAGCATTGCATTGAAAGATTACGCCGAAAACTGGGCGAACGAGATTCTGCCAATCGCGAAGGAAGCACACGATCGGTTGCGATTTGAAAATGTGAAACCACTCCAACAGGAAGATGGACATGTCGTGGCGGCGGGTAAGGCTGAAGAAAAAGATGCGCCCGATCACCTGGCTTATCGCGAGTGGGCTAGGAAAGTTGTGCGCCAGGAATTGCACAAGGCCGGTTGGCGCCTGGCCGATTTGCTCGAGAAAGCGATACCGTAAAATCGCGGTCGCCGCGGCGACCGCGATTCCAAAGATCGACAATACCTTTAGGTCTGGGTCTTCTTGTCCGCCCCGGATTTGTCGCACTGCGCTTTGAGTGTGGCATACTGATCCTTCGAAAGAATCCCCTGGGCCTTCTTTAGAAACGCCGTTCGACTCTCTTTCGTGCAACCGGCCTTCATGCAGTCGGCTTGCCACGTTTCAAGCTTTGTCTTTTGATCCGCCGTTAACTTCATACCGGCAAAGTCAGCGCAGGCTACTTTGTTCGAGGCACCCTTTGCGCAACACGCGTCTCCCTTTTCTTCTGCAAAAGCGACACCCGCGCTAAACAGTGCCGCCGTCACCAACGCTACAGCTGTAATTTTTATCATGGTGTCTCTAAGACACATGAAAACAGCGCATGTTCAAATCTCTTTTGCGCAGGTTAATGAGCTGTAAACACGATCGTCCCGCCTTTCTCGTCCGCGCGGATCGTTTGCCCCTCGTGAAATTTGCCCTCCAAAATATCGAGGCTGAGTGGATCGAGGATTTGTTTTTGAATCACGCGTTTGATCGGACGTGCCCCGTAAACGGGATCGTAACCTTCGCGAGCGATTAACGCCTTGGCTGAATCGGAGAGCTCGAGCCTGATCTTTTGCTGCTCAAGGCGTTTGGTCAATCGATGAAGTTGAATGTCAACGATCTTCTTTAAGTCGTCCTCCTTGAGCCGGTCGAAGATGATGATGTCGTCGACACGATTCAAAAACTCGGGCCGAAAATGCGCGCGTAACGCGTCCATCACGAGCCGGCTGCGACTCTCGCGCGATTCTTCCTCGGTGATGTACTGGCTCCCGATGTTGGATGTCATGATGATGACGGCGTTCTTGAAATCCACCGTCCTTCCCTGCCCGTCCGTGATGCGACCATCGTCGAGCACTTGCAGCAGCACGTTGAAAACTTCGTGGTGCGCTTTTTCGATTTCATCAAAAAGAATGACCGAGTACGGCCGCCGACGAATCGCTTCGGTTAGTTGCCCGCCCTCTTCATAACCGACATACCCGGGCGGCGCGCCGATCAATCGTGCGACTGTGTGCTTTTCCATGTACTCGCTCATGTCGATCCTGATCATGGCGTGCTCGTCGTCGAACAGAAATTCGGCGAGCGCACGCGACAATTCTGTTTTGCCGACGCCGGTCGGTCCGAGAAAGATAAACGACCCGATCGGGCGATTTTCATCCTGCAAGCCGGCGCGGGCGCGACGAACGGCGTTTGCCACAGCCTTGATCGCTTCGTCCTGACCAATCACGCGCTGGTGTAGGTGCTCCTCGAGCCTGATCAGTTTTTCGCGCTCGCCTTCCTGCAACCGCGAAACTGGAATGCCCGTCCAACTGGAAACTATCGCCGCGATATCATCTTCCGTGACTTCCTCACGCAGCAAACGACCTTTGCCGTTCGCTTCGGCCATCAGTTGTTCGAGTTTTCGTTCGAGCGCAGGGATGCGACCGTACTGAATCTCGCTCGCCTTGCCCAGTTCGCCGCGGCGCTGGGCTTGTTCTAACTCCGTCCGCGCCTTGTCCAGCTCTTCCTTTACTTTGCGTTGTTCTTCCAAGAGCGCTTTCTCCGCCTGCCATTCGGCCTTCAGGGCATCGGAGCTCTCGCGCAATTCGGCCAACTCCTTTTCCAGCTTCTTCAATCGCTCTTTGCTCGCAGGATCTTTTTCCTTTTTCAGCGCCTGCCGTTCCATCTCATGCTGCATGATCTCGCGTTCGATCACGTCAATTTCGGTCGGCATCGAATCGAGCTCGATCTTAAGGCGGCTGGCTGCTTCGTCGACAAGATCGACAGCTTTATCGGGAAGAAACCGGTCCGTGATGTAGCGATGCGAAAGCACGGCCGCGGCCACGAGCGCGGCGTCTTGAATGCGGACGCCGTGATGCACTTCGTAGCGTTCCTTCAACCCGCGCAGGATCGCGATCGTATCTTCCACACTTGGTTCTTCCACCATGAGCGGTTGAAAACGACGCTCGAGGGCGGCGTCTTTTTCGATGTATTTTCGATACTCGTCGATGGTGGTCGCACCGATTGTGCGCAACTCACCGCGCGCCAGCTGCGGCTTGAGCAGGTTGGAGGCGTCCACCGATCCTTCGGCCGCGCCCGCTCCCACGATGGTGTGCAGCTCATCAATGAAAAGAATGATCTCGCCTTGCGAATCGGTGACTTCTTTCAAGAACGCTTTCAGCCGATCTTCGAACTCACCGCGAAACTTTGCACCGGCCACCATCGCGCCAAGATCCATCGCGATTAATCGTTTTTGCTTCAATGACTCCGGCACGTCACCGCTCACGATTCGCCGGGCCAATCCTTCTACGATCGCGGTTTTCCCGACACCGGGTTCGCCGATCAGCACGGGGTTGTTCTTGGTCCGGCGCAACAAAATCTGCATGACGCGCCGGATTTCGTTATCGCGGCCGATCACTGGATCGATCTTGCCGCGACGCGCCTGCTGGGTGAGGTCGCGTCCGTATTTCTCGAGCGTTTGATATTTGCCCTCTGGATTTTGATCGACCACGCGCTGTGAGCCTCGCACTTGTTGCAACGCTTGCATTAAATTGTCACGAGTCAGCCCGAGTTGCCGAAGTAACTTCGTCGCCGAAACATTCGCCGAAGTGAGAGCGAGCAAATAATGCTCTGCGCTAATAAATTCGTCTTTTAACTTCGACATCTCCTGCTCGGCCTCGTCGAGAACGTTGCGCAGCTCGTGACTAATCATCACGTCCACCGTCCCGCCATGAACCTGCGGGCGACGTTCCAACTCCGCGTTCAACGTGGAATACAAGTTTGCCACCGAGATTCCGATCTTCTCCAGCAACGGGCGCGTCACGCCGTCGGTTTGATCGAGAAGGGCCCGGAGAAAGTGTTCGTTCGTGATCTCGGTGTGATGAAACTGCGAGGCCACGCTTTGCGCTGCCTGCACGGCTTCCTGCATCTTCTGCGTGAATCTGTCGAATCGCATCCCTCAAAGTAAAGAACGCCACTGCACAAGCAATGAGTCTTGCGTCTTTCGTACTTAAGACGCAGGCAACGTTTTTTCTCACGTGCGATTGCGATTAAGCCGCTCTCTGCGTATGAGTCTTGGCCATGAACGCCGGTGAAAAATCATTTTGGCGCGGAGCGCTCAAGCTTTTGCGAGCGGGACCATTTCGCCGTTACATCATCGGCAGCGCCATTTCGGACACCGGCACGTGGATGCAGGTCATGGCGCAAGCCTGGGTCATGAGCACGCTCACGAACAGAGCCATTCTGCTGGGGTTGGTTAGTTTTGCCGCAGGACTTCCCACGCTGGCCCTTACTATGATCGGAGGCTCCGTTGCGGACCGCTACGACAAACGAAGGATTCTCATCATTGCGCAAATCGTGCAGGTCGTCTTTGCGATAATTCTGGGATGGTTGGTCATGACCGGGCAGATTCAGATCTGGCACGTAATGTTGATGGCGTTCTTGCTCGGAATCTGCATCGCATTTGAAATGCCGGCGATCTCGGCGCTCGTGCCGGAACTGGTTAAGCGCGACGAAATTGCCAGTGCCGTAGCGATGGACCGTTCAGTGTTCCATGGTTCGCGACTCATCGGACCATCGCTCGCCGGATGGATGGTGAGCCAGTGGGGAGCGGCCACCGCCTTCTTTGCGAATGCTTTCTCCTTCTTTGCCCTGATCATTGCTCTTCTCTCTATTCCGCCGCGTAAAGAAGGAACAAAGGAAGAAGAGGAACAGCGTCGCAGCGGCATTATGGAGGGATTTCGTTACGTAAAATCTGATCGCATTATGCTGTCCATGGTCGCACTCGTCGCGCTGACTACGATCTTCATCTTTCCCGTCATTTCCCCAATAATGTTGCCGCTTTACGTGCGTAATATTCTTCACCTCGGACCGAATCAGCTCGGCATTCTCATGGCTGTTTCCGGAACCGGTGCACTTGCCGGCTCGGTCGGACTGCTGACCATTGCGAGAGAGAATCGGCTCAAGTTTATGACCGGCAGCGCGATCGGTGTGGCCGTTGCACTCCTCAGCATGTCGCGCTCGAGCAGTTTTGTACTGACCGCTATTTCGATGGGCATTCTCGCCATTGGCTTAGCCATGAATTTTGGCCTCGCCAATACCATCGTTCAGGAACGGGCGCCCGCTCCTCTGCGCGGTCGTATCTCGGCAGTTTTCGGTCTCAGCTTTTTCGGATTAATGCCGATTGCCGGCCTCGCTATCCCTGGTTTGTCCGACTTGATTGGAATGCGAAGCGCCCTCGGTATCGCATCGGTCTTTTTTGGGATCGGCGCGTTTTTGGTTTTGAACGCTGCGGGCCGCAAGGTGTGCGATCGTCCGGTCGCGCCCGTGCCCGAACCGGAAGTCGCTCCGATTGCGTGAAGCGTCACTAACCAAATGATCTCATTCTCAACTTGCTGGAATTCGCATCGTCACACCGCCGGCGACGAGATGTTGCGAGAGATTCTCGATCTTGGGTTCAAACGCGTCGAGCTCGGCCATGGCATTCGCATCTCTCTAATGCCCGGCATTCAGAAAATGTATAACACCGGCGAAATCGAGTTCACCAGTTTGCACAACTTTTGTCCCCTGCCCGTAGAAGTGCTCGGCGCCTCGCCCGATTGCTATCAATTTTCCTCCTTGCATCCGCACGAGCGCGAACGCGCCGTTAAGCAAACCTTTCAGACGATCGACTTCGCCCAGCGCTTGGGTGCGCCCTTTGTCGTCATGCACCTTGGCACAGTCGGCATGCAACCGATCACCGATATCCTGATCAAACTCGCCAAGAAGGGCTCTCTTTTCTCTCGCGAATACGTTCGCAAAAAACTCAAAGCCGTGGAAAAGCGGGAAGCCGTTGCTCCGCGCTATTTGCCGCGAGTCAAAGAGTGTTTGCGCCGCATTATTGCATACGCCACTACCAAGAAGGTCCGCCTCGGAATCGAAGGCCGGCGCGGTTACGAAGAAATCCCGAGCGAACGCGAACTGCCGGCCCTGCTCGATGAATTGAATTCGCCGCAAGTCGGTTACTGGCACGACTTCGGCCACATTCAGATCAAAGAAAATCTTGGCTTCGTCGATCACGGCGAATGGTTGCGCGGCATTGGATCGCGCGCCTTCGGCTGTCACGTCCAGGATTGCATTTGGCCGGCGCAAGATCATCAAGTCCCCTTCGCCGGAGATGTCGATCTTGCCAAATTGGTTCCGCTTCTCCCCCGCGACTGTTTGTGGGTCTGGGAATTGAGTCCGCGCAAAGGCGCCGACGAAATTCGGCGCTCGGTTGAGACCTGGAAAAAACATTTCGGCGAATGAAAAAAATTCTCGTCACAATACTTCAGCTCGCAGTCACGACCACGCTGCTCTGGTGGGTTTTTCACGATCCCGAGCAGCGTGACAAAATGAGTAAGGCTCTGCACTCCGCGGATTACCGATGGGTCGGCGCCGCCATTCTTGCTTACATTCTTGTCGAAATTTCAGCGGCGGTGCGCTGGCAGATTTTGCTCCGCGTTCAGGGCATTCGACTCAATTTTTTCCGTCTGACCGCTCTTTTCTTAATCGGCATGTTTTACAACCAGTTCTTGCCTGGCGGCACCGGCGGCGACATTATTAAAAGCTACCTGCTGCTGAAAGAGACTGCCCATCACAAAGCAGGCGCGTTGCTCGCGGTCGTGTTCGATCGATTAATCGGGCTGGTCGCTCTTGTCACGATTACCGTCACGCTAGTTGCTCTCAGATTCGATTTGTTATGGCGAACTCCCGTTACTATTGAATCGGGTTTTACGCCGCACCAACTCCTGGTCGTGCTCGGCCTCCTTCTTGGCTTTTCTATCACGGGACTGCTCATCAGCTTTATCGTTAGCGGTTTTAATCTTTTTCATCTCTTGCCGCGCAAATTCCCGGGTCGCGATAAATTGATTGAGATCGCGGCTGCATATCACCTTTACGCCCGACATTGGTTTGCAACGCTCCTCGCGTTCGGCGCTTCGCTGGTCGCGCATCTGGCCACCTTCACGACTTTTCTCTTTGTCGCCTATGCCCTTCACGCGGAAGACGTGCGAAAGACACCTCCTGTACCGGTGCCTGCCGTCGATTTTTTCGCTGTCATGCCTATCGAGCGTACAATCACCGCGATTCCGATAAGCCTTGCTGGAATTGGCCTGCGCGAGAAACTCCTTCAAGTCATGCTCAATAACCTCTGCGGTGTCACAGTTGAAAAAGCCAAGCTCATTGGATCACTTGGATTTCTCGTCATTCTCATTTGCTGCGCGCCCGGCGGGATCGTTTACTTCTTCTACAGACCGAGCGGCGAAGCACGGCACGTGCGTATGCGCGAGATGGAACAGGAAGTCGCGACGCTGGAACATGAGATCGGCGAGACCAAGTAAAAATGCGGGAAGGATTCTTTCTGACTGTAGGGGACGCTGTTAGCGTCCCGATTATCACGTCGGGAAGCCATCGGCTTCCCCTACTGACTGTCGCCAACGAGCGCGGCAGCGAAACCAAGCCCCAAACAGTGTGAAAACCAATCGCAGAGGCCGCTCCCACATTTCTCGGCCTTTCGTCATCGCCACTTTCGCCATGACGGTGGATGGCAAAATCACGACACGAAACTTTTCGCCGGTCGATTTCACTTCGCGCGAAGACAAACTGCATTTGTTTCGGCAGCGCGCGCTTGGCGATGCGGTGTTGATCGGTCATACCACAGTCGAACGCGACAACGTTCGGCTCGGTTTGCCTCAGGAAGAGTTGCGCAAAACCAGAATCAAGCGCGGCCAGACCCCTTATCCCTTGCGCGTCATTGTCTCAAACGAAGGCAAGATCGACAATCGCTTGAAAATCTTTCAGTCCGATCCCGCCGTGGCGGGACCGATCATCATCTTTTCCACGACGCGGATGCCGAGAAAATATCGCGACGCTTTAATGGAAAAGGCGACACTGCACCTGAGCAGCTCGCAACATGTCGATCTTGCCGAAATGCTGCACAAATTGCGCAGCGAATACAAAGTCCGCACGGTCGCTTGCGAAGGCGGCGCCACTCTCTTTCGATCTTTGCTCGAACAAGGCCTGGTCGATCAACTGAATCTCACCATCGCGCCTTATCTGTTCGGCGGCGTGAACGCGCCGACCCTCACCGGACTCAGCAAGGAATTTCTTCCAAAGAGCGTGCATTGCTCGCTCCTCGATATGCGGGTAGTCGGGGACGAATGCTTTCTGACGTATCGCATTCGTTTTCGAAAATAGCCCAGGGTTAAACCGCCGGGCTATTTTCATATCGAGCGCGACGCGGTCGTATCCGGCTCTTCGCGACGCGGACGTCGCACTAGTTCGCCGCCGCAATTCGGACAAATCGCACTCAGCTTTTCTCTGCATTCCGGACAGAAAGTGCATTCGTAGCTGCAAATATAGGCTTCGCCATCTGCCGCCAGCGGGCGTCTACATTTTTCGCAAGTCATTTTTATTTCCAGCGCCATTTTCCGCTTCTCGTTGTTATATCAGTCGGAGACTATGGGCAAAATGACGTGCAACTGAAATGCATAAAGTGAATTCAATCATTATGCAGGCGCCGAAGATGTCGATCTTCGAAACCGCGGCCAATCTGGAGCTCTGGCCCAAGATTCTGCCGCACTACCGTTACATTCGCTATCTGGAGCGCGGTCCGAATCGCAACGTCGTCGTGATGGCCGCCGTTCGCTCCGGAATTCCCATCTCGTGGACATCCGAACAAATCATCGATCGCGAAAAAGTCGAAGTGCGTTTCAATCACTTGAAAGCATGGACGAAAGGGATGCGCGTGGTCTGGACGTTTCAGGAAACGCCGGGCGGCGTCGTTGTCGAAATCGCGCATGACATGCGCTTTCGTGTTCCCGCGCTTGCGCCGATTGTCGATCCGATAGTCGGCGACTTTTTCATTCGAAACGTTGCCAACAAGACTTTGCACTGTATGAAGGCGTATGTCGAAGCGCAGACAAATAGGGTGACGGTTTGAAAAGGCGCGCCGTCATCACTGGAATCGGTCCCATTACCTGCATCGGTCATGGGCGCGAAGATTTTTGGAATGCGATTCTCGCCGAGAAGACCGGGATCAGCCGTATTTCCAGCTTTGACCCAAAGCCTTTCCAAGTGCGATGCGCTGGCGAAATCTTGGACTGGAACCCGGAGGAGTTTTTTTCGCCACAACGGCTGAAGCGGCTCGATCGTTATGCGCAGTTTTCCGTAGCCTCGGCGCGACTTGCCCTTGATGACGCCGGCATCAGGTATTCTCGGGAAGAGCCGCAGCATCGCATCGGCGTGAGTTTTGGCACCGCACTCGGTGGCGTTTGCAAGGCGGAAGACCAACATATTCGTTATTTGAAAAAGGGCGTGCGCGGAGTGAATCCGATGCTGGCCATCCAGGTTTTCGGTGGATCAGCGCATTCGAACATCGCAATTGAATTTGGCTTCCGCGGAGTCGGGACGACCAACTCGAACAGTTGCGCCAGCGGCACTGTTTCTCTGGGCGAAGCGCTGCGCTATATCCGAGACGATTTCGCCGATGTCATTGTCGCCGGAGGCGCGGAAGCTCCGCTCAGCGCGTTGACCATCGGCGCATTCGACATCATCAAAACAATGAGTCGAAGCGACGATCCGGCCTTCGCTTCCCGCCCATTTGACCGTTTGCGCGATGGCTTCGTCATGGGCGAAGGCGCTGCCTCCCTCATCGTGGAAGAACTTGAACATGCTCGCAAGCGGGGCGCAAAAATTTATGCGGAAGTGCTCGGTTACAGTTTGAATAACGACGCTTTTCACATGACTGCGCCATTGCCAGATGGTGACTCCTGCATTCGTGCGATGTGGCACGCGCTGGCGGATGCGCAACTCGCGCCCGAACAGATCGATTACATCAACGCGCACGCCAGTTCCACGCAGTTGAATGACAACACCGAGACGAAGTCGATCAAAGAAGTTTTCGGCGAGCACGCGCGCCGAATTCCAGTGAGCGGCACGAAAGGTTACACGGCGCACCCGCTTGGTGCGACTGGCGCAATTGAAGCCGCACTTTGTGCGCTCGCGTTACATCGACAATGGATCCCGCCAACGATCAATTATCACAATGCCGATCCGGAGTGCGATCTCGACATTGTTCCGAATCATGGACGCAAAGCGGAGCTCGAATATGTCATGAGCAACTCGTTCGGCTTCGGCGGCATCAACGCCTGCGTAATCTTGGGTAAAGTCAGGTAGGGGCGGTTCACCGAACCGCCTGCGCCGCGCGTGAAATGGTCAGCGGCGGGCGATTGAGGTCAATCGCCCCTACCTAACAAATCCGGCCGATTCTCTTTCGTTCGTTTTAGTCCCTGTTCTTTTCGCCACGCCGCGATTTCCGCGTGATTTCCGGACAGCAAAACGTCAGGCACTTTCCATCCTCGAAATTCTGCTGGCCTTGTGTATTGCGGCGCTTCCAGCATTCCGCCACTGAAACTATCGTCGACCGCAGACTGTTTGTCGCCGAGCACACCGGGACGGAGTCGAACGACTGCATCAACCAATACGACGGCCGCAATCGCACCGTTTGTGAGCACGTAGTCGCCGATCGAAATTTCAAGATCGACAAGTTGCTCGACTACGCGGTGATCGACCCCTTCGTAATGACCGCAAATAACAATCAGATGCGGTTCATGCGAAAGTTGTGTCGCCATCTGTAGATCGAAACGATTCCCCGCCGGCGACATTAGAATGACTTTCGGTTTCTGTAGTTGAGCGTTGGACGTTGGACGTTGGACGTTGGACGTTTTCTGAGTGATACCGCATAGATCTTCGACTGCCGCGAAAATCGGCTCCGGCTTCATTACCATCCCCTGCCCTCCGCCGAATGGCGCGTCGTCCACGACGTGGTGTTTGTCGGTCGTCCAATCACGCAGATTGTGGATGCGAAGATCGACAATTCGGTTTTCCTGCGCGCGTTTCATCATGCTTTCACCAAGCGGCGCGCGACAGATTTCCGGAAAAAGAGTTAGGATGTCGATTTTCATTCGGAACACAGGCTTCCAGCCTGTGAAGGTGCGGCCATTTCAGATCCAGGCAAGATGCCTGTGTTACTCG
>Ga0208989_10000249_pt1 | contig 14261 bp, 9 predicted proteins | sample MedBloCAOM3_M1_FD_187852 | JGI IMG/M metagenome (GOLD analysis project Ga0208989, IMG submission 187852) | Forest soil microbial communities from El Dorado National Forest, California, USA - Mediterranean Blodgett CA OM3_M1 (SPAdes) (version 2) | ecosystem: Environmental > Terrestrial > Soil >...
CCGGCGCTTTCGATCCTGTTTCAGAAATTTGCGGGCGTGCTCACTCGCAAGGCGCCTGGGTACATATCGATGGCGCTTTCGGAATGTGGGCGGGGGCCGCGCCGGCACGAGCGCATTTGGTCCGCGGCATCGAAGATGCCGATTCCTGGGCCATCGACGCTCACAAGTGGCTCAATGTCCCCTACGACAGCGGCCTGGTATTCACGCGCAATGCTGATGCTCTACGCACGGCGATGTCCGTCGGCGGCGCGTATCTCGTACAGGACGAATACCGTGTCCCTTATCAATATACGCCCGATTTTTCGCGCCGCGCACGCGGCATCGAAGTCTGGGCCGCGTTGCGCCATCTTGGCCGCTCAGGTCTCGCTGATCTGATCGAACGCACGTGCCGCTACGCCGGACGATTTGCCGAAGGCCTCCTTGGTGCAGGCTACCGCGTGCTAAACGACGTCGTGCTCAACCAGGTCTTGGTGTCGTTCGGGAGCTCAGAGCGCACGCGCGAGGTGATTGCACGTGTACAGGACGAAGGCACGTGTTGGTGCGGCGGCACGGTCTGGCAGGGCCACACGGCAATGCGCATCAGTGTGTCGTCATGGGCAACGACCGACGCGGATGTGGAACGCAGTCTGGCAGCGATCTTGCGTGCGGCTGCGTCCTGACGCGCCTTTGCTTTAGTTCAGGACCTTTTCCGCCCTCCGAAGCGAGCATGTCGGCAGTCATGTCGTGTCTGCGACGATCAAGCAGGTGCGCGCTAGCATCGGGGAGGAGTCCGGAGACGAGCCATGGTGAACAGACGGCGTCTGCTGACGCAACTCGCGGCACTACCGGTGTTGCCCGCCGTGGGTTGGGCGTGGCCACAACGCGCTGCCGCGGTGGTACCGCCGGCCGCCGCGGGCTCGAATCGAGTGCGCCCGTCGGATCCGCGATGGCCCGGTCCTGAACGTTGGGAGGATCTGCGGCGGAAGGTCCGGGGGCGTCTTGCTGCGGTTCAGTCTCCGCTCGTCGCGTGCCGGGAAGCAGGCGCGGACTCTTGTCAGGATGTATTCAAGAGCCTGCAGAACCCTTACTACCTCGGTGACCAGGCGGGATTGACGCAGGTGTCGGGGTGGGCGGGGGCATGGACGTCGACCCCCAGTGCTTATGTCGTCGCGGCCAAGAATGCCGCGGACGTCGTTGCCGCCGTGAACTTCGCCCGCGAGAACAACCTACGATTGGTCGTCAAGGGCGGTGGCCACAGCTATCAGGGGACGTCGAGTTCAGCCGACTCCCTCCTGATTTGGACCCGGGCCATGAACAACATGGTCGTGCACTCCGCTTTCATTGGCCACGGTTGCTCCGGGCACCAGGCGCCTCAGCCGGCCGTGACGGTCGGGGCCGGCTCAGTATGGATGGACGTTTACGACGCGGTCACAACGAAGGCAAGCCGCTACGTTCAGGGGGGCGGCTGCGCGACGGTCGGGGTGGCCGGGCTGGTCCTGAGCGGAGGCTTCGGGAGTTTTTCCAAGAACTTCGGTATGGGCGCACCGGGGCTGCTGGAGGCCGAGCTCGTCACGGCGGACGGGATCGCCCGAACGGTTAATGCGTGCACGTACCCCGACCTGTTTTGGGCACTCAAGGGCGGCGGCGGCAGCACTTACGGCGTGGTCACGAAGCTGACGCTCAGAACCCATGAGCTTCCCGCCATCTTCGGCGATATCAGCGTGAAGCTCCGGGCGAAGTCGGGGGCCGCATTTCAGAAGCTCATAGGACAGTTCGTTCGGTTCTACAGCGAGAGTCTGTTCAACCGCGCCTGGGGCGAGAGCGCCCGCATCCGCCGGAACAATATCCTCGAGGTCGATATGGTGTTCCAGGGCCTCATCAAAGAGGACGCGGCCAAGCTCTGGAATGCTTTCCTCGACGGCGTGCTCGCCTCGTCTCCCGATATAACATTGGAATCTCCCTTCACGATCGAAGCGCTGCCGGCACGACGCTGGTGGGACAGCGATTATCTCGAGAAGTATTCCGCGGGCTCGGTCCTGAGCGACCCGCGCCCGGGAGCGCCCAGAAGTCACGCATGGTGGACGGGGGACAATGAGCAGGTGGGAACGTTTGTGCATGGCTATCAATCCGCGTGGCTGCCTGCCGCGCTGCTGCACCCGGCTGCGCTGGAGCGCCTGGCCAACGCCCTCTACCTCAGTAGCCGTCACTGGACCGTGGAATTGCATTTCAACAAAGGACTCGCCGGCGCGCCCACCGACGTCGTGGCCGCGGCCCGAGATACGGCAATCAACTCCGCGGCTTGCGACGCCTTTGCCCTTGCCATTATTGCGAGCGGCAGCCGACCGACATACGTAGCGGGCGGAATTACGGACCCCGACCTCGCCGACGCACCTCGAGCGGCTCAGGCGATCGAAGGAGCGATGCGTGAGCTACGCAAAGTTGCGCCAGGCACGGGCTCCTATGTCGCGGAAAGTAACTACTTCGAGCAGTCCTGGCAGCAGTCGTTCTGGGGCGCCAACTATGACCGGCTCCGGAAGGTGAAGGCCAAATACGATTCCAACGGCCTCTTCTTCGTTCACCATGGCGTCGGTAGCGAGGCTTGGAGTGACGACGGCTTTGAACGCCTCACGTAGCAGGATCCTCTCATGACCTACGAGCTCTATTACTGGCCTGGAGTCCAGGGACGCGGTGAATTCATACGCCTCGCGCTGGAGGAAGCCGGCGCGCGGTATATCGATGTGGCCGTCCTGCCGAAGTCGAAAGGCGGCGGCGTGCCCGCAATTCTGAAGGTGCTCGAGGTAAGGGGCATCCCGCGTCCGCCCTTTGCGCCGCCGATTCTCAAGGCCGGCCGGCAGTTCGTCGCGCAGACGCCGAATATCCTGCTGTTCCTGGGCGGCCGATTGAAGCTCGCGCCGACGGATGTGCCAGGCAAGCTGTGGACACATCAGCTGCAGCTCACCATCCTCGATTTCTACCTGGAGATCTTTCACACGCATCACCCACTCGGCGACGGCTATGCCTACGAGGAACAGAAATCGGCGGCCGAGCGGCGCACGAGGGATTTCTTGGCGGTGCGGCTGCCTAAGTTTCTCGGCTACTTCGAGCGCGTCCTCGAACTCAACCGTGCACGCGGGCCGTGGCTGGTGGGCGCACGCCTCAGCTACGCGGACTTGTCCATGGCGCAGGTGATTGCGGGACTGCGATATGCCTTCCCTTCAGCCAGCGGCAAGGCACTGCGCAACCGCCGGCGGCTGCGCGCGCTCCACGACGCTGTCTTTGATCGGCCGCGAATTGCGCACTACGTCTCTTCGGGCCGTCGGCCGGCCTTCAACAACGAGGATCTGTTCCGCCACTACCCGGAGCTGGATCGGTGAGCGGCAGAGTCTGACACCGACGAATGCGAGGCCGGTGTCCGCCAGCGACCCGGTCACTCGTGGTCGGGGCCACGGCCCCCAATGCGGAGGCGCCAAGCAACAGGTCTCTGCGCGTCATGCTGGTTGACCCGGCGGTAATAGAAATGTGGAGCGCGCGCGGTGCCACGGATGGATGTTACAAGCGAAATGCGGCCCCGCTGCCGATGAAATACGCCGTCTACGGGCCGTGCGTAACGTCGACAGCGTCGCCAATGTCTGACGATTTATCCGGAGACGCCTGTGAAGACTGTCCTGAACGCCGTGAGGAACATACTCGTTCGGCCGGACTGGCGGTCAGCCCTTGTCATGGCCGCCAGTGGATTCGTGGGTTTACTGGCGGCCCCGGTGGGGCGGACCGATCCGCCCGATTTTCACCATGCCCCCGTCTCGGCTGCGAGCCTCGAGAACCCGTACCGCGGTCAGGCGCCGGCGGCACAAGCTGGCGGCAAACTCTACGCGGTCTACTGCGCCGCCTGTCATGGGCACAGCGCGGAAGGCACCGGCAATATTCCGGCGCTAGCGCATGGGCGGGTGCAGAAGGTGGCGGACGGCGAGGTCTTTTGGTTCATCACCAAAGGATCGATCAGCGGCGCGATGCCGTCATGGGCTTCGCTACCCGAACAGCAGCGTTGGCAGCTCGTCACCTATCTGAAGACGCTGGTCAGCGCACCCATCGTTGCCCAGGCGCCCGCTGCCGCTCCCATGACACCAATTACTGCGCCGCCTCCGCCGGCACCGTTCACTGATTTCCGGTTCGAAGTGCCAGGCGCGGTGCACAAGATCGCGGTCGGCGATCTGCCGGCGCCGTTTGCGACGAGCTCCGCCGGTAACGCACCGCCCCTCGTCGCCCGCCCGGCCGACGCGTGGCCAAAGGCTCCCAACGGCTTCAAGGTCCAGCTCTATTCGGACGGTCTCGCGACACCGCGCGTCATACGTGTGGCACCGAACGGCGATGTCTTCGTCGCGGAAAGCGGCGGCGGGCAGATCCGCGCTTTCCGCGGGCTGACCTCGGACGGCAAGCCCGAGCGCTCCGAGGTGTTCGCGGCAAATCTCAACCAGCCGTACGGCATCGCCTTTTATCCCGCCGGCCCGGATCCAAAGTGGATCTACGTGGGGGATACCGACTCGGTCATGCGATTTCCGTACCGCAACGGTGACCTTAAGGCGACCGGTGTCGCTGCACACGTCGTCGACCTTCCGCACGGTAGCGGACACTGGACGCGGGACGTCGTCTTTTCTGCCGACGGCAAGACCTTGTTCGTAGCGGTCGGCTCAGCATCGAACGTCGACGACCCTGACTCGACTTCGGCGGAAAGGTATCGCGCCGATATCCTGGCCTTCGACCCTGATGGCTCGCACATGCGCGTTTATGCGTCCGGAATCCGAAACCCATCGGGCCTGGCCGTTGATCCGCGCACCGGTCGATTGTGGTGCACCGTCAATGAACGCGACGGCCTGGGCGACAACCTCGTGCCCGATTACATCACCTCGGTCCGCGCGGGCGGCTTTTACGGCTGGCCGTGGTGGTACATCGGCCCGCACCAGGACCCCCGTCACGTTGGCAAGCACCCCGAACTGCGAAAACGTGTTATCGCGCCCGACGTGTTGCTGCAGCCACACAACGCCTCCTTGCAGATTGCCTTCTACCAGGGCCAGCAGTTCCCCGATGAATACCAGGGGGACATCTTCGCCTCCGAGCACGGCTCTTGGAACAAATCCGTTCGCACCGGCTACGAGGTTATCCGCGTGCCACTGCACCAGAGCGGGAAGGCTAGCGGAGAATACCAGGACTTCCTGACCGGATTCGTGCTCGCGAACGGTCAGGTATGGGGCCGACCCGTAGGCGTAACCACCGCGCTCGATGGCTCATTGCTCGTGACCGACGACGGCTCGAACTCGATTTGGCGGATCAGCTACGTCGGCGCGGATAGCCGTGCAGTTCGTGATCAGCGCAGATAGCGGCGCAGATTACGGAACCAGAAACGGATCCGCGGCCAGCGTGGCGGGGCCGGTCGGCGGAACTTCGATACAAAATCCCAGATGAGGCGGCTCGCGTCAGGCTGCGCCGCATCGTTGAACTGGTGGCGCTCGTCTCCGCCGCTCCACGCATGTCCCAGCCCATCGACCGATATCGAGCGCAGCAACACCTGGTCGCTGCGCAGATAATCACGCTGTCGATAGCTGCGCCCTTCGCTGGTAATGCACTGTTCCACGGGCCCGGCCAGCGGCTCGGGGTTGACCAGCTCGGCAAATTTGCGGAACTGACCGACGATCTGCTCAGCGTTGCGCGGATGCACCACGGTATCGCGACTGCCGTGCATCACCAGTGCCGGCACGAAGCCCAATTTGCGGGAAACCCTGCTTGCAGCTTCGTCCGCCGTGGTCTCGGGCGACAAGCGCGCGCCGGCGCGCATTGCCTGCGCGGCTCCGAGCGCCGAGTCGGCCGCGCGGTACATCACGCCGGCCACGATGGCGCACGCGGCGAAGATGGCGCCGTAGCAAAATGCCAGTATGGCCGTCATCGCGCCGCCGGCCGAGACTCCGGCCACGTACACTCGCGAGCGATCGACGGGGTAGCGGCGAGCGACGTCCCGCACCAGTGTCACGATCGCGGCCGCCTCACCCGCGCCGTCTCTGGTTCGCGGGCCGAACCAGTTCCAGCAGCGCAGCGGATTGGCGCGGAGCGACTGCTGTGGGTACAACACGATAAACCGGTGCTGGTCCGCGATCTCGTTCATTCGCGTACCCTCTGCGAACGTTCGCGCATCCTGACTGCACCCGTGCAGCATCACCAAGAGAGGCACGCGCTCGCGCCGCGTCACCGTGGTTGGGACATACAGGAAGTAATCGCGCTGCTGCCGGAAAGTCCCGGCGCGGAGCGCATGGGGGAAACGGCCCGCCAGCCAGCCTGCGGGCAAAGGTGCGGGCAACCTTCGCCGCAGCGCCAGTCTCGAGGGCGTGGCCCGCATCCGGGTCACAGGCCCTGCGGCCGCGCAGCCATCGCCAGCCGCGCGCGCGGCCGAATCCGGTGGCGTGCCGGGACCGCGACCGTCTCCGCAAGGGCAGACACCAGTCCAGTGGTGAGTGCGGCTCTGCCGCCGAGGGCAATCCAGGTCAGTTCTCTCATATCGGTGCTCCGCGCCTCGCCGCATTGCGGCAGACTCAACGGTCTGTCTGGTCCGTGAACGGTTCGCCGTGTGCGCCGCGACGCCGCCGGCGGGCGCGCTCGGCATCATGCCCTGGGGTCGCGGCCCAGATCGGGGCTCATTCCGAGAGCTCTCCTCCGCACGCAGCCCGAACTCGCCTCCGCCGATCATAGGAACCCACAAGATATCAACGACGCCCGCCCCAGCGGGCGATTGGTGGGTGAGTTTTCGGGTAGGAAGATGCCTGTCTAATCCAACCAATTGATTTCACAGCTGAATCAGTCCTTTCGCTGGACCCCGGGCGCTACAGCCGTACGGCGCTCTTTATTAACGCTTTCGGCTTGTCTGGGCAGGTGTTCGTCCTTGACAGCCATTTGACCCTCCGAGGATGCGCTGAGCACGGACCGTTAAGGGGCCGGCCACAGAGTGAAAACTGCGTTTGCTCCAGGAACCGCTACAAACCGCCCGCGCACGACGCGCGAGATCCGCTCCCGGAATCTAACGGGTCGCAACTCTGCGTCTATGTCCGGCGGATGCTCGCTCGGTTGCAGGGTAGCCGCAGTCCCATTGCGATCACCCGGTACAGTCAGTGATAGATTCCCACCTGGTCGGCATTTGTTCGCAGAGTTGCGCATGGAGCATGGCGCCTCCGTCGTAATCTACATCTCCCAGATCGTCGTGCTGCTCATCGCGGGACGCGTAGCGGGCGAGTCGATGCAGCGCATCGGACAACCGCCGGTGATAGGGCAGATCATCGCGGGAATTGTCGTGGGACCTTCGGTTCTCGGCATCATTGCACCGGGTCTGTACCACAACCTGTTCCCGAACAGCGCGGAACAGAAAGCCATGCTGGATGCCGTGGCGCAACTTGGCATTCTCCTACTGTTGCTCATGACGGGGATGGAGACTGATCTGTCCGTGTTCCGGGATGTCCGTCGCCCGGTGATCAGCATCTCCCTCACTGGCATCGTAGTGCCCTTCATCTGCGGCGTCGCACTTGGAATGCTCTTGCCGGATTCGATACTTCCGAGTGCGGCAAAGCGTCTGATAACGGCGTTGTTCCTCGGTACCGCGCTGTCGATCTCCTCCGTGAAAATCGTCGCAATGGTGGTCCGCGATCTGGGATTTCTCCGGCGCACCGTTGGTCAGATTATCCTCGCGGCGGCGATCCTCGACGACACCGTCGGCTGGATCATCATGTCCGTCATTTTTGGCATCGCCTTGCACGGACAAGTTGATTTCCCGACAGTGGGCCGCAGCGTTCTGGGTACCGCCCTTTTTCTCACCTTGAGCTTCACGATCGGCCGACGACTCGTTTTCCAACTCATCCGCTGGTCGAACGACAGTCTCGCCAGTGAGATGGCGACCATTACGACGATTCTGGTGATTTGCGGACTTTTGGCTCTAGTGACCCATGCGATCGGGGTGCATCTGGTGCTCGGAGCGTTCATCGCTGGGGTGCTCATCGGTCAGTCACCCATTTTGACCAAGCATATCGATTCACAGTTGCGCGGGCTGATCGTTGCATTGTTCATGCCCGTGTTTTTCGGGCTAGCGGGCCTGAGCACGGACATGCGCGCGCTTGCAAAGCCGGACCTGCTACTGCTTACCGGGGGCCTCGTCCTTCTGGCCAGCATCGGCAAGTTTTCTGGAGCCTTTCTCGGAGGTCGCATCGGTGGCTTGAGCTATGCCGAATCCTTCGCCGTGGGTTGCGGCATGAATGCGCGCGGTTCTACCGAGGTGATTGTGGCGTCGATAGGTTTGTCCATGGGCGCTTTGAGCCAGCGTCTTTTCACTGCCATCGTCGCCATGGCGATCGTAACGACAATGGCGATGCCGCCGATGTTGCGGTGGGCGTTAAAGCGCTTGCCGATGGGTCGCGAGGAAAAGGCTCGCCTCGAACGGGAGGAATTCGAGGCCCAGGGGTTCCTCTCGCATGTCGAACGATTGCTGGTCGCGGTCGATGCATCCCCCAGCGGGCGATTTGCCTCGCGACTCGTAGGACTGCTCGCTGGCGTACGGCGTATCCCAACAACAGTTCTGCACCTGGACGACACTGCGACCACCGCCCCGGCAGCCAGCGAGCGTCAGGTCGAGCGCTCTACCACGGCGCTAAAGGCCGGTGTGCAGGCCGGCGATGAAGCCGCCCCCACCAGGGGAGACAAGGTCGACATCATGACCCGCTCCGATACCAGGCGAGACTCCGAGGCGGCAATCCTCGCGGAAGCGAAGAAGGGTTACGGCCTTCTTGTAATTGGCCGCGAGCCCGCTGCCCAAGGCGCGTCCCTTGACGTGCAGATCACACGCAGCGCCGTGGGCTTTGCGGGCGCATTTGCGATCGCGGTGGCGCGCGGCTCGCATCGCCTGGTCACGAAGGATGAGCCACTAAATATTCTCGTGGCAGTGACCGGCACGCGCGTGTCGCGTGACGGAGCTGAGCTGGCCGTGGCACTGGCACAAGCATCGCGCGGCTCCCTTACGGCCTTACACCTTGCGAGCGAGGCCCCGCAAGCAATTCAATGGCGTCAGCTGTTCGGTCGCGCGCTGGCTCCCCGGAATGATGGTGCCGACGCCGTCATTCGTGAGATCGTGGAAATTGGCGAACACTACGGAATTGCAGTCAAGGGCGAGATTCGTAAGGAAAGTGATGGGCCAAATGTAATTCTCCGAACGGCACAATCCGGTCAGCACGATCTGCTGATCATGGGGGTAACCCCGCGGGCCGGCGAGGAACTTTCGTTTGGCCGGGTGCCGGCCGAAGTACTCAAACGAGCAAAGTGTTCGCTTCTTTTCGTATCCAGCGAGCCAGCTCCCGCTTGGGGAATTACCCAATAACGGACATGACCGGGCCCTGAGTGCGGTAGCGCCCCGACGGCGCAGCATGTGGAGCCATAAGAAGCCATTCGCATTACTGCCCGGTTGCGGGTTTTCCCGCTCTTGACAGGAGGGGAAGCAGGCGTACGATCCCGGCCCCCCTTTGGGAAGGACAACCACAATGAGATTCCTAACCATCCGCGCTCTCGCAACGTTGCTCATCGCCCCGCTGACGCTCTGGTTTGTACCCGCACCCGCAGCGCTTGCAGGAGAAGACGGACCAACTGCCGTACAGATCGTGGCCTTGGACGAATGCGATCCGACGACCTTCAATGCCGTGCTTGGACCCGACTTCTGCAAGAACGTCGCGCTTGCATTTGTCACGCCATTCGCTACGACGTTTCAGCAGCTATTTGACGAGGCAGCGGCTGGACGACCCGACCCGGGTTGGGACTTCGAGCCCGACAGAGTCTCGATCGCGAAAGGAACTCCCCTTATCGTGGTGAACCAGGGTGGTGAGCCTCACACCTTCACCGAGGTGGCGAAATTCGGGGGCGGTTTCATACCGCCGCTCAATGGAAAAGAGGCGACGGTTCCCGAATGTGCCGGCGGCTTTAAGGACGTCGCGGTGGCCCGGACTCGTATCCTTCAGGGCAGCCAGTTGCAGGTCACGGGTCTGTCGACGGGCGAACATCGTTTTGAGTGCTGTATTCATCCTTGGATGCGCGTCACAGTCGACGTCAGATGACCGTGGCATTACGGGAGAAACAGATCGGGTGCGGGTGGTAGAGAGGCCGCGTATCGCGCAGGAAGCGCCGACTGACAGCACGGGGCGAAGCACTTTGCCTGATCGTTTTGTCTGGCAAAGCGCTTCGCCAACGTGCGCACGAAAATATCCTCATGGCCGCTTCCCAGCGCGGTCAGATGTGATATCGATCTGAAGGCGTTTCAATACCTCAAGCCCGGCAGGAGACTGAGCGATGGACTGCGGTATGAGGATGAATTCCCCGCCCGTCTTCGTATTCACGATGCGCGCGGCGATCGGGTAGCGCTCGCCATTGTCCGGATAGAGCAGCTTGCGGTGCGTTCGAGTCCAGGCGAGCGGCTGGAACAGCCAGGGTTTGCTGATCGCAAAATCGGTAAACGCCTCTCGGGTCGCGACCGGCAATGGCGCAATTCTCTCGACCGGTCCCACGAATTCCACGCCCTGCCCCTCGATCCTGAATCCGAACGCACCTCGTGAGGTTTCCCAGGAGTTGAAGAAACTGCCGGATCCCCACGACACGACGCCGTGTCGTTGCGGATATTGCCGTGCCGCGCCTGTCCTGGCGTCGAGCGGTGTCCAGGCTCGCTCGCCGCTTTCAAATCCGAGCGTCGGCACATCGGCATACAGGCCGCCACCTGCTCCTGCATATATCACCTGTATCGCGATGACATTGTCGCCACCAAATTTCAGGGCGGCATACGCCTCGTCGCCGGGTCGTATCCAGTAACTTCGAAATACGTTGGCCCCGCTGTCCGAGCCAGCGAGGACGCCGTTGATGTACGTCCAGTCCCGACTGTTGACTCGCCCGAGCGTCAAGATGAGCGGTTGACCCTTGGCTTCCGTCGGCAAGTACAGATGTGTCTTAAACCATTCCCAGCCCGTGTATTGAGCGCTCGGGTGGTCTTGCCACACCTGCGGGACCTTGAGCGCGGTCCATCCGGAATCGCTTTGGTTTACGGCCTGCCAGCCTTGCTTCAACCCATACTCCAGCGCGTGCTGCACGTCGCCGCCATCCGGCGACGCCCGAAATTTCCATTCGCCGATCGGTTGATAACTGATCTTCGGACGATATTCGTACCAGTCAACGACGCCGCCGTATTCTCCCATGGTTCCCCGGTCATGCATGGTGGCGCCGTAAAAAACGATGGCGCCACCGCGATCGAGGAATCGTCCCAGCGCATCCTGCAAATCGAGAGCCGTTCGCGTTTTTCTCGGCAGCGCGTTCCCCGGAACGATCAGCGCGCCCACTGTTCCCGGGTCAAGCGTCAGGAGCTCATCGGCCGTCACCTGACGCCGCGGCAGTCCGACGAGTCCCGGCGTCGGCATGCCGTTTTCAACAAACGTGACTGCAGCTCGTCTTTTGGGAGCCGGCGCCACCAAGGGCGTTGGAGGTGAGGAATCTTGTAGCACCGGATACTCACGCTTCGGCAATGGCGCATGCCGCGCTCCACTCACCATTGCCGTCGCCGGCGCCTCGATCACTTTGACCCGTGGATCCGTGACACTGATTTGAAGCCTGCCGACCGTTTGCACCAACAAAAGTCGGCCTTGCGGAAGGGGAACAGTTGCATGCCAGGTCTTCCAGTCCACCGGAACATTCGGAGACACACGGATACGCGCACAGCCTGCCTCGATAATTTCGATGCCGAGGAGACCTTCGAAAATGGCGTCCTGGTAGGCGCCCGCCGCGCTCACGAACGCATGCCCCCCCTCGCTCACGCCGTCCGGCGTCATCAATTCCTCAACGAGCCCCGGGTACTCCGGGTCTTCGAGTGTGTTGGAGAAGCCTTCGAGCAGATGGATTCCGCCCGCAATATCACCATTGAGAAAACGCGCCCGCGCTTCAACGGCATTCCACCAGGGCCACACCTTGAAATTGTGGTCGTTGTGCGCGTCGACATGCGTCATCGGAGGCGTGATCGTGACAGACCCGGCAGTCCGCCAGTTCGTTTGCCGTACGGTTGCGAGCACGCGCTGCACGCGATCTTGTGATGCGACACCGCTTAGCACTGCCAGCATGTTGCCATCGGACGACGATCGCTCATCCGCATCTCCCCAAAGCGAGAGATTGTTGTACTCACCCGCGGCCTCGTTCCAGAGATGGGCATTGATGCCCCTCACGAATCGCAGATGCACGTCATCGAGTCTTTGTGCCGCCACCGGGTCGCCCAGCGTCCGCTCGATCGCGGCAAAGCGTCGAAGCAGATCCGCAAACAGCGCGTTCGAATAGAGAACGCGGGCGCCATCCGGAAACAGAAGGAATCGGGAATGATCCATCCACTCCGTCACGTCGATAAGGAGTCCTCGGTCATCGGCATCACGGTCGACCCACGCATTCACCCAGGGACGCAACGTGGTCGCCGCGTCGGTGAGAAATTCTCGATCCCCCATCAGAAGGTAGTAACGCCAGACGGCGCGCGTCAACCAGGCGAGCCCCTCCGCCGAGCCGCCTTGGGACGAGTCTTCCGTGACTTTGAGCCCGCGCGGGTCGGCTAGCGCGTGCCGATGCAGATCGTAGTCGATGGTGGTGCGTGCGGCCGAGAACTGCCCGTCGATCATGGCGCCAGGCGCAAGGCCTGACCCGAGGTCACGCGACCAGACGTCGCGCCATCGGAATAGCTCGCAAACGTGCAAGCGCCCGTTGAAGCCAAGGTCGATCAGGAAGCGGTTGAATGGTACGGCGCGATCGATCTTGACGTTCGGTGTTTCAATGCGAAAACCCTCGCGGTACGGGGCCTCAAACAGTGCACGGAGCGATTCCCATGAGCCGGGTCGTTTGAATCCTCCGGCCGCAAGAACTACGAAGCCTTCTCGATGTTGGAGTGAAACGCGCACGCGGCCAGTAGGCGCCACCGCGGGTTCACCCTTGCTTTCGATCTCCAACTCAACACGGCCTTTCGCATTCCGAACGTATACGCCCGCCGCATAGGGAATCGTTCGGGTTGCACCGTGGAGCACTTCCACTTCCACCCCGCCCACGGACAAACGATAGGAGACCCCTCCGGGAAAGAACGATGAACTTGCTTCGTCGGCTTGCAACTCATAGGGCTTGCCGCCTACGAGCAGGCGAAATCGCCCCACCGCATTGCCGCCCTCAAAGAAGTCAAAGCCGCTCGGGCGCACCTTGACAATGCTGGCGCCATTTCCCACGAGTCCCAGCGGAGTTCTCGAAGGAAAATCAATTTGCGTGCGCTCGTGCGCGACAGCTGCACTAGTCAGGATCACCAAAACTCCAATGGCGCGCCAGAACCATTCAAGCGGCAATCCGGAGAGACGGAAGCGATGGCGGGGCGGAGCGCCGTAACCGTATGACGCTAACTCGTCCTGCCCGTACACGTTGCGCTCCTTGATCTGTACGACAGGGTAAACTATCAATTTGCGCCAAAGGGGGCATCTAATGCGTAAATGGCGGTGCACGACCCTCACATGCGCCGTTCTGCTAGCTGTTAAAGCGAACATTGGTGCAGCTCAGAACATGCCCGGGCCGGCTAGTATTTCGCTGGCACACATAGCATGGCGATTTGACCCGACACGCCTATGCCCTGATCTCAGAAGCGCGGAGGACGGGGCTGCGGTGGTCGTCTTTCTGGTAGGTGCTAGCGGAGTTCCCTCGCGCGCGTCCATCAAATCGTCCTCCGGATCGGAGGCTCTCGATACTGCGGCTATGAACTGCGTCTTGAAGCTCCGGTTTCAACCGGCAACCCGCGCTGGAGACGGAGTAGCCGTCGATTCCTGGCAAGAGATAGCGTGGAGGTGGGCGACCCAGCGGGAGCAGCACAGAGACCCGCAAGGGACTGCGAGCCGCGCATCCCCACCGGACGCCCAGAATTCAATCGCCCTCACAGCGGCGAAAGAGAATGATGCCGGCGTAAGGCCGGAGAGCTCTCCCCCCAAAGAGGCCAAAGTAGAGTTGCACATTTGCTCTGATGTCGCGGGCAAGCTCGTGCAGGACCCGACAATCATTCGTTCATCAGGCGACCCTGGACTTGACGAAGCCGCGGTTGCGATCGCTAAGTCCGGGTCCGGATACTATCGGCCCGCAATCACCTCCGGCGGGAAGCCCGTATCCGGCTGCGCCCAGCTGGCGATCAAGTTCGAAATAAAGTGACCGACTCATCTGATGCCGTCACACTATTCCTTGAT
>Ga0208989_10000251_pt1 | contig 14249 bp, 11 predicted proteins | sample MedBloCAOM3_M1_FD_187852 | JGI IMG/M metagenome (GOLD analysis project Ga0208989, IMG submission 187852) | Forest soil microbial communities from El Dorado National Forest, California, USA - Mediterranean Blodgett CA OM3_M1 (SPAdes) (version 2) | ecosystem: Environmental > Terrestrial > Soil >...
CGGCCCACTTCGACGCGAACTTCTTGCCCGCCGACGAGCCGCCGGCCTGCACAATCGGCACTCTTCCTTGAGGCGAGCGTGGCGCATTGATCGGCCCGCGCACCTTGAAGTACTTGCCCTCGTGGTCGATCGGCCTGACCTTCTTGCCGTCGGCGAACATCGGAATGCTGGGATCGAGCACGATCGCGTCCTTGTCCCAGGCCTCCCAGAGCTTGGTGACGACATCGGCGAATTCGTCGGCCACCTCGTAGCGCTCGTCGTGCGGCCGGTGCTTGTCGTGGCCGTAGTTCTGCGCGGTGCCATCGTTGCTACCGGTGACGCAGTTCCAGCCGATGCGGCCCTCGGTGACATGGTCCAGCGAATTGACGAGACGCGCCAGCAGGTACGGCGGGTATTCCGACACAGAGAGCGTCGGCACGAGGCCAAGGTGCTGCGTGGCCTGCGCAAGCCATGGCACGAGGACCGCAGGGTCGAGTTTGGGAGTGCCCTGAGCGTATTGCAGATAGGTGTCGTGCGTGCCCTTGTAGGTATAGGGCACGTTCGAGGAGTCCTCTATGATCATGTAATCCATGCACGCGCGCTCCATCCCCTTGGCAAGGTCGATGAAGATGTCGGGCATCATCCAGCGCTGGACGTCGGAGGCACTGCCGGGCCACATCGAGCGCCAGGTTTTGGAAGTGAAACTCTGGCCGAGAAACCAGGCGAGATGAAACGGTTTGGTCATGCCTATCTCTTGGAAGCAAAACTCCTGCCAAGAAACCAGGCGAGATGAAACGGTTTAGACATGCCGGCTTACTGAACGATCGCGAGCCCGCCGACATTAGCGAAAATCAACACCCGGTTTTGCAGACGCCGGTTCATCCAAACGGCCAGGAGCCAGTTGGCTGATGAGGAAGCTGCCGCCGGCCACCAGAGTCGCAATTTCCTCACTTACGGCATCGGCTATCCGCCGGCGCCTGGTAGCGGCCAGTCTCGAAATACGAGACTTTCATGACGGCTGCCTCGGCCGGGTCAGCGGGTCAGGTTGTATTGGTAGTCCTCACGCGAACTGCCTTCGGCCCGCAGCCCTGGCGGCATCGGCGCGCGGGTGAGGTTGACCTTGGCGTGGACATCGAGCGCGGCCTGGTCGGACCACAATTCCAGCAGCGCGAGTTTGTCGGGGTTCAGTACACTCTGAAATACCTCGAAGTGTTCGCAGCCGGGTTCCTTCGCGACGTCGGCGCAGCGTTGCCGGAAGGCCTGCGCGAGTTCCGCCCCTTTGCCTGGGGCCGCATTGATTGAGACGACCAGCCGAATTTTCATGGCGTATCCCTATGCGAATGACGTGCAAGAGTAATTTACCCCGGCTTGCCGCGCGTCAAGCGGAGTGCCGCTGCGCAGACGGCTTGCTTACGAGTTGGTCGGGTAAACTGAAGGCAGCTGCCTTTGCCATATTGTTGTTTGGAAGCCGCGCACGAAATGACCATGAGAATGCGTCTGACGTCGATATATTGTATGTTTGCAATGAAATTGAACCTCGACATGTTTCTGCCGGCAAGACGTCGAACTGCCTCTCTTGATGAATTTGTTCAGCGCTTCAGAGAGACTTCAAACGACGTGGCTCTCAAGACACTTGAGCAGAATGAGCGATATCCTAGCGGCATATATGCGTAGTGGCGCTATTGCAGCGGGCGACGCCTACTAAAAACCATAGACTACCTAGGCAAAACCTGCGCACTCTCGGTTCTCCCATATAAGTAATTGATTTTAAAAAACAATTTAGCTTACGCGGAAGTTCTTGAACTGCCAGGGATCGGCCGTGTCGATATCCTCGGGGAACAGTCCGCCGCGATCCTTGAGCGGCGTCCAGTCGCTGTACTTGCCGACCACCGGCCCGAGATAGGGCATGCAGATCGCGAGGTTGCGGTCGAAGTCCATGTCGTCGGCCTCGACGATGCCGCGCTCGGGGTTCTCCAGCGCCCAGATGATGCCCGACAGGACCGGCGCGCAGACCTGGATCGAGGTCGCGTTGTTGTAGGGGGTAAGCTTGCGCGTCTCGTCGATGTCGAGCTGCGAGCCGTACCAGTAGGCGCCCTTCTTGTGGCCCATCAGCAGCACGCCGAGCTCGTCGCGGCCCGAGGTGATCTCGTCGACGATCAGGCGCTGATTCTTCTGCTGGTGCAGATTCTTGCCGGCGCATTCGTGCATGGACATGATCGCCTGGTCGCACGGATGGTAGGCGTAGTGCACGGTCGGCCGGTAGGCGACGTCGTCGCCGTGGCGCAACGTGAAGTAGTCGGCCATCGAGATCGATTCATTGTGGGTGATGATGAAGCCGTGGAACGGCCCCTCGAGCGGCGTCCAGGTGCGCACGCGCGTCACCAGGCCCGGGCGATTGAGATAGATCGCCGCGCCACTGCCGAATTCATGCCGGGCACCGTCCGGCGGCAGGTCCTTTTCATGGCTGCCCCAGCCCATCTCGGCAGGCTGGCTGCCTTCCGACACGAAGCCGTCGATCGACCAGGTGTTGACGAACTCGCCGACCTTCTTGGGCTTCTTCGAGACCTGGGTGTCGCGCTCGGCGATGTGGATCACCTTGACGCCGAGGTCGCGCGCCAGCTCGCCCCAGCCCTCGCGGGTCGTGGGCTTCACGACGCCCATGCCGGTGTCCTTGGCGAGGTTGACCAGCGCCTTCTTCACGAAGTGCGAGACCAGGCCCGGGTTGGCGCCGTGGGCGATCACCGCCGTCGGCCCGCCGCGGTACTGGGGCACCAGCTTCAGCATGTTCTCGCGCAGCGCGTAGTTGGAGCGCAGCGACACCGACAGGCTGGGATCGGTGTAGCCGCCCGGCCACGGCTCGATGCAGGTGTCGATGTATAGAGCGCCCTTCTCCTGGCAAAGCTCGACCAGCGCCGTCGAGGCGACCTCCACCGACAGGTTGACCACGAGGTCGCCCTTGCCCAGGCGGCGCTCCAGGGTCTGGCGCAGGTTCTCGCGCGTCAGGCGCTTCTTGATGAAGCTGACGCCGAACTTCTTCAGCTCCTTCAGGCCGCCGCGATCCTCGGCGGAGATGACCGTGATCTGTTCCGGCTTGATGTCGATGTGCCGGAAGATCAGCGGCAGCACGCCTTGGCCGATCGAGCCGAAGCCGATCATGACCATGCGGCCGGAGAACGAGATCAGCTTCCTGGAAGTCTTCTTCGACTTGCGCGCGACTTTCTTCGCCATTTCAGCGTCCCCCGCTCTAACTGGTTGTGGTCGATAAACGGCAACAGGGCCTTTCTCAAGGCCCCGTTGGTGTCGTTCCTGTTACGGAAGCGAGGCTAGATGCAGATCGCCCGGAGCGGCGCGAAGCCGTTGAAGGCGACCGACGAGTAGGTCGTCGTGTAGGCGCCGGTCGAGAGGATCTCGACCTTGTCGCCTGGCTTCAGCGACAGCGGCATCTTGTACTCGGTCTTTTCATAAAGAATGTCGGCCGAGTCGCAGGTCGGACCGGCCAGCACGACCGGGCCCACGCGCGTGCCGTCGCGGCCGGTGCGCAGCCGGTACTTGATGCTCTCGCCCATGGTCTCGGCGAGCCCTGAGAACTTGCCGATGTCGAGGTAGACCCAGCGCTTGCGGTCGTTGGCCGACTTGCGCGAGACCAGCACGACCTCGCTCTGGATCACGCCGGCATCGCCCACCATGGAGCGGCCCGGTTCGATGATCACCTCCGGCATGCGGTTGCCGAAATGGCGCACCAGCGCGCGGCCGACCGCCTCGCAGTAGGCCTCGATGGAGTTGACCTCGGCGCGATAGCGCGCCGGGAAACCGCCGCCCAGGTTGACCATGCGCAGGTCGACGCCTTCTTCGGCCAGCGCAAAGAACATCTGCGAGACCTGGCCCAGCGCCTTGTCCCACTGCTCGAGATCGGTCTGCTGGCTGCCGACATGGAAGGAGATGCCGTAGGCATCGAGCCCCCAGTCCTTGGCCTTGCGCAGCAGGTCCTTGGCCATCTCTGGCGCACAGCCGAACTTCTTGCTGAGCGGCCATTCGGCGCCGCCGCAATCGACCAGCACGCGGCAGAACACGCGCGCGCCCGGCGCCACGCGGGCGAGCTTCTGCAGCTCGGCCTCGCTGTCGAAGGCGAACAGGCGCACGCCCTGCTGGTAGGCCCAGGCGATGTCCTTCTCCTTCTTGATGGTGTTGCCGAAGGAGATGCGGTCCATGGCGACGCCGGTCGCCTGCACGAGCTCGATCTCGCCGCGGCTCGCGGTGTCGAACTTCGAGCCGGCGGTGGCCAGGCGCGTCAGGATCTGCGCCGCCGGATTGGCCTTCACGGCGTAGAAGATGTGGGCGGCCGGCAGGAGCTCGCGCATGCGGCGGAAGTTGTTCTCGACGACGTCGAGATCGACCACCAGGCACGGCGTTTCGGGCTGCTGCTCTCGGAGATAACGAAAAATACGCTCGGTCATCGCTGGGGGGTTCCCCGTCAATTAGTCAGGCTGGTTCGGTGGAAGTCGTCGAACGCGACGTACGGTGCCAAACAGGCAGCGTGCGTCAGCCGATACTCGACGGGGTCTCTGTCCGCAGGAGCGGAAGATCGAACGAGGAAACCCGGTCGAAATTCACCGGGCAAATGACATAATAGCGGGGGGAACGCCCCGCGCGGTAAGCAAACATATCAGAAGCTCCTTCCCGGACCCGGCTCGAAGCCGGCGCTGCCAAAAAGAACACTTTCCGTCGTTGCGTAACCACAAAGGGCCAGCGGCACGTGCGTTGGGCGTCTTGATTTTTTAAATACAACTAATCGACGCGGTTACAAGCGGATTCTTCCCTGCTTGGAAAATTCTTTGGCGCCTTGTGTTCGAAAAAACACACAAGCGTGTCAGCCGCGTGGCACAGGCGAACCGGGCAAGCGGATCGACGCGGCGAGCACCGTGAAGGGCACAAGCGCTGCGGCCGAGACGATCAGCGAGGCTTGCGTGCCGAACAGCGTGGCGATCTTTCCCCAGAACAGCGAGCCCACGACCATGGCGCCGAAAAACACCATCTGGTGTACCGCCATGCCTCTGGCCCGCATGAAGTTGGGGAGGATCATCTGGACGGCGGTGCCGTTGTTGGCGATCACGGTGATCCAGCAGGCCCCCACGACGGCGATGCAAGCGCCCACCACGTAAGGCGTCATGGCAAGGGCTGCGATCAGCGTTGCCGCCGCGTGCAGCCCCATCGCCCAGACGTTGGCGCGGTCGGGGCTCAGCAGCCGGTTGACGGTCGACATCAGGATGGCGCCCGCCACCGCGCCGACGCCGAACACCGCGTAGAGGACGCCGAAGGAGAACTCGTCGAGGCCGAGCTCGAAGCGGCCGATCACCGGCAGCAGGGTGCTGATGGCGATACCGGGCACGAAGAAGCAGAGGCCGCGAGCGAACACCGCCTTGAGCTCGCCCGAGCCGCGCACGAAGGCGATGCCGGTGCGCGCCGCCTCGACGAAGCCCTCGCGGCGCTGGCTGGCGCGCGCCTCGGCCGATCGGCGCCAGCTCGCCATGGCGAAGATGACGCCGATATAGGTGCAGGCGTTGATGGCGAAGAGCAGGAAGACGCCGACCAGCCCGAGCAGGATCTGGCCCAGCACCGGCCCCACGGTGCGGGCGAGGTTGAAGCCCGCGCTGTTGAGCGCGATAGCCGGGCGCAGCAAGGGGCCGGAGACGATCTCGGGCACCACGGCGTGCCAGGCCGGCGCGTTCATGGCGTTGCCCAGGCCCATGCAGAAGGCCAGCGCCAGAAGGTTCCAGTGGGTGAGCTGGCCGAGCCAGGCCAGCACCGCCAGCGTCGCGGCCACGCCCATCATCCAGACCTGGCAGACGATGATGTAGCGCCGGCGGTCGAAGCGGTCGGCCAAAATGCCGGCGAAAAAGCAGAACAGGAACATCGGCAAGGTGCCGGCCGCGGCCAGCAGGGCCACGAAGATCGGCTCTTGTGTCAGGCTGGTCATCTCCCAGGCCGCGCCGGTGGTCTGCATCCAGCCGCCCACGTTGGACAGCACGTTGGCCGTCCACAGCAGGCGGAAGGCGCGGTTGGAGAAAGGGGCGAAGGCGGAGTGCGGCCGCGCGACGGCGGGCGATGGCGGAGCGTTCATTCTGCCGTCAACCGAGGGCCTTCTCGTAGAGGCGATGGGTCTTGTAGTGCACCCCGCCGACCGAGCGGATGATGTTGTTGGTCGCCTTGTTGTCCTCGAGGATCCAGCCCAGCTCGGCGCTGGTCTTGCCCAGCCGCTTGCCGTTCTGCCGGAGCTGGTCGATCGCCATCATGGCAAGGCCGGCGCCCATCAGCGGATGGTTGCGGAACTTCTTCTTCACGCCCATCAGCGGCACCCGCGTGCTGCCGACGCCGGCAATCTTGAGGCGCCACAGGAGCTTGGTGAGGGTGATCGGCCCCAGGCGGCCGTTGAACTCTGCGATCGCCTCGTTGAGGTTGGTGAGCGCCACGATGAAGGCCACCGCCTCGTCGTCGACCTCCACGAACACGGCGAGCTCGGGCACGATCACCGGCCCGAACGCCTTGGAGGCATGGTCGATCTCGGCCTGGGTGAAGGGCACGAAGCCCCAATTGTCGCTCCAGGCGTCATTGAAGATGCCGACCAGGGTCCTGACCTCGGCGTCGAACATCTTCATGTTGGCGGTGCGCACCTTGACCCGGCCCGCCATGCCGGCGCGCGCCATCAGCTTGGCGCCGATCGTCTCGGGCGCGTTCTGGACGTCGTAGTCGTAGGAGAAGACGTCCTTGATCTTGACATAGCCGCAACCCTCGACGCGCGCCCCCGCATAGGGTGGATCGTAGGGCACCAGCAGCATCGGGCGGCTGTCGAAGCCCCAGACCAGCAGGCCGACCTCTTCGTTGACGGACAGGCTGAACGGGCCGGTCGCGCGCTTCATGCCCTTGGAGCGCAACCACCCCTCGGCGGCGGCGAACAGGGCAGTGAAGATCGCCGGATCGTCCTCGGCGACCAGGCAGCCGAAATGGCCGGTGGCGTCGGCGTAGCGTTCGAGATAGGCGCGGTCGATCTGGGCCGTGATGCGTCCGACCACACGATCGCTGCGGCGCGCCAGGAAAAACTGAACCTCGACGTGGCCGAACAGCGGGTTCTTCTGCGGCGAGAAGGCTTCCTGCCGCTCCACGTTCAGATGGGCGATGTAGCCTTTGTGGCCGGCATAGAGCCGCTTGGGCAGATCGATGAACGCTTTGAGGTCGGACTTGCCGCCGACCGGCGACACGACGATGTCAGGAGAGGCCATTGCCTCAAGCTACCACGGCGAGCGCCCGGCCGCTGTGGAACACGAGGTCGCCGTCGGGCTCGCAGCCCGCGCCGTCTTTGCGCAGGGCGCGCAATTCGACGCCGATCCGCCAGCCCTCGTTCTCGCGCTCGATGTGAATCAAGTGGTAGCGCGCGCGTCCGTACTTGCTGTCGGGCGCCGCAGAAGCCGAGCTGACGCCGATCACGGGCACTGGTCCATCGGGACCGGCGATCCGGGCCACTTCGCTCCGGTGATTGTGGCCGTGCAGCACGAGCTCGCAGCCCGCGCGGCGGATCATCGCCTGGAAGGCAGCGGCGTCGGTCAAGCGCTTGAAGTGCTTCTCCGTCGTGAGCGGCGGATGGTGGATCAGCACGACGCGACACAGGCCTTCGCGGCCGAGATCGGCCAACATCCGTTCGGCCGCGGCGATCTGCGGCTCGCCCAGCGTGCCGGTGGCGAACAGAGGCGGCTTGGGCACGCCGCTCGACAGGCCGACCAGCGCCACCGGTCCGCGCCGGCGCAAGGTCGGGAAGACGTCGAAGGCGGTCGCCGGCGGCTGGCCGTCGCCCGCGATGTAAGCGCCCCACAGGCCGAGGCTCTCGGGCCACGCCGTGGCAACATAGACGTCGTGGTTGCCGGGAATGACGGTGACGTCGTGCGGGCTGCCGAGGGCCGCGAGCCACTGGGCGGCGCGGCTGAACTCGGTGGGCAGCGAGATGTTCACCAGGTCGCCGGTCAGCGCGATGTGGTCGGGTTTCTCGGTCTTGATGTCGGCCACGATGCCCGCCAGCGCCTCGGGCACATGCAGATGCACCCGGCTCCGCCACCAGTTGACGTAGCCGGTCGCGCGCTTGCCCAAAAGCTCGACTGTGCGAGCCGTGGGCATCGGCAAATGCGGATCGGAAAGATGCGCCAGCCTGAACATGACGCGCCTTTATCGCCCAGTCCGGCACAGATGACGAGGGGACGGATGGCGGCCGACGCTCGGGACCCTGCACCTGGTCACGACAGGAGGGCGTGTTGTGACAACCGTGTGTAACCGGCCGAACAAATGCCCACCGCCGCCAGCAACTCGCCAAAACGCGGCATAGTTACGGTTGTGACCCTGCTGAGGCAGCCGCTCGAGGATGATCGTCCTGAGCACCGGTGGCGTACACCGAGTGTCGAAGGCCGCCTCATGGACCGAAGCGACAAGGCGCTCGTCACGGCGTTCCTGCTGGCCGCCGGACTGGGAACTTGGACGCGTTGCCTGATGCACGACGACGGCGCCATCATCCTCTCGTCCGGCTGGTTGGGCAGCCTCTGGGATCTCTATATCGGTCAGATCGCGACTCGCGCCGTTGCGGTCTTCGCGATGCACGGACCGGCCTGGCTGGCCCGCGCCGCCTTCGACCTCGACGCCGGCGCCTATTTGACCTTGGCGCACGTCCTTTATTTCGCGGTCCCGCTCGTCCTGTGGCTGATGCTGCGGGCCGTCGAGCGCGATCGGCTGTTCTCGCGTCTTTACCTGGCGCTTGCCCTGGCGATGATCTACTTCCCGACCGAATTGATCTTCGGCGTCGGCGTGTGGCTGATCTGGCTGGCGCTGGTGAGCGATCCAGCGCGCTCGGTCGCGGGCGTCGTGCTGGCCACGCTACTGCTGGGTGCCGTCATGGCGTTCAGCCATCCCGCGCTCGCCTTGATGGGCTTGTTCTTCGTTGCCGCCGGCCTCGCGCTGCCGCTTTTCGGCCAGCGCCTGCCGACGCGGAGCCTGGTCGCTGTCGCCGTGCTCTCGGTGGCGCTGCTGGCGTTCTACCTGGCGGCGACACGCTGGCTGCCGCCGACCAATCCGACGGACGGTGCATCCCAGGAGGCAAACCGCTTCGCCTACCTCAGTCCCGTCTGGATGCTGAGGACGCTGATGTATTTTCCGATGATTGCGGCGTTGTGGTTCTTGCTGCTGGCGCCTGGCGCCGACACCTTGCGGATGCGTTGGCGGTTCCTGCCGCTCGCCACGCTGGCGGTCGCCGCGGCCGGACTGTGGTTTGCCGCGTCGGGAACGAGCCTGAAGACGAGCACCTGGACGCGCCACACGGGCCTCTATGCGATGACGCTGGCGCTCGTCCTCGCCCTGCCCGCGCCGGTGGCGTGGCTGAGGCGCGCCGAACGGCCTTTGATCCTGTTTGCCACGATCGCTGCCGTCAGCGCCTTGTCCTTCAACATCGATCTCTGGTTGTTCGGCCGCTTCATCGACCGCGCGCTCAGGCCCGGCATCGTCGATGCGGCAACGCTACCGGCCCCCTGGCCTTCCCAGCGACCGGAGCCCGTGGCGGGCCGCATTCTTTTCAAGTTTGGCGTCGGAGAGGAATACGTCCGCGATGGCGTGATGCCGAGTTACGACTGGTCGCGCATACCGCTTGCCTTCTACACCTACTTTCGCTCCGACCGGCAAGGCGCGCTGTTCCATCCTTTGGGCGGCGGCGCCGAGTGGCGACCCTTCGAGTGCCCGGCCGTCGAACGCGCTCTCGGTCAGGCCTGGGACGCCCAGGATCGTCAATTCCTGGAATTTCTCGCCCGGCACTATTGCTCGGGCAACGCCGACCTTACCGGCCGCTGACGGCGCGCAGCTTCGGCGGCGGCAGAACACCCATCTGGCGGCCGATGCCGGTCATAACCTCGACCATATGCTCGAGCTGCTCGCTTGTGTGGACGGCGCAGAGCGAGCAGCGCAGCAGCGACACGCCGTTGGGTGTGGCGGGCGGCACGGCGACGTTGACGTAGATGCCGGCCTCCAGCATGGCGCGCCAGAAACCGATGGCGGTCATGCGGTCCGGCAGGTGGACGCCCACCACCGGGCCGTGCTCGGGACCGAGCGTGAAGCCCTGCTCCTTGAGCCCGTCATAGAGCGTCGAGACATTGTCCCAGAGCTGCTTGCGCAGCTCGGGCTTGGCCTTCACCACGCGCAGCGCCTGGCGGACCGAGGCCACGATCGAGGGCGGCAGCGAGGCCGTGAACATGTAGGAGCGCACGGTGACGCGCAGGATGTCGAAGTCGGGATCGTCCGACACGCAGTAGCCGCCGATGGCGCCCAAGGTCTTGGAGAAGGTGCCGACGATGAAATGGCAGTCGTCCAGCACGCCCACCGCCTCGCAGAGGCCGCGGCCGTTGTCGCCCAGCGCGCCCAGCGAATGGGCCTCGTCGACCAGCACGTAGGCGCCGTACTTCTTGCAGACGTCGATGAATTCCTTGAGCGGGGCGCTGTCGCCCAGCATCGAGTAGATGCCCTCCAGCACCACCACGCGGTTGCCGGGCTTGTCGCCGAGCCGGCGCAGGCGGGCCTCCAGGCTTGACGGGTCGTTGTGCTTGAAACGGACAACCTCGGCCCGCGTCATCTTGCAGGCGTCGTAGATCGAGGCGTGGCTGTCGGCGTCGATCAGCAGGAAGTCGCCCTGGTCGGCCAGGGTGGAGATCACGCCCAGATTGGCCTGGTAGCCGGTCGTGAACACCATGCAGTGCTTCTTGCCGTAGAACTGGGCGATCTCCTGCTCCAGCGCCACATGCTCGGTATAGCTGCCGTTGGCGATGCGCGAGCCGGTCGTGCCGGTGCCCTCGGCACGGATCGCCTCGATGGCGGCCTCCATGCAGGACGGATCGAAGGTCAGGCCGAAATAGTTGTTGGTGCCGACCAGCAGGGTCGGCTTGCCGTTGATGATCGCCTCGGTGGGCGACAGCACCCGCTCCATGCGGATCTGGAACGGATCGAGCCCGGTGGTGCGGACGTCCCGATAGGCCTCGAGCAAGCCGGCATGGCGGTCGAACAGGCCCATGGTGCTTAGCCTCGCCTAGCCTCTGGAGGCGCGCAGGTCCTGGATCGTGTCGGCGAGCTGGTCGACCGTGTGGATCTCGGCGATGACGCTCATGGGAATCGAAACGTCGAACCGGTCCTCAAGCTCCATGACCATGTCCATGATCGCGAGCGAATCGATGGTCAGGTCCTTGGCGATCACGGTCTCGCCGGTGATGGGCTTCTCGCCGGCCTGGTAGGGCTCCAGGTGAAGACAAATCTCCCGAATCACGTCCGCGCGCAGAATCCCGCGCGCGAGGGTGGCGGTGTCGGCGATGCCGTCGTTTTCGACGGTCAATTGATGGGCAGTGCGCAAAAGCGTCTCTCCGGTCCCCGGGGGTCGGGGCACGACAGATGTGGCAAAGGAGCGATTCTTTGTGAAATAACAATTTGTTACGCAGTGTTTCACATGCCCTAGAGCCAGCCGTGCCGGCGATACCACAAGATGGTGTCCGCGAACCCGTGGGTCAGGTCGTAACGCGCAGCGAAACCGATTGCTGCGGCCAGCCGCCGGTCATGGACCGTCCAATCGCTGTGAAAAATTTCGTTCACCTTGCCAGGGGTCAGGATCTGCACCGGACCGCCCAGCGCGTGGCTGACACGGTTCACCTGGGCAATGCCTTCCATCGCGACCCGGGGAATCGCCAAAGTCCGGGCCGTCCGTCCCAAGGCGGCTTCGGCGGCGGCTTGCATGTCGCCATAGCCGTAGCCCCCGTCCCGGCCGTCGTCGATTTCACAGACCGAAGCGGGCGGCGGCCGCTCGACGGCCAGCGCCAGCGCTTCGGCCAGGTCCGCCACGTGGATCAGGGACAGCCGGGCGTCGGGCAGGTTCGGCCGGAGGGCAAAACCCCGAGCGACGGCGCGGAAATAGGGGAGCGTCTCGCGATCGCCCGGTCCATAGACGGCCGGCGCCCGCACCGCGAGCCACGGTCCGGAACGGCCGGCCACGACTTCCTCGGCCGCGCGCTTGCTGGCGCCGTAAGAAGAAAGACGCGGCTCCCGGGCTGCCAGCGACGACAGCAGGACAAAGCGCGCGGTGGATGACAGCCGGGAGGCGAGCGCCGTGCCGTCGCGATTGACCGCCATGAAGTCGGCGGGCCGGCGCGCCTTGATGAGGCCAGCAGCATGGATGACCGTGTCGGCGCCGTCGACCAGCCGGCGAATCGCTGCTTCGTCCGAGACGTCGCCCAGCACCAGCTCGGCCTCGACGCCCGCCAGAGAGGGCAGCGGCGACCAGCGGCGGACCAGCAGGCGGATCTTCCAGCCGTGACGCGCCAGGGCGGCAACGAGATGCGGTCCGACGAAGCCCGTGGCGCCGGTGACAGCGACCAGCTTGCTCACGGCACCGCCTTCATGCTGTGGGCCTCAGGCCGCTTCGGTCTTGGGTGCGTAGAGGCCGGCGAGATAGTTGGCCTTGGTACGGGCGCGCGACAGCTTGCCCGACGACGTCGTCGGCAGGCCGACGGTCGGCGGCACCAGGACGACGTCGCAATCGACCGCGATCGCCTCGCGCACGGCGCCCGCCACGTCGCGCGCCAGCGCCTGGCGCGCCTCCTCGCCCGCCACGCGCGCCAGCACCGCCACGACGACCCGCTCGCCGTCGACCGTATCGACGGAGAAGGCCGCCGCATCGCCGTTCTTCACGACCTTGCGGGCCTCGATCGCCCATTCGATGTCCTGCGGCCAGACATTGCGGCCGTTGACGATGATCAGGTCCTTGGCGCGCCCGGTGACGACGACCTCGCCGGCCAGCGTGTAGCCGAGGTCGCCGGTATCGAGCCAGCCGTCGTCCGACAGCACTTCGCGCGTGGCCTCGGGCTCGTCGAAATAGCCCGGCATGATGCTGGGCCCCTTGACGAAGATGCGTCCGACTTCGCGGTCGGCCAGCACCTTGCCGTCGGCGTTGCGCACTTCCAGGCGATGGCCGGGCAGCACCTTGCCGCACAGCACGAAGCGCCGGGCGCGCCGTTCGTCCGTCGGATCGGCAGCCGGCTGGGCGCGCTGGTCGGCGGCGAGCGCGGCCCGGTCGACCACGTCGGTGCGGACGCCCGTGCCGTGCGGGCAAAAGGTGATGGCGAGGCAGACCTCGGCCATGCCGTAGCTCGGGATGAAGGCCTTGCGATCGAAGCCCACCCGCTCGAACGTCTGGGCGAAGCGGTCGAGCACGTCGGGCCGGATCATGTCGCCGCCGATGCCGGCGTGGCGCCAGCTCGCGAGGTCGAGGTCGGTTGGCAACTGGTTGGCGGCGCGGCGGGTGGCGAGGTCGTAGCCGAAGCTCGGGCTGTAGGCGATGGTGCCGCGGTTGCGCGAGATCAGGTTGAGCCACTGCGTCGGCCGGCGCGCGAAGTCGCGCGCCGTCAGATAGTCGATCGAGAGCTGGCTCGCGAGCGGCGCCATCGTGAAACCGATCAGCCCCATGTCGTGATAGAGCGGCAGCCAGCTCACGGCGCGATCGCCCGGAACCACGTCGAGGCCGGCCGGGCCCGTCATGCCGGCGAGATTGGCCATCAGGGTGCTCTGCGTGATCTGCACGCCGTGCGGATGGCGCGTGCTGCCTGAAGAGAACTGGATGTAGCAGAGGTCGGCCGGTCCCAGCGGCCTGAGATCGACCGCTTTCTCCGGCAGCGCTTCTATCGCGGCCAGGCCACCATGCAGGCGGACGTTGGGGAATTCCCGGGCGGCGTCGGCCAGGAACCCGGCGAGATCGTCGACACCGACCGCCGCCACCGCGCCGGACGCGGCGAGCTGGCGACGCAACTGGTCGAGATAGGCTTCCTTGCCGCCGATGCCGACGGGGATCGAGACCGGCACCGGCAGCAGGCCGGCATACTGGGCGCCGAAGAAGACGTCGAAGAAGCCCGGCCAGGTGTCGGCCGTGATCAGGATCCGCTCACCCGCGGCAAAGCCTGCGCCGATCAGGCGGCGGGCCGTGACTTGGGCGCGCTCGCGGACCTCACGCCAGGCGAGGGCTGAGAGAATCTCGCCCCTGACACTATAAAAGGTGATGCCGGTCTCGCCGCGGGCCGCATAGTCCAGCATCTCGGGCACCGATTTGTAATCGGCCCGGCGCAAGGCGAGCTGGGAATTGCGGGTCGGCAGCGGGTTCATCGAAGGCCGGGGTCTCCTACATCAAGCTCCTCTCCCCCGCTAGGGGGAGAGGTTGGGAGAGGGGG
>Ga0208989_10000252_pt1 | contig 14248 bp, 14 predicted proteins | sample MedBloCAOM3_M1_FD_187852 | JGI IMG/M metagenome (GOLD analysis project Ga0208989, IMG submission 187852) | Forest soil microbial communities from El Dorado National Forest, California, USA - Mediterranean Blodgett CA OM3_M1 (SPAdes) (version 2) | ecosystem: Environmental > Terrestrial > Soil >...
CGCGATCCTTCGCGTAGATGATCGTGTTCGACTTGACGTGCTTGGCGACACGGAATGCGAAGCGTAAGTCGGCCAACTCAGCTTCGGTCGGCGCCCGCTTCGTCACGGTCTTGAGTTGCAACTCGTCGGCCACCGCGTTGTCGCGCGACTGCACCAGCAGGCCGCCGGCGACCGATTTCACGATCATGCCCGCTGCGCGCGGATCCGGCAGGCTGCCAGTGACCAGTAAGCGGAGATTTTTCTTGGCGCCGATGATGGCGATCGCTTCCTCGCTCGCGCCAGGCGCGATGATGACCTCGGTGAAGATGTCGGTGATGGCGCGTGCCGCATCGGCGTCGAGCGGCCGGTTCACCGCCACGATACCGCCGAACGCCGACACCGGGTCGCAGGCGAGCGCCTTGCGATAGGCGTCGAGGAGGCTTGCGCCCTCGGCGACGCCGCACGGATTGGCATGCTTGACGATGACGCAGGCCGCGGCGCGGGCGGGATCGAACTCGGCGACGCATTCATAGGCGGCGTCGGTGTCGTTGATGTTGTTGTAGGAGAGCAGCTTGCCCTGTACCTGCCGCGCGGTAGCGACGCCGGCGCGCCGCTCGGGCGTACGATAGAACGATGCCGCCTGGTGCGGATTTTCCCCGTAGCGCAGCGGCTCGATGAGACTGCCGCCGATGGCACGGTAGGCCGGCGCGGGATCCGCGAGCTCGTTCGCGAACCAGTTGGAGATCGCGGCGTCGTAAGTGCCGGTGCGGGCATAGGCCTTGGCGGCGAGCCTTCGGCGCAGCGCTAGCGTGGTGGCGCCGCCGTGTTGCGCGAGCTCGGCCAGCACGACGGCGTAGTCGGCCGGTTCGACGACTACGGCGACATCGTCGTGGTTCTTGGCCGCGGCGCGGATCATAGCGGGGCCGCCGACGTCGATGTTCTCGATGCAAGTCTCGAAATCGGCGTTGCTCGCGACCGCGGCCTCGAAGGGATAGAGATTCACCACGAGGAGATCGATCGCCCGAATGCCATGCGCGCGCATCGATGCGGCGTGATCGTCATTGTCGCGGATGGCGAGCAGCCCGCCATGGACCTTGGGATGCAGCGTCTTGACCCGGCCGTCCATCATTTCGGGAAAGCCGGTGAGATCGGCGACGTCGAGCACGGCCAGGCCGGCGTCCGCAAGCGCCTTGCGCGTGCCGCCGGTCGAGACCAGCTCGATTCCGCGCTCCGTCAGCGCCCGCGCGAAATCGACGAGGCCGGTCTTGTCGGAAACCGAAAGCAGGGCGCGGGAGACGCGGCGGAGATGATCGGTCATGATGCCTTGGCGAATATCACAGCGGATTGTCATGCCCGGGAACGCGACATCCAGTAATCACTGGCCGCGCGGTGAGGCAAGGGTTCTGCCAAATTTCATTTCTTAGACGTTGGATACCCGCTTTCGCGGGCGACAACGTAAGCGTCACAACGGCAGTTGCGGCTCGTCCTCGCGCGGGCGGCGGGGGGCGCCGGCGGCGGTGCCGGCCGCGGCCTGCGTGGCGAAGGTCCATTGCACGCGCATGATCTTGCGGGCGCGGCCGTAGATGACGAGCTGCAGCGTGCGACGTGGGCCGTCGGGGCCGGCAAGATAGACGCTCTCCTCGAGATCGACCCGGTCGTCGTAGGCGTTGAAGGTCCAGGCCTCCTTGTTCGCCATCAGCAGCATGGCGCTGTGTCCATCCGCCACTCGATTTGCCTTGATCGAGGGATGTAGGTGGAAGCGCAATGCGAACTGATCGCGGTCCGCGGGTATCGCTTGGCCGCTTGCGGGCGTGAACAGGTCTTCGCCGTCGAGCCTGCGTCCGTCGGTCGAGAGCACGAGCACGCGCTGGTGGACAACATTGAAGATGTCGGCGTACCCGTCGTGCGAGGCGCGCAGCAACACCCCGTCGGGCGGTTCTTCGCGCGCCACAGTGACCTGGCGCGGACCGCCGATCATGGGCGTGCCGAACAACATGCGCTTGAGCGGCCCGGAGTCGATAAAGCGGCACGACGAGGTATCGTTGAGCGTGACGGTGGAGTGCGCGGCGGTCGCGCGTGCCACTTGCCGCCAGCCTTCGCGGCTGATCGACGGCAATCCGCAATTGACCACGATCCGGCTCTGTTTGGCCGAGAGTTCGAACGACAGGCAGCCGGCATGGGCCTCCTGGCTCACCGGCATCGGCGGACCCCGGCCGGCGTCCATCAGCACCAGCGTGCCGGCACTCTCCAGGCGCTGATAGCCGGAATGGGGCGCATTCGCGAGCGGCGCGCCGCGGGCATCGTCGTAGGCCAGTATCGTGGTCAGCAAATCGGTCTGCGTGGGCCCCATGCCGTTGAATAGCGCGAAATTCCCATCGCCGTGCCGGAAGAAGCGCAGCATCGGCATCATGCGGTCGATGGCGTTGAGCAGCGGCAGCGGTGGGGCGATGTTACGCGCGGTGAACGCGGTGCGCAGCGGCAGGAGGTCGACCAGCAGTTCGATGAGCGCACCCGGATTGCGGCTGACATGGCCGCCGTCAGGCAGGATCTGCCGTGCCAGTTCGTCCGACAGACGCTTGGTGGCGGGGCGGATGTAGCGTTGCTGCCGCGCCATGCACAGGGCGGCGTAGGTGAGCGCGATGGCGGCTTGCAGACGCGGCACGCCGTCGCGCGCTTGCGACACCGTATGCCTGAGATGGCGGACCTGTCGCGTCAGGCTGCGCAGAAAGCGCCGATAGAACTGTACGTCGGCATCGTCGAGCAGCAATGGCGCCTGGCTCAGCCAGGAAATCACGCGTCGGGCGACAACGTCGGGTCGCCAGGCGACGGCATCGTGGGAGCTGTTGAGGGCGACCCACTCGTCGACCAGCGCGCGCGCATTGGCGCGGGTGATGCCGGATTGCGCGGCGCGCAGATGGCGCAGCCAGCCGAAGCCCAGGAGCGCGACCGCCCAGTCCTCCGACGGCGGGGTGATCTCGAACGGCGAACGGGAGTCGCAGAGGACGACCTTGCCGGCGAACACGAACCGGCCGGCATAGATCTCGGCTGCCCGCGTCGCGTCGGTCGTGCGCAAGTCCTGCGGGGCGATGACGACGCGGTCGGCCTTCCCGAAGGAAAACGGCCAGTTGACGATCGGATGCGTCGTTACGCGGCTGGTGAGCTTGCGGACGAGGCCGCGCGCCAGGAACACGGACAGTCTGGTACGTTCCGCGACGGAAACGCGCGACATCGAGGCGATGGCTCCTGGCGGGCGTTGTTACTCCCGTGATCGGAACATAGCGAAGGGTCGGCTTCCGGCCAACCGCGGATAAGTCCTTCAAATCCTTCGCAGACGGGCGGCGTAGAAGCCATCGAGGCCGGCCATGCGCGAATCGGCGTCGGGCAGGTGGCAAGGCAGCGTCCGCAGGTCGCCGTCCGGCGTGAGCCATTCAGCGTGGCCGTACACGTCGGCAGCCGAGATCGGCTGGCGATGCAGGTTGGGGTTGCGGTCGAGGAGATCGCGGACGACCTCGATGCCTTCTTCCGGCTCGAGCGAACAGGTGCAGTAGATGAGGACGCCGCCCGGTTTGGTGAGTTCGACCGCTCGCGCAATGAGCCGCCGTTGCAGACCTGCGAGCGCGGCAATGTCGCCCTCGCTCTTGAGCCAGGGAATATCGGGGTGGCGGCGGATGGTCCCGGTCGCGGAACAGGGCGCATCGAGAAGGACGGCGTCGAACGGCTCTGCCTGCCATTGCGTGACGTCGGCGGCGACGGTTTCCGCCGACAGATGCAGGCGGGACAGGTTCTGCCGCAGCCGCTCGAGCCGGGCGGGTGCGCGGTCGACCGCGACGACCCGGGCGCCGGCGGCGGCGAGCTGGGCGGTCTTACCGCCCGGGGCGGCGCAGAGATCGGCGACGGCGAGGCCGCGCACCTCGCCGAGGAGCTTTGCCGGCAGCGCTGCCGCGGCGTCCTGGACCCACCAGGCGCCGTCTGTAAAACCCGGAAGCTGCGAGATGGGGCCATGCACCTGCGCGCGCACCGAACCGGTGGGGAGTACGCGTCCCCCGAGCGTGATCGCCCAATGGTCGGGGTCGCTCGTCACGGTCAGATCGAGGGCCGGCTCGCGGCTGTTGGCGACGGCGATCGCGCGGGCCGTCTGCGCCGCGTAACTAGCCACCCAGCGCGCCATCAGCCAATCGGGGGTGTCGAGCGCGGTGGTGTCGAGGGTGGTGAGATCGTTTGCGCCGTCGCGCGCGACCCTACGCAGCACCGCGTTGACGAGGCCGGCATAGCGCGTCGCGCGGCGGTCGGCCTGCACCAGACGCACGGCGAGGTCGACGGCGGCGTGGTCCGGCACTTCGAGCCAAAGGATTTGCGCCGCGCCGATCAGCAACGCGGTTTCGACCCGGGGTGCGTCGGCGGGAAGGCCGCTCACGAGCCGGCGGCCGAGGAGATGCCGCAGCGTGCCGAGGCGGCGCAACACCGACGTCACCAGGGCGCGCACCAGCGCCCGGTCGCGATCCGGCAGAGCTGCAAAATCCGGATCGGCCGTGCGGTCGTCGAGCTGCTCGTCGAGCGGCCGGCGTCGTCGCAGCACGCCGTCGAGGACCTCGGCGGCGATCCGGCGCGCGGCAAAGCCGGGAGGATCAACGGCGGGTGAGCGCCTGGTCGTGCGCTGAATGGGCAGGAACGGTATCCTCGGCTGTCATGATCCCGTCACCCCGTTGCGTCGGGCTTTCCGCCGCCCGATAACAGGCGGCAGCGGCTGAGCCCCTGTCCGAACGGGAGCGGTGTTCGATCGCGGTCCCGACTGTACCGGATGCCCACGCCCGCGGGGATGACAATTCGCTGTCAGCCGAACCCGCGCCCCATCAACCCCACGGGCTGCCGCGGCCGCCGGCATTGCCCCACCGGCTCGCCGAACGGGCGGGATAGTCGGGCGCGGTCGCGCGGCGGTCGAAACCGCCGCGCCCCATCTCGGCGGCCAATCGCTCGAGCGCGGCGATGCGGTTCTCGGTCGAGGGATGGGTCGAGAACAGGTTGTCGATCCCGTGGTGGGTCAAGGGATTGATGATGAAGAGATGCGCGGTCGCCGGGTTGCGTTCCGCCGACGGGTTCTCGATCTGCTGGGCGGCGTTCGAAATCTTGATCAGCGCCGATGCCAGCGCGTCCGGCCGTCCGCTGATGCGGGCGCCGAGGTCATCGGCCGCGTATTCGCGCGTGCGGCTGATTGCCATTTGCACCAGCATGGCCGCGATCGGCGCCAGGATCATCATCGCCAGCGTGCCGATCACGCCGAGACCGCTATTGTTGTCGCGATGGCCGCCGCCGAAGAACATCCCGAACTGCGCGAGCATCGAAATCGCGCCCGCGATGGTCGCGGTGATCGTCATGGTCAGCGTGTCGTGGTTCCTGATATGGGCGAGCTCGTGCGCAATCACGCCGGCGATTTCCTCGCGCGACAGCATCCGCAGCAGCCCGGTCGTCACCGCGACTGCCGCGTGCTCGGGATTGCGTCCGGTGGCGAACGCATTTGGCTGCGGATTGTCCATGAGATAGACCCGCGGTATCGGCAGTCCGGCGCGGCGCGCAAGGTCGCGCACCAGGCGTACGAGGTCGGGAGCCGTGGTTTCGTCGACCTCGTGGGCGTCGTGCATCGAGAGCACGAGCCGGTCCGCGTTCCAATAGGTCACGAGGTTCATGCCGGCCGCGATGAAGAGGGCGATCACCGCTCCGCCCGCGCCGCCGATGAGATAACCAATGCCCATGAACAGGGCAGTCAGCCCCGCCAGCAGAATGGCGGTACGAAGATAGTTCATGGTCGTTTCCTCGGGTTGCCGGCCCACGGGAAGAACGCGTGACCGCCCCGTGCGGATCCGGCATTCACTGTGAAAATGTGGTTCGGCGCTGTCCGGCTGCCAGAGGCCGCTTCCTCCTGCCGCACCCTCCCGCCACACTTTCCTCGCCATTCCGGGCGGATCTTGATCTCGCCGTCCCCGGGAGCATCTAGAGCCGCATGGACCGCGCAAAACCAACCCACAGGCCGCCCCAGTCCGGCCCCAGGAAGCCGCTTTCAGCAGCTGCGGAACGCGCGCTTGCCGAGGCCGCTGCCCGGCGTGCTGAGCGCGACCGCTTGGCCGCGCAACAGCCGCAGGAGTTGCAGGGTCGCGACGGCCCCGACCCCGTCCGCTACGGGGACTGGGAGGTCAAAGGCCTCGCCTCGGATTTCTGATCGCGGGCGGAAGCGGCAATCGTGCGCACCCCGGTGCTGCGCGGCGTCCCGACCGGGCCCGCCCTCGCGGGCGCTCACTCCGCGGCGCGCGCCAGCACGTGCTGACGGAATTTCGGCATCACCTCGTGGGCCAGGAGGCGCATGGACTCGCGCTCCCATGCCGCGTTCGGTCCGCCCCAATCGAGCCCGGTCATCAGCAGGGTCCCGAACGGTCCAACCTGCTCGCGGAACGCAACCAGCTTGTCGAGCACGGTCTTGGGCGAGCCGTAGGTCACGCATTCTCTGGTGATGGCGTCGACCGTCGCCTGCTCGTCCGGCATGTCCGGCCGCGGCTTGAGGATCACCAGGAGACCGACGCGGCTGAGCACCTCGCGCATATAGGTGTAGAAGTACCGGTTAGAGCCCTGCTCGCCGAAAACGCGGTCGTGCGCCTCGGAATCCGAGGGCGCCACCAGCACATTGCGCGCGACCCGCCAGCTCTCGCCGCTCGGCGAGATGCCGGCTTCGCCGCAGGCCTTGCAGTAGACCTCCCAATGGCTCGCCACCGAGTAGGTCGGGATGATGTTGGCGGAGATCATCCCCCATCCCTTGAGCGCCGCGGTGCGCGCGGAGGAGGAGTTCGGGCTCGCGAGCGAGATGGAGATCGGCGGTCCCGGCGTCTGATAGGGCTTGGGCATAAAGCCTACGCCGAGCTCGGGAATGATGCCGTCCTTGAGACGCACCTGCCAGAACTCGCCTTCGAGAGCGTAAGGCGGGTCCTGCGACCAGATGCGCTGGATGAAATCCACGGCCTCGACCACCATGCGATTGCGCGCATGGACGTCGGGATTGTTGAACAGCTCGAAATCGGACACCAGGCCGCCCGGCCCGACGCCGAGCATGAAGCGGCCTTTGCTCATGTGGTCGAACTGCGCGGCTTCGGCGGCCACGATGGCAGGATGGTGATTGGGCAGGTTGATGACCGCCGTGCCGAACGCGATGTTCCTGGTGCGCGGGAGAAGACCGGCGAAGAACATCAGCGGCGATGGGATCGGTTCGGTGGTGGCGGAGAAATGCTCGCCCAGCCACAGCTCGTCGAAGCCGAGCGCATCGGCGAGCACCGATTTTTCGCTGTCCTCCTCGAGCGTGCTCCAGAACGTGCGGCCCGGCGGATGGACCGGCATCATGAACATTCCCAGGCGCATATTGTCCTCCCGACGCGCGATCGGGAGGTACTATGGCCGGTCTCGGCCGTCGTGAAAATGGCTGTGGCAAGTAGCTTGGACGAAGCGAAGCGAGATCCCCGTGCTTCCCGCATTTCGCTCATGCGCCATGCGGGCACAGGTGCGATCCGTGTGCGAACTTCGGAATCGGGACACTAGAGAATGAACCGCGACAGATCTGCGTTCTTCGCGAGGTCGCCGATGTGCTTGTGCACGTAGGCGGCGTCGATTGCCACCGTGTCGCCGGAGCGGTCGGTTGCGGCAAATGAAATCTCGTCGAGCACGCGCTCCATCACCGTCTGCAGTCGCCGCGCGCCGATATTCTCGACGCTCGAATTGACCTGGACCGCCACGTCGGCAATGGCGTCGATGGCATCGGGGCTGAATTCGAGCTTCACCCCCTCGGTCGCCAACAGTGCAATATACTGCTTGATCAGCGAGGCTTCGGGTTCGGTCAGGATGCGGCGGAAGTCGTCGCGCGTGAGTGGGCGCAGCTCCACCCGGATCGGCAGCCGGCCCTGAAGCTCGGGAAGCAGATCCGATGGCTTGGAGAGATGAAACGCGCCCGAGGCGATGAACAGGATATGGTCGGTCTTCACCGCTCCGTGCTTGGTCGAGACGGTGGTGCCTTCGATCAGCGGCAGGAGATCGCGCTGCACGCCCTCGCGCGAGACATCGGCGCCCGTGCGGCCCTCGCGGCCTGCGATCTTGTCGATCTCGTCGAGAAAGACGATGCCGTTCTGCTCGACCGACTTGATCGATTCCAGCACCAGCTGGTCGTTGTCGAGGAGCTTGTCGGATTCCTCGTTGAGCAGGATGTCGTAGGATTCCGACACCGTGACGCGCCGCGTCTTGGTACGGCCGCCGCCCATCTTGCCGAAGATATCGCCGATCGAGATCGCCCCCATCTGGGCACCGGGCATGCCGGGAATTTCGAACAGCGGCATGCCGCCGCCCGTGGACTGCACCTCGATCTCGATTTCCTTGTCGTTGAGCTCGCCTGCGCGCAGCCGCTTGCGGAACGAGTCCTTGGTCGTCGCGCCCGCGTTCTCGCCGACCAGGGCGCTGACCACGCGCTCCTCGGCCGCGAGCTGGGCACGCGCGCGCACGTCCTTGCGTCGCTTTTCCCGCGTCTGGGCGATCCCCACTTCCACCAGGTCGCGCACGATCTGCTCGACATCGCGGCCGACATAGCCGACCTCGGTGAACTTGGTCGCCTCGACCTTGATGAAGGGCGCGCCGGCAAGCTTGGCGAGCCGCCGGGAAATCTCGGTCTTGCCGATGCCGGTGGGGCCGATCATCAGGATGTTCTTGGGCAGCACCTCCTCGCGCAGCTTCTCATCGAGCTGCAGGCGCCGCCAGCGATTGCGCAGCGCGATCGCGACCGCGCGCTTGGCATCATTCTGACCGATGATGTAACGGTCGAGCTCGGAGACGATTTCGCGGGGCGAGAAGTCGGTCATGGGGGGATTATTTGGCCCTCGGGACGCGCTAACGCAATAGCGGCGCAGCCTGCCACGCTTTGATGACCTGGATCGGATGGAGCAGCATGATGACGTTGAGCGTGAGGTTGTCGCGGATCACATACGCCAGCATGACTTCGATAGCGATCGCGAGGCCGACGGCACTCCACGTCGACAGGCGGTAGGCGAGCGCGAAGCCGACAATCATCGCGACCGTATCGGCAACCGAGTTGACGATGCTGTCGCCGACATAATCGAGCGCGATGGTCTCCGCGCGGTATCGGTTGATGATGAAGTCGCTGTTCTCCAGGATTTCCCATGCGCCCTCGATCAGCACGGCGAGCGCCAGACGTAGCGCAACGGGCGTCCGTCGCAGCACCAGCCAGGTGAGGAAATAGAGACCGAAGCCGTGGACGACGTGTGTCAACGTGTACCAGTCGAAGATGTGCTGGGAATTCTCCGTGCTTTGCACGACGCCGTGCCACAACTTGATGGTGCCGCAGGCGCACATGGGCAGGCGGCCCATCGCCCAGAGGATGAGCGCCTGCAGCGCAAGGATTGCCGGCACGGCCAGCAAGAAGGTCCGCGGCGAAATGCGTTGCGCCGAGATCACCGGGTCACCTGTGCAGGGCATAGTTGCGCTACGCGGTAGCGTGAAACAGTGGAATTCGGCGACGATCTGGCGGGGCGAGAAGTCGTCATTCGCTCATGGCTTTGCGTCGCAGGCCATCAACAACGCTTCGCCGGAAAGAATCAAGGGCAGATTGGAGCCCGACAGCGGGCGGACGCGATACGCAAGCGGCGTCACGCCTCAGGTGCCCTGCAACGTCTCGACCGTGATATTGCGGTTGGTGTAGACGCAGATGTCGGCGGCGATGTCCATTGCCTTGCGCACGATCGCCTCGGCCTCGAGTGGCCCGTCGATCAAGGCGCGGGCGGCGGCGAGCGCGTAGTTGCCGCCGGAGCCGATGCCCATGATGCCCGACTCGGGCTCCAGCACGTCGCCGGTGCCGGTGAGCACCAGCGACACCTGCGCGTCGGCGACGATCATCATGGCTTCGAGCCGGCGCAGGTAGCGGTCGGTGCGCCAGTCCTTGGCGAGCTCCACCGCGGCGCGGGTGAGCTGGCTCGGATACTGCTCGAGCTTCGCCTCCAACCGCTCGAACAGGGTGAAGGCGTCGGCGGTGGCGCCGGCGAAGCCGCCGATCACGTCGCCCTTACCGAGGCGGCGCACCTTCTTGGCATTGGCCTTGACGATGGTCTGTCCGATCGACACCTGTCCGTCACCGCCGATCACGACGCTGCCGCCCTTGCGGACGGTGAGGATGGTGGTGCCGTGCCAGAGGTCGGGGGAGGTGGGCTGCATGCGGGATCCCGTGCTTGCGACTGATGTAAGCATTGTGCGAGGGAGGCGCAATTCCGGTCGCCGCAGTGGCGAAGGCGGGCAACCCCTGATAAAAGGCGCGCGGCTCAGCGCATGTTCCGGCGAAGTGGGAACCGGTTCGCCGACAAGGACATGCGCGACTAAGGACATGCGCCACTCAAATCTAACGCGAAGAGACCCATTCATGCGCAAGGGCTCGGTCAAGCGCACCACCAAGGAAACCGACGTCGAGGTCGCGATCGATCTCGACGGGACCGGTGCGTCGTCGATTTCGACCGGAATCGGCTTCCTCGATCATATGCTCGACCTGTTGGCGCGCCATTCTCGCATTGACCTGGTCATCAAGGCCAAGGGCGATCTCCACATCGATCACCATCACACCACCGAGGATGTCGGTATTGCGCTCGGCCAGGCGGTCAAGCAGGCCCTGGGCGACATGAAGGGCATCACCCGCTACGCCGACGTACACGTGCCCATGGACGAGGCGCTCACCCGCGTCGCGCTCGACATCTCCGGCCGCCCGTTCCTGGTGTTCAAGGCCGAGTTCGGGCGCGACAAGGTCGGCACTTTCGACACCGAGCTGGTGCAGGAATGGTTCCAGGCGTTCGCCATGAACAGCGGCATGACGCTGCATGTCGATACGCTCTATGGCAGCAATGACCATCATATCGCCGAATCCTGCTTCAAGGGTCTGGCGCGGGCGTTGCGCGCGGCGCTCGCCATCGATGCGCGCGCGGCCAACGAAATTCCGTCGACCAAGGGCTCGCTCGGCGGCTGACATACGCTCCCGCAAGGGAGACAAGAGAGTGAACAATCTATGTCCATCTACACTGTGCATGAGCCGCCACTGAAGGCGGATGGATCTACGCCGGATCCCGATCGTTTCGTTTTTGTGCGCGACGGCTTTTCGTTCTGGGCCTTCCTGCTGGCGCCGTTGTGGATGCTGCGGCATCGGTTGTGGCTGGTGTTCGTCTGCTACGTCATCGTGGCCGTGGCGCTCCAGGTCGGATTGCGGCTGATCGGAGCCTCGTTGGGGGTGATCATCACGGTCAGCTTGCTGCTGGCGTTGCTCGTCGGTTTCGAGGCCGCGACGTTGCGTCGTTTCACGCTTGCGCGCCGGCGCTGGAAGAACGTCGGCATCGTCGTCGGTAACGATCTCGAATCGGCCGAGCGGCGGTTTTTCGATGCATGGGTCGACAAACTCTGGACCGATCCATCCGGGGCCAACCCATCCGCGGGCGGCGGCGTATCGCGCGCATCGTTCGCAGCGGGCATGGCGACGGCGCGCCGGCCGCAGGGTTCATCCGAGGTCCTCGGCCTGTTTCCGCAGCCGGGGACGCCGCGGTGAGCGTGGCGATCATCGATTACGGCTCGGGCAATCTGCATTCGGCGGCGAAGGCGTTCGAGCGCGCCGCGCGCGAGGAAGGATTGAGCGAGCCGATCACGGTGACCTCCGATCCGGAACAGGTCAGGCGCGCCGATCGCGTGGTGCTGCCGGGCGTCGGCGCCTTTGCCGATTGCCGGCGCGGTCTCGACGCCGTCGGCGGCATGGTGGAGGCGCTCAACGACAGCGTGCGTGCGCGCGCCCGCCCGTTTCTCGGGATTTGCGTCGGCATGCAACTGATGGCCGAGCGCGGCCGCGAATACGAGGTGATCCCGGGACTGGGCTGGATCCCGGGCGAGGTCGACCGGATCGCCCCTTCGGACCCAGCCCTGAAGATCCCGCATATGGGCTGGAACACCCTCAACGCGCAGCGGCAGCATCCGCTGTTCGACGGCATCGACGTTGGTCCGGACGGATTGCACGCCTATTTCGTGCATTCGTTCCATCTCAAGACGGCCGAGCGCTCCGATCTCATCGCTGAGGCCGACTACGGCGGTCCGGTCACCGCCGTCGTCGGCCGCGACACCATGGTCGGCACCCAGTTCCATCCGGAGAAGAGCCAGCGCCTGGGCTTGCGGCTGATCGCCAACTTCCTGAAGTGGAAGCCGTGATGCACCGGGCGGCTAGGTCGCCCCGGGCTTGCCGCACGCGGCCCGGTTCACGCCCGCTGCGCGCGCCCGCCGGCAATGCTGCGGCGTGGAGTGCGTCCGAGCGAGTCGATTCATGATCCTGTTCCCCGCCATCGACCTCAAGGACGGCGCCTGCGTGCGGCTCGAGCAGGGCGACATGGCGCGCGTGACGGTGTTTCACCGCGATCCGGCGGCACAGGCGCGGGCGTTCGAGGCGCAGGGTTTCGAGTACCTTCACGTCGTCGATCTCGACGGCGCGTTCTCGGGCAAGCCGGTCAATGTCGCCGCGGTCGAAAGCATCATCGAAGCCACCACCATTCCACTGCAGCTCGGCGGCGGCATTCGCGACATCGATACCGTCGAAGCCTGGCTCGACAAAGGGGTCACCCGCGTGATCATCGGCACCGCGGCGGTGCGCGATCCGGCGCTCGTCACCAAAGCGGCAACGCTCTACCCGGCGCGGGTCGCGGTCGCGCTCGATGCCCGTGACGGCATGGTGGCGGTGAAAGGCTGGGCCGAAACCTCCGAGCTCACGGTCTTCGACGTCGCCAAGCGGTTCGAGGATGTGGGCGTCGCCGCCCTGATCTCCACCGACATTTCCCGCGACGGCCTGCTCACCGGCCTCAACCTGGAGGCCACCATCGCGCTCGCCGGAGCCGTGAGCATCCCGGTGATCGCTTCGGGCGGGCTTGCCTCGATCGCGGACGTCAAGGCGCTGTTGCACCCGCGGGCGCGGAAAATTGCCGGCGCCATTGCCGGGCGCGCGTTATATGACGGGCGGCTCGATGCGACGGCGGCGCTCGCGCTCATCCGCGCCGCACGCGGAGCCGAACGATGAAAGGGAGCAAGCTCAGCGCGACCGCACGGCTCTGGTGGAGCCTGGCCGCGCTGGTTCTCGTGGCTGCGAGCCCGGTGCTGATCGCGCTCACGGCGGGCTTGATTGCAGCGATGCTTGGCTGCCAGCTCGATGAAGGCGACATCCATCCCTGCCCGGTTCTTGGCGTCGATATCGGCGGCGGGCTTTACATGTTCGGCATGTTGTTCTGGTTCGCATTCTTCCTGGTTCCCATCGCCGCCATCGGTTTCCTGGTCTGGCTGGGATTTGCCATCACCTTGCTGGTCAAGCGCCTACGGCGCTCCACGCCGGCTTGAACGGGCCGGCGATGTTCAAGGTTCGCGTCATTCCGTGCCTCGACGTCAAGGACGGCCGTGTCGTCAAGGGTGTCAGGTTTCTCGATCTGCGCGACGCCGGCGATCCGGTCGAGGCGGCGATCGCCTATGACGCCGCCGGCGCCGACGAGCTCACGTTCCTCGACATCACCGCCAGCCACGAGAACCGCGACATCATCCTCGACGTGGTGCGGCGCACCGCCGAGGCCTGCTTCATGCCGCTCACGGTCGGCGGCGGCGTGCGCACGGTGGAGGACATCCGCAGGCTGCTGGCCTCGGGGGCCGACAAGGTGTCGATCAACACCGCGGCGGTGGCGCGGCGCGCATTCGTGAAGGAGGCGGCGGAAAAATTCGGCGACCAATGCATCGTGGTCGCGATCGACGCCAAGAAGGTGTCGCCGCCGGGCGAGCCCTCGCGCTGGGACATCTTCACCCATGGCGGCCGCCACCCGACCGGGCTCGATGCCGTGGATTACGCGCGCGAGGTGGCGGCGCTCGGCGCCGGCGAAATCCTGCTGACCTCCATGGACCGCGACGGCACCAGGCAGGGCTTCGACATCGCGCTCACCCGCGCCATCGCCGATGCGGTGCCGGTGCCGGTGATCGCATCGGGCGGGGTCGGCACGCTCGAGCATCTGGTCGAGGGCATCCGCGATGGCCACGCCACCGCCGTGCTCGCCGCCTCGATCTTCCACTTCGGCGAGCACTCCGTGCGGGAGGCCAAGGACTACATGGCGAAGGCCGGCCTGCCGATGCGGCTCGATCCCTAGGCAAAGCCGCTATCGGTTCGTTGCCGTCTCGCCCAGCGCAGCGCGGACTCGAGCCG
>Ga0208989_10000254_pt1 | contig 14209 bp, 12 predicted proteins | sample MedBloCAOM3_M1_FD_187852 | JGI IMG/M metagenome (GOLD analysis project Ga0208989, IMG submission 187852) | Forest soil microbial communities from El Dorado National Forest, California, USA - Mediterranean Blodgett CA OM3_M1 (SPAdes) (version 2) | ecosystem: Environmental > Terrestrial > Soil >...
GTGCGCGATCTTGTTCGAACCCGGGCTTAATTGTTGAGATGTTGTCGACCCGACCCTAAAGTCCGCCGCGTCCAGCACAACAACCAGGGAGGGTTTGACGTGGCTGCAAGACATTGGCTGACTTTGACTTTGGCGCTTTGTGGAACCGTGGCGGTGGCGGGAGCGGAAGCCGCCGCCAAGAAGGCGAAAGCCATCGCCAAAGGCCCGGCCCCGATCGCGCGCGGCTGCACGTACGTTCAAGCCCCGTACTGCCTAGGGGTCGCGACGTCGAAGGGGACCTATTCCCTGTGGGACGCCAAGCCGTGGATCCCGCCAGGGACCGCGGTCGAGGTGTGGGGCAAGGCCACCGGGCCGGGAATGTGCGGGGGCACTGCGATTCAGGTCACGTCCTGGAAGGCAAGCAAGAACGTCAAGTGCAAGGCCTGAGCATCGCTGCGCGCTGCTTTGCCGCGACGTCCGGTTCTAATCCGCGACAATAAGGGTTCCGCAGCTAGCCGGCGCCGGCCGGCATGCTGCGGCGACCATTTGCATTCGCGGGACAGATAGGCCAAGTCGCGCCATGCTCGCCACGTCCCTGCTGCAGGGTCTGAAGGACCACGGCGCCCGCGAAATCTTCGGGATCCCGGGCGATTTCGTGCTGCCGTTCTTCAAGGTGATCGAGGAAAGCGGGATCCTGCCGTACTATACGCTCAGCCACGAGCCGGGTGTGGGCTTCGCGGCCGATGCCGCGGCCCGCTACCACGCCGGCCTGGGCGTGGCCGTCGTCACCTACGGAGCGGGCGCGTTCAATCTGGTCAATGCCATCGCCGGCGCCTATGCCGAGCGCTCCCCTGTCGTCGTCATCGCCGGGGCTCCGGGCGCGGGCGAGCGCACCAGCGGCTTTGTGGTCCATCACCAGGCCCGCTCGATCGACACCCAGATGGCGGTTTACCGCGAGATCACCTGCGATCAGGCCGTGCTGACCGATGCGGATGCCGCACCGGCGGAGATCGCGCGCGTGTTGCGCAGTGCCCGCGAGCGTTCGCTTCCGGTCTATATCGAGCTGCCGCGCGACATGACGGCGGCGCCAACCGCGGCCGTCCCGGTTCTGCCGCTGCGCTCGGCTGATCCCGACGCACTCGCCGAGTGCGCCGAGGAGATTATCGAAAAGTTGGCGGACGCCAGGGCCCCGGTCATCCTCGTCGACGTGGAAATCCGCCGGTACAATCTCGAGCACCGGGTGACGGCGCTGGCGCGCAAGCTCGGGCTTCCAGTCGTCACGACCTTCATGGGACGCGGTCTGCTCGAGGACGCGCCGGACATTCTGCTCGGCACGTATCTCGGCGCCGCCGGCGATCCCATCATCGCCCGGCTGGTGGAGGAGGCCGATGCGCTGCTGCTCCTCGGTGTGATCCTCTCCGATACCAATTTCGCGCTCTCGCAACGCCGGCTCGATCCGCGGCGGACCATGCTCGCCTTCGATCGCGAGGTGCGGGTGGGCCACCACGTTTATCCTGATGTGCCGATCGACGATCTGATCGAGGCGCTCGCGACCCGGGCCCGCCCGCTCGGTATCGTCAGCGCGCACGCCGACCTGCGGGCGATCGAGTATCCACGCGGATTGAAGTCCGATGATCATCCGATCGCCCCCTCCGATATCGCCGCTGCCATCAACGATCTGTTCGACCGCCACGGCCCGATGCCGATGACCGCCGACATGGGCGATTGCCTGTTCACCGCCATGGAGATCGAGAACACCGCGCTGGCCGCGCCCGGCTACTACGCCGGCATGGGCTTCGGCGTGCCCGCGGGCATCGGCGTTGCGGCCGCGACCGGCCGCCGCCCGCTGATCCTGGTCGGCGACGGCGCGTTTCAGATGACGGGCTGGGAGCTCGGCAACTGCCGCCGTTACGGCCTCGATCCCATCGTGGTGCTGTTCAACAATGCGAGCTGGGAAATGCTGCGCGTGTTCCAGCCGGAATCGCGTTTCAATGACCTCGACGATTGGCATTTCGCGGCGCTGGCGCCTTCGCTCGGCGGCCATGGCGAACGGGTCAGGACGCGGCGCGAGCTCGGGGCCGCGCTCGAACGCGCAGTGGCGCAGCGCGGCCAATTTTCGCTTGTCGAGGTCATGCTGCCGCGCGGCGCGACGTCGCGAACGCTCGCGCAATTCGTGTCGGGCTTCAAGGCCGCAAGGGCACGGACCAGCGCGCCATGATGGCGCTCGAATTCGGCGTCAGCGTCTCGCGCTGAAGCTTATTCGGAGAAATGCCGTGTCGCTTGCGCCGCTGCTCGCCGCGCCTCTCTCCACCCAGGTGCATGCGTTCGCGGCGATGGCGGCATTCGCGCTCGGCGCCGTGCAGCTTGCCGCGCCCAAAGGCACGTTGCCCCATCGCACCGTCGGCTGGATCTGGGTCGCACTGATGGTGACCGTGGCCACGACGTCATTCTGGATCCATGATCTGCGGGTGTGGGGTCAGTGGAGCCCGATCCATCTGCTTTCGATCTTCACGCTGATCATGCTCCCGCCCGCTGTGATCCATGCCATGCGTCATCGTATCGAGTATCACCGCAAGGCCATGATGGGGCTCTTTACCGGCGCCCTGCTGATCGCGGGACTCTTCACCTTCTGGCCCGGCCGCATCATGCATGCAGTGCTATTCGGCGATTGAGGGGGCTGCTCGCCCGGCCGGCGGGGGAGCGAATCCACGCCCCCCTGGGGGCTCGCGGAGAAGCGCCGCGAACGAGTTCCAGGCGGTCGCCAGGACTTGACGATAAGCCACTGAATTACCATCTAAAAATAGCTCGGTTCAGGCGCGTTTTGAGGTGGCGCGCCCAGTATGAATCAGCTAAGCAAATCCAGATCACGCCGCACGGAATTTTCTCTTGGCCAACAACGACGACCAGACGCCGGAACACCCCGGTCCGTCCGACATTCGCCCGGTCTCCATTACCGAGGAGATGAAGCGCAGCTACCTCGATTACGCCATGAGCGTGATCGTGGCACGCGCGCTACCGGACGCGCGCGACGGTCTCAAGCCGGTGCATCGGCGTATCCTGTTTTCGATGCACGAGAACGGGCATACGCCCGACAAGAAGTACGTGAAGTCGGCGCGCGTGGTCGGCGATGTGATGGGCAAATATCACCCCCACGGCGACCAGGCGATCTACGACGCGCTGGTACGCATGGCGCAGGATTTCTCCATGCGCCTGCCGCTGATCGACGGGCAGGGCAATTACGGTTCGGTCGACGGCGATCCGCCGGCGGCCATGCGTTACACCGAATGCCGCCTCGGCCGGCCGGCCATGGAGTTGCTCGAGGATATCGACAAGGACACCGTCGATTTCCAGGCGAACTACGACGGCAACGAGAGGGAGCCGGTGGTGCTCCCGGCCCGCTTCCCCAATCTGCTGGTGAACGGGGCGGGTGGCATCGCGGTCGGCATGGCGACGAACATCCCGCCGCACAATCTTGGCGAGGTGATCGATGCGTGCATCGCGCTGATCGAAAATCCCGCCCTCGGCATCGATGAATTGATGGACATCATTCCCGGCCCCGACTTTCCGACCGGAGGCATCATTCTCGGCCGGGCTGGCATTCGTGCAGCCTATCATCTCGGCCGCGGCTCGATCGTGATGCGCGGCAAGGTGGAGATCGAGACGTCGCGCGGGGACCGCGAGGCGATCATCGTCAGCGAGATTCCCTACCAGGTTAACAAGGCCACAATGGTCGAGCGCATCGGGGAACTGTGGCGCGACAAGAAGATCGACGGCATCTCGGCGCTGCGCGACGAATCCGACCGCGAGGGCTACCGCGTCGTCATCGAGATCAAGCGCGACGCCATGGCGGAGGTCGTGCTTAACCAGCTCTACCGCTACACGCCGCTGCAATCGACCTTCGGGGCCAACGTGGTCGCGCTCGATGGCGGCCGCCCGCTGGTGATGACGCTCAAGGATCTGCTCACGTCCTTTATCGCCTTCCGCGAGGAGGTGATTTCCCGGCGCACCAAATATCTGCTCGGCAAGGCGCGCGACCGCGCCCACATTCTCGTCGGGCTCGCCATCGCGGTGGCCAATATCGACGAGGTGATCAAGCTCATCCGCGCCTCGAAGGACGCCAACGAGGCGCGCGAGGCGTTGATGGGCCGCGACTGGCCGGCTACCACGGCCGCGTCGCTCATCGAGTTGATCGACGATCCTCGCCACAAGGTGACCGCGGCCGGCACGGCGCGGCTCTCCGCCGAGCAGGCCAAAGCCATTCTCGACCTGCGGCTCCAGCGCCTCACCGCCCTCGGCCGTGACGAGATCAAGGCCGAGCTCGACAAGCTAGCCGAAGAGATCGCCGACTATCTCGAGATTTTACGCTCGCGCGCGCGCATCCAGACCATCGTCAAGGACGAGCTGAAAGGCGTGCGGGAGAAATTCGCCACGCCGCGCCGCACGGTGATCCTCGACCAGGAAGGCGAGGTCGACGAAGAAGACCTGATCCACCGCGAGGACATGGTGGTGACCGTTTCGCACCTCGGCTATGTCAAACGCGTGCCGCTCTCCACCTATCGGGCGCAACGACGCGGCGGCAAGGGCCGCTCGGGGATGCAGACGCGTGAGGAGGATTTCGTCTCGCGCCTGTTCGTCGCTTCGACCCACACGCCGGTGCTTTTCTTCTCTTCCCATGGCCGCGTCTACAAGGAAAAGGTCTGGCGGCTGCCCCCGGCGGCGCCGCAGGCGCGCGGCAAGGCGCTGATCAATATCCTGCCGCTGGAGCAGGGCGAACTGGTCACCACGGTGATGCCGCTCCCCGAGGACGAGAAGACCTGGGCTCAGCTCGACGTCATGTTTGCCACCACGCGCGGCACCGTGCGGCGGAACAAGCTCTCCGACTTCGTCGACGTGCGCCGCTCCGGCATCATCGCCATGAAGCTCGACGAAGGCGAGGGGATCGTCGACGTGCAGATTTGCACCGAGCGTGACGACGTGCTGCTGACCTCGGCGGACGGCCAGTGCATCCGGTTCCCGGTCACCGACGTGCGCGTGTTCCAGGGTCGCACCTCCATGGGCGTGCGCGGCATCGCGCTCGCCGAGGGCGACAAGGTGATCTCGCTTTCGATCCTGCGGCACACCGATGCAACCGGCGACGAGCGCGCTGCCTATCTCAAGCACGCCGGCGCAGTGCGGCGTGGGCTCAACGGCGCCGACGCCGAAGAGAGCGCGCCCGACGCCGAGGAGGCGCCGGAACCTGCTGGGAATGACACGATCGAGCTCGGCGAGCAGCGTTACGTGGCAATGTCCGCGGCCGAGCAGTTCGTGCTTACGATTTCCGAACGCGGCTATGGCAAGCGCTCATCGTCGTACGAATATCGGATCACCGGTCGGGGCGGAAAAGGCATCGTCGCCATGGACGTCCGCGAGCGGGACGGCACGATCAGGAGAAAGACCGGCAAGCTGATCGCCTCATTCCCGGTCGAGGACGGGGATCAACTCATGCTCGTCACCGATGGCGGGCAGCTCATTCGCACGCCGGTGGAAGGCATCCGCATTGCCGGGCGCTCAACGCAGGGTGTCATCGTATTCGACACCGCCGAAGGCGAGCGCGTGGTCTCGGTCGAGCGCATCAGCGAAGAAGGCGACGAGAACGGCGGTTAGCGGCTGCCGGGCGGGTCGGATATTGTCATGAACTGGGAACTGTTCGCTGCCTTTTTGCTGATCACCAGCGTCCTCGTCATCACCCCGGGCCCGATCGTGACCTTGGTTATCGCGACCGGCGCGAGCCAAGGGATCCGCGCCGCGCTCACTACCGTCGCCGGCACGACGCTCGGCAATGCGGTTCTGCTGGCAGCCATCGCCTTCGGATTGAGCTGGGTGCTCGAGAACGCAGCCATGCTGTTCGACATCCTGCGCTTGGTCGGCGCGGCCTATCTGATCTGGCTCGGCGTCCAGGCCTGGCGTCGCGCCGGCGCGAACGGCGCCGTGGCCGCCCCGCGCGGGCATGTGCAGTTCTGGCGCGGCGTTATGGTTGCGCTCTCGAACCCGAAGTCGATTGCTTTCTTCACGGCCTTCCTGCCGCAGTTCGTCGATCCAAGTCTGCCCGTCGGGCGGCAGTTGGCCGTAATGTGTGCTGTTTCCGTCGCACTGGCCGCAGTCACCGATTCCTGCTGGGCTATCGCGGCCGGGCTGGGGCGGGCCTGGTTCATACAGTCGTGGCGGGCAAGGCTGCTCGGCCGATTGTCCGGTGTAGCGCTGATCGGCGGCGGCGTGTGGCTGTCGCTGGCACGACGCCCAGCCTGACGACGCCGGGTATGCAACAGCGTCTCGTCATTCCGCCTTGAGGTTGAGGTCGCGCACGATCGGCGCCCATTTCTGGTTCTCCGCCACGACCAATTGTGCGAGCGCTTCCGGAGGGCCGCCTATCGGCACGTTGCCGACTTTGGCGAGCGCGGACTTGAGCTCGGGCGACCGCAGCCCCTCGTTGATGGCGTCATTGAGCTTGCGGACAATGGCGGCATCGGTGCCCGCGGGTGCAAACAGCCCGGTCCACGTCGTCACCACGAGGCTCGGATAGCCGCTCTCAACCGCGCTCGGGACGTCCGGCAGATCGGGCAGGCGCGACTTGCTGAGCACCGCAAGCGCGCGCAGCCGACCGTCACGGATGTGCGGCAGAAGCGGGCTCGATGCCTCGAACGTCATCTGCACGTTTCCACCGATGACGTCGGCGATCGACAATGCGCCGCCGCGATATGGCACGTGAACGAGGTCAATGCCCGCAGCCGATTTGAATAATTCGCCGCTCAAGTGCGGAACCGTCCCGGTGCCGGCGGAGCCATAGTTGAGTTTTCCCGGATTGCCTTTGGCTTCGGCGACGAGCTCTGCCACCGATCGCCACCGCAACGAGGGATTGACCACGAGGATGATCGAGCCCTCGGCAATGAGACCGATCGGCGCGAAGCTCCTGATCGGATCATAGTCGATGGCCTTGTAGACCAGCGGGCTGATGACCTGCCCGCTGGCGCTGCTCATCGGCAGGGTGTAGCCGTCGGGGTCGCTGCGCGCAGCCTCGCGGGAGCCGAGCGTGTTGCCGGCACCGCTGCGATTGTCGACAAAGAAGCTCACGCCGAGCCGCGACGACAGATCGTTCGCGATCAGCCGTGTGATGACATCGACGGTGCCACCGGCGACCGTCGGCACGATAATCTTCACGGGACGCGCCGGGTAGGGCTGGGCGTGCCCGGGGTGAACCAGAAGCAGGCTCAAGGCGAGGATGGCCGCCGACAAGACCGGTCTGTCCGTCATTTGTCCTCCCGCTTTCGACTCCCTATGATCCGGGAATATGGATTCCGGTAGGGGCATGCGATCGACAATCGCGCGCGTTCAGTTTACAGACGCTCCAATTGCGCGCCACTCGGTTCGCAAGCTCTCCAGCGGAACCTTTGCGCTGTGCCGGCGTTAACAACCTCCGACCGCGGCTGAGATTTTTGAGTTAGGCCGATCCGAGATGTCCTTGCCCGACGACACCAAGACCGACGACAAGGAACAATGCGACAACGTCATTCGCTTGGGCACCGAAACGCTGTTTGCGATCGCCGAGCAACTTCGCCAGATGTACGACTTGGATCTGCGCACCAAGCCTTCGGAAAAACTCGAGCGTCTCATGCGACGGATCGAACGGGGTGACGAGCCTTGTTAACCCGTCTGTTCGTACAGTCCCCGTGGACCGATTGACCATCCCGCGCATGTCAGAGCATGATCCCGAAAAGTTGCAGACTTTTCGGATAAGATCATGCGACCGAACAAATAACTCAGACCGAAATCGCGATTCAATCTGAGCGATTTCGGTCTAGCGCACAGCAAACCGGCCTCCATTCCCGCGGCATCCGAATCGCTTTACCTCATCACACGGACGCATTGCTGCCGCACCGCTTTCACTTCGCGGCCAGCGCCGTCTGCGATGCCGGCACAGCACATGAACTCTGCGCCGTCGGTGAAGGAGCAGCCCAGAGGTCACGGCATGGAACGCTGGCACATCGCGGTCGCGTTGGGAGCAACGTTCGCGGCGTACGGGCTTCTCGCCTATGTCATCCTGCCGGCTGCTTGGACGCATCACGAGCACCAGCCGGGACTTGCGGTGCGGGCCATGGCGACGCAGACCAAGCAGGGCATCCCAGGCGACCCCATGAACGTTGGCCTGGTCGGAAGCCGCGACGATGTGATCCAGGCGATGCATGCTGCCGGTTGGTATCCGGCCGATCCCATCACGTTACGCTCGAGCATTGCGATCATCGGAAGCGTCATCTTCCATCGTCCCTACGAGGACGCTCCCGTCAGCAATCTCTACTATGATCATCGACGTGAGGATCTGGCCTTCGAGAAGCCGGCAGGGAAGAGCGCGAACGCGCGCAATCATGTTCGTTTCTGGCTGGTCCTCGAGCAGGGCGCTGAAGGCAGGCCGGTTTGGCTCGGAGCAACCACATTTGATCGGGGCGTGGGGGTCAGTCATTTGACGGGACAAGTGACACATCACATCGCGCCGAACATCGACGGGGCCCGCGGCCTCCTCACTAACGACCTGGAAACGGCCGGCATGGTCGGAGCGACATATCAGGTCTCCGGCATCGGTCCTACCTTCAACGGCCGCAATGGCGAGGGCGATTCCTACTACACCGACGGAGAAATCTGGATGTCGCGCCTGGTGCCGGCGGCCGAGAAGAACACGGCTCCACCGATAGTGCTGCGCCCGCCGCTCTTTGTCCGTCTCAAGGACGCCGTCTGGAGCAGACTCGGCAGGATATTGCGGGAAGGGCGCTTGGCCTGATGACACCATCTGCGCAACCGCCTTGGTCGAATGCCTGCTCGAACTTGGCGTTGTCAAACGCGGATACTTCAGATGGTTTGGTGACGAGGGCGAGATGAATGCCGTAGCGCACGGCCCGGCCTCGATCGCCGCCCTCCGCGCCGCGGTCCAGAACGGACGTGAGCCGCCGGCGGCGGAGATCGTCGCGCGCCTGCCATCCTACTGGCTGTTCGTGATCGGCACCGTTTGCATCGGCGCCTTCATGGGCCAGGTCGATTCCAGCATCGCGCAACTGCTGCTGCCGAAACTCGAGCTCGAATTCAATGCCAGACTCAGCACCGTAAGCTGGGTCGCGGTGGCCTATCTGCTCGCCATGGCGGCGTTCCTGCCGATCTTTGGTCGTCTCGCCGATATGATGGGGCGCAAGCTCCTGTACACGGGTGGCTTCCTGCTGTTCGTGCTGAGCTCGGCACTCTGCGGCCTTGCGCCAAGCCTGCCGGTGCTGATCGCCTTTCGCGTCCTGCAGGGGATCGGCGCGGCGCTACTGTCATCGAACAGCGTCGCCATCGTGGTGGCGGCCGCGGGGCCGGCGCGGCGCGGCCGGGCCCTGGGCATCCTGTCGGCGGCCCAAGCCGTCGGCTTGAGCACGGGACCCGCGCTTGGCGGCCTGGTGCTGGATTTGCTGGACTGGCGCTGGGTGTTCTGGATCAACGTGCCGGTCGGCCTCGCGGGCACCGTCTTGGGGTGGTTCCTGCTTCCGCCCACCAAAGACCTGCCGGACGAGGGCCTCTTCGACTGGAAGGGGGCGCTTCTGATTGCGCCCGCGCTCACGGCCCTCGTCGCGATGCTGAACGAAGGCTACGCATGGGGGGTGACATCGCCAACACTCATCGGCTGTGCGGTGCTGGCGGCGATCCTGCTGACGTTGTTCGTTCGCTGCGAACGGCGCGCCGAGGCGCCCCTGATCGACTTCACCTTGTTCCGGCGAAGCGCGTTCTTGACCGGCAATATCGCCGGCCTCCTGTCCTACGCAGCGTTGTTCGGACTTTTCTTTCTGATGCCGTTCGTGTTCGTGCGGGTCTACCAGGATTCGATTTTTTCGGCCGGGCTGCGGCTTTCCATCGTTCCGGTGATGCTGGGCCTGGTGGCGCCTGTCGGAGGCGCGCTCTACGACCGGCTCGGCGCCCGTCTGCTCACTGCGTCGGGCATGCTGATCTGCGTGATCGCCCTGATCTTGCTGTTCGCCGTCATGGACGGCACGCCGGCAAGCCTTTCCCTGGTGATGGTCGCGTTGGCAATTTTCGGAGTTGGACAGGGGTTGTTCATCTCGCCCAACAATAGCGCGATCATGGCCGCCGCGCCGGTGAGTCTGACCGGGGAAGCCGGGGGACTCCTGAACGTGATGCGTTCGCTTGGCATCAGCGTCGGCGTTGCCGCCGCCTCGTCAATGCTCGCCTGGCGGCTTGCCGTGCTGACGGGTTCTGGCCACAACACCCTTGCCGCCGAAGGGCGCCACCTGCTGGCCGCAGGGCATGACGTGATCGTGCTGCTCGGTGGCTTCGTCGCCGTCGCGGGCGCGCTCTCGCTGATGCGAACCTCGCCGCGGTCATCTCACGCGTAGCGATGCAATTGGAGTAGTCGCGCTCGTTCGACGTTCTTTCAATCTCGCCCCTTTCGGAGACGAGCGCGACGAACGGCACAACGGATCATTCGGCGGTGACGCCGGCGATTTTTGCCATCGTTTGCCACTTCGGGATTTCGCCCGAAATGAAAGTCGCAAGCTCTTCCGGCGTTCCGGGCCGGGCATCGGCGGCGAGCTGCTTTAAGCGCGCCTGCATCTGCGGCGTGTTGAGCCCGGCGTTGATCGACTCGTTGAGCTTGCCGACGATGTCCTTTGGCGTTCCGGCCGGCGCCATCACGCTGGTCCAGGAACTCGCGACGAAGTCGGGAAAGCCGCTTTCGATCATCGTCGGCACGTCCGGCAGATCCGGCAGCCGCACTTGCGTGGCGACCGCGAGCGCGTTGATCTTCTTGTCCTGGAGGTGGCTGAACAGCACCGATGTGGTTTCGAATCCGGCCTGAATCTGGCCGCCGAGCAAATCGGTCAGCACCGCCGACGCCCCTTTGTAAGGTACGATCACGACATCGGTACCGGTGAGCGCCCTGAACCACGCGGCCAGCATGTGGGGCGGCGCGGCGTTCGGCACGCCGAAGCTCAACTTGCCGGGATGCGCCTTGGCGTAGGCGACAAGTTCCGGCACCGTCCGCACCGGCAAGCTGGGCGATACGATCAGCACGTAAGGCACGCTCGCGAGAAACGCCACCGGCGCGAAACTCGTGCGCGGATCGTAGCCGGCGCTCTTGTACAGCGTGGGACCGATCGCCAGGGTCGCCGCGTTTCCCAACAGAAGGGTGTAGCCGTCGGGCTCGGCGCTCGCCACCGCCTTGGCGCCCAAAGTCGTGCCCCCGCCGGCGCGGTTCTCGACGAATACCTGTCCGAGCGTCGATGACAGATACTGCGCAATCAGTCGTCCCATGACGTCCATGGGCCCGCCCGGAAGCACGGCCACGATCAGCTTGATCGGCCGGTTCGGATAGGATTGCGCCTGCGCCGTTGAGGTGACAGCGAGCGCCGCCGCCAGGATTGTCGCGAACAATCGCAGCCTGTCGAACAGGCGTCGATTCTCGCCATCGTTCCTTTGATGCGGCTTGCTCATTCGCCCTTTACGCCGGCGAGTTTGGCCATCGCCTGCCATTTCGGAACCTCCCGCACGATGAATGCCGCGAAGTCCTCGGGCGTGCCGGGGTTTGCCTCGGCCGCGAGCTTCTTGAAGCGGTCCTGCATATCCGGCGATTTCAGGGCGGCGTTCACCTCGGCATTGAGTCTGCCGATGATTTCCTTGGGCGTGCCGGCGGGCGCCATGATCCCGGTCCATGAGTTGGCGATGAAATCGGGGAGGCCGCTTTCGATCATGGTGGGTATATCGGGAAGCGCCGGCAATCGCGCCTGCGTGGCGACGCCGAGTGCATTGACCTTTCCTTCATGCACATGGCCGAACGTGACCGAGGTCGTTTCAAAGCCGAGATCGACCTGCCCGCCCATGAGATCGGTGATCACGTTGGAGGCGCCCTTATAGGGAATGATCACGATGTCGGTGCGCGTCACCGACCGAAACCATGCCGCGATCATGTGCGGTGGTGCGCCGTTCGGAACACCGACGTTCAGCTTGCCGGGATTGGCCTTGGCGTAGGCGACGAGATCCGGAAGGGTCTTGGCGGACACGCTCGGACCCGCGATCATCACATACGGCACGCTGGAAACCAGCGCGATCGGGGCGAAGCTGGTCGCCGGGTCGTAGCCGATATTGCTGTAGAGCGCAGGACCGATCGCGAGCGAGGCAGCGCTCGCAACGAGGAGGGTGTAGCCGTCAGGGTCGGCGCTGGCGGCGGCGCGCGCGGCGAGCGTGCTGCCGGCGCCCGGACGATTTTCAATGATCACCTGCTGGCCGAGCGTCGATGACAGCCGTTGACCGATCAGGCGTCCCATGACGTCCACCGGTCCGCCGGCAGGGAAGGGCACCAGCAGCCGGATCGGCCGCGTCGGATACCTCTCCTGTGCTCGTGCAGCAGAGCCGAGGCCGATCAGGAGAGCAGCAAGCAGAAAACCTCTGCGATCGTACATCAAAGTCTCACTCCAACTCGCAGAACCAAATGACGGCATGGTTTAGACGGCTGCGAGCATCATACCGCGGATCGCCACGTCGCGTCCGCTAACGGTGCGCGCTCAATCAGCGCGCGCCCGCATTTTCCAGGATGCGCGCGATCTGCGAATAGCCGCGCGTACGGGCATGTCCCAATGCCGTTGTGCCGTGCCGGTCAGGCACCGTAACGTCGGCGCCGGCCTTGACCAAGGCTTCGACGACCGCCGTATGGTCTCTTCCGCCGTTGCCGAGGACGACCGCCTCGAGCAAAGCGGTCCAGCCGAGATTGTTGACATGATTGAGCGGCGCCTTGGCCGCGATCAAGGCGCGGACGACGTCCAGGTACCCGCGATGGGCGGCGGCGATCAAAGCCGTTCCGTCATAGGGGCTGGTGATGGCGCGCGCATTGCCGCCGCCCTCGAGCGCAATCTTGAGCATTTCGAGGTCGCGGTTCACGGCGGCGATCGTGACGATGTCGTAGCGCTCGGCATCGAGCGCGTTGGGATCGGCGCCGAGCCGCAGGAGCGCGCGTGCCGCGTCATACTTGCGCACGAAGGCTGCGACATGAAGGGGCGTGCGGCTCTTGGCGTCCTGAATGTTGGGCTTTTCGCCCTCCGCGATCAGTTGCTCGATCTCGGCGACGTCTCCGCGTGCAGCGGCGTCGTGGAGGCCGGCATAGATGCGTAGCTCCCGCTCGCTCGGCGGCGTTTGCGCGAAGGCGCCGCCCACAGCGCCGGCAAATGCCGTTACGCCGGCAACGACCAGGGCAACACTGACGAGGCTTCGCGTCATCGCTGGGACCATAGGCCAAAGGCCGGGCGATTGCTCAGTCGAGCTTGACCCCCGCCGACTTTACGATCGCTCCCCATTTCCGTGTCTCGTCGGCGATGAACGCCGCAAAATCCCGCGGCGGTCCCGCGTTCGCTTCGGCGCCGAGCCGCCCCAGAGTCGAATTCATCTCTGGCGATTTCAAGCCCTGATTGATGGCCGCGTTGAGCCTGTCCACGACCTCCGGTGACGTGCCCGCGGGCACCAGGATCCCGGTCCACGAATACGAGGTGAAGCCGGCAAGTCCGCTTTCGATCATTGTCGGCACAGTTGGAAGCTGCGAACTGCGGGCTGCACCGGTGACGGCCAGCGGCCGCACCTTGGCATCGTGGATGTGGGCCACGAGCACCGAGGTCGGCTCGAAGGTCATGTCGACCTGTCCGCCCAAGATATCGGTGACGGCGGTCGCGGCGCCTTTGTATGGAATGACCACGATGTCGATGCCGGTCCGGACCCGAAACAGCTCTCCCGTCAGGTGGGCCAAAGTCCCGGCCGGAGTACCGAAGTTCAACTTGCCGGGGTTACCGCGTGCATAAGCGATGAATTCCGCCAGCGTTTTGGCCGGCATCCATGGGGCGACAACGAGCGCAAACGGCGTGCTGGCAAGCATCGCCACCGGGACAAGGTCTTTGAGCGGATCGTACCCGGCATTCTTGGAAAGCAGCGGTCCGGTTACGAGCGTGGTCACGCTGCCGATCAGCAAGGTATGGCCGTCAGGCTCGGCGGACGCTGCAGCCCGTGTCCCGATCGCGCCGCTGGCGCCCGGCCTGTTGTCGACCACCACCTGCTGGCCGAGCGTGGACGAGAGCCACTGCGCGACCAAGCGGCCCATGACATCGATCGGGCCGCCGGCCGCGAACGGCACGATCAGCCTGATCGGCTTCGTCGGGTAGGATTGCGCGCGGGCCGGCTCCAA
>Ga0208989_10000255_pt1 | contig 14206 bp, 10 predicted proteins | sample MedBloCAOM3_M1_FD_187852 | JGI IMG/M metagenome (GOLD analysis project Ga0208989, IMG submission 187852) | Forest soil microbial communities from El Dorado National Forest, California, USA - Mediterranean Blodgett CA OM3_M1 (SPAdes) (version 2) | ecosystem: Environmental > Terrestrial > Soil >...
CATGCTGGCGCGTCTGTCGATCCGTGACATCGTCCTGATCGAACGGCTCGATATCGAGTTTTCCCGTGGCCTTGCGGTGCTGACCGGCGAAACCGGCGCGGGCAAATCCATACTCCTTGATGCATTCGCGCTGGCGCTCGGCGGACGCGGCGACGCGGGCCTTGTTCGTCACGGCGTCGAACAGGGGCAGGTCACCGCGGTGTTCGATGTCCCCAAGGGTCATCCGGCCGCGACGATCCTCAGCGACAACGGGCTCGACGATACCGGTGAGATGATCCTGCGCCGGGTGCAGCTTGCCGATGGCCGTACCCGCGCCTTCATCAACGATCAGGCGATCAGCGTGCAGACCTTGAAGGCGGTCGGCTCGGCGCTGGTCGAAATTCACGGCCAGCATGACGAGCGCGCGCTGGTCGATGCCTCGACCCACCGGCGCTTGCTCGACGCGTTTGCCGGCCTCGAGAAGGACGTCGCCGCGCTGGAACAGCTTTGGGACGCAAGGCGCGCCGCCAACACGGTGCTCGACGAGCATCGCGCGGCTATGGAGCGTGCCGCCCGCGAGGCGGACTATCTGCGCCATGCCGCCGATGAACTGAAGAAGCTGGGGCCCAAGGATGGCGAGGAGACCGCGCTCGCGGAGCGCCGCACCACGATGATGCAGGGCGAGAAGATCGCATCCGATCTACGCGAGGCGCAGGACGCCGTCAGCGGCAATCATTCGCCGGTCGCGGCGCTGTCGGCGGCGGTGCGCCGGCTGGAACGCCGGGCCGGAAATTCGCCGAAGCTGGTCGAGCCTGCGGTGAAGGCGATCGATGCCGCCATCAACGCGCTGGAGGAAGCCGACCAGCACCTTGCCGCGGCGCTGATCGCGGCGGACTTCGATCCCTCCGAGCTTGAACGCATCGAGGAGCGGCTGTTCGCGCTGCGGGCCGCGTCGCGCAAATACTCGACCCCGGTCGACGGTCTTGCGGCGCTGGCCTCGAAATACGCCGCCGATGTAGCGCTGATCGATGCCGGCGCAGATCAATTGAAAAAGCTGGAAGCCGCAGCGGCCGAGGCCGACAAACGCTACAGCACTGCCGCGACCAAACTCTCCGCCGCGCGCGGAAAATCCGCCGAGAAGCTCGACAAGGCGGTCAGTGCCGAACTCGCGCCGCTGAAGCTGGAGCGCGCGAAATTTACGACGCAGATCGAATCCGATCCGAAATCGCCGGGACCGCAGGGTTTCGACCGAATCGAGTTCTGGGTCCAGACCAATCCCGGCACGCGGCCGGGGCCATTGATGAAGGTCGCCTCCGGCGGCGAGCTGTCGCGATTCCTGCTGGCATTGAAGGTCGTGCTGTCCGATCGCGGTTCGGCGCCCACTCTGGTGTTCGACGAAATCGACACCGGCGTCGGTGGCGCCGTGGCCGATGCTATCGGCGCTCGCCTGGCGCGGCTCGCGGGAAAGGTGCAGGTGATGGCGGTGACCCACGCGCCGCAGGTCGCCGCGCGCGCCAACCAGCATTTGCTGATTTCAAAGGACGCACTCGACAAGGGCAAGCGCGTCGCCACCCGCGTCAACGCGCTCGCCGCCGATCACCGCCGCGAGGAAATCGCCCGGATGCTGGCCGGCGCGGAGATCACCGCCGAGGCCCGCGCCGCCGCCGAACGGTTGTTGCGCGCGGCGACGGCGTGACTCCTCCCTCGCCCCAGCAAGCGGGCGAGGTGGAGAGATGTGGTCGCCCCTTTTTTGTAAATGATGTTCGTTGTATCGATCGCGTATGGCCAAGAAACCGAAAACTCCCACTGATGTCGACACCCTCACCAAGGCGCAGGCCAAGGTCGAGCTGAAACGGCTGGCGCTGGAAATCGAGAGTCACGACAAGCATTACTATCAGGACGATGCGCCGAAGATTTCCGATGCCGAATATGACGCGCTGCGCCAGCGCATCAACGCCATCGAAGCCAGATTTCCCGAACTCGTCACAAGCGATTCGCCGTCGCAGAAAATCGGCGCGCAGCCGTCCGGGCGCTTCGCCAAGGTCCGGCACGCGGTGCCGATGCTGTCGCTTGACAACGCATTTGCGGAAGAGGACGTCGTCGATTTCGTCGCCCGCATCAGGCGTTTTCTGAAACTAGGCGACGACGACAAGATCGCCTTCAGTGCTGAGCCGAAAATCGACGGGCTCTCCATGTCGCTGCGTTACGAAGGTGGCGAACTCGTCACCGCCGCCACGCGCGGCGACGGCGCCGAGGGCGAGGATGTCACCGCCAATATCCGCACGCTTGAAGACGTGCCCAAAAAGCTGAAGGGCCGTAGCGTACCTGACATCTGCGAGGTGCGCGGCGAAGTCTACATGACCAAGCACGCCTTCCTGGCGCTGAACGAGCGGCAGAAGGCCGCTGGCGATACCATCTTTGCCAATCCGCGCAATTCGGCGGCGGGCTCGTTGCGCCAGAAGGATCCCGGTATCACCGCGTCGCGTCCGCTCGGCTTCTTTGCTTACGCCTGGGGGCAGATGAGCGAAATGCCGGCCGACACCCAGTCAGGCATGATCAGGTGGTTCGAGCGCTGCGGATTCAAGACCAATCCGCTCGCCGAGCTTTGCCACTCGGTCGAAGAATTGCTCGCTTTCCATCGCGAGATCGAAACCCAGCGATCCCATCTCGATTACGACATCGACGGGGTGGTCTACAAATTGGACCGCATCGACTGGCAGGAGCGCCTCGGCTTCGTGTCGCGCACGCCGCGCTGGGCGATCGCGCACAAGTTCCCGGCCGAGCGCGCCATGACCGTGCTCAGGGATATCGAGATCCAGGTCGGACGCACCGGCTCCTTCACACCAGTCGGCAAGCTTGAGCCGGTCGGCGTCGGCGGCGTCATCGTGCAAAACGTCACGCTGCACAACGAGGATTACATCAAGGGCATCGGCGGTGACGGCGAGCAATTGCGCGAGGGCCGCGATATCCGGATCGGCGATACCGTCATTGTCCAGCGCGCCGGCGACGTCATTCCGCAGGTGGTGGACGTGGTGCTCGACAAGCGGCCCGAGGACGCCAGGCCTTATCACTTTCCGAAGAAGTGTCCGTGCCCGCTTCATACCGACGTGGTGCGCGAGGAAACCGCAACCGGCGAGGAGGGCGCTCGCGCCCGCTGCACCGGCGAGTTCGCCTGTCCCTACCAGAAGATCGAGCACCTGAAATTGTTCGCCTCCCGCCGTGCCTTCGACATCGACGGCCTGGGCGAGAAGCAGATCGAATTCTTTTTCGAGAAAGGATGGGTGAAAGAGCCGGCCGATATCTTCACGCTGGAAGCACGCAACCCGAAGCTCAATCTGGAGGAGATCGAAGGCTACGGCCACACCTCGGTGCGCAACCTTTTCGAGGCGATCAGACGGCGGCGTAAGATTGCGCTTGAACGCTTCATCTTCGCGCTCGGCATGCGCCATGTCGGCGAGACCACGGCGCTGGCGCTGGCGCGCGGCTACGGCTCATGGGCAGTCTTTCACGATGCCTGCCTCAAGGTCGCCAATGGCGACGAGGAGGCCATCGCCGAGATGGATGCCCTCGACCAGATCGGCGATACCGTGATCGCCAGCATCGCCGCCTATTTCGGCGAAAGCCATAATCGCGGCATCGTCGAGCGGCTGACCAAAGAGGTCACCATCCTCGATGCCGAAAAGCCGAAGAGCAACTCGGCGATCGCCGGCAAGACCGTCGTCTTCACGGGTGCGCTGGAGAAGATGACGCGCGACGAAGCCAAAGCCATGGCCGAGCGGCTCGGCGCCAAGGTTTCAGGCTCGGTGTCGAAAAAGACAGATTATGTGGTCGCTGGTCCCGGCGCCGGCTCAAAACTCGCTGATGCCAAAAAACACGGTGTTGCCGCGCTGAGCGAGGACGAATGGCTTAAGCTGATCGGAGGGTGAAGCGCGGGCTCCGCCACACATACTGATGTCATCATCCGCGAAAGCGGATGATCCAGTATTCCAGAGCATTAGTAATGGAATCGAGAGAGCGCGGCGTACTGGATGCCCGCTTTCCGGGGCATGACAGCCGTGCTTACAGCGCGAGCGGCGCAGTCGCGGCGTCGAGCCACGCTTTGGTGGCATCGTCGACATGGGGACGGACCTCACGCCGCACCCTTGCGTGATACTCGTTGAGCCAGTCCAGTTCCGCTTTGCTGATCATTTTCAGATCAATCAAACGGCGGTCGATCGGCGCCAAGGTCAGCGTCTCGAATGCGTTGATCGGCTTCTCGGCGCCGGCAATATCGGCGGCGACCACCAGCTCAAGATTCTCGATCCGGATTCCGTACGCATCGGTCTTGTAATAGCCGGGCTCGTTGGACAGGATCATGCCGCGTTTCAGCGGCGTGGTGCCGAGCTTGGAAATTCGCGCCGGGCCTTCATGCACCGAGAGATAGCTGCCGACGCCATGGCCGGTGCCATGTTCGAAATCGATACCGGCCTGCCAGAGGAATTGCCGCGCCAGCGTGTCGATCTGCGCGCCGGTGGTGCCGTCGGGAAATACCGCGCGCGCAATCGCGATATGGCCGCGCAGCACGCGGGTAAAGCGGTCGCGCATTTCGCCTGTCGGCTCGCCGATCGCGATGGTGCGGGTGACGTCGGTGGTGCCGTCTTCATATTGCGCGCCGGAATCGATCAGCAGCAGGTCGCCGGGCGAAATCCGCCGGTTGGTCTTGCGGGTGACGCGGTAGTGCACGATGGCGCCGTTCGGCCCGGTGCCGGCGATGGTCGGAAACGAGACGTCCTTCAATGCGCCGGTGTCGCGGCGGAATGTCTCCAACGCCTCGACGGTGTCGATCTCCGTCAGCGCGCCCGATGCGGCTTCGCGGTCGATCCAGGCGAGAAATCGCGCGAGCGCCACCGCATCGCGCCGATGCGCGCTCCTGGTGCCTTCGATCTCGGTCAAGTTCTTGACGGCTTTGAGCAAACTTACCGGATCGTTGCCGCGCACCGGCTTGCCGCCCGCGGCCCCGATCAGGCGGCTCAGGGCGTCGGCAGCAGTCGCGCTGTCGAGCGCAATCGATGCGCCGCGCTGTGCAAGCTCGGTGAGTTTTGGTGCCAGTGCGTCCGGCTCCTCGACATCGGCTGACTGTTCGAGATGATCGCGTGCGCTGTTCGATAACTTGCGGTGGTCGATGAACACCGTGGGACGGCCGTCCTTCGGCACCAGCGCATAGGACAGTGGCAGCGGCGTATGCGAGACGTCGGCGCCGCGGATGTTGAAGGTCCACGCCACGGCGTGCGAATCCGATAGCACCAGCGCATCGACCCCGAGCCTGATGATCTCGGTGCGGATACGCCCGAGCTTGTCGGTTTCGGCTTCGCCCGAAAATTGCCGCCCGTGAACGGTGACGGGCGCAAGCGGCGGCGGTGGGCGCTCGGTCCACACCAAATCCAAGGGGTTACTGTCGACCGCGATCAGTTCCGCGCCGGCCTTGGCGCAGGCCGCGGCCAGCCGTTCGGCTGCCGCCGAAGTATGCAGCCATGGATCAAATCCAAGCTGGTCGCCGGCGATAAGATGCTTCGTCAGCCAGTTTTCGGGCGGCGGATCGACCAGCGGCTCGACGCTCCAGGCCTTGCGATCGACCTGTTTCGCGGCCTGCAGCGTATAGCGGCCATCGACGAAGACCGCGGCCTCCCGGCTCATCACGATCGCCAGTCCAGCGGATCCGGTAAACCCGGTCAGCCAGGCCAGCCGCTCTTCCGACGGCGCGACATATTCGTTTTGTTGCTGATCGGCGCGGGGAATCACAAATCCGGTCAGTTTCCGGCGCGCCAGTTCCTCGCGAAATGCGGCCAGCCGCGCCGTCAGCGCAACGCCGCCCTCGGGCTCCTCGAATGTCTGGAAATGGGCTTCGAACATCGCCGGTGATCCTAAGATTGCATGGAGAAGTCCGCAATGCGCGGCAAATTGCCATAATTTGGCATAAGTTATGCTTGAATTATTGCACCCGCGTTAGACGGGATGGAATGGTTTGCTGTCACAGGCAGTCCATCTAACGATAACTCGGGGGAAATCCAGGAGTGTTTCATCTCAACGACGAGGGGATACACAATGCCTGTTTTTACGTTTGAGAAGATATCGCCGCCGACCCGCCGCGGCCCGATTCCTCCAATCGTCAAAAAACAACGCGGTGTCATCGTCCAGATTCTGGATCGTTTCGTAGAGGCGCGCGTCAAGCGTACACTGCGCAGGCATAAGGGCGGCATCGCCCGCCGCCAACAGAAATCGCCGGATTAGGTCTTCACTCTACGTTGCGCATCAGCAGGCTGCTCCAGCCTTCGATCCTTAGGTGCCGTAGCAATACAAGCCCGCGCGCGCGGTAGGCGGCGATCACGCCTTGAGCCTGATACGGCAGCAGTCCCGAAAGAATCACCAGCGCCGATGGTGCGAGGTGCCTCGCCATCGGCGTTGCCATTTGGCGCAGCGGATTGGCGAGAATATTCGCCAGCACCAGATCGAATGGACCGTGCTTGGCGAATTGCGGCGCTGAAAATCCGGTCGCCCGGATCGTCTCCACCAGATTGCCCGTGGTGTTGAGCCGGGCGTTGTCCCGCGCCACCCGAACCGATAGCGGATCGATATCGCTCGCCAGCACTTTACAGTGCAGCGCCTTCGCTGCAGCAATCGCGAGGACGCCGGTGCCTGTTCCCAGGTCGAGCACGCGCGCAGGATGGCGAGCCTTCAGCACATGATCGAGCAGCAACAGGCAGCCGCGCGTGGTGCCGTGGTGGCCGGTGCCGAACGCCAGCGCCGCCTCGATCTCGATGCCGAGCTTGTTGGACGGCACCTTTGAGCGGTCATGGTGCCCGTGCACGACGAATCGCCCCGCGCGGACGGGGACGAGTTCTTCAAGGGTGGCCTTGACCCAATCCTTGGCCTTCACCGTGTCGAAGGTGATGTCCCGCGCGACGTCATCGCCGGCGGCGATGCCGACGAGTTCGCGGATCGAGGTTTGATCGGGCGCCTCTGCGAAATGCACGGTGATGCCCCAGCGTCCATCTGATCGTTCGAACGCGGCGATGGCGGCCTGGCCCTCAAAAAAGCTCTCGCTCAGGAGATCGAGGACGCGCCGCGCCGATTGTTCGCTGCCGATGGCGAAGGTCGCGCGGCTGGTGCTTGGGGTGATGGTGGAAGTCATTATTGATCCTGAAATTGACGCAGGCGGATAATGTGTTGTCGTTCACTGTATCAATTACCCGGTAATCGGGTGGCGCAACATCCCTGTCTCCCTATGGTGTCTCAACACAACGTTGGGAGTTTCAGGACATGGCACCCTTCCGCAGGTTTCACTCTATCGCAGCCTTGTGCGGCGACGGGCTACGGCCCGAACTGCAAGCGCTATTCGAGCGGCTCGCAGTGGATCCGCACTCCGAACTCTTCGTAAGGGATGACGGCATGGTCCAATCAGGCCCGGACCCGATTTCCGCGAAAGCGCCATTGCCGCAAAACGCGGGCGAGGCTCGCACCTCAAATGCGGACAGTAGCCGGCATGTTGTCCCAAGCAGAAAGTTTCAGGCCTCAAACTGAGAACCACGGCGTGTTGGATAGTGTTTCAGTTTGAAATCAGCATCTTAAGCCGGGTCGGACTCCTGCCCCAAGCTGTGGTACGCTTTGCGGAAAGCAGGGAGGGGGGCGCCATGACGGTTGAGAATCCCAATGCCAAAAGCATCTGGACGACGATTGAAATAGACAAAGATGGTGTGGAGACAGTCCTGGTAGTGGAAACCGATCTTGAACTGAATGCCGCCGATCCCGCTTTTGATGTTGCCAAGGTTGATGCCTTGATTGATGCCGCAATGAAGAGTTTTGCTGCGAGTGGCGGAACGATTGATCGGGTTCATTTAGTTCCGGTTCGGTGATCCCAGAGGCCTAAAGGCGAGAAGCGCCCCGACACTACCGGTTGTTTACGGGCCCGCGCCTGCGATTTGCACGACAAATGCACCGGCTTCTCCACAGGGTCATCAACCGGTCTTCCACAATTTATCCACCGACTTATCAACCGGTTGCACTCGTCATTGCCAGAAGCGGAGCGACGAAGCGATCCAGCTGGCTTGTCGCGCACGGTCTGGATTGCTTCGCGGAGCCCGCAATAACGATGTGGCTGCTCCTGCGGCCATCACCCAAACAGCGCCCGGTGATCCCCAAGGATCACGCGGGCGGCGTTGTGGCCGGGCGCGCCGGTGACGCCGCCGCCGGGATGCGCGCCGGAGCCGCAATGGTAGAGGCCCTTCAGGGGTCCGCGATAATCGGCGTGGCCGAGCATCGGCCGCGCCGAGAACAGCTGGTTCAGCGTCAGCGCGCCGTGGAAGATATCGCCGCCGAGTAGTCCGAACTGGCGCTCCAGATCGAGCGGCGACAGGATCTGCCGGCCGATCACGCTCGCCGCGAAGCCCGGCGCGTACTTCTCCACCGTCGCGATCATGAGATCGGCGACTTCCTCGCGATGGTCGTCCCACGATCGGCCATCGGGCAATTGCGGCGCGACGTGCTGGCAGAACAGGCTGGCGACATGCTGGCCCGGCGGGCAAAGCGAATCGTCCAGGGTCGACGGGATCAGAACCTCGACCACCGGCTCGCGGCTCCAGCCGTACGCCCGCGCGTCCTGCCAGGCGCGATCCATGTATTGGAGACTCGGGCCGATGATGATGCCGGCAGTGAGATGATCGCCGGCGCCCGGCAGCGCCGTGAACGAGGGCAGTGCATTCAGCGCGACGTTCATCCGGAAGGTGCCGGAGCCGTTACGCCAGTTCTTGATGCGTTTGAGGAAGTCTGCTGGCAACGCATCCGCCGGCAGCAGCCGCGTATACAGCAGTTTGGGGTTGACGCTGGAGGCGACGTATTTGGCGCGAATGGTCTCGCCATTGTCGAGGATCACGCCGACCGTGCGTTGGCGTTCGACGATCACCTCGCGGACGCCGGCGTCGAGCTCGATGTCGACGCCATGGCCGCGCGCGGCGCTCGCCATCGCCTGGGTGATCGCGCCCATGCCGCCGATGGCGTGGCCCCAGACACCCTTGTTGCCGTTCACCTCGCCGAACGCATGATGCAGCATTACGTAGGCCGAGCCGGCGGCGTAAGGGCTGGCGTAATTGCCGACGATGGCATCGAAACCGTAGAGCGACTTGACCAGATCGCTCTCGAAGGCGTCGTCCAGCATTTCGCCCGCCGAACGCGTGAACAGATCGAGCAGGCTGCGCTGCTGCTCCAGCGTCAGCCGGCGCAGGATGTTCGCAGTGCCGAGCGCGTTGAAGGCTTCGCGGATCGTGCCGACGCCAAACCCTTCGACGATATTCGGCGGCGCGCGCAACACGAATTGGCGCAGCACGTTTGCAATGGTTTCGAGTTCGCGCGTGAACGCATCGATGCGGCCGGCATCGCGTTCGCTGAGTTTTGCCACGGATTGCTGGGTGCGGCCTTCGCCCGTCAGCAAATAGCTGCCATCGGGGGAGGGCAGGAAATTCTGCGCGCGGCGTTCGACAATCCGCAGGCCGTGATCGCTTAATTTCAAATCTGAAATAATCTGCGGATTGAGCAGGCTGACGGTGTAGGCCGCGACCGAATTGCGGAAACCCGGATGGAATTCCTCCGTCACCGCGGCGCCGCCCACCACCTTGCGGCGCTCGACGACCTTCACGCGCAGGCCGGCCATCGCCAGATAGGTCGCGCAAGTGAGGCCGTTATGCCCCGCGCCGATGATGATTACGTCCGTCTCTGTCATGGCTGCTTCAAAAGTTATTGATCGATGTGAGGTCGTCATTCCCCGATGTGCAATAGCACATCGTGGATGGTCCGAAGGACCAGACCCGGAATCTCGAGATTCCGGCTTCGCGCCATCCAAGTCGGCTGTTGCCGACTTGGACAATGATATCGCCGAACTCGGGTAAACCCGAGTTCGGTTGGCGCGCCCCGGAATGACGTTTCAATCCTTAGCGAAGATGTGAATGCCCGCACAGCGTCAAGTGACGATTTCGGTTCCGCGCCCCCGCATTGCCCGCCGCGCCGCCGTATGCTCCATTGCCCGTGCCGGCGCGCCCCGCCGATATTCCGCCGCCGGCGTCCGCCGGGTTCAAGCCGGAGCTTTCATGAATTCGCCTGATCGGTCCGCTGTCACGGACCAGCCATCCATTCGCCGAAACCGGCTGGTCCTGATCGTCTATACGTCGGCCATCTTTGTCAGCGCGCTGCTGCTGTTCTCGGTGCAACCCCTGTTCACCAAGATGGTGCTGCCGCGGCTCGGCGGCTCGCCGGCGGTGTGGTCGGTGGCGATGGTATTCTTCCAGTCGCTTCTGCTCGCCGGCTATGCCTATGCGCATTATCTGATGCAAATCCGCAACCGCATGATTCCGGTGGCTGTGCATCTCGTGCTGCTGGTGGTCGCATTGTTGACGCTGCCGCTGTCGATTGCAGGCGGGTGGGGCGAGCCGCCGACCAGTGGCTATGCATTCTGGCTATTAGGCCTGTTCGCGGTCTCGATCGGGCTGCCGTTCTTCGCGCTGGCGGCCAACAATCCGCTGCTGCAGGCCTGGTTCGTTCGTACCGGCCATCCCAACGGTCCCGACCCTTACTTCCTCTATGCCTCATCGAATATCGGCAGTTTTCTGGCGCTGTTGTCCTATCCCGTGCTGCTGGAGCCGATGTTCACGCTGCGCACGCAAAACCTGCTCTGGACCAGTGGCTATGGACTGCTGATCGTCTTGATCGCCAGCTGCGGCCTGCTGTTGCTGCGATCGCCGGCGAATGCTGCGGTCGATATGCCGACCGCTGAGACCGACGCACCGGCGCCGCCGTGGGTATCGCGCGCTCGCTGGATATTTCTCGCCGCGGTGCCGTCGGGCCTCTTGATCGCGGTGACCGCGCATATTTCCACCGACGTTGCCGCGGCACCCTTGCTGTGGGTGCTGCCGTTGTCGCTCTATCTCCTGACCTGGGTGCTGGTGTTCCAGTCGCGCCCTTTGCTGCCGCACAAATGGATGTTGATGCTGCAGCCGCTGGCGATAGCAGGCGTGATCGTGCTGCTCGCGTTCGGCGGCGAACAGAATCTGCTGCTGACGCTCGGCGGGCACCAGGTTTGTTTCTTTGTCATTGCGATGGCCTGCCATGGCGAACTGGCGCGTACCCGTCCGGCCGCGAGATATCTCACCGGCTTCTATGTCGCGCTGTCGTTCGGCGGCATGGTCGGCGGCTTGTTCGCAGGCCTGATCGCGCCTTATACATTTTCATGGATCGCGGAATACCCGATCCTGCTGGCATTGGCGGCGCTGTGCCGCCCGCCCGGCGGCAAGGAGCGATTGCCGCGCTGGACCAGCTGGTACTGGCCGTTTCTCGCCGTGCTTGCGGTAGCGTTGATCGCGCCATCCTATTCCGAGGGCAAGATCTCGACATGGCTCGATGAGCACCGGGTCTGGGTGATCGGGGCCGTCGGCGTGCTCTCGGCATTGCTCGCACTCGGATTGAACGCGAACCGCTGGAAGATTTTCGCAACGGTCGCGGTGGCGCTGGTGCTGATCCGGGCCTATCCGGCGGACGAGGGGCGCGTGGAAACCGTGCGCAGCTTTTTCGGCGTCCACAAGATCGTGGTGACGCCGCACGGCCAGTATCACGTGCTGATGCACGGCACCACGATTCACGGCGCCGAGAAATTTCAGAACGACGACGGCACGCCGATTACCGGGCGGCCCGAGCCGATTACATATTACCACAAGGACGGCGGCATCGGCCAGGCGATCGCCGCGGTTCGCGAGCGCAAGGGCGGACCGCTGCGCGTCGCGGTGATTGGTCTCGGCGCCGGCACGCTCACCTGCGCGTCGGAGCCGGGCGAGAACTGGAAGTTTTTCGAAATCGATCAATCGATGGTCGATACCGCGCGCGACCCCAAATATTTTACTTACATCAGGAATTGCGCACCGGACCTGAAGCCTGTGATAGGCGACGCGCGGCTGACCTTCGCCAAGGAGCCGGACGGCATCTACGACCTGATCATCGTCGATGCCTATTCGTCGGACGCGATCCCGATCCACCTCGCCACCGAAGAGGCGATGGAAATCTACAAGGCCAAGCTGGCGCCGCAGGGCGCTGTGATGATGCACGTCTCGAACCGGCATCTGGAATTGTCCAGCGTCGTGGTCGGCATCGCCGAGGCCAACGATCTCAAGAGCTGGGTCTACAGCGAGGACTCCGGGCGCGACAACGAATACATCTTCTCGACATCGGTTGTGGTTTCGGCGCGCGAGGAGGCCGATGTCGGCAGACTGGCATCATCAGAACAATGGGCGCTGGAGGAAGCCGACGAGAAACAGCGGGTCTGGACCGACGATTATTCCAACGTGCTAGGCGCGGTGTTGCGCCGGCTGCGGGACGGTGAGCAGTAGAAACTCAGGACTGCGTGGGGAAGATTCGATGCAGCGCCGCGCAAATGCATCCGCGCGCTAGTCCTGATAGGTGAACAGCCCGCGCGACTAATAATACGGCCGCGGTGCGTAGGCCTGTGGCGCGTATTGGGGCGCATAGACGCGGCGGTCGTTATATCGCTGCGGAGGATTGGCCTGTGCGTCATAGAGGCGCCGGCTGCGCGGCGCCGGATAGCGCGCCAGGTCCGAGCTTCCGTCCGCCGGATAGATGTAATCGGGGTCGGCCTGTACCTGCGGCGCGATGTGGGGCGCACCTTGCTGTGGAGCCAGCACGATCGGATCGCCGGCGGCGTTGTATTGCGGCGCGTATTGCTGATCGGGATCGCGGCGCGCGACAGCAGTATTGGCCCGGGTTCGCGGATTGCGCGCGAGCGCGATCTGTGAGGAGCCGGTGAGCGTCACCGTGGTGTTGAGCACGCCTTGGCGTTGCACGAGTTCATAAAGCGTCGAGGCGTTGGCGCGCGACAGCCGCACGCAGCCGTGCGAAGCGGGAGTACCGAGGCGGCTTTCGGAATCGGTGCCGTGAATGGCATGGCCGATCTTGGTGAAAAAGATCGAGTGCGGCATCGGCGCGTCGTCGAATTCCTTGGAGTAGTGGTCTTCCTCCATCCGGAAGGTGCGGAAGCGGCCGTTCGGGGTCTCGTAGGACGGAATGCCGCTGGAGACCGGCCACTGGTAGCGCTCGACGCCGTCGACCGCGACGGTCATCAGCTGCGCATTCTTGTCGATGGTGATGGAGACATTGGCCTGCGCGGCGGCGGTGGCAAACAATATCAGGCCTGCGAAAGCAACGACGAAGGAACGCATGTTTACCTCTGGCCTCCTGGCCCTGACTGCAGCGCCGCTCTCCGTCCCCCGCATCAATATGCCCGGAATGCGGCTTTGGTTCCAGCGGCCAGTGGGCTATCGTTAATACCCGGCAGGGCGCAAACAAGGCGGAGGCGGGGCTTAGTCGGGGTTGCTTCGCTATTTTTTCCTTAGGACATCGACGCCTCGTCCCGTCCCGAATTCACCACAGGCGCGCAACTTTTTAGCCGCATCGGCGTTACAGATTTCCGCCCCGTCGGTGCATCGCGGCCGAGCAAAAAGGAATTCAGATGAAGACGAGGGTCAGAACATCGACAGTGCCCGCCGGTTTGCCCGTAAAGCTTCATCTTGCGGCCGCGGCATTCGCTCTCGCCTTGCTCGCGATCCCCCATATCGGGCATGCGCAGGGCATCGTGCGCGGCGCGCAACAGGGCGCGGCGGAAGGCAACCGGGTTGGCGGCCCTGTCGGCGGTGTGGTTGGCGGCGCGGTCGGGGCCGGCGTCGGTGGCGCAATGGGAGCCGTCAAGGGCGTGTTCGGGATTCCGGATCGTGGCTGGCGGCGTGGCCATCGTTGCCGCGGCTATTACGACCGCTACGACCATTTTCACTGCTATCGATAATTTTTATGCGTCATTGCGGGATGGTCCGAAGGACCAGACCACAGATGTGCGATTGCACATCGGGGAATTCTGAGATTCCGCGTTCGCGCTTTCAGCGCGCCGCGGAATGTTCAATTCTTCAGCCGATAGCCGGTCTTGAAGATCCACCACACCGCAACCATGCATATGGCCAGGAACATCAGCGTGATGCTGACGCTGACGCCGACGCTGACGTCGGCGATTTCATAAAAACTCCAGCGGAAGCCGCTGATCAGATAGACTACGGGGTTGAGCAGCGTGATGGTGCGCCAGCCCGACGGCAGCATGTTCACCGAGTAAAAACTGCCGCCGAGGAACGTCAGCGGCGTGACTACCAGCATCGGG
>Ga0208989_10000258_pt1 | contig 14177 bp, 6 predicted proteins | sample MedBloCAOM3_M1_FD_187852 | JGI IMG/M metagenome (GOLD analysis project Ga0208989, IMG submission 187852) | Forest soil microbial communities from El Dorado National Forest, California, USA - Mediterranean Blodgett CA OM3_M1 (SPAdes) (version 2) | ecosystem: Environmental > Terrestrial > Soil >...
ATTTTCTTGCCGAGCGTCTCGACCGCATCGCTTCCGTCCGCCAGGATCGCGCCGCAACATTCGAGCGTCTGCAGCTCCTGCTGCCCGGCCTTATTCCGTCCTGGGGCGTTGCACCCGAGCGGCACGTCATTGTCATCGGCGCGGACCAGCGCGTTCTCGCGCGCGTCCCGATCGAAGCTGCGTTTGGTGACACCAGCCGCATTCTCGACGTCATCAGTGCGGCGCTGCCGCTGACTGCACCGGGGCAGCAAGCCGGCGTGACCGACATCACCTTGCCGAACGGCAGCGGTGCGCTGGCTGTTCAGCGCGTCGTCAAATCGCTGCCTGGTCAGGTCATCATCATCCAGGAAAAGGTCGACTCGCTTTGGCGGTCGGACTCGGCCTTGGCGGTGACGCTTTCCGCCACCACCGGCTTTGTGGTGCTGATCCTGGGCTTTGCATTCCACTGGCAATCGACTCGCGCGCGCGAAGGCGATCTCATCAATGACGCCGTCCGTGGCCGTATCGATACCGCGCTCAATCGCGGCCGCTGCGGATTGTGGGATTGGGACCTGTCGCGTGGCAGAATCTTCTGGTCACAATCAATGTTCACGATGCTGGGCCTCGACACCCGCAGCGACCTGCTGACTTTCGGCGAGGTCAATGCGCTGGTGAAATCCGATGACATCGACCTGTTCGCGATCGCCGACCAGCTCATTTCCTCGAAGATCGACCACATCGATCAGACCTTCCGCATGCAGCACACCGACGGCCACTGGATCTGGCTGCGTGTCCGCTGCGAGCTCAGCCAGGGCGCGGCCGATGCAGGCATCCACCTGATCGGCATCGCCGTCGACATCACCGAGCAAAAGAGCCTCGCCGAGAAGACGGTGGAGGCCGACTTGCGGCTGCGCGACGCGATCGAGACCATCCCGGAAGCCTTCGTGCTGTGGGACGCGGGCGATCGCCTGGTGCTCTGCAACTCGCATTTCCAGCGACTGCACAAGCTGCCGGATTCGGCGGTCACGCCGGGCACATCCTATGAAACCGTGATCGAGGTCGGCAGCATGCCGGAGGTTCGCACCCGGCTGCACGAAACCGGCACCCAGGCGCCGGGCGCACGCACCTTCGAGGCGCAACTCGACGACGGCAGCTGGCTGCATATCAGCGAGCGTCGCACCAAGGATGGCGGTTACGTCTCGGTCGGAACCGACATCACCCGCATCAAGGAGCACGAACAGAAGCTGGTCGACAACGACCTGCGCCTGCGCGCCACCGTGATCGACCTGAAACGCTCGCAGACCGCGCTCGAACAGCAAGCCCTCGAACTCGCCGACCTCGCCGAAAAATATTCCAAAGAAAAAACCCGCGCCGAGGAAGCCAACCAGACCAAATCCAAATTCCTTGCCAATATGAGCCACGAGCTGCGCACGCCACTCAATGCCATCATCGGATTTTCCGAGATCATGGAAAGCGGCATGTTCGGAACGCTCGGTTCGGAAAAATATCAGGAATACTGTCACGACATCCTGACCAGCGGCCACTATCTGCTCGAAGTGATCAACGACATCCTGGATATGTCGAAGATCGAAGCCGGCCGGATGAAACTCGACATGGAGCAGCTCGATCTGTCCAAGACGCTGGCGGAATCGCTGCGCGTGGTGTCCGGTCGCGCCGACGACAAGAATCTGGTGCTCGACGCGGATATCGAGGGAACCATCTCGGTGGTGGCGGATCGCCGCGCCATCAAGCAGATCATCGTCAACCTGCTATCCAACGCGGTGAAATTCACGCCCGATGGCGGCAAGGTGGTGGTCCGCAGCCGGGTGCTCAGCGATTCAATCGTGCTGATGATTGCCGACACCGGCATCGGGATCGCGCCGCATTCGCTACAACGGTTGGGCAAACCGTTCGAACAGGTCGAGAGCCAGCTCACTAAGACCTATCACGGCTCGGGCCTTGGACTGGCCATCGCGCGATCGCTGACCAACCTGCATGGCGGATCGATGCGGTTGCGCTCGAAGCTCGGCACCGGCACCGTCGTCTGCGTATCGCTGCCGCGCGACGCCCGGAAGTCCAGAGCGAAGATTTCCGTCGCCGCCTAATTTCGCCCTACGACAATTTCGCGAAACACCCGGCGCACCTCGCTCTCGGTCTCCTTGACCCGCGCCTCGAGCGACGAAAAATCCGGTGCGTCACCGGCCCGCGCCATGACGCGCAAAAGATCTTCGCCTGACGTTTCCGGCTTGAATCTTTCGCTGACGCAGAGCCGCAGAATTTGCGTCAGGTCATGATAAAGCCGCGTCGCCGAACGCAGGACTTCAGCGGCCGATTGCGGCAGGACGCCAAGCCGCGCGGCGTTGTCGAGTACATGCAGCGTTGAGACGTCGAGAATGTCCGGCTTGCTGGCGGCGTGAACAAGCTGAAGATACTGAGCGATGAAATCGATATCGACCATGCCGCCAGCGGCATATTTCAGGTCCCAAATGTCGTCTTCGCCCTTCTCCAGCGCAACGGCGCGGCGCATCTCCGCCACGTCGCTGGCGACGCTGGCGGCGTCGCGCGGCCGGGTCAGCACGTCGCGAATGATTTTTTCGATCTTGCGGCGAAAGTCGGGCGAGGATGAAATCACCCGCGCGCGGGTCAGCGCCATGTGTTCCCAGGTCCAGGCCTCCCGTTCCTGGTATTCGGCGAATGATTTGAGGTGCGAGGCCACCGGTCCTGCCCGCCCCGACGGCCGCAGCCGCATATCCACCTCGTAGAGCACGCCGTAGTTCGTCCGCGTCGTAAAAGCGCTGATCAACCGCTGGGTGAAGCGCGCGAAATAATGTGCGCCGTGCAGAGATCGCGTTCCGTCCGAGTCCGGGTGTTCGGGATCGAAATCATAGAGCAGGATCAGATCGAGATCGGACGAGGCGGTCATTTCGCGGCTGCCAAGTCGGCCCATCGCGACAATCGCGGTCTCCTGCCCCTTGATCCGGCCGTGCTGGGCCGCGAACCGGTCAGTCACCAGGCCGTGCACGGTATGGACAATGCCCTCAGCGACATCGGCGAACGCGACGCTGGCTTGTTGCGCGGAAACGGTGCCGGACAGGATACGCGTGCCGATCAGGAACAGGCTTTCCTGGCCGAACAAACGCAATCGATCGAGAAACTCTTCGTAGGAATTCGCCTCCGCCAGCGTTGCCGCGAGGCGCGCGGATAATTCGCGCTGATCGGGCATCGCCCCGAAGAAACGCGGGTCGATCAACCCATCCATGAGCTGCGGCTGCCGCGCCAGCATATCGCCGAGGCGCGGCGCGGCGCCGAGAATCAGCGCCACCAATGCCACGAAGTCGCGATTCTGGCTGAGCAGGGAAATCAGCCGCCCGCCGCGCTGCAGCGCCTGCAGGAAGCGATCAAAAGCTGTCACCGCGCTATCGGGTTCTTCCGCGTGCGCCAGGCCGACAATCAACGCGGGAACGAACTCGACAAATGCGTTCCGCGTCGATTCCATCCTGAACACGCGGTAGTCGCCGACCATCCATTGCTGCACGGTGTGCGCCACCATCATGGGCTGCTTGAAGCCGAGAGTGACCAGATGTTCAAGCAGGCGCGGATCGTCCGCGCCGGCGCTGTAATCCACTGCCGGCAGTTTCGCGGTGCCGGTAGGATCGCCCTCGAACAGCTTGCCGTAATGCCCCTGCACGACGTTGAGATGGCCAAGCAGATCCTTTGCGAACGCCGCGCGGCTCTCGTAGCCGAAAAAACCGGCGAAGCCTTCCACCGCCTCGACATGGTCAGGCAGGGTATGGGTCTGTTCATCCGCTACCATTTGCAGCCGATGCTCGACCCGCCGCAGGAACTCATAGGCCGCGGTCAGTTCGTCGCGCGCCTCGAAGGTGATCCAGTTGCTTGTCGCCAGCACATTCAACGCCTCCAGCGTCGGCCGCGCCCGCAATCCGGGATGCCGGCCGCCGGCGATCAATTGCTGGGTCTGCGCGAAAAACTCGATTTCGCGGATGCCGCCGCGGCCGATCTTGACATTGTGGCCCTCGACCGCGATCTCGCTCTGCCCACGAAACGTCTGCATCTGCCGCTTCATGTCATGCACGTCGGCAAGTGCCGCGAAATCCAGATGCTTGCGCCAGACGAACGGCGCGATTTCCGCAATCAGCGCCTCGCCGGCCCTCGGGTCACCGGCGCAGGGCCGCGCCTTGATCATGGCGGCGCGTTCCCAGGTCCGCCCTTCCCGCTCATAATAGTGAAGTGCTGCGGCGGTTGAGATCGCAACCGGCGTCGAGGCGGGGTCCGGCCGCAGCCGCAGATCGACACGGAACACGTAACCGTCGCCGGTACGCTGCTGCAGCAACCGTGACACGCCCTGCGTGACGCGCACGAAGAACGGCTGCGGTTCGATATCAGGCGCAAGCGTCGGCGCGGCGGGATCGAAAAACACGATCAGGTCGATGTCGCTGGAGTAATTCAGTTCGCCCGCGCCCATTTTGCCCATGGCGAGCACGATCAGACCGCTGTTGTCCTCGGGCCGTTCGAGATTTGGCGGCGACAACCTCCCTCGCGCGGCTTCCTGCCGTAACAAAAAGCGCAGCGCAGCTTGCACCGAAGCGACCGCAAGATCGGTTAGCGCCGCCGTCACCCGCATCACCGGCCAGACGCCACCGATGTCGCACAGCGCAATCAGCAGGGCTACTTCCGATTTCAAGCGGCGGAGCAACTGCATCACATCGGCTTCGCTTGATGCAGCTGACACGTTGCGGCAGGTGTTTTCGATCAGTTGCGCCAGATAGGGCTCTGGTTCGCATTCGAGCAGCCGGATCGCGCGCCGGCTATCGGCCCGAACAAGATCGAAAAGGTAGGGAGAGGCTTCCGCAATGCCCAAAAGAATGGTGTTGGCGAGGGGAAATCGGGCGATGAGGCCGCCAATCGCGGCCACCTGCTCCGGTGCGAGATCGGTCAGCCAGTCTGCCAATCGCTGCTCGGCTTTATCGGGAGCGGACACATGCGGTCCGTCCACGAACCGCGCGGCCAGACGATGTTGGTCCGCGTCGCCGTTCGCGGATGAAATCATGCCACCTTCTGTGGCACATCAGGCGTTTGAGCCGCAAGCCTGTCACCGGCGCCGGCCAGCGCCGGGATCGCCAATGTCGCGCTCAGTCCCGGGTGAGCATCGCCGAGCCTGAGTTCACCGCCATGCAGCGTCGCCACCGCCGACGCCAGGCTCAATCCAAGACCGGAGCCGGGCTGGGTGCGGCTGGCCTCGAGCCGCACAAATCGTTCCACCGCATGTCTGCGATCGGCCTCAGGTATCCCCGGCCCGTGGTCGGTGACGCTGAGCAGCACCTGATCGCCGTCGCGACGCGCCTCGATCAGAATCTCCCTTCGATTAGTGCCGGCCACCGCGCCAGCGCTCAGCGGCTGGGCGGCCGGGACGGGCTTGCCGTATTTGATGGCATTCTCGACGAGATTTGCCAGCGCCTGGCTGATCAATTCGCGGTTGCCGTGAAGGGGTGTCGGCACAGTCTTGACGCGCAAAGTCATGCCGTCGTCTTCCGCAAGCGGTTCGTAGAGTTCGTGAATGCCGTTGGCCACTTCGCCGGCGTCAAAGGTGTCCATATTGCCCCGCGCCTGGCCGGACTCGGCGCGCGCGATCATCAACAGCGCATTGAAGGTCCGGATCAAGCCGTCGGATTCCTCGATGGTTCCCTCCAGAGCCCTGCGGTATTCGGCCTCGCTGCCGGATTTCGCCAGCGCCTCTTCGGCGCGATTGCGCAGCCGTGTCAGCGGCGTCTTCAGATCGTGGGCGATGTTGTCGGAAACTTCCTTCAGCCCCATCATCAGGCCCTCGATCCGCTCCAGCATGGCGTTGAGATTTTCCGCCAAACGGTCGAGTTCGTCGCCGCTGCGCCCGACCGGTAGCCGTCCGCTCAGATCGCCCGCCATGATGCGCTGGGTGGTGCCGGTCATGGCATCGATACGCCGCAACACACGCCGCGCGACAAAGACGCCGCCACCAAGGCCAAGCACCACGACGATCAATATTGACCATTGCGCGGCTTCCGCGACAATGCCGAACAATCGTCTCCGTTCCTCCAGATCGCGCCCGATCAAAAGCCGGAAGCCGCTGCTCAGTTCGGTGACGCGCACCAGAGCGCGATGATCCGCGGCGTCCTGCTCGTCAAGCCGCCGATAGGCGGTTTCAGACCAGCCTGTGGTAGCCATCACGCCCGGCCCGAGCGAGCCGACATTTCCGGCGATGGCTTGCCCCGTCGACGCGGTCACGAGGTAAAGATTGGCGCCGGGCCGCAGCGCCCGGTTCTCGATCGTAGAAACCAGGCCGCGCAGTCCCCACCGCCCGAAGATCTCGCTGATCTCGCCGGTTTCCGCGTTGACCGTGGTGGTGATTTGTTCGGTGATCAGCCGGCGCGTGTTCCAGGCGAAATAGCCCAGCAGCGATGCGGCAAACAGCGCAAATAAAAACAGATAGACAAGCGTCAACCGGAACGCCGTGGTTCGGATCAGCTTACCGAATGCCGTCACGAATCATGTACCCCGCGCCGCGAATCGTATGAAGCAACGGCCGCTCGAAGCCCTTGTCGATCTTGGAACGCAGCCGCGAAATATGCACGTCGATGACATTGGTCTGCGGATCGAAATGATAGTCCCAGACGTTTTCCAGCAGCATGGTTCGCGTCACCACCTGCCCCGCGTGCTTCATCAGATATTCCAGCAGCCGGAACTCGCGCGGCTGCAGCGTCAATTCGTCCTTGCCGCGCACGACCCGATGCGAAAGACGGTCGAGCTCAAGATCGCCGACGCGATAGGTGGTTTCCTCGGCCGGGCCGCCATGGCGGCGCGACAGCACTTCGACCCGCGCCAGCAGTTCAGCGAATGAATAGGGTTTCGGCAGGTAATCGTCGCCGCCGGCGCGCAAGCCCTTGATGCGGTCGTCCACCTGTCCGAGCGCCGAGAGAATCAGCGCCGGCGTGCGATTGCCCTTCTCGCGCAGGGAGCCGATCAGCGACAGGCCGTCGCGTTTCGGCAGCATCCGGTCTATCACCAGCACGTCATAGTCTCCGGTGCCGGCGAGTGCCAACCCTTCCTCGCCATCACTGGCGAGATCGGCGACGTAACCGACTTCGCGAAACGCCTTCACCAGATAGTCGGCGGACTCGCGGTCGTCTTCGATGATCAAAAGGCGCATCTGGGCGTCGGTTGCGGTCAAGTGGGCCAGCCTTCTGTCACCATGGCGCGGTCGGCATCCTCATGCAAGACGACCTGACACCTTTCGATTACGCGAAAAAAAGCGGGCGGTGAAGCTGGGGGGACCTCACCGCCCTTTTGACCTTCCGACGGAGGGGGGCGTATTCCACCGGAAGGTAACTAAAGGGAGCGGGCTTCTTCACCCGCCCCCCGGAAAGAGCCGTCGGCGGGGGCGACTAATGCCGGCGACACCCTCCATCTCCTCGACCATGATCCGATTTAATCGGATCATGGTCTCATCTCTTTGTTTGAGCATGATCTCCGGGCAAACGCTTCGCGTTTGTCCCGAGGGAAAACCGGTTTCCACTAAATCATGCTCCCGAACGCTTGATGCTCACCCCTTTGCGAGGGGCAGCGCGACGAAGCGCGAGGATCCGCCGCTCTTAACGCGCATCAAAACGCTGTTCTTGTTGTCGGTGCGCGCGGCGTTGATCGCTTCGCGCACATCTCCGGCATTGGTGACGCTCTTTCCAGCGACTTCCAGAATCACGTCGCCTTCCTTGAAGCCACGCTCTGCCGCCGCACTCTTCGGATCGATCTCGGTGACTACGACGCCATCCTTGCCGGCGCCGGCAACGCTGTTGGCGGGCGCCAGCGTCAGACCGAGCTTCGGCACGTCGGTGCCGCGGGGCGCGGCACCTTTATCGCTGTTGTCGGTGTCGGCTTTGGCTTCCACCGCATTCGGCAACTGGCCGAGGGTCAGGTTGATGACCTTGTCTTGGCCTTTGTGAAGCACGTTAAGCTTCACCGCATTGCCGGGCGCGAGGGCGCCGATGGTGCGAGCGAGTTCCCGGGCATCCTTGACCGTCTCGCCATTCACCGCCGTGATCACGTCGCCAGATTCAATGCCGGCCTTGGCCGCCGGACCGTTAGCCTGGGGTTCCGCCACCAGCGCGCCTTCAGCCTTCTTCAGGCCGAGGCTCTCGGCGATGTCAGCCGTGACCGGCTGAATTTGGACACCGATCCATCCGCGGCTGACAGAGCCCTTGTCTTTGAGCTGCGCAATCACATTCTTCACGGTCGTTGCCGGGATCGAGAACGCGATGCCGACACTGCCGCCTGACGGCGAATAAATCGCGGTGTTGACGCCCATCACCTCGCCTTCGGTATTGAAGGCCGGACCACCGGAGTTGCCCTTGTTCACCGGCGCGTCGATCTGGATGAAATCGTCGTACGGACCATTGCCGATGTCGCGGCCGCTGGCCGAGACGATGCCGGCCGTGACGGTGCCCCCGAGGCCGAACGGATTACCGACCGCCAGCACCCAATCGCCGATCCGGGGTTTGCCCTCCGAAAGCTTGGCGAACGAGAAGTTCGAATTGCCTTCGACCTTGATCAGGGCGACGTCGGTGCGGGCGTCGGTACCGATCACCTTGGCGGTATAGGTCTTGCCGTCGTCGGTCGTGACTTCGACCTTGTCGGCGCCGTCGACCACGTGGTTGTTGGTTACGGCATAGCCATCGGCAGAAATGAAGAAGCCAGAGCCTTGGCCGGTTACCATGCCACGGCCGCCGCGGGGTCCACCGCGCAGGCCCGGGGGCAAGCCATCAGGTCCGCCGAACCGGCGGAAGAAGCGCTCCATCGGCGAGCCCGGCTGGAACGGCGAGTCATCGTTGCCGGAACTGTCGTCCTTAGCGACCTTCTCGTTGATATTGACTTTCACCGAGATCACCGACGGTTTCACGCGCTCAACGATGTCGGCGAAGCCGGCGGGCTTCTCTACCTTACGGACTTCGTTGTTGACCTGCGCGTGCGCGGGATTGCTGAAGATATTTACCGGACCAGGCGACGGGCCGAAGCCGTAAACGGCGACGCCGAGGCCGGCAACGACCGAGGCCATTAGCGCAAATTTGCGCGCGGCGAACAGCGAACGGCGGGGCGCTTGATAAGATGGGAGGGAAGAAAGATCGGTGGGATGGTCAGTCATTAAGAAGCCTCCAGAGCATAAAATCAATGGTGCCGGGACGAGCACCTTACAGACCTGAACATGGGGGTTTTCGCCTTACGGCGCGCTGGCGGCGGAATTAAACTTTGGTAATAAAGCGGTGAACGGATGCGGCGGTTTATCGCAGGGCGGATAATGGCTTATCGCCCTAACACGGCTTGTCAGGCCAAGGTTCCGCCGCTGCGGATTCGCACGCCGCCGGCCATGCACCCACAGCGCCCGCCCCCCGATGGCCAGCGGCGGCAACAGCCACAGCAATCACGTGTGGGACTTGAGCCGCGGCTTCAGCAAGACGAATTCGCCATAGGGATTTGGAGCAAGCCCGCACGCGTAGACCGGCTATTGCCGCGATCAGGCCGCGCGCACTGTTTTCAAGAAGTTGCCAACCTCAAGCTTGAGGCGGTTGCTATCGAGGGAAAGCGATTGCGCCGACGCGAACACCTGCGATGAGGCCGTTCCAGTTTCGCTCGCGCCGCGCTGCACGTCAGTGATACTCGAAGCCACTTGCTGGGTGCCTTGCGCCGCCTGCTGAATGTTGCGGGAAATCTCCTGGGTCGCCGCCCCCTGCTCTTCGACCGCGGATGCGATGGTGGATGAGATTTCCGAGATCCGGCCAATAGTTCCGCTGATCTCCTTGATCGCCGTCACCGAATCCTGCGTCGCCGTCTGTATGCCCGCAATCTGGTGACTGATCTCGCCAGTTGCCTTCGCCGTCTGCTCGGCGAGAGCCTTGACCTCGGATGCCACCACCGCAAAGCCGCGTCCCGCCTCTCCGGCTCGCGCCGCTTCGATGGTTGCGTTCAGGGCCAGCAGGTTGGTCTGTCCGGCAATGGTGTTGATCAGTTCGACAACATCGCCGATCCGAGTTGCCGCCAGCGACAACGCATTGACGCGATCATTGGTGTTTTGTGCCTGTTCCACTGCCGCGCCAGCGATCCTGGCGGCCTCCTGCACCTGGCGGCCAATCTCGTTAACCGAGGAGCCCATCTCTTCGCTGGCAGACGCCACGGACTGGACATTGGCGGAGGCTTCTTCAGACGCGGCCGCAACGATGGTCGAAAGCGCCTGGTTATGTTCAGCGGTCTTGGTCAGCGTGTTGGCCGCTACCTCCAGTTCAGTCGAGGACGAGGAGACCGTCTCGATGATCTCACCGACCGCATTCTCGAACCGGTCCGCAAGTTTGTGCATATCCGCCGTGCGTTGTTCGACCGCTCGCTTTTCCGCTTCCGCCTGTTCGGAGCGCAGCCGCTCGATCTCGATCATATTGTCCTTGAAGACCCGCACCGCCCCTGCCATTTGGCCGATCTCGTCGGTACGTTCAACTCCTGCTACGATCACCGAAGTGTTGCCCGTTGCGAGTTCTCCCATCGTTCCTGTTAGTGTTTGGATCGGCGTAGCGATCGAGCGCGCGGTGAAGAGCGCAATCAGCCCGGCAGCGCCGAGCCCCGCCGCGAGGAGCGCCCACAGGGTCATCGTCAGGAGCGATATGCTCGCCTGTACCGCGTGAACCTCCTCGGCGAGCGTTTTCTTCTGGTTAGTTTTGATGCCTCCGGAGCGGGTTCCGTCGGCACCCTTAGATCCGTCAAGCAATTCGAGAATCTTTAGTGCGCGCGGCGCCGCCTCGGCGACGAGAACTTCGACCGGTACGTTCCAATGCACGGAATCCCGGATACTGAACATCTTTTCGGCAAGCGGGACAAACTCATCCCGCGCCTTGTTGATCCGCTCGAAAGATGCCAATTGAACGTCGGTAAGCAGCCCTTTTTGGGTACTCAAGGCGGCGAAGCCTTTGTTGAAACGTTCCCAAGGCCCGACAAACTTTTCCTTGTCGTTTTTTTCACCCGACAAGAGATAGGTGCGAAGCTGGGCCGAGGCGGCGGCGAAATTGGCGCGCGTATCGGCCATCGCCCTGAGCAACTTCTTCCGCTCGGATGTCGCCTCCAGGGAGTCCTCCTCGTTCATCATCTTGGTCAGCTCTGAAAATACTGTATCGGCGCGAGGACTGGCTTCGGTCAGCAATACCTTGGTTGCTGGCAGCGCGTCGGGAGTGAAGGCGATTGCCTCGGCCTTGTCCTGGGCAGCGCGGAGTTCCGCAAGCAACGTCTTTGTCTCGTCCCATTTGCGCTTGTTCTCTGGATTAGTGAATTGGACAGCCCGGTTGTCGAAGGCGGCCACGGTGGTGTCCAGCTCCTTCCACATCGCGATGCGATCAAGCTTGCCTTGCGGGTTGCCCGTCAACAGGTAACCGCCCAACGTCGCCAGCGTAGAATAGAGATTGCCGACCATTTCGGTGCTTTCGATCGCCACCGGCGTGTGTAGGTTCACCATACGATCGACAGTGGTGGAGATTCCGCCTACGGCGAAAACCGTATATCCGACAGCGGTCGCGATGATCCCGCATACGGCCGCAAAGCCAGCGACGAGCCGGCCGCGAATACGCAGCTGTGGAATAAAAGGCATAAGGATCTCCAACGCCTGATGTTCATCACCCTCTTGACGAGCAATTTATGCTGTTTCAACTAAGAAGTGATTAAGGCCTGTCCTCAACTGACCAAATGATGGCAGCGGCCAAGCGGATCGCGGCGAGGAAATTTCTGGCTGCCTTGTCGTAGCGCGTGGCAGTTGCTCGGTACTGCTTAAGCTTGCAGAAGAGGCTCTCCGTCAGATGGCGTGCCTTGTACATCTTCCTGTCAAAGGTGCGCTGGACCTTTCGATTGCGCTTGGCAGGTCCCGCCAAGAATGCCTGCTTTCTCGCGTGGCTAAACCGGCTTGTCCGGTGACGGCTCCGCAGCAACCAGCTGTTCAAGCCGCGCTTCTTCTTCCGCAGTCAATTGATCTTGCGCCATCGCGGATTTCGCACGCCGCCGGCCATGCACGCACAGCGCCAGCCCGCCGCCAGCCAGCGCCAGCGGCGGCAACAGCCACAGCAACAGCGTGTGGGGGTTGAGTCGTGGTTTCAGCAGCACGAACTCACCATAGCGCTCCACCAGAAAATCGATCACCTGGGCGTCGCTGTCGCCGGCCGCGATCCGCTCACGCACAAGCAACCGCAAATCGCGAGCCAGCGGCGCTTCGGAATCGTCGATCGACTGGTTTTGGCAGACCATGCAGCGCAGTTCGCGCGACAAATCCCTTGCCCGCGATTCATTTACGGGATCGGACATGATCTCGTCAGGCTGCACGGCGTAAGCGGCCGACGATCCCATCATCACGACTAGCAGCGCAAACGCGCCGGCAAGAATCCGTTTCAATTGATCACTCCGCCGCCTGCAATCCGCGCATGGCCTTCGCCGGCTTCGGCGCGCCGACGCGCAGCCGCCGGTCCGACAGCGACAGCATGCCGCCGAACGCCATCAGCACGGGGCCGAACCAGATCAGCAATACCAGCGGCTTATGATAGATGCGCACTGCGATCGCGCCGTCGGCGGTGGTATCGCCAAGCGAGATATAGAGCTGGCTTGCGCCGCGCGTCAGTAGCGCCGCCTCGGTGGTCGACGATCCCCGCGTGGTAAAGTTGCGCTTCGACGGCGTCATCGCGCTGAGCCGTTGGCCATCGAGGCTCACCGTGAACTGCGCCACCATTTCGCGAAAATTCGGCCCCTGCCGCTGCGTCACGCCGTCGAGCCTCAATTCGTAGCCAGCTATCTTTGCGACGTCATCGGGCTTCATCGATCCGATGTATTCGCTGTTCCACGTAGTCTCGCAGACGATCCCGATTAGGGCCACGCCGACGCCGGCATGCGCGAACACCGTACCCCAGGTCGAGCGCGGCAATCCGCGCGCGCGAAGCATCGTGATTCCGAACGGCACGCGGAACAGGCCGGTGCGCTCGGCGAGGTCGCTCAACGCACCCGCGATGACAAATACGGCGAGCCCAATGGCGAGCGGTGCGAAGGCGCTGCCACCGCGGGTCCACGCCCACAGCACCGCGATTGCGATCAATGCCGCGATACCGGCGGCCATCAGGCGCTGCGCCGCGCCCAGAAGATCGCCGCGCTTCCACGCCAGCAACGGCCCGAACGGCACCGCGATCATCAAGGGGAGGAACAGCGGTGCGAAGGTGAGATTGAAAAACGGCGCGCCCACCGAAATCTTGTCGCCAGTCAGGACTTCCAGCGCCAGAGGATACAGCGTTCCGATGAAAACCGTCGCGCAGGCGGTGGTGAGGAACAGATTGTTGAGCACCAGCGCGCCTTCGCGCGAGATCGGCGCGAACAGGCCACCCTGCTTCAGCGCCGACGCCCGCCAGGCATAGAGCGTCAGGCTGCCGCCGATGAAGATGCAAAGGATCAGCAGGATGAACACGCCGCGCGTCGGATCGGTCGCGAACGCATGCACCGAGGTGAGCACGCCCGAGCGCACCAGGAAGGTGCCGAGCAGCGACAACGAGAAAGTCATGATCGAAAGCAGGATGGTCCAGACCTTGAGCGCATTGCGCTTTTCCATCACCACCGCGGAATGCAACAGCGCGGTGCCCGCGAGCCAGGGCATCAGGGAAGCGTTCTCGACCGGATCCCAGAACCACCAGCCGCCCCAGCCGAGTTCGTAATAGGCCCAGTAGGAGCCCATGGCGATGCCGAGCGTGAGGAATATCCACGCCACCAGCGTCCATGGCCGTACCCAACGGGCCCATGCCGCGTCGATCCGGCCTTCGAGCAAGGCAGCAACGGCGAACGAAAACGAAATCGAGAATCCGACATAGCCGAGATAGAGCATCGGCGGATGCACCGCGAGGCCGATGTCCTGCAGCACCGGATTGAGGTCGCGACCCTCGATCGGCGGATTGGCGATGCGCATGAACGGGTTCGAGGTGATCAGGATGAACAGATAGAACGCACTGGCGATCCAGGCCTGCACCGCCAGCACATGGGCGCGCAGCGACAGCGGCAGATTATTGCCGAACGCCGCGACGAGGCCGCCGAACAGTGCCAGGATCGACACCCACAGCAGCATCGAGCCCTCATGATTGCCCCATACGCCGGTGATCTTGTAG
>Ga0208989_10000259_pt1 | contig 14157 bp, 14 predicted proteins | sample MedBloCAOM3_M1_FD_187852 | JGI IMG/M metagenome (GOLD analysis project Ga0208989, IMG submission 187852) | Forest soil microbial communities from El Dorado National Forest, California, USA - Mediterranean Blodgett CA OM3_M1 (SPAdes) (version 2) | ecosystem: Environmental > Terrestrial > Soil >...
TCAGCAGGAGGTTCACCGCGAGGGCGAACTGGCGGTCGTTCAGCCACTTGAAGCACGCCATGCCGCAGGACGAGCCGATCAGCATGGCCGGCATATAGACGATTCCCGCGAGGTCGAAATGCCGGGCGCCGGCGCCCAGGCTCGACAGCGCCAGGATGGCGAGCGCCGCCAGCTGCACGATCAGGATGAACGGCTGGTAGAGGCCGCGCTGGCGCTCCTTGCTGAGACCCTTGAAGCCGCACCAGATGGTGACGAAGGCGCCCGGGAAGGCGGCCGCGCCGCCGGTGACGCCACCCAGGAAGCCCGCCACCGCGTCGAACAGCGCATGCTGGCGGCGCACGACGATCGGCCGGCGGAAGATCATGAAAGCGGCGTAGAGCACCAGCAGTGCGCCGATGATGTGGACATAGAGGACGGGCCGGCTGTGCAGCAGGCAATAGACGCCGACCGGCAGGCCGACCGCAGCGCCGGCCACGAAGGGTCGGAGACCGCGCCAGTCGATGTCGCGGCGCAGCGACCACACCATCAGCGCCTGGCCCGTGACGCTGCAGATCATCATGATCTCGACGACCTGCACCGGATCGTCGAGCAGGTGGAACAGCATGGCGCCGCAAATCGCCGAAAAGGCGAAACCCGCGATGCTTGACGAGAGCGCGGCGACGAACACCGCAGCCATCGCCCACGGCGAGACGGCCATCGGATTCGCCAGCGTCAGCACGCCGACATAGGCTGCGAGCGCCGCCGCGCCCGCGCCATAGAGGGCCCCGCGCTTCTGCCCGGCCATCCACGGCCAGTCGCGCAAGGCTTCGGCCCGCGCCTGGCGCGACAGGACGATGGGAGTCGACGACGCCGAATACACAGGCGGGAGCGCGGCCTTCTGAGGCATGGCCTCTGGCATCCTTCTGGCGAAACGCACGGACACTCGTGGAAGGCGCGCACGCTAGGCGCAGCGGATTCCGCGCGCATCGGAGGTTTCCCCTATTTTGCCGTCGCCCTCTCCCCATTTTGCGGCGCACCGCGCACGCACCGTTGCGACGCTCCGCCAGTTGTGAAAGTCTCGCGACTATCTCGCCGAGAAGGAGGCGTCCGATGGATTGGTTCCAGCAATTGCGCGCGGCGCTGCCCGCCTACTATCCGCCGGGCAGTCCGGCGGATGTCGTGGGCTACCTGCAAGGCAGCGGCAATCCGATGGATTGGCGGCGCCTGATGCAAAACGGGCGCGAGCAGATGATCGTCCTGGGCAGCGTGCCGCCCACGCATGAAGACTGGGTGGCGGCGGGGGTCGCCCAGCGCGGATCCATCCAGACCATCCGCACCGCCGATCTCGCCACGTTCATCATCACCTACGGCGGCTTCATCAGGCGGCCGTGGGGCAAGATCTCGACACTGTCGATGGAGGTGGCGCGAAACTACGCCACCGTGACGATCCCGCAATTCAAGCGGAACGCGCCCCGCAAGTGAGCGCGCGCGGTCAGAGCGCCGACAGCGGATCGGGGCCGTAATCGTTGGGCCCGACCGTGCCCCTGAGGAAGCCGCATTCGATCAGGTACCAGAGGCCGCCGATCACCGGCACGAAGATGATGAGGATCCACACGCCGCTCTTGTTGCGGTCGTGAAAGCGCTTGATCCCGACGGCGATCGAGATCCAGGTCACGAGGATGCCAAAAAGAAGCAAAACGATGCTGGTGACCGGTCCCATTCTGGCGAGCGCCTCCTGCGGATCATCCGACATCGCAACATTGCTGCCGAGAACGGCAAAGAGGATCGCCTCGACGACAAAGATGGCGAGAGCAACCAGCCAGAACTTGGCGCGATTGGTGCGCCCCTGAAATCCGAACAACAGATTCGTCATTGTTGTCTCCCTCGTTTCATCGGTTCCGGTCAGGGCTTCTATCGCGTCTCAACGTCACCTGACAGCCGCAGGATACTCTGCCCTGTCGCGCACCGTCTGTGGGCAACCCCACGGTGAAAATGAATTCTATTGCGGCAGAGCTACCGAAAGTTGTTGCTTGATCGTCACGGTGCTTGCCGCGAGACCCGCGCCAGGGCGATGTAGGCCCAGCCGGCGAAGAGCAGGGAAACCCCGCCGACCGTGGCCGACGTGAAGGTGTGGCCGTAGGGCAGCTTCATCACCAGCAGGGCGGCGACCACGAGCGCCACGCAGCCCGACAGCAGGAACCAGCTCCAGCCTCTGAGGCGTCGCACTCGCAGTGCAAAGGCGATCTGCGTCAGGCCATGCAGGGCAAAGACAATCGCCATCAGGATGGTGAGCGTCACCACGCCCTCGAACGGGTCGAGATAGACGAACACGCCGCCGATCGCGGCCACCAGGCCCAGGGCCAGGTGCCAGGCGAACTGGGCCTCGCCCTTCATCTTGCCCGACTGCGCGATCTGCACGATGCCGACGAAGATCAGGACCAGGCCGAGGACTTCGTTGGGCGCGATCGAGGAGATGGCGGGAACCACGATCGCCACGCCGCCCGCCGCGATCAGCAGGCCGCCCAGCAGGATGAACAGCAGCCAGTGCGACTGGAAGAAACCGGCGATGTGGTGGCCCTCGCCGCGCCCTGCTTCGTGTGGATCCATCTCGCCCCTCCGTCGCCTCTCCCCGTGCCCGCGCTGTTGGCGGCGCGGTCGAGCTTACGGCGCGGATTCCTCAGGTAGAAGCCGTGAAATGCACACCGCGCAGGGAGATCTGCTCCGCGAGGTCTGTCCGTCGCCCTGCATTGCCGTCATACTTTTGTCATTCGGCGTAAAGGGGATGATCGTCGCATGTCCAACAAGTTCACTCGTTATATTCTGATTGCCATGGCACTGGGCGTCGTCATGGGCGCCCTGGTCTACGACTATCTTCCACAGGACCGGGCCGACATCGCGTCCAGCATCAACCTGATCGCCTTGCTGTTCCTGCGGCTGATCAAGATGATCATCGCGCCGCTGGTCTTCGCCACCCTGGTCGGCGGCATCGCCCACATGGGCTCGGGCGCCAAGCTCGGCCGCATATTTGCCAAGACCATGGGCTGGTTCGTCTGCGCCTCCTTCGTGTCACTGCTGCTGGGCATGGTCATGGTCAACCTGCTACAGCCCGGCGCCAACTTCCCCGGCACCCTGCCCGAGAAGGGCCAGTCGACCGGCCTGCCGGTCTCCGCCTTCTCGATCGAGAAGTTCCTCACCCACCTGATCCCGACCTCGATCGCCGATGCGATGGCGCAGAACGAGATCCTGCAGATCGTGGTCTTCGCGGTGTTCTTCGCCGTCGCCATGGGGGCGATGCCGGAGCGTTCCAGGCCGATGCTGAAGCTGATCGAGGATCTCGGCCACATCATGCTGAAGGTGACGGGCTACGTGATGCTGTTCGCGCCGATCGCGGTGTGGGCGGCCATCATGGCGACGGTCTCCAAGAACGGCCTGGGCGTGCTGTGGAAGCTGGTCCAGTTCATGGGCGGCTTCTACCTGTCGCTGATGATCCTGTGGGGCATCCTGGTCGTGGTCGGCTTCATCGTGCTGGGGTCGCGCTATCGCCACCTGCTGCGGCTGATCCGCGAGCCGCTGATGATCGCCTTCTCGACCGCGAGCTCGGAGGCGGCGTACCCCAAGACCCTGGAGGGGCTGAACCGCTTCGGCGCCTCCACGCGAATCTCGAGCTTCGTGCTGCCGCTCGGCTATTCGTTCAACCTCGACGGCACGATGATGTATTGCACCTTCGCCGCCATCTTCATCGCCCAGACCTATCATATCGAGATGTCGCTCGGCACGCAGTTCGCCATGCTGGCGACCCTGATGATCACCTCGAAGGGCGTGGCGGGCGTGCCGCGCGCCTCGCTGGTGGTGATCGCGGCCACCCTGGGCCAGTTCAACATCCCCGAGGCGGGTCTTTTGATGATCATGGGCATCGACACCTTCCTCGACATGGGCCGCAGCGCCACCAACGTGATCGGCAATTCGCTGGCCACCAGCGTGGTCGCCAAGTGGGAGGGCGAGCTCGCGCCCGAGCACGAGATGCGGCTCGACGATGCCGTGCCGCCGGACGCGATCGCCGGCGATCCGGTGCGCGCCTGATGCGCTGGGGGTCGATCCACGGGCGGCCGGTGCGAGGGCCGATCGCGGCGGCGTGCCTGCTGCTGGCGGCGGTACTGTTGCCGGGCCCCGCGCCGGCGCAGGAGGGCGGGCTCAGCCCGACGCTGGCCAACATCAAGGCGACGCACACGGTGCGGCTGGGCTATCGCGAGGCCTCGCCGCCGTTCTCCTTCCTCGACCAGGCCAACCGGCCGATCGGCTACAGCCTGGAGCTCTGCCAGGCGATCGTCGATGAGATCGGCGTCGAGGTCGACGACCCGTCGCTCAAGATCGAGTACGTCCCGGTGACGCCGGAGACCCGCATTCCCGCGCTCCTGAACAACAAGATCGATCTCGAATGCGGCTCGACCACCGCCAATGCCGAGCGCGCCAAGCGGGTCGCCTTCTCGCCGCTGATCTTCGTGGCCGGCACCAAGCTCATGGTCCCCAAGTCGGCGCCGGTCTCGTCCATCACCGACCTCAAGGGCAAGACCATCGTGGTGACCAAGGGCACGACCAACGAGCAGGCCATCCAGGCGGCCGACAAGAAGTTCTCGCTGGGCCTCAGGATCGTCACCGCCGACGACCACGAGCAGGCCTACAGGATGCTGGCCGACGGCAAGGCCGACGCCTTCGCAACCGACGACATCCTGCTCTACGGCCTGATCGCCCGGCACAAGGCGCAGGGCACGATGAAGGTGGTGGGCGATTTCCTGTCGTACGAGCCCTACGGCATCATGTTCCGCAAGGGCGAACCGCAGCTTACCGCGGTGGTTGAGCGCACCTTCCGCAAGCTCGCGACCGAGCACGACCTGCTGCCGCTCTATCGCACGTGGTTCATGCAACGCCTGCCGACCGGCGAGCGGCTCGGCATCGACATCTCCCCGCAGCTCGAGGAGAGTTTTAGGGCGCTCGACACCTCGCCGGGCGCCAACAACTAGGGCAGCTCACAAAGTCTCGCTTTGCTCGGCAGGAACGTCGCCCGGCAGCACGCAGCCGATGACCAACTCGACACCGTTACAAATCGGCGGCGTCGTCCACCGGTCCGGCAGCCAGTTCACCGAGCTGACGGCGCGCCAGGCCGGCGCCGTCGCATGCAGTGCTTCCGCCCCGGCTGCCGCAGCAAGGGCAAGGATCGCCAGGAGAATTGCGCCATGAGCGTTCATCGAAGGCCCCGTTTGGGTACGGGCCATTCCTAAGGCACAACCGGCGGTTTTCTCTGTGCTGTTCCACACACTTCTCTGTGACCGCCTGTGACAGCTCTGCGCAATGTCATGGCTCATCCCTGCGATCAATTGACCGCGAACAAGGATATCTAGGCCGCCTCCGCCTTGTGCCCCGGATAGTCCGCGTCGAGCACTGGCGGGAACGGCCCGCCGAACCTGCCGATGGGCACGGTGTGTGTCACCACCCCCGCTTCGGCCGACCAGAGATGCAGCTGGAAGCCGGGCGGCTCCATCACGAAGGTCGTGCTGTTGTCCGGTATCAGGTCGAGCGTCACCTGGTGGGCGGTGCTGGGCGCCACCGAACCGACCGTGCCGCCCCAGCGCACGGTGATGGGCCGGTGATGATGGCCGCAGACCACGCGCTCAATATTGTCGACGCGGCGCAGCACGCCTGACATTGCCTGGCCGTTGCGGCAGTTGATGCGGTCCATGTCGGCGAGCCCGGTGCTGAAGGGCGGATGATGCATGAAGACCAGCGTCGGCTGGTCACGCCGCTCGGCCAGCCGCCCCTCGAGCCAGGCGAGCCGCTGGGCACACATCTCGCCGTGGCCGTACCCCGGCACCACGGTGTCGAGGCCGATCAGCCGCATCTCGTGACCTTCGATCGTGTAGTGCAGGAAGCCGTCGTCGTTCTTCATGTAGCCGTCCGGGCCGAACTCGGCGAAAAGCTCGGCGCGGCGGTCGTGGTTGCCGGGCACGAGATAGACCGGCATGGAGAGCGGCTTGAGGATGTCGCGCAGCACCTCGTATTCCTCGGCGAGCCCGCAGTCAGTGAGGTCGCCGCTGGCGATCACCAGGTCGGGCTTGCGCGGCAAGTCTTCGAGCTTGGCCACAGCCGCTTCGAGCATGGCGTTGGTGTCGACCCGGCCGTACGCGATCTTGCCGCGCGGCCGGATATGCATATCGGTGATCTGGGCGATCATCATGGGCAACTCCTCTTTGTCTACTAATTCGTCATCCCGACCGGAGCTTCGCGCTCCGGTCGGGATGACGGCTATGGCAATTTCAACGAAGTCTGCTCGACGTAAGGCCGCATCAGCTCGTCGGCCTTCTTCTGGGCGTCCTTGACCGCCTGATCAGCCTTCTTCTTGCCGTTCATCATGGCCTGGATCTCGTCCTCCAGCGCCTTGCGCACCGCCACGGTCTGGTAGGTCGCAAACCACGGCTTGGCATAGGGCAGCTGGTCGAGCGCCACCTTGGCATCCGGATTCTTGGCGATGAATTCCTTCATCTCCGGCTTGTCGTAGGACGATTTGCGCGGCGCGAAGTAGCCGGTGAAGCGGCTCCAGCCACCCAGGGTCTCGGGCGTGGTCAGCCACTTGATGAACTTCCAGCCGGCCTTCTTGCTGTCCTCGCTCTGGCCCGCGAACATGACCAGCGAGGCGCCGCCGATCGGCACCGCGTTGCGCACGTTCTTCGGCACGAAGGCCACATCGTAGGCCTGTTTCATGTTCTCCCGAATGAAAGAAAGGGACCCGGTCGACAGCAGCACCATCGAGGCCTTGCCGGCGAAGAACTGCGTCGACACGCCGCCCGCCTCGGTGACGCCCTGCGGCATGACCTTGTGCTTGAAGATCAGGTCCTCGACGAAGCGCGCCGCGCCCAGCATCGAGGGCTGGTCGTAATAGACCTCGCCGCCATACTCCTCGTTGAAGTAGCGGCCGCCGTTGGACATCGAGAAGGCTTCCATCAGCCAGCCGAGATAGTCGTATCCCGCCGGCATCAGGAAACCGTAGCGGTCGCCCTTGGTGAGCTTCTTGGCGGCATCGACCAGCTCGGCCCAGGTGCGCGGCGGCTTGGCCGGATCGAGGCCTGCCTCCTTGAAGTGCTCGACATTGTAGTAGAGCAGCGGGGTCGAATTGTGGAACGGCACGCCGTAGAGCTCGCCATCGACCACGGCGTTGGCATGCAGCGCCGGCCAGAAGTCCTTGAGGTAGTCGTCGCGCGTGGTCTCGTCGGCCTTGAGCATCGGCTCGAGCGAGATAATGTCGCCGGAGAGTTTCAGGTCGACATTGAAGTTGGCGCTCATCAGCACCACCGATGGTGGCTTGCCGGCCTTGGCGGCGGCCTGCGCCTTGAGCTTGGTGTCGTCGTAGCCGCCGGTATAGACGGCGGTGACCTCGACCTCTTTCTGGCCCTCGTTGTAGAGCTTGGTGAGCCGGGTCATCTCGCGCGCGAGCTTGCCCTCGACGGGCACCGGAAAGAAGAACTCGATCTTGGTCTGCGCCCAGGCCGGCAGTGCGGCCGTGGCGAAGGTAAGCGCCAACGCCCCCATCCCCAAACGTGTGACGATCGTCATAAAAGACCTCCTAGCCTTTCACTCCACTGAAAACGAAGCTGTCGACGAAGCGGCGCTGGAAGGCGACGAACGCCACCGCCAGCGGCGCCATGACAAGAAGCGTGCCTGCGGCCAACACGCCCCATTCCTTGCCGCCCTCGGCGCCCATCGCGAAGGAAGCCAAACCGATGGTCAGAGTCTGATTGCTGGGACTGTTGATCACCATCAGCGGCCATAGAAACTCGTTCCAGTGCGCGGTAATCGAGACGATGGCGAAGGCCACTAGGCCGGGCTTGGCCATGGGCAGCAGCACGTACCAGATGATCGCCCACCACGGCGCGCCATCGATGGCGGCAGCCTCCTCGAAGTCGCGCGGCAGAGCGAGGAAGGTCTGGCGCATCAGGAAGGTGCCGAAGGCCGAGGCGAAGTATGGGGCCATCACGCCGGGCAGCGTGTCGTAGAGGCCTAGGTCGACCACGGTGCGCAGGTTGGGCACGATCAGCGCCGGCGGCACCAGCATGAGTTGCAGCAGGAAGGCGTAGAACAGAAAGTCGCGGCCGGGAAAACGCAGGCGGGCGAAGGCGTAGCCGGCAAGACTCACCGTCACGCACTGCACTACGAGCACGCCGGCGACCACGATGATGGTGTTGACGTAGTAGAGGCCGAACGTGCCGCTATCGAGCGCGTTGCGAAAATTCTCCAGGGTCGGATGCAGGTCGGGCAGCAGGGAGGCCATGTCGGCGCTGCCCGCGCTCTCGGGCCGGAACGAGGCGACGAGGGTCCATAGGAACGGCGTGGCCCACAGGAAGGCGATGGCAGACAGGAGGGCGGCGAGCAGGGCTCCACCGAGGTGCTTGCGGAGTCGCATCGTCATGCTCCCTCTCCGCCGCGCAGCGGGGGAGAGGGCGGGGCCCATTGCGAAGCAATGGGAGGGTGAGGTGGTGCGCGATACGAAGACGGTGTGCGGGTCGTGAGGTCGATGACCCACCTCACCCTCCCCGCGCTGCGCGCGGGTCCCCTCCCTCTCCCCCCGCGACGACGCGGGCAGAGAGGGCTGTTCATGCTGGAGCTTTCCGGTGCTCTATCCATTGCCGCGCGCCCCGCGTTCCATGATCCGGAGCGAGCCGAACGAGATGGCGAGCAGGACCGCCACGCTGATCAGGGTCGCGGCGGCGGCCTTGCCGTATTCGAAGTTCTCGTGCGCCGACTGGAAGATGTAATAGAGCAGCAGGTTGGTGGCATTGGACGGCCCGCCGCGCGTCAGCACGATCACGTGGTCGACGCTGGTCAGAAGCTGGATCAGGGCGATCACAGTCACGAAGGCGGTGGTGGGCGCCAGCGCCGGCAGGATGACGAAGCGCAGGCGCTGCCAGGCATTGGCGCCATCGATCATCGCCGCCTCGACGGTGTCGCGCGGGACGTTCTGCAGGCCCGCGATGTAGAAGAGCATGTAGTAGCCCGCGTTCTTCCACACGGTAAGCCCGATGATCGACCACAGCGCCACGTCGGAATCGCCCAGCCAGTTGGGGCCGTGCAGGCCGAGCTTGGCGAGGTAGTAGTCGAGCAGGCCGACGCCGGGCAGGAAGATGAAGAAGAACAGCGAGGCCGCGGCGACCAGCGGCACCAAGGAGGGAAAGAAGAACACCGTGCGCAGGACCGCCGAGAAACGGGTCGAGCGCTGGACGGCGAGCGCGAAGGCAAGCGCCAGCACGAGGGTCGGCACCAGCACGCCAACGGCATAGACGAGGTTGTTGAGCGCGGCCTTGTGAAAGGCGGGATCGGACAGCACGCGGGCGTAGTTGCCGAACCCGACGAAGGAGGTGGCAGCACCGGTGCCGTGCGGCTTGTCGTAGAGCGATTCGACCACGACCCGCGCGACCGGCAGATAGGTGAACAGGCCCAGGAACAGCAGCGAGGGCGCCAGGAGGACATAGGGCAGCAAGCGCATCCGCCGTCGCCGGGCCGATGCCGCCATCGCACTGCTACGCTGGACGCTATCGAAAATCCCGGTCGCGCCGGCCACACTCATGCTCACCTCCGGCGCTGCTTAGGTAGCATGGAACAAAGCCAGGTTACAGAATGGCTACGCTTGCGTGACGGCGGCCCGGCCCATGGGGATAATGGCGGTCGATGTTTCCCCTCCATCCCCTCTTCCTCGGCTTCCTGGTGGCACTGGGCATCGGACTGCTGATCGGTATCGATCGCGAGCGCAAGAAGGGCGAGGGTCCGACCCGTCACGCCGCCGGCCTGCGTACTTTCACCCTCGCGGCGCTGCTGGGCGCCGTCGCCATCGTCGCGGGCGGCGAGTTGCTGCTCGCGGCCGCAGCGCTCGGCGTCGTGGCGTTCGCGGGCCTTTCCTACTGGCGCGCACGCGACAGCGATCCCGGCCTCACCACGGAGACGGCTCTGGTGCTCGTGACCCTGCTCGGCGGGCTGGCGATCCGCGAGCCCGCTTTCGCGGCGGGCCTGGGCGTCGTCACAGCCGTGTTGCTTGCCGCCCGTTCGGCACTCCATCGCTTCGTGCTCGCCGTGCTGACCGACCAGGAGATCCGCAGCCTCCTGATCTTTGCCGCCGCCACCCTGGTGGTGTTGCCCCTGCTGCCCGATCATACGATCGGACCCTACGGCGCGCTCAACCTGCACACGATCTGGATCGTGGTGATCCTGGTGATGGCGGTGAGCGCGTTGGGCTATGTCGCCGTGCGCCTTGTCGGCGCGCGTTACGGCCTGCCGCTGACTGGCCTGGCCGCGGGCTTTATCTCGAGCATCGCCACCATCGGCTCGATGGGCGCGCGGGCGCGGAAGGAGCCGGAGCTTTTGATGCCCGCGGTCGCCGGCGCGGTGCTGTCGTCGATCGCCACCACCGTGCAGCTCGCCATCCTGATTGCCGCTACCAGCCTGGAGACACTGCGGGCTTTCTATCTGCCTCTGGCCTTTTCCGGCGCGGCGGCGTTGCTCTATGGCGGTATCTTCACCCTGTGGGCGTTGCGCCACACAGCCGAGGATCACGAGCCGCCGGGCAGCGCCTTCAGTGTCCGCACGGCACTCACCTTCGCCGCGATCCTCGCCATCGTCCTGCTGGTCGCCGCGGCGGCGCAGGACTGGTTCGGCGAGGCCGGAATCCTTGTGGCGGCGGCGAGCGCCGGCTTCGCCGACACCCACTCTGCCGCGGTGTCGGTGGCCGCGCTGGTCGAAGAAAAGCGTATCCCAGCGCCGCTGGCGGTGATTCCGATCCTGGCCGCGATCACGACCAATACCATCAGCAAGATGGTCTTCGCCGTGAGCGCCGGCGGGCGCAGCTTTGCGCTTTATGTGATTCCCGGACTGATCCTGCTCGTGGCCGCCGCCTGGGCCGGCGCGTTCATCGCCGGCCCGCTCCGCTTCTGACTGGTCAGGACGGCTTGATCTCGATTTCCTTGGCCCGCCCGTGGCCATTGGCCGATTTCGGGATCTGCAGGGTCAGGACACCCTTGGCGAAGTTCGCCGAGATGCCGTCGTGGTCGGCGTCGGACGGCAGAGTGAACGCCCGCGTGAAGCCGCCGTAGCTGCGCTCCGAGTAGTGGGTTTTCTCATCGCTCCGTTCGACGTGCTTCTCGCCGGATATGGTCAGCATATCGTCCTCGACAAGGACCTTCACATCCTTCTGATCGAGACCCGGCAGCTCGATGCTGATCGTGTAGGTCCTGCCGTTTTCCTGCACCTCGACCTTGGGCGCGTGGTCGAAGGCGTGCAAAGCGCGCGGCTGGCCATGAACCATCGGCTCGAGCCAGCCGAACGGCCAACCCCGCAGCATGCGATTGAACATTTGATCGAAGTCGCCGCCAAACGGCGTGAGCGCGGCGGGCGTCACAGCTTTGGGCACGTTCTCGGCCATCGCAATCCTCCTGTGTTTTGAATCGTTTTCGATGTAGGCCCCGCTCATGACAATGCAATCACAGCGGAATTGGATGCTGCGACATTCATGCAATCTTCACGGCGGTCGGCCGCCGTCACTTTGGACGATTGCAAATAGCGACTGTCGCAAAGCCAATACGGCGTGGAACTTGCTTTCCTAGGGACAGCAAACAAAGATCCGGGGAGACCGATGGCCAATAAGATGCACCCGCTGGGCGCGCCGCGCGCCGGTTACGCCTGGAGCGCAAGCGCCCGCGAAGTCGACATGGCAACGCCTGTGGCCAAGCCGGTGCCACTCAGGATCGCGGCCGCGCCACAGAACATCACCATCGATCTCAAGCGCAGCGCCATGGTCGTGATCGACATGCAGAACGATTTCTGCACCGAGGGCGGCTGGGTGGATTCTCTCGGTGTCGACTACACGCCCGACCGTAAGCCCATCAAGCCGTTGCAGAAGCTGCTGCCGGCCTTGCGCAAGGCGGGCGTGCCGGTGATCTGGGTCAACTGGGGCTGCAGGCCCGACCTCGCCAACATGCCGCCCAACCAGATGCACCTCTACAAACCCACCGGCACGGGCGTCGGGCTGGGCGACCCGGTGCCCGGCAAAGGCGAACCGGTGCTGCAGAAGGATACCTGGCCGGCGGCGGTGGTCGACGAGCTCGTGCAGGAACCCGAGGACATCAAGGTCGACAAATACCGCATCAGCGGCTTCTGGGACACGCCGCTCGATTCCATCCTGCGCAATCTCGGCACGCGCACGGTGCTGTTCTCCGGCGTCAACACCGACCAGTGCGTGATGCATTCTCTGACCGACGCCAACTTCCTGGGCTATGGCTGCGTCATGGTCGAGGATTGCTGCGCCACCACCTCCCCCGACTTCTGCACCGAGGCCTCGGTGTGGAACGTCAAGAAGTGCTTCGGCTTCGTCACCGATTCGGGGAAGATCCTGAAGGCCCTGAAGAAGTAACCAAGCGCTTGCGTGATCTCGTCCTGCTGCCCGGCTTCATGTGCGACCAGGATCTGTGGACCGACATGGTCCCGGATCTGCAGAAACTGGGCACGCCGCATTACGGCAATGTCTACGAGGATTCCACGCTCGAGGGCATGGCGCAGCGCGTCCTCGACTCCTCGCCCGAGCGCTTCGTGCTGGTGGGCTTCTCGATGGGCGGGTTCGTGGCGCGCGTGCTCTGCCTGATGGCGCCCGAGAGGGTGAGCGGCGTGGCCTTCGTCGCCTCCTCCGCGCGCGGCTATTCCGAGGAAGAAACCGAGCAACGCAAGAAGGGCTACGGGCCGCTTGGCCGGCCGCCGCGCGCCGCGACGGGTGCGCCAGGCCTGCATCCCGACCGCGAGAACGACCCTGTACTGATCGCGCGTCTGCGCGGCATGCAGCGCCGGCTGGGACGTGAGGTGCGAGCGCGCCAGGCCGCCTTGGTGCGGCGCGACGGCTATGCCGATCTGGAGCGAATCGCCTGCCCTTCCCTGGTCGTGGCCTGCCGCCAGGACCGGCTGCGCAGCTTCGTCGAGACCGAGCGCATGACACAGTGCCTGCCGCACGCGACCTTCAAGGTGATCGAGGATTGCGGTCACATGGCCCCGCTGGAACGGCCGCTCGAGCTGGCGGCTCTCCTCGCCGGTTGGATCAGAGGTCACAGCCTGTAAGCTGGCGCGGCATCCGATTTTGGGCGTAGCCTTGGCTCATGAGCGAAGCGCCGGCACTGTTTTCAGTTCTGCGCCAATCGGCGGATGCGGGCTGCGTGGCCGTCATCGAGCGGCTAATAGCCGATGCGCCGGATCACCACCTCAGCCGCATCAACGCTCTGGCCTTCGCGCGCCGCCACGGGCTCGACGAAGAGAAAACCATCGCCGCCTTCCTGCATGCCGCCCGCATCGGCCTGTTCGAACTGTCGTGGAACGTGCTGTGCCCGGGTTGCGGCGGCGTACTCGACGCCAACGCCACGCTGAAGAGCGTGCACGCCGAGGAGTATAATTGTGCCCTCTGCGCCGCGGGCTACGAACCAACGCTTGACGAGATGGTCGACGTGACATTCACGGTCAGCCCGCGCATACGGCGGATCGCGGCGCATGATCCACATACATTGCCGAGCTGGGAATATTACCGCCAGGTCTTCTGGGGTTCGGGCGTAGATCTGCCTGAAACAGACCTCGAGAAGGCAGTCGAGAAGATGACTCTCGATTCGATCGAGTTGCCACCTGGCGAGAAGGCGCATCTGTCGCTGACGCTGCCCGCCGAGTTCCTTATCGTCTTCGAGCCGGTGACCCACGCCGCGCAGTTCATCGACATCAAGGGCGAGCCTGCGTCCGAACGGCAGACTCTCACCCTCGTTTATACAAATCTCCGCGCCCCAACCGGCACCATGGAGCTTCGTCCGGGACCGCTGCGCCTGTCGCTGGAGAACCGCACCGATCGCCGAATCTTACCAGGCATCTGGATCGCCAACGACACGATGCACGAATTCATCGGCAAGCGCCGGCCTTTCCTGACGGCCAAGCGGCTGCTGTCCAACCAGACCTTCCGCGACATCTATCGCACCGATACGCTCGACGTCGACCAGCGGCTCAAGATCACCAGCCTCACCTTCCTGTTCACCGACCTGAAAGGCTCGACCGAGCTCTACGAGCGGGTCGGCGACTTGGTCGCCTTCGACCTGGGGCGCGAGCATTTCCGCGTCCTGAACGAGAGCG
>Ga0208989_10000260_pt1 | contig 14152 bp, 10 predicted proteins | sample MedBloCAOM3_M1_FD_187852 | JGI IMG/M metagenome (GOLD analysis project Ga0208989, IMG submission 187852) | Forest soil microbial communities from El Dorado National Forest, California, USA - Mediterranean Blodgett CA OM3_M1 (SPAdes) (version 2) | ecosystem: Environmental > Terrestrial > Soil >...
TGTGCAGGGGGAGGTGCGTCGCTATAGTGCGGGTTGGCGCTTACGGCGCGAAGTGGATTCAATTTCGCGCCAGGTCGATCGCATCAACTGGCGATATCGTCACAATCAATTCGATCGTTACCGTCTGCGTCGCGAAGTGGAAAGCGTTCGCCAGCGGTTGCGCAGTATCGAAGTGCGACTGCACGTTCGCTCCGGCGATTTTTTCCGCTGGGATTAACAATTGAGTCACCGGACGAATCCTATTGAACAAAGGGATTCGTCCGGCGTTCGGTGCCGATCTTCGTCGGTGGTCCGTGACCGGGGAGCACGGTGACGTTGTCGCCGAGCGGGAATATTTTTTTCTTTATCCCTTCGAACAAAAGATCGACATCTCCACCCGGCAAATCCCAGCGGCCCACGCCGCCGGCAAAGAGCACGTCGCCACCGATGAGCAGTTCATCTTTGCGCGAAAAGAAACAAAGACTGCCGGGGCAATGACCTGGGACTTCGAGCACCTGCATTTCAAGCCCGAGAAAATTTCGCGCTGGCGTTTCTTCGATCAGCAAGTCGGGTTGCACCGGTTCTATTTCCAGCTCGAATCCGAAGTCACGAAAGAATTTCGGATCGGAAATCATCGGCACGGTTTCAGGATGACAACCGATTTGGCAATTGAAACGGCGTTTGATCTTGGCGACATCCGGAACGTGATCGAAGTGCCCGTGCGTGAGAAGCAACAGTTTTAGATCGACATGGCGCGATTCGAGCCAGGCGCACGCGCCAGCGGGCGCATCGAAAAGAATCAATCCCTCCGGCGCGGTGACGAGATAGCAATTGGTCTCGAAAATCCCACCGCAGAAAGTTTCGTAAGTCATTGAGTTTATTGTAACTGGGGTTGTCGACCCCGGCCAGCCGCGCATGAATGCGAATGGCGATGGAACCGCGCTCGGCCCCGGCTACAGCTGGACGAAAGCTGCGTCCGGCAGGGCCAGTTCATCCGTTTTTTGAATGTTAATGGGCGAGCGTTGTCTCACTTCTTTACATGTCGATCTTACGCGGGTTTTCTTGCCTTTAACAGCGATGTCTGCGAAGATGGGAAACCGTTTTTCTCGAATGAAGCTACCTTTGCGTTCCTCACTCATTTTCACCGCCGTCATCGCGCTCGCGATCAGCGCTCAACCTGTTCTGGCCAAGTCCGATGCCGAACAGATCGCGATCTCGGTCGGCCGGCTTTTGGAGGAAGGACACTACACGCATCAACCGCTCACCGATGAGATGTCGCGCAAGTTTCTGCGCACATATCTGGAGCTGCTCGATTTCAGTCACCTCTTCTTCACGCAACAAGATGTGGATGCGCTCAACGCGAAGTACGGCACGGCCATCGACGACGACATTTTACTCGGCAATTTGAAACCGGCCTACGAGATTTACGATTTATATCAGAAGCGCGTTGACGAGCGCGTTGCGAAAATCAAGGAGCTGCTCAAGCAGCCGCCGGATTACAAGAACGACGGAACGATTGAACTGAGCCGGCAAAAGGCACCGTGGCCAAAAGACGAAGCGGAAGCGGATCAACTTTGGCGGGGACGCATCGCGAGCGAGTTGTTGCAGGAACATTTGAGCGAGCACCCGATCGAGCCCGGTCCGCAATTGGTCGGGCGCCGTTACGATCGTCTCGCGCGCAACGTGCACGAAGAAGACAAGGAGGAGCAGATAAAACTTTTTCTCGATGCGCTCGCGCAAACTTACGATCCGCACTCCGAATATCTGAGCAAAGCCGATCTCAAAAATTTCAGCATTAACATGGGCCTTTCCCTTGTCGGCATCGGCGCGATGCTTCGGACCGAAGATGGCTACGCGAAAATTGAGAGCCTCGTTGCGGGCGGTCCGGCGCAAACCGATGGCCGATTAAAGGTAGGCGATCGCATTACGGCGGTCGCACAAGGCCCGGCGGAGTACGTCGATGTTCGCGACATGCGCCTGGACAAAGTGGTCGAGATGATTCGCGGGAGGAAGGGGACACACGTGCGCCTGCTCGCGATTCCAGCCGACGCCACCGATCCCTCCAAGCGCAAGAGTGTCGAGTTGGTGCGCGATGAAATTAAGCTGAAAGATCAGGAAGCGCGCGCCGATATTATTATCAAGAAGGACGAGGACGGTAACCCGCTGAAACTTGGCTGGCTTACATTGCCTTCGTTTTACGCCGACATGGATCGGCATTCGAAGAGCACGACGCGCGATGTCCTGGCGTTGCTCAAGCGATTGAAGAAGGAAAACATCGCCGGGTTGGTTGTCGATCTTCGTCGGAACGGCGGCGGTTCGCTCGAGGAAGCAATTTCTCTGACCGGACTGTTTTTGAAATCGGGTCCGATCGTGCAAACGAAAAGCTCGAATGGAAGCATCGTCGTCTCGCCCGATCCGGACCCGGGGGTGGCGTATTCCGGTCCGCTCGTTGTGTTGACCAGTCGGCAAAGCGCGTCGGCCAGCGAAATTTTTGCCGCGGCCCTGCAAGATTATGGGCGTGCGGTCATCGTCGGAGACAAAAACACCTTTGGCAAAGGCACGGTGCAGACAATTCTCGAGATTGGCCGTTATACTTCGCTGCTTGGCAGCCGATCGCAGGATGATGGCGCATTGAAATTGACCATTCAGAAATTTTATCGCGTGGCCGGCGGGTCGACCCAGCTTCACGGCGTCGCTTCCGATATTGTCTTGCCGACGTTGACCGATTTGCCCGAGTTCGGCGAAGGCGCGCTCAAGAATTGCCTACCCTATGATGAAGTGCCGAAAGCGCGGTTCACAAAGTGGGCGGACGCGCATTCGCTTTTCATCGACGAGTTGAAACGCCGTTCCCAAGCACGCATTCAAAATAACGCCGAGTTTCATTACGTGATGGAAGACATGGAGCGGCTCCGTCACCGGCTCGACGATAACCGGATCTCGCTGAACGAGGATGTGCGCCGGAAGGAATTGCAGGACGACAAGATGCGCAAGGAACTGCGCTCGCAAGAGCGGCTGGCCCGTCATGACGAGGAGCCGCGCGTTTATCGTTTGACCCTTGATTCGGTCGACAAGCCGAATTTGCAATTGATCATGTTCCCAGGAAAACTGGCGGCGGCGAAAACCAAAGGCGTGTCGCCAAAAGCGGCGCCGGAAGCAGCCACCGATGCGGACGATGATGTGACGAGCGCCAGTGGCACTGATGATAACGGCAAAGAGCCCGTGATCGATCCGGAGCGTGACGAGACCGTGAATATTTTGGGCGACCTTGTCGTTCTTTCGCGCGGGCCGAAGACGGCGAGCGCCAACACCGGCGAGGCGCCGAGGCAACCCTAGCGTTATCGCCACCAGGGATCCCGAAAACGGGGATCGAACCTCGGATCCATTGGGCGTCCCGGCCAAATCCGATCGCGTCCTGGTTGTGGACCGTATTGATAATAATCGCGCGTGCGCGGCGTTCTGCCGAACACACGAACGGGCGTGCCGACTTCGACGGCGTTAAAAAACGCAATCGCCATTTGCTCTGGTATGCGCACGCAACCATGCGACGCGGGATAGCCGGGCAAATAACCGGCATGCATCCCATCCGCGCCGTGAAAGCGCATGAAATAATGCATCGGCGCAGGGATGAATTTTCCGCCGCGCGGCACCCGCATGTCGACGTCGGCGTCGCTCACTACCGTCCGGCCATACGCATCGACGATCTTTCCATAGATGCTTGAGTAATGACTGCGCTCTTTTTCAATGACCTTGAACGACCCGGTCTCAGTGAGATGTCCGTAACGACCGCTGGATATCGGTGATTGGAGAACAACGCGCCGTCCGCCAATCAAATAGGCCGTTTGCTGTTCCAGATCGATCTCAACGCGAAACGGATTCGCGTTTTGCCCCACGAGCGGCGAGATGCTGATGAAAAGGACGGAAAGCGCGGAGCCGACCCTTAAAACCGTGCGCACACCTACTTCAACCCGCGCAACGCGGAAAAGTCTCAAATTGAGATCGGCGCTTTGATCGCGGGATGCGGTTCGTAATCGATCAGTTCGAAGTCTTCGAACTCGAACTCGTGAATATTTTTGACCGCAGGATTCAATCTCATGCGTGGCAAAGATCGACAGTCGCGAGTCAATTGTTCGCGCGCTTGTTCGAGATGGTTCTGGTAGAGATGGAGATCACCAAACGTGTGCACGAAATCGCCCGGGCGAAGATCGACAACCTGCGCCACCATCATCGTGAGTAGCGAATACGAAGCGATGTTGAACGGCACACCCAGAAAAAGATCGGCGCTCCGTTGATACAACTGACAACTTAATTCGCCGTCCTGCACATAAAACTGGAAAAGCACATGGCAGGGCGGCAGCGCTACATTATCGATCTCCGCTGCGTTCCAAGCGTTCACAATCAGGCGCCGGCTTTGCGGATTTTTTTTGATCCCCGAGATCACCTTTTCGATTTGATCGACACGCACGCCGTTTTCGCCACGCCAATCGCGCCATTGCGCGCCGTAGACACGGCCGAGGTTTCCGTCTTCATCCGCCCATTCATCCCAAATGGTGACGCCATGTTCGTTGAGGTAGCGAACGTTCGTCTCGCCGCGCAAAAACCAAAGCAGCTCGTGGATGATCGATTTGAGATGAAGTTTCTTGGTCGTGAGCAGCGGGAATCCAGCCCCTGCGGGACGGAGGTCGAAGCGCGCTTGCGCGCCAAAGATCGATAACGTGCCGGTGCGAGTGCGATCGGCGCGGGGTTTTCCCTCTTCCAGAACGAGTCGAAGAAGCTCTTGGTATTGTCGCACGCAAAACGGTTAACGCGTCTGCGTCATTTTGCGAAAGGAAAATCGTGTAGTGGCCCCGCTAAGCGGGGTCCCCAGCCGCAATCCGAGCTGGACTGGCCGAATCTGCGCTCGCCGCGGCGAGCGCCTCTACACGAAAAGGGCCTTAACCGGCTTTTTGCGAGCGGAGTTGCGACTCGAGGTCGCGGCGGCGCTCTTCCAAGGTTTGCAAACGCAACTTCCAGCGATGGATTTGAATGGTGAGCTGATTAACGCAACCGATGACTTCAGAGCGCTGCGCTTCGTTCTCTTTCAGGCGGCGTTGCAAGTCGGCAGGATGCGCGAGTAATTTCGCGGTCTCGAATGCATCGCCTGAAGAAACGTCCGGCACCGGCGTCGGTTTTTTGCATTGTTGGCAAGGCAAAGTCAGTCCCGCGGCGGCCGCATCGACAACGAGCGGGGAATTACAATGTATGCAGGCAAAAGTAATATCCCGTGCTGCCGCTTTCATTTGCATACCGTTTTCTGCAAAGCAGGTGACCTGCCACTCCGTAGTCCCGCGATCGCGGGGCAAAGACGGGGGATCCCTTACTATGCGCGATATTGTCTCAAAAAGGGCGAACAAGTGAGACACAGAGTCTCTAGTGGAAGATGTCGATCTTTCATAAGTGGTTCGACATCAAGGAGTCCGCTCTGCGCGAGCACGGGAATATGGATTGCTAAATAGCGCGGCAAATCGATCTTCCGCCACGGCGCATCCGTGTCGCCGTGGCGACCGGACTCGATCAGAAAGGATTTTTATCTATGGCTAAAGTTTTAGGAATTGACCTGGGCACTACTAACTCGTGCATGTCGGTGATGGAAGGTGGCGACCCGGTGGTCTTGGAAAACAGCGAGGGCGCGCGCACGACACCTTCGGTGGTTGCATTTACGAAAACGGGCGAGCGTCTCGTCGGTCAGGCGGCCAAGCGCCAGGCGGTGACGAATTCACAGAACACGATCTTTTCGATCAAACGCTTTATGGGCCGCAAGTTCGACGAGGTAATGGAGGAACAGAAGCGCGTGCCTTACAAAATTGTGAAAGCGGCGAACGGCGACGCGCACGTGCAAGTGGAGATCAACGGGCAGAAGAAAACTTTTTCGCCGCCGGAAATCTCGGCGATGATTCTCTCGAAGTTGAAGGCCGACGCGGAAGCGAAGCTCGGCGAAAAAATCACGCAGGCGGTCGTGACCGTGCCGGCATATTTCAACGACTCGCAGCGTAACGCCACGAAAGACGCTGGCAGGATCGCGGGCCTGGAGGTCTTGCGCATTATCAACGAGCCGACGGCGGCATCGCTGGCCTACGGTCTCGACAAAAAGAAGGACGAGAAGATTGCCGTTTACGATTTGGGCGGCGGCACGTTCGATATTTCCGTTCTCGAAATCGGCGATGGCGTTTTCGAAGTGAAAGCGACCAACGGCGACACGCACCTGGGCGGCGACGATTGGGATGCGCGCATTATGGACTGGATCGTGAACGAGTTTAAGAAGGAGAGCGGCATCGATCTGACGAAACAGCCGGATGCGATCCAACGCATCAAGGAAGAAGCGGAGAAAGCGAAGATCGCGCTCTCATCCACGCAGGAGTACGAGATTAATCTGCCATTTATCACGGCGGATGCGACCGGGCCGAAGCACATTCAGAAGAAGTTGACGCGCTCGAAACTCGAACAGCTTTGCGACGATTTGTTCCAACGGACGATTCCGCCGGTGAAGGCGTGTCTGAAAGACGCGCAACTGACCGAGAAAGAAATCAACGAGCTGGTGCTCGTCGGCGGTATGACACGCATGCCGAAAGTGATTGAGATTGCGCGCAATCTTATCGGCAAGGAGCCGCATAAGGGTGTGAATCCGGATGAAGTTGTAGCGATTGGCGCAGCCATTCAGGGCGGCGTGCTCAAGGGCGACGTCAAAGACGTGCTCCTTCTCGATGTGACGCCACTTACGCTTTCGATCGAGACCGCGGGCGGCGTGGCCACGCCGATGATCCCGCGTAACACCACTATCCCGACGCGGAAGTCGCAAATCTTTTCGACTTACAGCGACAATCAGCCGGGCGTGGAGATCAAAGTGTTGCAAGGGGAGCGGCCGTTGTCACGTGACAACAAACAGCTCGGCGTTTTCCACCTCGATGGGATTCCACCGGCCCCGCGCGGCGTTCCCCAAATCGAAGTGACCTTCGATATCGACGCCAACGGCATCCTGCATGTCTCGGCCAAAGATCTCGGCACCGGCAAGGAACAGAAGATTTCCATTACCGGCAGCTCCGGACTTTCGAAAGAGGAAATAGAGAAGATGCAGCGCGAAGCCGAAGCGCACGCCGAAGAAGACAAAAAGGCGAAGGAAGCGATCGAGATCAAGAACAACGCCGACATGCTCGCTTACCAAAGCGAGAAGCAGCTCAAGGAGCTTGGCGACAAGATTCCGGCCGACAAACGCAAGCAGGTCGAGGACGCCATCGCGGCGGTGCGTGAAGCGATCAACAAGAACGACACCGATGCGATGAAGCGGACGTATGACGACTTGCAGAATAAGTTCCAGGAAGTCAGTGCCGAGCTTTACAAACAGGCATCCGCGGGCCAGAGTGCACAAGGCGCGGGTCCAGAGCCGGGACCGGAAGCGCAATCACGTGGCGGCGCCGAGCAAGGCGCGGGCTCGCGCGGCGGCGATGGCGATGTGGTCGACGCAGAGTTCGAAGTCGTCGACGAAGACAAGAAGAAGTAACGAATTTGCCGGCGACATTTCGACAAGATCGACATGTTGCCGGCGTAACCCTAACAACAAGCAGAAGGAGTAAATAAAATGGCAGCAGTTAATGTAAAACCGCTCGGAGATCGGGTGCTGGTGCAGCCGATTGAAGAGACAGAAGTGAAAAAGGGCGGGATCATTATCCCCGATACCGCCAAAGAAAAACCGCAGGAGGGCAAAGTGGTCGCTCTCGGCACAGGCAAGGTGAACGAAGAGGGAAAGAAGGTCGATTTCACCGTGAAAAAGGGAGACAAAGTGCTGATCTCGAAATACGGCGGCACTGAAATCAAAATCGATGGCGATACTTTTCTGATCATGCGCGAGGACGACATCCTCGGCATCATCGGCTAAGGAAACCAAGAATGATGAAGAAGGAGCTAATCTTGAAACCAGGAAACCATAAAGAGATTTCGATTCCGAAGTCTTCTGTTTGTTTTTCCTGGGTTCCTGGATTCCGGATTCATCTTCTCAACATTTAAACACCTCAACTACTCAACTAAAAAACTATGGCAGCTAAACAATTACAATTTGATGAAAACGCGCGGCACGCATTGCTGCGCGGCATCGAGAAACTGGCGAAGGCCGTCAAGGCCACGCTCGGACCGAGCGGGCGCAATGTGATCATCGACAAGAAATATGGCAGTCCCACGATCACCAAGGACGGTGTAACGGTCGCGAAAGAAATCGAGCTGGAAGATCCGTATGAAAATATGGGCGCGCAGCTCGTGCGCGAAGTCGCGTCGAAAACTTCGGACATCGCGGGCGACGGCACGACTACGGCGACCGTTCTGGCGGAAGCCATCTATAAAGAGGGTCTGCGCAACGTTACTGCGGGTGCGAACCCGACGTCGTTGCAGCGCGGCATTATGAAAGCCGTCGATGCGGTCGTCGATGAGCTGAAGAAAATCTCGAAGAAGGTCAGCGATCGCACCGAGATCGCGCAGGTCGCGACCGTTTCGTCCAACTGGGACAAGACGATCGGCGACATCATTGCCGACGCCATGGACAAGGTCGGCAAGGACGGCACGATCACGGTCGAGGAAGCCAAGTCGATCGATACCACGCTCGACGTCGTCGAGGGTATGCAGTTCGACAAAGGTTATCTCTCGCCCTACTTCGTGACGAACGCGGAAGCGATGGAAGCGGTCCTCGATAATCCGTACATCCTCATTTACGAGAAGAAAATCTCGAGCCTGAAGGATATGCTCCCGCTGCTTGAGAAAGTGGCGAAAGCCGGAAGGCCGTTGCTCATCATCTCGGAAGACGTGGAAGGTGAAGCGCTCGCGACGTTGGTCGTGAACAAATTGCGCGGCACGTTGCAGGTCGCCGCGGTCAAGGCGCCGGGCTTCGGCGATCGTCGCAAGGCGATGCTCGAAGACATCGCCGTGCTCACCGGCGGAAAACTCATCAGCGAAGATCTCGGCATCAAGCTCGAGAACATCAAGCTGGAGGACCTCGGCAAAGCCAAGCGCGTTACCATCGACAAGGAGAACACCACGATCGTGGAAGGTTCTGGCAAGGGGGATGACATCAAGGCCCGCGTGGCGCAAATCCGTCGTCAGATTGAAGAGACGACGAGCGATTACGATGGCGAGAAGCTTCAGGAACGTCTCGCCAAACTGGCGGGCGGTGTGGCCGTCATTAATGTCGGTGCCGCCACTGAGACCGAGATGAAAGAGAAGAAAGCTCGGGTCGAAGATGCATTGCACGCTACTCGCGCCGCGGTTGAAGAAGGCATCGTCCCTGGCGGCGGTGTTGCATTCCTGCGCGCGCAAAAGGCGCTCGATAACGTGAAAGGTCTCGAAGGCGATGAGAAGGTCGGCGTGCAAATTGTGCGCCGCGCTATCGAAGAGCCAACGCGTCAGCTCGCCGATAACGCGGGCAAAGAAGGTGCGCTGATCGTCGAAGAGATCAAGAAACGCAAAGGCAACGAAGGTTACAACGTCGCTACCGGCGAGTACGAAGATCTCGTCAAAGCCGGCGTGGTCGACCCGACCAAGGTCACGCGCAGTGCGCTGCAAAACGCCGCGTCGATCTCCGGTCTGTTGCTCACCACCGAAGCGCTCGTCACCGAGCTTCCGGAAAAGGAGAAAACTCCTCCGATGCCGGGCGGCGGAATGGGTGGCATGGGCGGAATGGACTACTAAGCTGCGACAATCACTCGCAAGAAATTCACAGCAGCCGGACTCGAAAGGGTCCGGCTGTTTTGCTTTTTGTGATTTGTCGCGCAGCGTGCTTAGCCGAGCAAAAGAAACAGCAGATTTTGGGGGCCAAGCGCTTGCCCGGCTTACGGCCTGCTGCAAATTGGGAGACGAAGTAATTAAGGGGAATCCCGGGGTTTTTATGAGATATGCCGCGCGCGAAGTTTTGAATCATTATCGAGTCATCGCTAGAATTGCGTTATCACTGATCCTGTTCGGAAGCTCGGTATCTAATGCCGCCACGTTGCCGGCCGGGTTTACGGAATCGGCCTGGGGAAACAGCATCGCGAACAATTGCACGGCGATGGCATTCGCGCCGGACGGCCGCCTTTTTGTGTGCACGCAAAACGGCCATCTGCGAGTCATCGATGCTGGCGGAACACTTTTGGGCACGGATTTCGTGACCCTGACGGTGGATTCAAACGCTGAGCGCGGTTTGCTTGGCGTGGCGTTCGATCCCGACTACTTCAACAACCATTACGTTTACGTTTATTACACGGTCCCAGGCGTGAGCGGAGGAGCGGCGCACAACCGCATAAGCCGGTTTACCGCCGACACGAGCATGCCGGCCAACGAAAATGTCGCCGTCGCCGGCAGCGAATTGCAAATATTGAACCTCGATAACCTGAGCTCCGCCACTAACCACAATGGTGGCGCCATCCATTTTGGCCCGGACGGAAAGCTTTATGCCGGCGTGGGTGAAAATGCGACCTCAAGTAACTCGCAGTCGCTCAGCAACCGTCTAGGCAAAATCCTGCGTATCAACTCCGACGGTAGTATCCCCATCACTGCTCCTGATGCCAACCCGACGTCGTTTCCCGGGATCGTAGGTTCCCCGACGGGTGTTAACCGCGCGATTTGGGCGGTTGGTCTACGAAATCCATTCACCTTTTGTTTCCAGCCCGGAACCACCCGGATGTTTATCAACGATGTCGGTCAGAGCACGTGGGAGGAAGTTAACGATGGCATTGCCGGTTCCAATTACGGCTGGCCTGTAGTGGAAGGTCCGGCGCCCTCGCCTTCACCCACGCCAAGTTATCGGTATCCGCTCCTTTATTACGGCCACGGCAGCAACAGTACGTCGACCGGATGCGCGATTGTCGGAGCTGCATTTTACAACCCGGATATTCTCCAATTCCCGGCCAGTTACGTCGGCAAATATTTCTTCGGAGATCTCTGCAACGGTTGGATCCGAGTATTGGATACGTCCAATAATACATCGTCTGTGTTTGCCAGCGGCATCAGCGGTTCGCTCGTGGATATTCATGTCGGTCCTGATGGAGCGCTTTATTATCTCGTGCAGAGCGGCCAGGTCATGAGAGTTCAAGCGAACCCGTCCCAAGCGTTGAATATCTCGACCCGGGCGCGGGTTGAAACAGGCGACAACGTTTTGATCGGCGGCTTTATTATTACAGGTAGCGGGGGTAAGAAGGTGATCGTGCGCGCAATCGGGCCGTCGCTGTCCGGTCTGGTGCCGGGACCCCTGGCTGATCCGGTAATCGAGCTGCACGCCCCTGGCGGCGCGTTGATCACGTCCAATGACAATTGGCAGGACGATCCAGCGCAGAAGACGGAAATCATGAACAGCGGCCTTGCGCCATCGAACAGTCTCGAATCCGCTATCGTTGCTACTCTTCAGCCGGGCGCTTACACCGTCATTGTCCGTGGAAAAAATGGGGCGAGCGGCATTGGATTAGCGGAAATCTATGATCTCGATCCCGCGGCGAGTTCGCAGCTCGGCAACATGAGCGGACGCGGTTTTGTGCAAACCGGGGACAACGTAATGATCGGTGGTTTGATTGTCGGCAACAATATCGGGGCTGCGAGAGTGGTGGTGCGCGCGATCGGGCCATCTCTTTCGGGACACGGCGTGAACAATCCTTTGGCCGATCCAATTCTCGAATTGCATGATAGCAATGGCGCGCTCATCGGGGTCAATGACAATTGGCAGGACGATCCCAATCAAGCTGCGCTAATCACGGACAGCGGCCTCGCGCCGTCGAGCACTCTTGAATCGGCAATATTGACCGGTCTCGCGCCCGGACCCTATACCGCGATTATCCGCGGTAAAAATGGAGGGACAGGCGTCGGACTGATTGAAGTGTTTAAGGTTCAATAGCAATCTCGGCTTGCCTTCAGGCCGTTGCGCAAGTGTTTTCGGGCGCGACGGCGCGGCCGCTTCAATTTGTAAGATTTTTCTTTCTGTTTCGGCGCGAGTCGGACATACCGTAGCGGTCATTCGCAAGGATAAGCTTCCATGAAAGATTACGTCTCGGAATTGATGGCTGAAGTTAAAGCGAAGAACCCGGCCGAGCCCGAGTTCCACCAGGCTGTCCAGGAAGTGGTCGTGTCGCTTAGCCCGGTGCTTGATCGACATCCCCAGTATCGCGCCGCCAAACTGCTCGAACGCATTATTGAGCCCGAGCGCGTCATCATGTTCCGCGTTCCGTGGCAGGACGCGAAGGGCGAAGTCCACGTCAATCGCGGATTCCGCATTCAGATGAACGGTGCGATCGGTCCTTACAAGGGCGGACTCCGGTTTCATCCCACGGTCAACCTCGGCATTCTCAAGTTCCTCGCTTTCGAGCAAGTTTTCAAAAACTCGCTCACCACATTGCCGTTGGGCGGTGGTAAAGGAGGATCGGATTTCGACCCGAAAGGCAAAAGCGACAGCGAGGTCATGCGCTTTTGCCAGGCTTTCATGTCGGAATTGTTTCGGCACATCGGCCCCGACACCGATGTTCCGGCCGGCGATATCGGCGTGGGCGCGCGCGAGATCGGCTACCTCTTTGGGATGTACATGAAACTCCGGAACGAGTTCACCGGTGTTCTCACTGGAAAAGGTCTGTCGTGGGGCGGCTCGCTACTTCGCCCCGAAGCGACCGGTTACGGCTCGGTTTATTTCGCAGCGGAGATGCTTCGCACCCGCAACGAAGAACTCGAGAATAAAACCTGCCTCGTTTCCGGAAGCGGCAACGTCGCGCAATACACAGTCGAGAAGCTTATTGAGATGGGCGCCAAGCCGGTCACGCTTTCCGATTCCGGCGGTTATATTTACGATGAAGCTGGAATCGACGACGACAAACTCGCCTTTGTCATGGACTTGAAAAACATCCGCCGTGGCCGCATTGCCGAATACGCGGACAAGTTCAAGGGCGTAACCTACACGCCGACCGACCCGAAACTCGATCACAATCCGATTTGGAACCACAAGGCGCAATGCGCGTTCCCGAGCGCGACGCAGAATGAAATCAATGCGAAAGACGCGGACAACCTGCTCAAGAACGGCGTCTACCTCGTGTCAGAAGGCGCGAACATGCCGACTACGCTGAACGGTGTGCATCGGTTCCTTGACGCGAAGATCCTCTACGGGCCGGCCAAAGCGGCGAATGCGGGCGGCGTCGCCACCTCCGGTCTGGAGATGTCGCAAAACAGCACGCGCCTCTCCTGGACACGCGATGAAGTCGACACGCGTCTTCATCAAATTATGAGAGTGATCCACAAGATTTGCTACGAGACGGCCGAGCAGTACGGAACGCCTGGCAATTACATGAATGGCGCCAACATTGCCGGTTTCCTCAAGGTCGCGAACGCCATGATGGACCAGGGGCTGGTCTAACTCTCATGGGCACGTATCCGAAAAGCCCAAACGAGATGACGGGCGGGATGAGGTATTTCGCACGGATGGTCGACAAGATCCGCCTGCATGCCTGCGACGAATTACCGGAGGATTATCACAAGAACCTCGGCCGTCTGCGAACAGCCGACGGTGCGTGCTGCAATTTTCTGCGCATCAGGTATGTCGATCTTTGCCAGCGCGTGAAGCAAGGCGGGACGGACGCGGAGATTCTCGAATGGTGCTACGAGAAAGGCCGGCGGTTGAATGAAGGCGATTTATTAGTTTGGAATGAATTCATGAGGAAATTCGGCTGGAACGATTTTGCCACGCCGACGCTCGAGGAACAGAAGCAAAACCTCGGTATCGCGGATCGCACCGACATTGTGACGATGGGCCAGCTCTTCGATGTAGAAGAAGGCCGGGCAAATTAGCGTTACCATTTTCTGAATTGGAGGGACACACGCTGTCGTGTCCCATTTTTGGCGCCGACAGCGCGGCGCCCTCCAGCTCTCCAGCGACTTCCAAATTGGATGTCACCGATTCCGTGGCCAAACCTTGAGGCTTATTAGCGCAAACGCGCCCCGCTTCGATTATTGCAGGTGCTTGGCGAGAAATGCTTCCATCGCTTCGTAGAACGCGAATTTGTTTTCCTCGTTGTGAAATCCGTGCCCCTCGTTCTCCTTCACCATGTATTCAACGTCGATGCCGCGTTTTTTCAGTCCATCGACAATTTGATCTGACTCCGCCTTGTTCACTCTTGGATCTTGCGCGCCTTGCGCGACGAGCAGCGGCGTTTTG
>Ga0208989_10000262_pt1 | contig 14143 bp, 17 predicted proteins | sample MedBloCAOM3_M1_FD_187852 | JGI IMG/M metagenome (GOLD analysis project Ga0208989, IMG submission 187852) | Forest soil microbial communities from El Dorado National Forest, California, USA - Mediterranean Blodgett CA OM3_M1 (SPAdes) (version 2) | ecosystem: Environmental > Terrestrial > Soil >...
CCACTATCGAGAGGCAAATGGCAACTGCGGCGAGGCCAAGAATTGCATTTAGGATGCGGAGCGCGAGGATCATGATTTATGGCCCCAAGGAAGCTGCTTCACAAGCGAATCTGAACGTACAATGATTCGCCGTAGCCTCTGAGGGCCTAGACAATCAAGCTTCTGTTCATGGTCAAGAACAACGTCGAGTGACCGCCGCCAAAAGCTGACATTGGTCAAAACGTCACCGTCAGCAAAGTGCGTCAGAAGCGTTCATTGCCTCACATGAAACCCGGATTGCGGGGTAGATACCCGGTCCAATCGCCAAAATCGCGTGTCGACATCAACAGCATCGGAAAGGTGATGCGCATCCCGTGCTCGACCGCGGTCCTTAGAGCCGCTTCGCTCGCGCCGGGAAGGAAGGCCGACACCTGTGGAGAACCAATCTCAACCGCAAGAGCCAGCGCAGTCGTAAACGCAGAGCCGAGAGCGTCGGGCCGCGCGACGGCGAGCGGTCCGATTTGGCCGCCGGTGCTGACATAGGCATAGCCTACGCAATCTTCTCCGGAATAAAGGCCCACACCTCTCGTCGTCTTGTCGTTGAGCAGATACCGGTGATGCTTCTCTCTCGAGATACCCAGAACCCGGGCGTCAATATTGGCGAGGTTTTGCAGGTCCGAAGCTGTTTGCTCGAGAGATACGGGGCGGAATTGCGGGCCCTGCAAGCGGCCCATCAGGAGTTCACGCGAAACACTGAAATTATAGATGGGAAAGCGCGGAAATAAGCCATTCCGAATATAAAGTCCCTGCGATACGGTGTTGAACGTGAAGGTGATCAGCGCCCTCTTGGTAGCGCCGGATTTCTTCGCATGTTCAAATGTCCGTTTCAGCAATTCGTTGCCACCTGCGGCCCTGATGATCGGACGACACGAAAAGCTGCGCGAGAAACCACAAGTCGCCGCACACCCAGCTCCAAGCAAATCCGAGGATTTGATCGGCCTCTTCCGCCACCCATAAACCGTTCGCATCATCTTTTAGCGAAAACAATTGAAACTCGGGTGGATGCGCCGCGGCCATTGGTCCAAAGCCGTGACGTTGGGTGAGATCGTTGATGCTGGCAACGACAAGCTGATCGCTTCTCTCCAGGTCCTCCTCGCGGGCGGGTCGGCACAGGATCGGCATTGGACAATTCCCCGATGCTTTCACATGAGGTTAGCTCAGGCCAACGGCGGAATATTCTGGTTCATGCGGAAGAAGTTTTTCGGATCGTACTTCTTCTTGAGTTCCTGGAGGCGCCGGTAGTTGGCGCCATATGCGGTGGGGACCGGGTCGCCCGCCTCGTCGTCATCCAGGTAATTCACGTACCGGCCGGAGGCGACGAAGGGCTGCATCTCGGCATAGGTCTCTCGCGCCCAGACGATGCACGCGTCGGTGTCGACCGCATCCGTCCACTGGGAGAGGACGAGGAAGTTGTAGCCTTCCGTACGGTGCGGGAAGGCCGTGTCGCCGACACCGATCCGGGCCGCGGCGCCGTGGACGTGCTCGAGGAGCAACTGACCCATCGGGGTTGGGCATCGTGCGAAGCACCCGATCATCGTGTCGATAGCATCGTCGCTCAACCGAGCAAGGAAGCTCGATTTCCAGTAGTTGAATGCACCTCGCGGATAGGCACCATCGAGCATCCCATTGAGTTGGCAGTAGGACATTGGACCGAGCGCATCGAGGGCGGGAGACCCGAATTGCTTGAGTGGCCGTATTGCTTCTTCGCCGGCGCGAAGTGAGCCGCAGTGACACGTCGCCAGGGCCGCCAACTTCGTGCCCGAACCGTCCGGAGCATGAGTGAGGGTTCCGAAGATCGTATGTTCATCAGGCAGTGATGCGGTGCTGTCGCGAAAGAACCTCAGCAGGTCACGGGCTCGGTCAAACGGGTGCGCAATCAGACCGGCGGTGACCGTGGGACCTACCGCATGGAGCTGATATTCGAACGAAGTCGCCACGCCGAAGTTTCCACCTCCACCGCGAACACCCCAGAACAGATCAGGTTCTTCATCCTTGCTTGTCCGCACTACCTTGCCTTCGGCGGTGACGACTTCGACGGATCGAAGATTGTCGAGGGCGAGGCCATACTTGCCCATTAACCAGCCCAGCCCACCACCCAGGGTGAGCCCAGCGATCCCGGTGCTTGAAACAACCCCGCCCGTGACCGCCAGACCGTGTAGTTGCGTCTCGCGATTGAGCTCGGCCCAGGTGACGCCACCCTGCGCCCGTACCGTGCGGCCTTTGGGATCGACGTGAATTCCTTTCATCGGCGACAGGTCGATTACCAGTCCGCCATCGATGGTCGCGCGCCCTGCCACGTTGTGACCGCCACCACGAACCGCGACTTCGAGGCCTAGGTTACGCGTGAGGTTGACGGCATCGACCACATCGGCCGCGCCGCGACATCTGGCGATCAACGCCGGGCGCTTGTCCACCAGACCGTTGTGGACCCTTCTCGCTTCCTCGTAGCCTGCGTCCGCCGGCCTCAGGAGTTGCCCGGAAAACGTGCCGGAAAGTTCACCGGCGACCTCATCAACTGATCGAACTGAACTCATGAGGCACTCCTCGTTTGGGCGGCAATGCCTTCTTCCGCTTCGGAAGCACCAGGAGCAAACGCGAATAATTCAGGGCAAGGTGAACCATTTTCATCTACAATAGGGGATGGACAAGCTGCCACCCCTCATCGAGTTGCGCGCCTTTGACGCCGCTGCGCGGCATCTGAGTTTCAAGAAGGCGTCGGCCGAACTCGGTGTCACGCCAACAGCGATCAGCCATCAGATCCGACAATTGGAGTGTTATTGCGGGCGGGCTCTGTTTCGTCGGAGGCCGCGGCCTCTCACGTTGACCGAGGCCGGAGTCCGCCTTTTTCCAATCATCCGCGACGGTCTCGAAACGTTTGTCACCGCTTTCGCCGCCGTGAAGCGCGATGGGGATGCGCAGCCTCTTCGCGTCACAACGACAAACGCCTTTGCGAGCCGCTGGCTTGTCCCACGCCTGCCCCGCTGGAGGAAGGCGCGCCCCAATGCGCCTCTCGACGTGATCGGCACCGACGGCGTGTTGGACCTCCATGCCGGCGACGCCGACGTCGCCATCCGCTATGCCCGCAAATTGCCAACAGACGGTATCGCCAAGGAATTCCTAAGCGATTCATTCTGGCCCGTCTGCAGTCCTGAATTGCTTGCCTCGGGCCTGAAACGCGCCGCCGGCCTTCGCGGACAGGTCCTCGTTCATTGCTGGTGGTCACCATCCGATCTTGGGGCACCAACCTGGCAGAGATGGCTCGACGCTGCGCGACGCAAGTGGCGCGACGTGCCGGAATCCAAGCACATGGATCACCTGAGCTTCAGGGAGGAGCTGCATGCAATCGAGGCGGTGATTGCCGGGCAGGGGATCGGCATTTTTAGCGACGTGCTCGTGGCGCGCGAACTCGCGGCCGGCACGCTGGTAAGACCCTTTGATCTGTGTCTGCCGGGATATCGCTTCTACCTCGTTCGCACACCCGGTCATCCACGAGAGAAGACTATTCAAGCCTTCGCAGTGTGGTTGCAGTCAGTCATATAAGCCTCACTGCTGTTGCGTGTTGCCGTACAACCGAAACGGGTCAAACGCCGACTTGGAGGGAGGGACTATTGCTGGCGCGAAGCGGACGTTCATAAAGACGAGGCATCTTTAGCTGAACGGAACCAAGGCCGGTCCCGTCATGCATCAACTTGGAAGACTGAAAAGGCTCATTGGAAATTTTGATAAAATGAGTCGGGACAATCCCAGCTTGATCAATTGTGTAAGGGGCGACGAGTATGTCGTTCCGTACTGGCCGCCGAATTCCGGAGCCTATGAAAGCGATGGGGCACTCGAATTTCTCTAATGCGACTGCCGGCACCTGAGCCGATTCATTCGCCGCGACTAGAAAAATCACTGACAGATATCGACCCTTATTTGACAGTCGACATCGGCACATTTGCTTGGTACAAAGCGGGCATCTTGGCTGGCGCTAAGTTGTTGATTTTGCTTCTGTTAAATGGACCGAGGGACAACCCGCCCCTGGGCACCAATAACAACTCCTTTTGCGCCCGATCGAGCAGAGCTGACTCCGAACTACGATTGGTGGGCAAGCATTCGCGAAGTTCGCCGCGAGGCGAAAGAGTGTCGCTCACCGATGCAGTGGTTTCGACGTGAGCGAAGGGCGGGCGTGTGGACTCGGCTCACCACTCATCCTGGTGCCTCCTCTCATATCGGGGCGGATCGCGATGCCGGCATGCAGGGCACCAGGGTGGCTGATTGATGCTGAAATCCGATGGCAATGGATAGAATGTCCGGTTGGCTGGCATTGCGCGAGGATGGTCGAACGCCCAATCGGCGGCCGCACCGGGTTGCTGCTCGGGCCCAGCAGGTCGGCCGGCAGCGGTTGGCCATCGGGATCCAGCGGTCGGCCGTTCTTGAAGACGAAATGCTTGTAAGGATATTTGGCCAGGAAGAAGCACAGATCACGCTGTCGCTCCCGCGCCGCTTGCCCCCACACGACCCTGAGCAGCGCCTCAAGCTCATCATCCACCGCCTTGACGGTTTCCGACGCTTCCTTGAAATCAAGTCGATGCATGAGGCGGTACGCGCACGCTGCGGCAACACGATGTGTCGACGACCCCCAGCGGGGCCGACCTGCCGCCTCATTATAAGCACGGGAGGCTGTCACGTCCCCAATCATTCGCGGGCGTCGCGACGGTTGCCCGTGCCGCAGGCCTCGACACCAAGAATTTCAAGGTTTTTAGCGACAACCCATACTGGGAGAGCGGTTCGACTGCCTTACAAGTTTGGAAGCGGCCCGGTCTCAAGAGATCGAGGTGCGGGCGCAGTGGAAAATTCGTCAGGCCGCACAAAGCGCCTGATTCCGTCCGCACCAAGTTGGAAGTTATTGATCTGCTGGAGATATCCAGTTTCCCGCCCCTGGGCACCATAGGATTTTATACCAATATCCGGATAGCTTCATTTCCCTGCGTGGTGGGATCGGGAACGCATTTCAAGACACCCCATCACGTGCGAGGGCGCGCTCCGGAATATCCGGGGCGCCCGCCAGCTTGTGCCATCGCCAGCGAAACCGGTCGTGGAATTCCCGCGCGGACGCGGCCAGGTCTGCGAAAGGCCGCCGGCTTGAAAAAATAACGCTGGATGTGGCTGAAAATCGCCGCGTCGGTGGTTCGATCCGGCCCCCTCGGCACCATTAGTTCGCCGCAAGGTCTCGCTTAATAGCCGGATCAGAAAATGAGCCTCGGCTCACGGTCAGTTTACCGCGAGCGCGTTGTTAAGTTTGCGCGCTGGTCGAAACCGCGCGTAGAATTCCGCTACCCTGCAACGGAGGATTTCGATGGCCACACAAATCGTGATGGATCGCACCGGCGATACCCGGCACAATTTCGATGCAACGAACACGGAGGCGCTCTCGAAGGCCGAGGAGCGCTTCAGGGAGTTGACGGGCGCAGGCTTTACCGCAGCGGTGCGCACCTCGTCCGGAGAGCCGGTCGTGAAGCGCATGTTTGATCCTAATGCCGAAGAGACACTGTTTTTTCCGCGGCTCGTCGGCGGCTAACCTCGGCTATGTTTAAGCAACTGTTGCGCAATGCGAAGCAGCGTCTCCGACTATTTCTGTCGGAATGCGGGCGCCGGGCGCGAGTTTTGCGCGACAGTTTACGGCAGCAGCCTGATCGCATTGACCCGTCCTCGCGATTTGTCCGGGGCCTTCACTACGGATACTGGGAAAGGGAAGCACGCGGCCTTGAGCTGTTGAAGGAATGGCTATCTCCTGAGCAGCTCGCGCAATATGCCGCGAAGAGCTATTTTGAGGTCACCGGCTGCCATAGCGGAAAGCGATACCGGATTAGCCACGGCACCGCGATGAACATCCACGAGCTCGACGGCGCCGGCCGTCCGCGTTTTGGTTGGTGCTTCACGCCCAAGGGTTACCTCGTCGCAGGCGATGTCATGCTGGCACAGAAAATTGCGCTGGAGACCGACGAGCGTGCCGCGCTGGCCGTGGCTAACAAATTTCCGGTGCTAACGGGTCGACGAAATACGCTTTTCGATTGCTGAACTGGAGCGTTTTCCCGCGAAGCTGCCCTCGCATCATCATTCAAAGGGTAGGGCGCCCAGATGCGACCGGGTGGATCCGGACGCGGAACGGTGAGCCCGCCCATTCGCGGGGGCAAGTTCTCATCTTCGCAGCACTTGAACTTCTGGACCGTTAGCGGTATTCCGCGGGGCCCAGCAAACGCCGTTGAAGACCTAGGCTCGCCCCGCCTGCGCCGATTTTTGCATGATCATGGCGACGACGGCGTCAAGTATTTTGCCGATGGCAGCGCGCCGATAGGCCCAGCGCTCGTCGGGACTAGGCGGGGTGATCACCATGGTTGCATTGGCCTCGAACAGCAACAGATCGCCGTCGCGATCGAGCCCGAAATCGATTCCACCATAGTCGAGGCCGAGGGCGTCCCGGATCTGTTCAAGCGCCGCCATTGCCTTGTCTCCGAGGGCCGCCGGCATATCGCCGAGAAAGCTCGCTTCCTCCAGCCGATGGTCCGGCTTGTCGGCCATATCGGAAGTGAAATAATGCACTTTCCATTGCCGGGATATCGCAAGATGCAGTGGATAGATCTGACCTCCGATCATCATCACGCGGTATTTTCGCGGGTTGCCATCCTTGCCGCGGGCGTCGAGATATTCGATCAGCAGCAGATCGTTTCCCGGCAGGCTCGCTGCCGCCGCGGCTAATTCGGCTGCCGAGGCGACGAGGATGAAGTTGCGCCCGGTATGATAGCCGGGGGAACGCAACAGCAGCGGAAACGTAAACCGATGTTCCGCGATCGAACTGGCGCCATCCGCCCCGGCGAGGAGGTCGTGCGGCATCGCGATGGTTCGCGGCGTCACCACTCCCGCTATGGCGCCGAGCCGCCGGGCGTTGCTGATACGGCCGGTTTTCATCACCGCGCGGGGATCGTTGATAACCGGTGCGCTGGTCCGCGCGATCAGGCGGGCGGCGGCCTCCAGCGCGGGTTCACAGAGGTCCGCATCCCCGATCGCGTTGAAGATCAGTTGATGCGGCGGCAGCGGGATCGACGGATCGAGATAGTCTGCGACAATCACCGAGGTCAGAAAAGTGCCGTCGTCCAGGAACGCAGCGGTCGGGATGTTGCCGCCGCCGGATGAGATCAGTTGCAGCAAGGCCACCGGCGGCTCGGTCCCGCGATACGGCAAGCTTGAAATGGCATTGCCGCGAAAACCCTTCTGAAAATGATTTCGGGCGCCGGCGCGGTCGCCGATATCGGAGAGCACGGCGCCCAGTCCCTGATGCGCCTGCACGTGATCCGGATTGATCCGCAAGGCCGTCTCGTAATGCTCGCGCGCTTCGGTGTGCTTGTTGGCGCGAAGCAGCAAGTTTGCCAGGTTGACATGTCCCATCGGATTGGCGGGATGGTGGACGATCGCCTCGGAATAGACCCGGCAGGCCGCGTCGATCGCGCCCATATCCGTCAGCAGGGCGCCGAATTCGTTGAGCGCGCTGAAATTCGCGGGCGCTCTTCGCAGGATATCGATGAAGGCCTGCTGGGCATCCGCTCGTCGATTGAGGGCGCCAAGGAGAACCGCGCGCTCGATCTCGGGCTCAACGGCCTCGCCCTCGACGCGGTGACGCGCGAAAGAATCCTCAAGCTGTCTCAGTCTCGATTCCTGCGCCAATCGGGGCGCCCACAGGCGGTCGCTGCCGGCAACGCCGCGCGAGACTGCCGCGTTCTGGTTCGATCTTTTCACGGTGCGTGCAAGGCTCGACGTCGGAGATTTGCAGTCATACCACCTGTCTGCTGATTCGCGCCCGCGCATCCGCATCGCCTCCTTCAGGCTGTTTTCGCAGAGCACGCCCGCTACCGGCGCAGCTGCGGCGGGTCGCGACGAGGCTGACTCCGCCAAAAGTCCGATCCGCCGCGTGAGCGGCGGGCCAACAGAACGATCGGCAACGCCGGCGCGGCTGCGCCACCGCCCCTTACGGTTGCATTAACGAAGTTGGTTTAAATTTGACGTGGGGCGATCGGCTCGAATGTGCTTCGAGCCAAAGTGGGGTTTGGGGCCGTGGATATTCTGGTCATACTGGGTGGCTTGCTGTTGGCGCTCGTCGTCGCCGGCTTCTCCAGCGCAAGATCGTATTTTGAGAAGGGGCGGCTCCAGGGCATGGAGGAGGCCACCCGCGAACTTTCCCGAGGGATCAACTCGCACTACGAACTCGAAGGTCAGGCTGTTCCCGAGAGCGTGGCAAAAGCCCTCAAGGCTTTCAATGCCGTCGCCAGGAAACGCTGGAAAAAGCGCAAGGGCTCGACCGATCCGTATCACGCGCAACTTTGGACGGTTGGCGACGCGATCGGCGAGGCCTGCTGGATGAAGGGGCATTCCGCCGGCATCAGAAGAAAGGCGCCCGCGGAGGGAAAGATCCGGGTCGATCTCTCGCTCGCCGAACTATTGCAGCTCAGCTGGCTGGCGCATCTCGGCTTTCAACACATGATGCCGAACTTTCGTGGCTTCGAAATTCACCGCTTCAGCGGCGAGGCAGATGCGCTGGAAGGCGCCAAAGCCGTCGGAAAGATCGAGAGCGTCATTCCCGCGAAGGAGCGGCCGTTCGCCGATCTCACAGCTCACCTCAACAGCCGGCAGAAACTGATCTTCGATTGGTGGAAGCCAATGCCGGATCGGCTGACCGCTTAATCGCAGGGAAGCACTCGCGGCATCGCGGAAAGAGACCTCTCGTCGATAGAAGCGAGGCAATCGGCCGAGCTGTTCGATCGGACAACCCAGCGCGGCGAGACTTCCGAATCTGCGGGCGTCACGAAGCCGCTCCATGATCTCACTACAAATTCGCACGGCCATCGGCGTGGTCGGGAGGCAAAAATAGCCGTTTCAGGTTGAACTTTTGCGGGACCATTTCCATTCTATGGTTGTATCCACAGGAGGTTCCCATGCGCAGGATCGCCATTATCGCAGCAGTTGCGGCTACCATGCTACCGTCGGCGGGTTTCGCCCAACAGTCACGGGAAACGGTCCCCTCGGCCCCAACCGTCGGGGTCGCGCCGTCTGCCCCCGCGCCAACAACGATGCCTCGGAATTCCGACGTCGTTCCGGAGCAAGGCGGCCCGTTGCATCCCGCGGCGCAAACTGGGCGGGACATCGTTGCCGACGACGGCGTTTCCACAAAGACGGTCGGGGCCGTGCCCTGCACCACGGCCGCCAGGGAAACCGACGGCACGACCACCTGCATCGGGATTCCGAGCGCACGGGAGAGGAAGCGCTAAATCGTTTTCGGATGTCGGGCGGCATCCTCCGTAAGTGCGGGTGGTGGGATCCTGCCCCGCCCCGCGTGGCCCGATCATTTCAGCGCGGCGCGCGGAAATCGATCGCGCGCAGGATCACGCCCGGCGGATTGCCTTCCAGTTCGACATCGCTGAATTTCCGCGCCGCGCGCGCCTCGATCCGGTCGCGCAGGCGCAGGAATTGCTGCTCGCGCTGGCCCGGCGGTGTTCGCGACGAACCCTCGAGCTGATCCATCGCGTCGGTGGAAATGGCGCAGGCGACATTGGCCTCGTCATTCTTCATCGTAAACAGCACGACCATCCGGTTGAAGTCGTATTCCTGAAAGCTGCCTTGGGTGAGCGCCATCTTCAAGTCTCCTCGATTGAACAGACTGTCGGTTCAGAATTTCTTCTTGGCCGGTGCCGGATTGAGTTCGGCGATCTTCGTTAAGCAATCTTCCTGCGTGCTATGGGGACCGGTGACGAAGGTGCCGCTCACCTTGGTGCTGTACCATCCGGAGACGACGCCGAGACGCAGCGACTCTTCGGTTTTGACGTGACGAGCGGAAAGAATTTGCATCGGGATTCCTTGAACTGTGAGGTGTTAGCGTTACGGCTGAGGGCAGGGAGTGGGTTCGATACTGCGATGCGTGTTCATAGCGATGCCACCGCGTCGGCCTGCTGCGCATCGGCGAGATCGACCGAGCTGACGGCCAGCATCTCGGTCGACCGATGGTGCGGCGGTGCTCCGGGAACCATGATCATGGTGGCGACGCGTCGGAAGCAGGGAAACGACAGGCCTTCGATCAGCTCTTCGTCGGTTACGACTTCATAGGCTCCCGCCTGCAGCTGGCGATCGATGCCCTTGATCCGGAACGGATGCCTGAAAGTTACCGTTTCGCGCCGCGACCTCGTCAAGCTCATCACCCCAAAATTGGCGCGGGCTCCGCCGATTCAACGAAAATTGAACCGCTTTCGCGCGCTTTCGCCAGCTAATGTTGCAAATCGTCGGTTCGCAGCCCCGCGAAGACAGCCGTGCACCCGGCGCGTGAGGCGAACACCGGACGTGTGCGCCTTTTAGCCCCAAATAGCCACGACTTTCTTTTTCAAATCGAGGTCCGCGCTCACCGTCCCTCGATCGGATACGCCGGATCGTTGTAGCCCGGCGTCGAGGGATGCCCTGATGTGACGAGGCGATCGATCAGGGCTTCGTCCTCGGCGGTGAAGCGATAGTCGAGCGCGCGCAAATAATCGTCCCATTGCTCTTCCGTGCGCGGCCCGGCGATCACGGCTGAGACAAACGAAGAGTTCAGCACCCACGACACTGCGAACTGCCCGGCGGTGATCCCCTTCGCCTCGGCATGCTGTCTGATTTGCTGCGCCAGTTGCAGCGATTCCGGCCGCCACTCGGTCTGCATCATGCGGGTGTCGTTGCGGCCGGCGCGGCTGTCCTTGTCGGGCGGCGCATCGGGGCGGTATTTTCCGGTCAGCACGCCGCGCGCCAGCGGGCTGTAAGGCACGATGCCGAGGCCGTAATATCCGCAGGCCGGAAAATGCTCCACTTCGGGCATGCGGTTCATCGCGTTGTAATAGGGCTGGCTGGCGATCGGGCGGTCAATGCCGATGGCATCGCAGATGTTGCAGATTTCGGCGACCCGCCAGGCCCGATAGTTCGAGACGCCGAAGTAACGCACCTTGCCTTGCTGGATCAGTTCGCCCATCGCGCGCACGGTCTCGTGCAGCGGCGTCGAATGATCCTCCTTGTGCAAATAATAGATGTCGATGTAGTCGGTGCCGAGCCGCTTCAGGCTTTCGTCGGCGGCCTGCAATACCCAGCGCCGCGACAGCCCGCCGCGATTGGGATCGTCGCCCATCGGGTTGGCAAGTTTGGTCGCGAGCACCCAGTTCTGGCGCTTGTTGGAAATGGCGCGGCCGACCACCTGTTCGGAATTGCCGCTTGAATAGGCGTCCGCGGTATCAATGAAATTGACGCCGGCCTCCCGCGCCTTCGCAACGATCCGCGTCGAGGTCGCTTCATCGGTCGGCCCGCCGAACATCATGGTGCCGAGGCAGATCGGCGAGATTTTCAGGCCGCTGCGGCCGAGTTGACGATATTGCATGGGGTTGGTCCTCTGATTGTGGATCGTCATTCCGGGATGGTGCGTTAGCACCAGACCCGGAATCTCGAGATTCCGGGTTCGATGCTACGCATCGCCCCGGAATGACGGCTTCGTCGCTCTGCTCTTCGCAATGACGAGAAGCGCGGCACGGCGCCCTCAATCATTCTTCAATATCTTGAACACGCCGCTGGCCATCACAATACAACGCTTGTCGGCGGTTACCTCGGTGGTCACGAAAATCAGGCTGCGGGTCGAGCGGACGACGCGCGGCCTGGAGATCAGGATATCGCCGATCTTGCCGCTGTCGACAAAATGGGTGTCGAGCTGGACCGTCGCCAGTGTAGGCCGGCCCGATACGTATCGTGCCGTCATGCCGCAGCTGCGATCCGCGAATGTCATCAATAGCCCGCCCTGGACCAGGCCGCGGCGGTTGTGGTGCTTGTCCTGCGCGACGAGCGCATATTCGTGCGCGTTATCGACAACCCGCTGCCATAAAGGCCCGACCAGACTGAGAAACCCTGTTGTGTCCACGATGGTCCAGCCGGAGGATTTGAGCTGCTCCGCGGCCTTGTCGGTCATGTCTGGTCTTTCCAGTCTCGGCGGCGAATTCAGGTCTTGTGGTCATTTCATCAATGGCCGACGTGTTGTAGTCAAGCGGGATGACCCGGCCATTTGATGATACCACCCGGCGGAATATCGCAGAGCGTTGCGCGGCGTTTGCACGGCTGCCGGCAAATGAACCGGCAAGGGCGCTGAAGCGGGCCGCCGTCGCCATCGCGCTCACCGAAGCCGCCGATGCGGCGGACGGAACGGCTGTGCTGTTGACCCTGCGCGCGGCAGGCTTGCGCGCCCATCGCGGCCAATGGGCGCTGCCGGGCGGACGCTGCGACGAGGGCGAGACGGCGGCCAATGCGGCGCTGCGCGAACTTCACGAGGAGCTCGGCCTTGAGTTCGGCGAAGAGAATGTGCTGGGTTTGCTCGACGACTATCCCACGCGCTCCGGCTATCTCATCACGCCGGTCGTGGTGTGGGCGGCCGCGGGCGCCGCAATTTCGCCCAATCCAGCAGAGGTCGCCTCGGTGCATCGCATCGCGCTTGGCGATATCGAGCAGGCGGACGCCTTCGACTTCGTCGCAATTGCCGAAAGCACGCGGCGCGTGATCCGGTTTCGTCACGCCGGCCAGTTCATCCACGCGCCGACGGCGGCCTTGATCTATCAGTTCGGCGAAGTGCTGGCCGGCCGCGATACCCGCGTCGCCGAGCTGGAACAGCCGGTATTTGCCTGGAAGTAGGCGTCTGCCACGCTGCAATCGCGCCGTTTCGGGGGCTGACTTGCGCGGCGCTTGCTCTACAACAACCCGATGCGCCCCGATGCGATTCGTTTTTGCCGCAGGTTTTTTGCACTCGCGCTGCTGCTGATCGCTCAGCAGGCGGTCGCGTTGGATGCCGTTGTGCTCCCGCCAGCGACGGCGGGCGCGATGGCGCAGGTGGTGTCGCCCCAGGCGATTGCGGAATATCGCCGCAAGCTGAAGGAGTATCTCGAAGCGCGCGCGGCGTTCGACCAGGAAGCCGGCACTTACTGGAATTCGATTGCCGACAAGCGGCGGGTCCGCAACGCCAAGCGGCGTGATCGCCAATCGATCGCGCTCGATGATTATGTGCTGACGCAACCGCCGGTGTATTCCGGGCCGAAGCGGCCGGTGGACCCGTCGCCATCGCCGGCCGAGCCCGAGGAACCGCGCCGCGAGCGCAAGGCCATTCCGGTGGTAGCCGATCTGTTGAAGGCGGCCGCGGAGCAGTTCCAGTTTACCCCGCAGCGGCCCGCCAGCGAAGTCGATTTCAAGCGGGCCTATGCCCGCGTGGCCGCCGCGGCCGGGCTCACGCGCGAGCAGGCGGTGCGGGTCTATTCGTTCGAGACCGGCGGCAACGGCAATCACGACATGCAATCGGGATTGAGCGCCTCTCGGCCGGGCTCGCGCGCGATCTCGACCGCGATCGGCTACAATCAGCTGCTTACCACCAACACCGTCGAACTGCTCGCCGAACAGGGCCCCGAATTCGTCCGCGCGCTTGCGGAAAAGGCCGCGCAATTGTCAGGCGCGCCGCGCCAGGCGATGGATCGCAAGATCGCGGTGCTGAAGCGGATGGTGGCCCATGCGCGCTCGGTGCCGGACGAATGGGCGCAGCACGAGAAAATCGGGGATACGCCGCGGGGCTGGGCGCTTCATGCGATGGTGCTGGACATCGATGTCGGTCCGCTGCTGCAGAGCCACAAGCTGCTCACTTCCGTCATCTTCGCGCGTGCCAAGGGTTTTAACCGCCCGCTGACCGCCGCAGAACTGGAGATGATGAATCTGACCGGCGACGGCACCGGGCTCGACATGGTGACGATGCCGCAGGCGATGCGCGAGCAGGTCCCGACCTCGAATTTTTTCCAGCGCGGCGGTTACGAGCGCAATCCGGTCGCGATCCGCAACAACACCGTGGCGAAACTGCTCGATGTCACCGACCGCCGGATGGACAGCAACAGCAATCTGCCGGGCGCGAAGGAACTCGCGGCGGCGTTTTAGTTGCGCGAGTCCGCTTTCTTCCCCTCCCCCGCAAGGGGCTACGGCATTCACACGTCTGATTCGAGCGAGCGTCATCTTTCTGTCCTCTTGTCAAGGATTCCATGACGAAAATTTCGCG
>Ga0208989_10000263_pt1 | contig 14126 bp, 14 predicted proteins | sample MedBloCAOM3_M1_FD_187852 | JGI IMG/M metagenome (GOLD analysis project Ga0208989, IMG submission 187852) | Forest soil microbial communities from El Dorado National Forest, California, USA - Mediterranean Blodgett CA OM3_M1 (SPAdes) (version 2) | ecosystem: Environmental > Terrestrial > Soil >...
GAGATAACGCTCGGCGGTTCGCGACCACGTCATGGACCGGCTCGCCGCATACGCTTGCAGACACATTAAATGGCGGCCAGCGTCGTCCGTCAGCAGTCCGGAGATCGCGGCGCTCACGGCCTTTGCGTCGCCGAATGGAACCAGAATGCCACCGCCATCACCCAACAATTCCTTGGCGTGCCAGTAGGGCGTCGATACCACGGCCTTGCCCAGCCCGAAGCTGTAGGCGAGCGTCCCGGATGTCATCTGGGCTTCATTGAGATACGGCGTCACATAAACGTCGCACATGGAAATGAAGTCCAGCAGCATCGCCTGCGCGACAAACTGATTAAAAAACACGACGTGATCTTCGATGCCCAGCTCGTGCACGCGCGCCGTCAAGCCTTCGCGATAGGCCTCGCCCTGTTGTTGCAGCAGGTGCGGATGGGTCGCGCCGAGGACCACATAAACGACGTTGGGGCAAGATTCGATGATCCCCGGCATGGCGTCGAGCATGATCTCGATGCCTTTGTTCGGCGACAACAGGCCGAACGTCAGGATGATGGTCTTTCCGGCGAAGCCGAATTTCGCTTTGGCGTGATGGCTTTCGACGAATGGAAAGTCGGGTATTCCGTGCGGGATGATCTCGATCCGGCGGGCCGGCACGCCATGAACCGAATGGAGGAACTCGCGGCCTTTTTCCGACATGACCACCATCCTGGTCGAGATGTCGATGATCCGACGCATGACATCGGTCTGTGCGGCGGTCGGTTGCGCCAGGATGGTGTGCAGCGTGGTCACGATCGGCATGTCGAGGCGCGACAGCAGCTCGATGATCTTCCCGCCGGCCTCGCCGCCAAAAATTCCGTATTCGTGTTGCAGCGAAACGACGTCGAATCCCGCTTTGTTGAGAAAGCCGGCCGCCTTGACGTAGTCGCCGATGGCGTCGTCGTGAATTTGGCAGCGCACGACTGGGGGATAGTCATAGCTGGCGCCCGGCTCCGTCATGGCGACGACGCAGGTCTCGAGCATTAAACGAGCGGTTGCGATTGCACGCTGGAGATCGTGGGTAAAGGTCGCGATTCCGCAATGGCGCGGCAGATGATTGCCAATGAATGCGACTCTCTGAACTGGTTTCATTGCGATCAATTCAAGTTGGTTCGGATCGCGTGCTTGGCTTTCGGCGAGAGCGAGGGCGCCGCCTGCGGCAGCCCCCCGTCGAGTCCTGGTTGTGCGATGCGTTGCAGCAGGCGGGGAGCCGGCCTGTCGCCTGTGTATGCCACGAGGCCCACCATACCGGTCGGATTGGGATAAATGTCGATACGATCTGACTGCGCGAAAAGGGCGTCACCTGTGGCAATGTCGAACGATCCCGCGCGGGCGCCCCCGCCGAGAACGAGAAACCAAGTCTCGCAATCTGCCTCCAGGGACCAAGCGGAGTCCTGAGCCAGATCAATCCGTTCGAACACAAAGTATGGGCTGGAAACGAGGAGCTTCCGTTCTTCGGTGAGCCGACTAGGCTGCACTTGAAAATCGGCTGGGCCAGCGTCGGCCGCCGCGACTGCGCTTTCGATATGAAGCTCACGTCGTCTACCCTGATCGAATAGACGAAATGTAACATCACTGCGCTGTTGCAGTTCTGCGACTACGATCCCGGCGCCAATTGCATGAATCGTTCCGGCGGGCACGAAGATCACGTCTTGCGGCGACACCGCCCGCCATACCACGAGCGTCGAGATCGAGCCGTCCTCGACGGCGCTACGCAACTGCTGCGGCGTCATTCGCTGTTTGAGGCCAAGCGCGATCTTGGCGCCGGGAGCCGCACTCAGGATGTACCAGGCTTCCGTTTTCCCGCGCGTCATTCCCATCGCAAGCGCGAACGCGTCGTCTGGATGGACCTGGATGGACAGTGGCTGGCTGGTGAACAGAAGTTTGAGCAATAGTGAAGGATCCTCGGTCGTTCCAACGGCTCGCTCGTACCAGATTTCGCCGATCGCATTGCCGCCGTGGCGTACGTTGCTCCACGGACGTAAATCTACAACACCCCAGGGCTTTAGTGCGGTTTGCTGCCGCGCAAGCTCGATCGCCATAGTTCCCACCTCATATTCGACCCGAGACAACGTTTTTGGACATCGCGCGGCGGCAAGGCTTGTGAACGATCAGCGCCGGCTGCGTCTGTCGTCCGACGTGAATTCGGCCGCCAGGGGCAGCGGCCGCGGGAGGAGGCGATGAACGGCTAAGGAAATGAGCAAAACGATCACTGATGGCCCATGGAAGCGCGTTTCCGGGACTTCGCAAGGTGCTCTGCGACATGTGGGGGTGAACGTTGTCTATTTCAAGATCCGCGCCAACTGATCTAGCTGGTTGACGACGGCCCGGCGTTTGATAACACTGGCGAACGACGGCCAGCGCCGAGGCAGCTGTCACCACGCCCAGCAGATTATACAATTCCAGTTGACGGCACCCGCAAAATCGCGGCGGCGGCATGCTTCGACATAGGTAGAGTTCTGAAGGCCGTGATACTGATCGTCGAGGACGTGATGTTTATCCGGGAGATTGCGGAGGGGATGATCCAAGACTGGGGTCGGAATGAAAGTTCGGGCTTGCGCTCGATCCAAACGATCGGAGGCGGAAAATGACTGCCGCCGAATCTAGAGCGCTCAAGAAGGGCACCCGCGTTTGGTGGCAGCGCAATGCTGCCGACTGCGGCAAGATCACTGAAACGAGTTGGGACGCTGTTACGATTGCCTGGGACAATGGCCAGGTGGCCAGCATTCACCATGGAGATATGCGCGAAGTACAGCGAGCGAAGTGAAGAGCCAAGGCAACGCCTTGCTGTATTTTCAACAGCCTTATGTTGCGCCCGTTCATAACAATTGGCGCAGCTGTTTCGTGTGCCTGTGCCAGAGCACGGCTATTTGTTCGACCAGCGTGCATCCATCCATCATCGGCCGCGCAACGCTATCTCCAGGCGTCGGTGACTGAGAGTTCGGTAGCGCTCCCGCCTATCAAGGTCTGAGAGCTGAGGAGTGATTCAAGGTCGCACTGGCGCATGGCACGCAAATAAATATTGCATCACGATCAATGCGTTAGGGGCCATTACGCCCATCGCTGGCGGGCAAATTAGCAGTCTGGCTTGAAGAGTGCTAAAAAAATACCAAGTTGAGGCTGCATATTGCGGCCCGTAATAAGCCGCTGCCTTCCCGTAAAATACCAGCAACATTCCTTAGGAGGATTGGATGAAGTTTCGCCCGCTCCATGACCGCGTCGTTGTCAAGCGTATTGATGCTGAATCTAAGACTGCCGGCGGGATCATCATCCCCGACACGGCGAAGGAAAAGCCTCAGACTGGCGAAATCACCGCCGTGGGCCCAGGCGGCCGCGATGAGGCCGGCAAGCTCATCCCGATCGATCTCAGGGTCGGCGACAAGGTGCTGTTCGGAAAATGGTCCGGCACCGAGGTCAAGCTCGACGGCGTCGAACTTCTGATCATGAAAGAAAGCGACATCATGGGCGTGCTCGATAGCTCTTCCCAAGCAGCGACCAATAAGAAAGCCGCGTAACATTTTTCGCCGCCTACGTCGGCTCGCACCAGCGGGTGACGAACAAAGAATGGAATCTCCAAATGGCTGCCAAGGAAGTTAAATTCTCCGTAGATGCCCGCGACAGAATGATGCGCGGCGTCGACATCCTCGCCAATGCGGTGCGCGTGACGCTTGGCCCAAAGGGCCGCAATGTCGTGCTTGATAAGTCGTACGGTGCGCCGCGCATCACCAAGGACGGCGTCACGGTCGCCAAGGAGATCGAACTCGAAGACAAATTCGAGAACATGGGTGCGCAGATGGTGCGCGAAGTCGCCTCCAAGTCCTCGGACTTCGCGGGTGACGGCACGACCACGGCGACGATCCTTGCTCACGCGATCATACGTGAAGGCGCCAAGTCGGTCGCCGCTGGCATGAACCCGATGGACCTCAAGCGCGGCATCGATCTAGCGGTCGGAGCTGTCGTCGAGCACCTGAAGAGCAATTCGAAGAAGGTCACCTCGAACGAAGAGATCGCCCAGGTCGGCACCATTTCGGCCAACGGCGATTCCGAAATCGGCAAGTTCCTCGCCGACGCCATGAAGAGGGTCGGCAACGAAGGTGTCATCACGGTCGAAGAGGCGAAGAGCCTAGAGACCGAGCTCGACGTCGTCGAAGGCATGCAGTTCGACCGCGGATATATTTCCCCCTACTTCGTCACCAATGCCGACAAAATGCGCGTCGAAATGGACGACCCTTACATCCTGATTTACGAGAAAAAGCTCTCGGGCCTGCAGGAAATCCTGCCGCTGCTCGAGGCGGTCGTCCAGTCCGGCAAGCCGTTGCTGATCATCGCCGAGGACATTGAAGGCGAAGCACTCGCGACCCTCGTCGTCAATAAGCTGCGCGGCGGCCTCAAGGTCGCGGCCGTCAAGGCCCCCGGCTTCGGCGATCGCCGCAAGGCCATGCTGGAGGACATCGCCGTGCTGACCGCCGGTCAGGCGATCTCGGAAGACCTCGGCATCAAGCTGGAGAACGTGACGCTCGCCATGCTCGGCCGCGCCAAGAAGGTGACGATCGAGAAGGAGAATACCACGATCATCAACGGCGCCGGCAAGAAGGCCGACATCGAAGCACGCATCAGCCAGATCAAGGCGCAAATTGAGGAGACCACCTCCGACTACGACAAGGAGAAGCTGCAGGAACGTCTTGCCAAGCTCGCCGGAGGTGTCGCGATCATCCGCGTCGGCGGCGCGACCGAGATCGAGGTGAAGGAGCGCAAGGACCGCGTGGACGATGCCATGCACGCGACCCGTGCGGCAGTCGAGGAAGGCATTCTTCCCGGCGGCGGCGTTGCTCTCCTGCGCGCCTCCGAGGTGCTCAAGAAGATCCGCACGCAGAACGACGACCAGAAGACCGGCGTCGAGATCGTCCGCAAGGCGCTTTCCAGCCCGGCTCGCCAGATCGCGACCAATGCGGGGGAGGACGGCTCCGTCATCGTCGGCAAGATCCTAGAGAAGGATCAGTACGCCTACGGCTTCGACGCGCAGAACGGCGAATACGTCAATATGGTGAGCAAGGGCATCATCGACCCGACCAAGGTGGTGCGCGCCGCGCTGCAGAACGCAGCGTCGGTCGCCGGGCTTCTGATCACGACGGAGGCCATGGTGGCCGAAAGGCCGAAGAAGGACGGTGGGATGCCGGCAATGCCTGGTGGTGGCATGGGCGGCATGGGCGGTATGGACTTCTGAGCCCGCGCTCACCCGAAGACGAGGGCCCGGGATTTTTCCCGGGCCTTTTTCTTGTTCGGCAGCCTAGGCAGGTCAGCGTTAGGAGACACAATGTCTAGCGAAGATAAGAAAATTCAAGCTCACCCCACTGGAAAAAATGATGCTCCATCAAAAAACAAAAGCACTCCAGATGCAGCCCCGTCCAAGGCCGACAGCGGCGAAAAATCTGCCGACCTATCCTCCAGCTATAATAGAGGCGAAGGCCAGAAACCGGTGTCTCAAGCTTATAAGGATAACTGGAACCTGATCTTCGCGAAGAAGAAAAAGCGATAGCCGAGCCGGGCGTCACGCTCGCTGGATGGACTGACTACTTTTCGAGCGCCTCTTTGATCTTCGCGGCAGAGTTGGCGTGCTTGTCGACCAGGCGTTGCAGCTCTTCCTTCGAGACGCCAAGCGCTTTCGTCCAATACCTGACCTCGTAGTCCTCGTGCATATTGATGCGGCTGCGATCTGCAGGGCCTCGGTTCGAATGGTCATCAGCCATCGGGCGCACTCCTTGTTCGTGCCGGGATGACAACGCGTTGGTCCGATTGTTGTGCAACCCGCACCACGTGTTCCTGTACGAGGTCTACGACAACGCGGCCGCCCTGGAGGCCCATCGCGCGACGGCGCATTTCAAGAAATACCCGGCGACGGCCGCGCCGATGATCGCAAAGCGCGTGGCGCGGCACATGTCGCCGATCGGATTCAACGCCAAGGCGCGATAGCGTGTTGCATCAGCAGAACAAAGGCGTGGATGGCCGGGACAAGCCCGGCCATGACGGAGCTACAATTCAATCCGGAGCGATAATGCTCTAGACCTCCTCCACGCAATCCTCATAACTCGGCATCCGCCGCAGAAACCCGCCCGACACCAGGCTCTCGGCCAGCCGCCCGAATCCCTCCCGCGACATCGCGGGGCTGCCGGCCCAGATGCCGGCCTCGCCGTAACGGCGCAGCGCGCCCGCCAGGATGTCGGGCGGCACGTCCGGATAATAGGGCGCGGTGAGCGCCGCCAGCTCGCCGGGGCCGTGGGTGCCGAGCCAGGCCTGCATGGATTTGACGGCGCGCGTGATCGCCGCGAAGGCCGCGCGGTCGCGCGCGATCCGCTCGCGCGTCGCGATGAAGCCGGTATAGACGGTCGGCCCGCGCTCGCTCGCCGCGTAGAGGATCTGCCCTGCCCCGGCGCGCCATGACGAACTCGCGCGTGCCGTCGTCTCCCGTGCCATGGGCGGGAAGAATCCCGCAGCCGTCAAGCGAGGCGGAGAGTTCAAGTAGCATAAGCCGCATCGATAAATCCGCTCTCGTCAAGTTTTTTTACGAAACGATTATCAACCAAATTCGCGACATCGACTCCGATTGCTCTTGGATCAGCGATCTGCATTATTCTTTGCATGTTGCGCAGGCGCTCGAGGGACGGATACGGCTTGCGGACGATGATTTTCGACAATTGAACAAGTCCCTCCTCAGCGGCAGCGTCGTCGACGATCATCAATTCCGCCTTAATCGTCTCGATGACCGCGGATCTTCCCTTTGCGGATTGCGCAAATGCAGCGGCTTCAACCAATCCAGCAACGAGTCCTTCAACGGCATCCGGATTCTCCCGCAGGAAACCTGCCGTCACCGTCAGGGCGTCCTGAGCGCCGTATATTTCGAACGGGGAGAGATCGATGAGCACCGAATATCCTTTAGCGGTCAATTGTCTGCTCTGGGCCCCGAACACGACCGCGCCCTCAATACGCCCCCCTTCCAGCGCCTGCATGACTTGAGAGGGATCGCCAATCGGAAGAATGGTGATGTTATCCCGCGTCGGATCGAGCCCCAATTTTTCAAGCGCCAGTACGGTATGAATCCAGAGTGCCGCACCAGCAACGCGGGCGCCCAGACGCTTACCTTGCAAATCTTCGGGCCTTTTGATTGTCGGGTTGACGACGAGCTGATTGAAAAGCCTCCCGCTGTCTAGAGAAGCGACTATTCTAAGTTCGCTGCCCCTCGCGGCTTTCAAGATTGCCGCCGGGGCCCCGATATGACCGACCGGATGGGTATCCGTAAGGTCTGGTATTTGAGTTCCGGTCACAGCGACGAGCCGAACATCCAGTCCGTGGTTCTTGAAGAAGCCATGGCGCTGGGCAATCAACAGCACAATCGCGCTGAGTCCCACTGCCCCCAGATGCAGCATGTTCACGGTTGTCGGCCCCGACCGAGCGGTTTGCGCTCCTGCAAAACGCAGCACAGCCGGGAAAGCGGCGGCACCCACCGCCAAGTGCAAAAATTGACGGCGCTGAAGCTTCATGGCGTTCGTCCTCTGGCTTCGGGCTCGCGAGGCGCTCTGTCCGGCTGCCGGGGCTTGTTGGCGAACCTCGAACGCCAAAGTAGTGGATGTGGTTATGCGCGTATAATGCTATTTATCGATACGGATATCTCAATCCCGGATAGGCGGCACGATGCAATTGAGCGATCGTATCGGACGTCGGATGAAGCTGCATGATCTGCACGTCCTGATGGCCGTCGTGCAAGCCGGTAGCATGAACAAGGCAGCGGCGCTTTTGAACACCGGCCAATCCACCATTTCCCGGTCGATTGCGGAATTGGAACGTACCGTTGGCGTGCGACTTCTCGACCGCAGCCCGCAGGGTGTAGAACCGACCGGATACGGGCGCGCCTTGCTCGACGGCGGAGCGGCCGCCTTCGATGGCCTGCGCCAAGCGGTGGAGAACATCGAGTTTCTCGCCGATCCTGCGGCTGGGGAAGTGCGGATCGGAAGCAGCGCCTTGTTGGCCGCGAGCTTTGTCTCTGGTCTCATCGATCGGCTCTCTCGACGCTATCCGCGCCTCGTGTTTCATCTCGTGACCGGATATCTGGACACGCTGCACCGCGAACTAAGCGAACGTAACGTCGATCTCTTGATCGAACGGACGGTCGGCCCGGTCGCCGACCAGCGACTGGATTTCGAATTTCTTTTTGAGGAGTCGTTTGTCGTTGCGGCCGGTGCGCAAAGTCGGTTGCTCCGGCGGCGCCGGATCCGGCTTGCCGAACTGGCGAACGAGCCGTGGGTGCTGCCACCGCCGGGAAGCGTGATCGGGTCGATCGTAACAAAAGCGTTTCGCGCCAGTGGGCTTGACTATCCGCGCGCGAGCGTGGTCACCGATTCCCCCCAGGTACGGGTGAATCTCCTGGCGACGGGGCGCTTCATCACGATTTTACCGGCTTCCGCATTGAAATTTCCTACCAAGCGCCCGGAATTCAAAGTCTTGCCTGTCGAACTGCCGATGGCCCGCGTGCGTAGCAGCATCGTCACCCTGAAGAACCGCACGCTCAGCCCCGTCGCGAAGCTTTTCATCGAGCATGCCCGTGAGATCGCGAAGCCACTGTCGAAAGGAAAGGGATAGCCCCATTTCCGGTTTGGCCCTTCTCGTAATTCCGGGGTGTGCGTTCTTGCGCCGCTATTCCGAAGAGGCGGACATCAAGCGCCGCCCGCACCGCGGCCGCGCAGATTCGCGGGGCTCTCAGCGGCAAGCGCCTGCCACGCACTCCGAACATCGCGATCATGAGGACACGGCCTGGGTCTCGCCCCCGTCCTTCTTGTCACCGCGCGCAACGATCCGAAGCGTCTCATTGGGTGCTGAGCGCTGCAGGGACAGGGCTTCATCGGCCGGCGCGCTCATCCACAAATCCATCTCCATCCGTGAGTGGGGGTTTCGCGCCCCTGACGATCACGATGTTGAGGTGGGTGGCGCGGCCAGCCAAAACGGAGGCATTCATGGTAAATCTGCTGAAGTCACAAGTCGGTCAGTGCTTTGATCGACTGCAAAATCCGCATGCTACGTCACGCACGAGCCGGCAACGCGCGCCAACCGACGATCTGCGAGCGCACTAACCATCTGCTTGCAAGAGTGATGACCTTTTCGTAGCGCCCGAATTGTCCGGGGGTGCGATCTTCATGGCGATAGATCGAAGCGGGCTTCGAAGGCTGGCCGTATCCGCTCCCATGCCTCGGTGTAGCCCTTGGGAACTGCCGCCGGATCGAAGCTATTTCGCCAGTTCGGGCCGCCGGCCCGCCGCGCACAGCGGACCGGGGTCACCCAGAACGTGCCGGCTCCCATGGTTTCGTTCGCCAAACGTGCCGAGATAACGAGTCTTAGAAAAGCCTTGGACACGACTTCGCGCATAACCGGGCATCTCCTGAAGGATGATAGGGCGCCTCAGTGGGCGGCCTCATAGTCATCGGGAAGGTCTGAGCACGCGGGCACGTCGAGCACGGTGACAACGCCGCTGATCCGAGATCGCTTCGGTCCTAAGATCAGGCGACCTTATTGAATGCCTTGGTGTCGCCCTGGCGCCAGCCTACAGCTGCCGTCTCGGTCGTGACCTTCTGGGCGATTTCCGTGAGCTCCTTGGTCTGCGCCGTCATCGCCTCGAACTGCTTGCGCGCATGCGCGGTTGACAGCTCAACAAACTCCGACAGGGACTTCACCCCCAACAGCTCATGGGTGTAGTCAAAGGCCGCGTTGGCATTGGTACGAGCAATTTCCATGACCTTGAGGTTGTAGTCCGTGGTGCCCTTGGCGGCGGTCGTAAAGGTGTCTTTGAGGAGGTCTGTTGCTTGCTCGGCGGCCACCTTCGCTTTCTCGTAAGTGTCCTTGGCGCGAACAGCGCCCTTCTCGGTACTCTCACGAAACGCATCCGGCATTTCGATGTTCGGCAGGTCGGAATTCGGTATCTCGGACTTCGGCGGGCCAAACGGTGAGGCGGCGTGATTCGCCGTTTTGGCCTGGGTGGCGCCAGCGGTGACTTGGGTCATGACACTTATCCTTTATTGGGCGGTTGATTGTCGGACCTCCGGGTCGCTTGCCCTCGATGCGGGCCGGGTCGGCAGAAACTGTTACTTCGGCTGGGGACGCACCTTGGAAGGCGGCGAATCGTCCGTTGGCTGAGTGACTCTGATGAGGCATTGCTCGTGGCTGGAAAACGGCCCTGACGAGAGATTGCCGTCGCCATCGATCGCGTACCAACCGGCCTTGATGCCGCGCATCTCGGATTTATCCTCATTGATGAAATGGGGAATGGCCATTGTGGTGCTCCCGTGTGCTGGATCGTCAGTCAAACCGGCCTCACCGCGCATGGGTACGCCTCCGGCTGGCGCGGCACGCGCCTGAAAAGTTCAGGACGCTCGCCAATGCGCGCGGCATGCGGGCGCCATCGGCACTCGCGACAACCGACCTAGGTCTATGTCCAGGGGATTCTGCCTGCCGAGGGGCATCAGTGCTGCCAATTGTTGTACGGAAGCGGAGACTTCGGTACGTCGCCGTTTTTTGGGCAGCTCACGGCAAAACACTGCTTGCCGCGTATGGCACATGGGGGGCCGTGCGCGAAGAACAATAGGGGTCAGAAAATTACTTGTGTTGCGCCGACTCGGTAGGGCGACCAACCAGCCAACCCCGGGGGCTGGCTGCGCGCGAAATTAAACGCTGAGCCATTTTTGCCCTCACCAGGAGTTCTTTATAAGATATTAAAAAGGTAAGGTTAGCTGTCCTAGCCTTGGAGTACCGGTTGCAGATTGCCGGGGGAATGAATCGCGAATGATATGAGTGTAATCCAGCGGCCGGGCGTCCTGTGTTCCCGGCACGATTGTTGGGATGGATGGGCTCAGTTTCATGGTGTACATCGGCGAATTGAACGGCGTTGTGATCGATCATTGCCGGGCCGCAATGCGTCTCGGCCTTCGGTGGCTGTGTTTGTCGTCCCGCTTGCTGGGACGTTCGCCGGTATGGAGATGGCTTTGTCGAGACATATATTTCATTTTCAGCTCTGCGCCTCGGGTTCGCTACGCGCCGCGGTCAGCGCCGGCCCGACAGCAATCTGCTAGCGCCCAACGGCTTGCATTAATCCTGAGATCTTGATTGTCGCAAAGTTGGAAAATGTGTCGGACACGCCATAAGGCAAGATGATCTGGTCGCCGTGACGCATAGCGCCGCAGGTATAGACCACATTCGGCACATATCCTTCGCGTTCCGGAGCTTCGGGATAAACCAGCGGATCGCTCGAGCGCGCGAGTATCTTTGAAGGATCCTTCTTATCCAGGAGCACCGCCCCGATCGAATATCTCCTGACCGGGCCAACCCCGTGCGTCAGCATCAGCCAGCAGTCGTCCAATTCGACCGGAGAGCCGCAATTGCCGATCTGAACGAACTCCCAAGGATACTTAGGCTGAAGGATAGGCTGACCTCCATCCCAGGTGTAAAGATCGTCCGAATACATCAGATAAAGATTCTCGTTATCCTGCCGGCCGATCATCGCGTAACGGCCATCGATTTTCCGTGGAAACAGGGCCATGCCCTTGTTACGCGCCGCCGACCCGCTAAGCGGCGTCATTCGGAATGATCGGAAATCAGTCGTTTCTAGAAGTTCGGAGCGGATCGCTTTGCCGCTGTAGGCCGTATAAGTTGCGTAGAATATTTTTCGTCCGTCGTCGTTGAATTCGACGAATCGGGCATCTTCGATGCCGTTGGACTGGGCGTCGGTTACCGGAAAGATGACACGTTCGCTCAAGTCTTCCTCGGGCCGGAAGATCACCTCGATTTCCTGGCCATCGGTTCTCGGCGTCCGGCTTTTAATTTTTGGCACCGATGCGAGGCGCGCGGTCGGATCGATGGCGACGCTTCCGTCCGCCGCTATCGTTCCGGAGCGGAAAGTCAGCGATGAAACATGGCCTTCCCCGACCGCGCGCACGCTCAGGATGAAACGACAGCCATTCTCCGGCGCCCCGGACTGGTCGGGGTGGCGAACGATGCTCGGATTGAACAAGGCCGACGCCTCGAATGAATACTCATGAAGAAAGTAGGCTCCGATCAGGCGGCGTTGCGTTTGGTTCAATTCCGCATGCGGCTCAAATGCCTCTTCCATTTCCGCGGCGCGCAGCTCGAAAATCTCGAGCAGGTTTCTGTGGCGCCCCTCGAAATTGTTCAGCACGTCGCTGAGTTGTTGTCCGGCGGATTCGACGTCGAGCGCCAGCACCCGGTCGACGATATGGTTGGCCCGGCTTTTGTCGGTGGGATTGAGGTCGCGGGGTTCAGTCGCCGGTTTGAACGGCCTTACCACGACCCTGGTCGGGTCAGGGCGGAGATAAAGAGTCTGCCGGTTCAAGAATCGCGATTGGGCCACGATGGCTCCCTGGGTTTAGGTGCGGTGCGTTGGCGCCGTTGCCGGGCTTTTGGCCCACGGTGGCAACTGGTGCCACCCGGTCTGAAGCGGTAACGCGGTTGAATTGGCGGACCTCGACGGCGCTCAGAAGGTACGCAAGCGCCGATTCAGCACCCTTGTTCTCGTTGGCGCGATCAGGATGGAGCCCATCTGAACAGCTGCCTGTGTAGGTATCCACCAGCATGGCCTGCAGGTCATTTTCGCCCATGAACCAGCCGAACGCTCTCATCGCGGCGTCCGGCCACTCCGCGCCGCCATCCGCCCGCCACGCTGCTAGGCAGGCGGAAATCGTCGCCGACGCTTCGACTGGCTGCTGATCGAATGCCTCAGGTGTCTGGCGGCGCCGGCCGAAGCTCATCGTCCCGACCGGCCTGAAATATCCCGACGAGGCGGTTTGAAGCGCGCTGAGCCAACGCAGCGATCTGATGCCGACATCGACCCACGATGGCCTGTGGGTTGCGACGCCGGTCTGGATCATGGCCTGAGAAAGCCTTGCGTTGTCGTAGGCGAGCAGGTCTTCGAACCAGAGCCAGTCCCGGGTTTGCGTCGCCAGGAACAGCGCCATCAACTTGTCCGCCAACAGTGTGCGCATGCGGTCGGCGACGCGGTCGCCAACCGCCAGCCCACAATAGGCGTTCAGCCCCAGCAATGTGAATGCCCAGGCGCGCGGAGACGAGAATTCCTCGACGGCGGGAAGCGCGGTCTGAAACAGCGCCGCGGCCCACTTGCGTCGGGACGGATCGGTATCCTGGCGTGCGCATTCGGCCAGGGCCCACAGCGTCCTGCCGTGACTATCTTGCGAGCCCGAATGTTCCAGCCATCTGCGGTCGTAGCTCATGAAATTGCGGAACCGGCGGACATCCGGGTTCCAAGCATGCTGAATAAAAGCCGCGAAGCTTACCGTGACGCTGTCAGGTAATCGCGTTTCGCCAGAGCCAGCCAGCAGGCTCGCGAACAGCAATGCCCGGGCGTTATCGTCGACACAGTAGCCGTGGGCGCGGTCCGGAACCGAATGGACCGCATGCTGGAGCATGCCCGTGCTGTCGCAGAGCGACAGAAAATGCCCGGTTCGCAGGTCCGGAAAGTCGTTTGGCTTGCGACTGGGGACGACCGGATTGACCGGCGCCGATATGCCGGTCCGCGCCTCGTCGCGCGCGGTTTCGAACACCGCGAGATAACGCTCGGCGGTTCGCGACCACGTCATGGACCGGCTCGCCGCATACGCTTGCAGACACATTAAATGGCGGGCAGCGTCGTCCGTCAGTAGCCCGGAGATCGCGGCGCTCACGGCCTTGGCGTCGCCGAAAGGAACCAGAATGCCACCGCCATCAGCCAATAATTCCTTGGCGTGCCAGTAGGGCGTCGATACCACGGCCTTGCCCAGCCCGAAGCTGTAGGCGAGCGTCCCGGACGTCATCTGGGCTTCATTAAGATACGGCGTCACATAGACATCGCACATGGAAATGAAGTCCAGCAGCGTCGCCTGCGCGACAAACTGATTAAAAAACACGACGTGATTTTCGATGCCGAGCTCGTGCACGCGCGCCGTCAAGCCTTCGCGATAGGCCTCGCCCTGTTGTTGCAGCAGGTGCGGATGGGTCGCGCCGAGAACCACATAAACGGCGTTGGGGCAGGATCCGATGATCCCCGGCATGGC
>Ga0208989_10000264_pt1 | contig 14115 bp, 13 predicted proteins | sample MedBloCAOM3_M1_FD_187852 | JGI IMG/M metagenome (GOLD analysis project Ga0208989, IMG submission 187852) | Forest soil microbial communities from El Dorado National Forest, California, USA - Mediterranean Blodgett CA OM3_M1 (SPAdes) (version 2) | ecosystem: Environmental > Terrestrial > Soil >...
GCTTCGGGCTCGGTGAACTGCGGGTGGACCACGGCCGCGTGCCTGGGCTGAAGAGCGGCGGCGAGCAAGGTGAACGCCTCGGCGGCACCGGCGGTCACCAGCACCTCAGCCAGGTCCCGGCCATGCCTTGCCGCGACGGCTTCCGTCGCGGCGGCCGGATCGGGGGGATCAAGCGAAGGCCAAAGGTAAACGAGGTCGAGCCGTTCCTGGGTTCCGGCCCGGCGCTGGACCGCCGCCCGGATGGCTTGGGGCGGAACATTGAACCGCACGCCCCCGATCACCACCGGCAGAGGGGGCGCGTCGGCGGCGACCGGCGCCTCCGGCCAGCGCGGCCACAGCGCATAAATCACGTAGCCGAGGGCCAGGACGGCGACCCCGAACAGCCCCAGGAGCGGGAGCGCCATCACGGCCCGGCGGCCGGCCGCGCGTCGATTTTCCGCCAGGATCGCCATGATGGGAGGCCTCAATCCACGAATCAGGCGCGGAGTATGGCACGGGGGGTGGGCAGGGGCGCCGCGGCGGCTTTTTGGCCCCCGGCGGCGCGTTTACCCTTTTTTAAGGATGTTGTGGCCTTCGCGGCCGCCATTCGGCACACATGAAGGGGGCGGCGTTTCCCGGTTCCGAAAGGGCCGGAGACCTCTGAGGGGCTCAAGCCTCAGGGGTCATATTGGAGTTTCCGGGCGTGTCGAGTTTCTTCCCGTCCATCTCGCCCGAATCGGCCCAGTCCTTTCTGGCGCTGATGATCGGTTTTGCGGTCGCCGGGCTGATCTCGAGCGGCTATCAGCTCGTGACCCAGCGCCCGGCGAGCTTCCGGCTGCTCGAGCAGGGGCCGCACCCGTCGACTTTTGCGGCCATCCCGTTCCTCGCTTTCGCGGCCCCCTTCATCATCATGCGCAATACCATCCGGGGCCGCCGGATCGAGCAGCGCCGGTTCGAAGCCGTGATGATCGCGACCATCATCGCCGGCATCTGGAGCATCATGTCGGGCACCGTGGTGATGATGGCGCTCGAGGCGATCGGCCTGTTGGTCTCCTGATATTTTCTTTTCGAATTTTCGCACGCGGGCTTGGCTGGCGGCCGCTTGCGCCGCGCCAAGGCGCGGTGGCATGGTCGCGCTTCTTTGAACCGGAGTTCCTGAATGCCGATCTATGAGCTCGACGGCGTCAAGCCCGAATTCCCCGGCGACGGCGCCTACTGGATCGCCGAGACCGCGGTGCTGATCGGCCGCGTGCGCCTCAAGCGCGACACCAGCGTCTGGTTCGGCGCGGTGCTGCGCGGCGACAACGAATGGATCGAGCTCGGCGAGCGCTCGCAGATCCAGGATAATTCGACGCTGCACACCGATCCGGGCTTCCCGATGGTGATCGGCTCGAATTGCGTCATCGGCCACAACGTCATCCTGCATGGCTGCACGATCGGCGACAACAGCCTCATCGGCATGGGTGCGATCGTGCTCAACGGGGCGAGGATCGGCGCCAACAGCCTGGTCGGCGCCGGCGCGCTGGTTACCGAAGGAAAGAGTTTCCCCGACAACTCGATGATCCTCGGCAGCCCGGCGCGCGCGGTCCGTACCCTGGACGAGAAGGCGCAAGCGATGATCGTCGGCGCGGCCGACACCTATGTCCGGCGCTCGCGGCAATACGCCAAGGGCCTCAAACGGATTGGATGATCTCGTCGGGCGGGGAGACGGCATCCGCGCGCTCCCTAATTCAGCCCCGCCATATGCCGTGCCGCGAGATATCCGAACGTCATGGCCGAGCCGAGCGAAAAGCCGGCCTGATAGCCAACGCCATATTCCGTGTGCACCGAATTGTTGCCCGCGGCGTAGAGACCCGCAATCGGCACGTCGCGATGATTGATGACTTGCGCGTGGCTGTTGGTGACGAGGCCCGCCGACGCGAAGGCGCTCGGATGCAGCTCTACGCCGTAGAACGGCGGGATGCGCAATGTCCCGAGGCTCGGATTGACGTAGCGCTCGTCGGCCCGGGTCGGCTTCCACTGATCCTTCTTGGCGAGCGACCAGGCTGCCGTGCCGCGCGCGAAATCATCGTCGACGCCCTTGCGGGCAAATCCATTGAAACGCTCGATCGTCTCGGTCAGGCCGGCGGAGCCGATGCCCAACAGGCCGGCAAGCTCGTCGATGCGGTCGGCGCGCGCCACCCACGACGGAATCGCACTCCCACGCGGGGCATCTACGAAGGAGAACCCGTCGGCATATTGCTGGTCGAAAATGAGATAGCACGGGAGGTTGGCGTAGCAACGCTTCCTGACGTCATACTTGCGCAGACTGGGGGCCATCGCCTGGAAATAGGTTTCATCGGCGAATCGCCGCCCCGCGCCGTTGACGACGATCGTATGCGGGCAGAACATCTCGCTGATTCCGACGATCCGAAAAAGCGGCGCCTCATCCGCATGCCTGCCGGGGATGTTGAATCCCAGGAACAAGGCCAGATTGTTGTGGATGGTGCGGGTGCGCGCGCCGATCTCCGCCGCCATCAGGATGCCGTCGCCCTCGATACCGGGAGGAAACATGGAGAGCCAGCCGGGCAGTCCCTCGAATTCCTTGGCCAAGGCCTGATTGGATTCATAGGCGCCACAGGCGAGCATGACGCCGCGCGTTCCCGCGATGCTGTGTCCATCCGCGGTCCTGATGCCGACGACCCGGCCACCCTCGACGACCAGGCTTTCGGCCTTCATGCCCCGGCGTATCGTCACCTCGCGCTTGAGCAACTGGTTGACGAAGTGGGTGATGACGCCGACGCCGCGCGTGCGGATCTTCCGGCTCCGGCGATCGTCCAGGATTTCCTTTGGCCAATTGTCGATATTCGCGATGCCGCCCCACTTGAACAGCTCTTCGCTGTTCACCTCGATGGGAGTGTCGCGCGGAGCGAGGATCGTATCCTGCCAACCGCCGAGCTCGGTTGCGGCGATGAAATCCGTGTTGAGGCAGCGACCCTCCGCAACCGAGCCGGGCGCCACGCCGAAGTAATGATCGGTCAGTCCGCGCGAGATGCGGAATCGAATGCCGCAATCGTCGAAGAATTGAAGCGCCTCGGGTCCGCGGTCCACATAGGTGACGAGCCTCTCGTCGTCTGCCTCCTCGGCGGCGACAAAGCGCATGTAGGCGAGCACATCGCCGCGGCAATCCGAATAGCCGGCCGCGCGCGCCAGGTGATTGTTGCCGATCCAAATGCCGCCCATGGAGAACGACGTGCCGCCGCCCAGCTTGTCGGCTTTCTCGATCAGGATCGGGCGCAACCCGGCTTCGCGCGCAGCGAGCGCGGTCGCGACGCCTGCCATGCCGGATCCGATGACGACGACGTCGAAAATTTCGTGCCAGCGCATCGCATTCTCTTTCGGCGCCAAAGGCGCCGCTCCAGGTGCTATACTCGATCGGACACCGACGCGCCATAACGCGCTCCCGCAAGTCATTGGAAGGCATGTGATGCATCCGATGTTTCGTACCGTAGCGGTCAGCCTGCTCCCCGTGCTGATGGCGGTACCGTCGGCGGCCCAGGGATCGCCCGATATCGCTGCGCGGGCGTTTCCAGACCGATCGGTGCGGATGATCGTTCCGTTCCCGCCCGGCGGGCCGACGGATCTCGTGGCTCGCATCTTCGCCCAAAAGCTGAGCGAGCACTGGGGACAACCGGTCGTCGTCGAAAATCGCGCCGGAGGGAATTCGACCATCGGCGCGCAACAGGCGGCGATGTCGGCGCCGGACGGATACACGCTGCTCGTCGCCATGGACACGACGCTGGTGATGAATCCGATCACCGCGAATGACTTGCCCTACAATGCCGCCAAGGACTTCGCGCCGATCTCGTTGGCGGCACAGAACACCTCGCTGTTGATCGTTCGCGCGGATGACGGTCCCAAAACCGCGCGCGAGTTGATCGCGCGCGCCAAGGCAAATCCCGGAAAGCTCAATTACGGGGCTGGAACGATCACGACGCGGCTCGCCGGCTATCTGTTCAGCAAGATGGCGGGCATCGATACGGTTTTCATTCCCTACAAGGGCAGCGCCGAGGTCGTTCAGGGACTCCTGACGAGAAGCATCGATTTCTCGGTCGATGGCGTATCGGCCAGCCTTCCGCTGATCCAGGAAGGCAAGCTGCGGGCTTTGGCGAAGCTCAACAGCCGTCCGCTTGCATCGCTGCCGGATCTGCAGCCCCTCGCCATTGCGGCAGATCTGCCCGGATTGGGCGATATCTCGACGTGGTCGGGGCTCGTGGCGCCTGCGGGCACACCGGACGCCATCGTGGACAAGATCCAAATTGCGATCGCCAAGGTCGCGGCCGACCCCGAGGTCAATGCGAAGCTCAGCAAGTTCGGCATCAGTGCGGTCAGCACCACGCCCGCGGAATTCAACAGCTACGTGCGCAAGGAGCGCGACCGCTGGTCAAAGGTCTTCCGGGAGAGCGGCATCAAGCTCGATTGAGCGGTCTGCCGCCGCTCGTCAGGGCCGGCCTCGCATGTGGTCGATCGCAAGACAGCTGAAGGTCATGCCGGACGCGAGATTGAGGCCGGCCTGGTAGCCGGCGCCGAGCTCGGTGCGCGCTGCCGCCACACCCGACGCATAGAGGCCCGGGATGGGATGCCGGCGCTGGTGCAGGACCTGTGCGTGCTTGTTGGTCAATAGGCCGGCGGACGAGGTGCCGAGGCTGGGATGCAGCTCGAGCCCGTAGAACGGCGCCTTCTCGATGCTTCCAAGCCGGCTGTTCGGCCGCTGTTCGGCCGGGCCGCCGGCAAGCCGCCATCTCAGCGCGCCGCGGTGAAAATCCTCGTCGACACCGGTACGCGCAAACCCATTGAGGCGCGCCACCGTGTGCGTCAATCCGGCGGCGTCGATTCCCAGCTCGTCCGCCAGTTTCCGCAGATCATCCGCGCGCGCGACGCTTGCGGGGATTTTCGATCCGATCGGCAGATGGGCCAGCGCGTAGCTGGACGCGTATTGGTCGTCGAAGATCAGGTAGCAGGGAAGATTGGGATAGGAATGCGTCAAGGTATCGAACCGCCGCAATGCCGGCACGACGCTTTGAAAATACGACTCGTCGGCGAATCGATGGCCGGCCCGGTTCACGACGATCGTGTGCGGGCTGCACATCTCGCTGATTCCGGCCATGCATTGAATCGGCATTTGAACAGGGTCATCAGGAACCAACGTGAAGCCCAGCATCAGGTTCAGATTGTTCTGGATCCGCCGGATCGCCGCGCCGATCTCGGCGGCCAGGATCAACCCGTCGCCGGTGAGGCTCGGGGGCGACAGCGGTTGCAGGCCCGGCAGCGGATCAAAGTCGCGCATCAGCTCCGCGTTCCATTCATATCCGCCGGTCGCGAGCACCACCCCCTTGCGCGCGAGAATTTTTTCGCCGTCGCTCGTCTCGATGCCGGTGATGCAGCCATTCTCGATCATCAGGCGCCGCACCTGCCGGTTCAGGACAAGCGGCACGCCGCGGGCGAGCAGGGCCTTCACGAAGTGGGTGACGAGCCCGACGCCCTTGCCGCGGATGTCTTTGGCGCGGCGATCGCGGACGAGTTGCCGGTCCCACTTGGAGAAATTGTTGATCCCGCCCCATGCGGTCTGCTCCTCGGCCGTGACGAAACAGGGCGCTTCCTTCGGGGTCCGGACCTTTTCGCGCCACTCCGCGAGATCGAAACCCGAGATCAGCTCGGCCTCGACCGTTCGCCCGGCGGCGCGTGCGCCTTGCGCCACGCCGAAATAATGATCGACGAGGCCATGGACCAGACGAAAAGGAATCCCGCAGGATTGGAAGAATTTCAGGACGCCGGGCGAACGGTCGACGAGGGCGATCATCCGCTCCTCGTCCAGCTCGCCGCCGCCGAGGAACGTCATGTAGGCGATGATATCTTCGCGCGGATCGATCTCGCCCGACGCGCGCATCAGGTGATTGTCGCCGATCCAGATGAGGCCGTAGGACTCGCTGGTCGTGCCGCCGAGCTCCGCGGCCTTCTCCACGACCACGGCGCGCATGCCGGCCTCGTGGGCCGCCAACGCCGCCGCCAAGCCCGCGATGCCGGAACCGAGCACGACGACATCATAGGATTCGACGGATGGCATCGCCGTGGCCCCTCCCGGAGCGCTGCGCGAATGTCATATTTCGTTGAGCCCGACGCGGATTGCAAGTCGATCGAACGCCGGGCCAGGTCACGAGCGGGGCGGATATTGCACGGTTGCGGATCCGACTATGATGACGCGGCGCGGGTCCGGAATCGCAAGATCGGGATAAGCGCCCGTTGCGGAGGGCGTGATGAGATCGCCTAGAAGATTTCTGTATGTCGCCGGCCTTATCGCCGCGATGTCGTCGAACTGGCCGCATGCCGTGTCGGCGCAGGACTGGCCGGCCAAGCCGGTCAAGATCGTCGTTGCGTTCGGTCCGGGCGGGACGGCCGACGTGCTCGCGCGCATCGTGGCGGCCGGGCTCTCGAGCGCGTTCAAGGAACAATTCATCGTCGAGAACAAGCCCGGCAACAGCGGCGCCATCGGATCGGCTCAAGTCCTGCGCGCGGAGCCGGACGGATATACCCTCCTCATCGGCGGCGCCGGACCGCATCTGACCGGTCCCGCGATCAATCCAAACATCGGCTACGACACCATGCGGGATTTTACCCATATCGCGATGATCGCGGGTGACAGCTTCATGCTGGCTGCCAGTCCCGGCCTTGGCGTGAAAACATTTGCGGACCTGGTCGCGCTGGCGCGCACGACGCCGGTCAGTTGCGGCAATCCCGGTGCGGGCTCCATGGGACATCTTGTGCAGGTGCTGATCAATCAGGTCGCCGGCGTCAGGCTGCAACCGGTCCCCTATCGCGGGGCGGCCGAGAATATGACCGATCTACTCGGTGACCATGTGTCTCTCGCGCTGCAGCCCGCGATCTCGGTCGGCGAGCACGTCAGGGCCGGCAAGGCGGTCGGTCTCGGCGTCACCTCGCTCGAGCGCAACCCGATGTTCGGCGATATCCCGACTTTCGCGGAGCTCGGGTATCCGGCGGTGCATGGCGTTGCGTGGTTTTGGCTTGCCGGCCCCAAGAACCTCCCGCCCGAGATCGTGACCCGGCTGAATCGCGAGTTGAGGCGCATTGTCAAGTCGCCGACCGTCAACGGGCAATTTGCCAAATCGGCGCTGTCGACAATGGATATCGATGTTGCAGAGCTGAACAGATTCCTGGCTGACGAGGTTGCAGTCTGGGGAAAATTGGCCAGGGACGTAGGACTGAGAGTTCAGTAGGCCGTTTGCTTACTTCGCTCCATAGTCCTTTTGCGCCGCGCCACGAAGCCGTCGGCCTTGAGCTTATCGCACAGATGCATCCATGACTTTGGGATCGCGGCCTTGAATCGAGTGGTGATCACGGGTCGGTGCGCTTGGTCGCGAATCCCGTGGACGACAGCAGATCGCGCCCCGGTAAACCGGCGCAACCTACGGCCAAAAAGGTCCGCGCCATCCCTGCCGCCACCGGTTGCTCGCCACGCCCGGCCCGTATAGATTTCAGTCCACGGGGAAACGCAGGCTCCCCGTCAGACGGCCATACCCGTCCAAGCGCTGCGCAACACTCGCGTGTCGAGGAGATTGCGCATGGACGGAAGCAGGCCTTCGATTTTTCGATCAAACAGGCTGGTCGTGACGGCGGCGCTCGCGGCGTGCGCATTGGCGTGCGCTGCATCGGAAGGAATAACTCAAGGAGTGATGACCATGATCACGATCGAGTCGATGGGTGTGGGTGCGCCGCCGGAGGATTTCGATTTCGGGCTGACCGGGCAGGGCGGACCGGGGCAGTGGACCGTGGTCGCCGACGCGACCTCGACCGGCGGCCGCGCGATCGAGCAGTCGAGCACCGAGCGGACCGACTATCGATTTCCGCTGGCGATCCATCGGCCGTTCTCCGCCCGCAACGTCGACGTCTCGCTGCGATTCAAGGCGGTGGCCGGAAACGTCGATCGCGCCGGCGGCATCGTGGTGCGGCTCGCCGATCCCGACAACTATTACGTGGTGCGCGCCAATGCGCTCGAGGACAATGTCCGCTTCTACCGCGTCGTCAACGGCCGCCGGGAGCAGATCGAAGGCGCCGATCTCAAGGTGTCGGCGCAGGCTTGGCATTCACTCGGCCTCAAGGCGGAAGGCAACCGCTTCACCATCACGTTCGACGGCAGGGAGCTCTATACGGCGAGCGACGACACGATGCCGGGCCCCGGCCGGGTCGCGCTGTGGACCAAGGCGGACAGCGTCACCCGCTTCGATCGCATCGAGATCAAGACGCTGCCGTGAAACCGAGTCAAAAGGCCCCCATGCGTTCCGACGTTCGTCTCCTCTATGCGGCGCGCGCCGTGCGCGGCTTCGGCGACGGCTTCGCGATCATCATCCTGCCGGCCTATCTGACGGCGATCGGCTTCGACTCGGCGCGCATCGGCTACGTCGCGGCCGCCTCGCTGCTCGGAACGGCGCTGCTCACGCTCGCCGTCGGCTTCATTGCGCCACGCCACGACCTGCGCAACCTGCTGCTGGGCGGCGCCGCGCTGATGGCGTGTACCGGGGCCGCCTTTCCGCTGTCCGAGCACATCGCCATCATTGCGCTGGTCGCCTTCATCGGAACCATCAATCCGTCGACCGGTGACCTCGGCGTGCTGGTCCCGCTCGAGCACGCCATGCTGGCGCACGGCGTGCCCGACGAGGCGCGAACGCACGCCTTCGCGCGCTACAGCCTGATCGGCACGCTCGCGATGGCGGCCGGCGCCCTGGCGGCGGCGCTGCCGGATTTCGTCACGCGGGCCGGGATCGGCGAGCTCGGCGCCTTCCGGCTCATGTTCGGCCTCTACGCGATCCTGGGACTCGTGAGCGCCGCGCTCTACCGGCGTCTGCCGCATGTGCGCATGGACGAGACGCGCGCGAGCGCGCCGCTCGGGCCCTCGCGCGGCGTCGTCTACAAGCTGGCCGCGCTGTTCAGCCTCGATGCCTTCGCGGGCGGCTTCGTGGTCCAATCGCTGCTCGCGCTGTGGCTGTTCGAGCGCTTCGACCTGTCGCTGTCGGCCGCGAGCCTGTTCTTCTTCTGGTCGAGCGTGCTGAGCGCATTTTCGTATCCGGTCGCGGCCCGGCTCGCGCGCTCCATCGGGCTCGTCAACACCATGGTGTTCACCCACATCCCGTCGAGCATCTTTCTCATCCTGGCGGCCTTCTCGCAAAACCTGTTCCTCACGCTCGGCCTGCTGCTGCTGCGCTCCGCGCTCTCGCAGATGGATGTCCCGACCCGCACGTCCTACGTCATGGCGGTAGTGACGCCCGCCGAGCGCACCGCGGCAGCGAGCGTCACCGCGGTTCCCCGCAGCCTGGCATCGTCCGTCAGTCCGGCACTGACCGGCATCCTGCTGGCCACGTCATTCTCGGGAATGCCGCTGGTCGTGTGCGGGGTCTTGAAGATCGTCTACGACGTGGCCTTGCTGCTGTCCTTCCGCCACATCAAGCCGCCGGAAGAGAAGATCGCGCCCCCGCCGTGATGCCGGCACGCGCCGGCCGGAAGCGCGGTTGTCATCCGCAAAACGGCAGCCCAATATCGGGGCAAGCGTCCGCGCGGGACGTTGCGCAAGAACACGCGAAGGGGAGCCTTATGAGGAATTTCGTCTGCCTGCTGGTCGTCGGCCTGGCCTCTTGTCTGGCGCCCGCCGTCGCGGCCGGCGCCGAGCGCCCAGACTGGGCCTTCCCGGTGACCGACAAAGTGCTTCCGCCGTCGAAAGACGACGGCAGGCCGAAGACCGCCCCGGGCAGCACCCTGTCGCTGACGCGCGAGCAGATCGACGACCTGTTCAACGCGCCCGACTGGTTTCCCGACATGCACCCGCCGATGCCGCCGGTCGTCGCGCACGGCAACAAGGAGGCGTCGGTGCGCGCCTGCGCGTCCTGCCATCTCCCGACCGGCACCGGCCATGACGAGTCGGCTTACGTCGCGGGCCTTCCGGTCGGCTATTTTGTCCGCCAGATGGCCGATTACAAAAGCGGCGATCGCAAAGGCTCCGGCACGATGATCGCCATGGCCAAGGTCATAACCGACCAGGAGGTGCGCGCGGCCGCCGAGTATTTCGCCGCGCTCAAGCCGCGTCCCTGGATCCGGGTGGTCGAGACCGACACGGTGCCGAAGACCTTCATCGGGCGCGGCAACAAGCGGCTGGCGCATCCCGACGGCGGCAGCGAGCCGCTCGGCAACCGCATCATCGAGGTTCCGGAGGACGAGGACATCGTGCTCAACCGCGATCCGCGCGCCGGCTTCGTCGCCTATGTGCCGAAGGGCAGCATCGCCCGGGGCGAGGGGCTGGTCGCGACCGGCGCCGGCACGACGGTTGCGTGCGGCATCTGCCACGGTCAGACCTTGCAGGGGCTGGGAGATGTGCCGGCGCTCGCCGGACGCCACCCCAACTATATCGTGCGCCAGCTCTGGAGCATGCAGAACGGCGAGCGCGTCGGCGTTTCGGCCGCCTTGATGAAGGCGGTGGTGGAAAAGCTGAGCGTCGACGACATGCTGGCGATTGCGGCCTACACGGCGTCGCGGGCGCCGTAGGGACAGGCGCGGCCTGAAGGCGCGACAGGACGCGGTCGAGGTGCTGCGCGCCGCGCCCGGCCAGCGGCTGCCTTGGCCGCGGCCCATTGTTAACCGTGATCAATCCCCGAGCGGCAGTGGAACAACTTCTTGTCTCCGGAATTCAGAAAGTAGCCCAGGGAGCCAATGGAGTTCAAGACATGTGCATGATCCGCAGATCCTTACTCGCAGCCGCCGCGACTGCCGTTTTAGCAAGTTCCGGCGCTTCAGCGATGCCGTTGGCATCGTTCAAGAGCCTCGAAAGCCAAGATCAGTTGGCGCAGCAGGTTCGCCTCGTCTGCTCGCCGTCCGGCCGCAGATGTTATCAGACCGGCCCCCGCTACCGCACCGTCCGGCGCTATGGGCCTTCCGATCGTTATTATGGCGAGTCGCCTTCCTATGCCCCGAGCTACGGGTATGGTTCGGGCTACGGCTATGGCGGCTATGGCGGCTACGGCTACCGACGGCCGGGTGTCACTTTCGGTCTCGGGTGGTGATACACCTCTGAGAACGTTCTTGATCGGCCTTGACCGGGAATCCCGATGGCAAGGTCGAGAGGACGTGGTCCGCACCATTGAAAGGGCGAGGTCATCGGGATCGATGGCCTCGCCTTTTTACGATGGATTTCCGCTCGGCCGGGATCGTCATCTCGGCGTTGCTTTCGCGATGGGTTCATCCTGATTCGACTCCGCCCGATGCGACATGCGCGAGCGGCCCGCCACCGCAGTCCGCAAAAAGTTGCGGCCGGCTCCTGGGGGAGAGCCGGCCGCGCGCGAACCCGGTCTGGGGACGGGGAGGGGTGGGGACGTGACCGGGGTCGCGTAGCTCCTTGTTCGAAATCGACGCGCGTTCAATACGCGGTGGCGGTGGCGGTGGCCGGCCGCGGATCGCCCAGCGACACCCACACATTGGGGTCGGACTGCGACTGGCGTTTGACGAAGCGGTAGCCGGTGTCCGACCACAACACGACATCCTCGGCCTGGTTATCGAGCACGTAGTCGCCGCGGTCGGTCTTGACGGTCAGCACGGCGTGGCCTTCATCCTTCTTGTCGCGCACCACCGTGATGAGCAGCGCTTCGCGCGGCCAGCCTGACTGCAGCAGCATGCGCCGTTTCAAAAGAACGTAGTCCTCGCAGTCGCCGTAACCGTCGTCCGGATAGGACCACTTCTCGACGAGGCCCCAATGATCGACGTCGGTCATCGGCTTGATCGCGTTGTTGACCCAGGTGTTGATCTGCACGAGGTCGCGCCACGCCCGGGGCGACAGCACGACGTCGCGCGGGGTGCTCGGACCGCCCGTGCATTCGGTCGGATCCTGGGCGCAGAACTCGACCCAGCCGATCGGGGCGCGCGACTCGCCGGCAACCGCCATATAGGCGACGCGGTCGGCCGCATGCGTGGACTGCACCGACAGGACGGTCGCGGCGACCAGCGCCGCATAGCCGCAGGTCAGCAGGACCGTGCGCCGCCTGGCTGGAAGCTTCGTGGGTAGGGAAGTCATCGGTGCCCCCTGTCGTCCGTATTGGGGGCATGTTTCGCATAGAATTTTTGCAGTCGACCTAAGTCGAGCAAGTCGTTTTAAGTAAAGACTGCGGATAAACTGGAGAAAATTAGAAATCTACTGTATTAAAATTAGAGTAAAATGCCACCTAATCCAATTTGATTCAAATTTGAGCTTTAACGCGCCGGAACCCGGCCGGACCGGGCCGTTACGCGGTTTTCGGCGGCAATTTAACGTTTGGCCGGAGGGCGCGGGGCGCCGGCGCGGGCCCTTGAACGCCGCGCGGGCCCCTCAGGGCCCGCGTTTTTGAGCGCAAATGGAGCGAAGGCGTTTACGGTCCGCAAACGCTCTCTTCGAGGAAGTCGGGATGCTGCGCCCGCGTGAACTCGACCGCAAAGCCGTCGTCGAGGTGGCGCACCACGCGGCCCTGCACGGCCCCAAGGTTGACCAGCATCCCGATCGCGGGCCGCTGATCGGTCGTGATCGCGGCGCCCGACAAGGACAGGTCGATGATGCGGCAGGTGAGCTTGACGCCATTGGGCATGGCAAGCTGGGTGACCGGCTTGCGGGGGGTGATGCGGCCGTGGCGGCGGTCTTCCGGAAGGTTAAGGATATGACGGTTGGCGAGCCAGGTGAGCTGGGCCGCGAGCTTGTCGCGCTTGCGCGGCGTCGCCGACACCGTCATGGCGAAGCCGTTCTGGTAGAGCCGCGCGATCTTGCCCTCGAGCCGGCCCAGATGATCGATATAGGCGATGACGCGCTCGCCCTCCTGGCCGCTCACCGGGACGATCAGGGCCATGCCGCCAGGCGACATGTTGGCGACCTGGCAGGGATATTCGCGGCGGTCCGGCAGCATGTAGCGGCCGAGCACATTGACGCGCACCCGCTGAAACCGCCGGCGTTCTTCCGCCAGCGGAAGTATTTTCGGCCTTGTTTGCACCGCTTGCACCAGCGCCATTCTGCGCCTCGACCTGTCCGTCTTGGGCCGCGACCTGGACTTCGAGTCGTGGACCAACGCAGCCTAGGAGCAGGGAGTTAACGTCCCGTTTAGGAAGGCGGCGCGCGGGAGTCACAAAAGGGGCGCTTTGCCCGCAATGGCATGGTGTTGCGATTTTACCTTCAGTCCCGCCCGCCCTCATAAAGGGTGAGTCCGCCCCGTACCTTGCGGGTCGCGGTTCTCGTGGCGAAGCGCGGTGCCCGAATCGTCTCGATCGCCGGGCCGAGATGGCGCATGGCGCCCAGGGTGAGCGTCGCGACGTGTTCGGCGCCGACCCAATAGGGCGTCTCGACCGGCGCCAGCAGGCCGAGCAGGCGCACATGCATCTTGCCGCGATGATAGAGCGGAAGCAGCAGCAGCTCGAGATCCGCCTGCGAGCCTTGCTCGGTCCTGGCGCGCGCCCCGGCGACGGTCGCGACCGCCTCGTCGGCGACAACCCTGGTCATTTCACGCAGGACCTTGCGGCTCTCGAGGTCCCACAGTTGCACGAAGGCTTCGCCCTTGAGCTCGCGGCCGAACAGCGCGCACACGCGCGTGCCGGCAAGCCGGAACGGATGGTCCGCCTCCGGATCGAAAGCGATGATGAAGCTGTCGCCGAGGACGTTCCGGATGGCGCCCGGCTCGATGTCGCCGCGCTCCGGCGCGAGCCGGCTGCCGCGCCGTTCGTTCCAATAGGCGAACAACTTGCTGGTGGACGCGCTTTTCATGGGCCAGCCCTGTCTCATCTTGTTGCGTCCCGCGCCGTTCGCTGTCCTGGTTCGGGACAGGGGCGCGGTTGCAGGCGTTTTTCCTGCGGTGCTGGAGGCCTCGGAGCATGCGCCATGCCGCGCGCCGCCGTGGGCGCGGGCGAGGCGCAGGCGTCGCGGGTTAGCGTTAATTGGGGCGCTGGTCGGCCGCTGGCCTGGGCGAATAGTGAACAGCGAATGGCGAGTAGGGAGGGGGATTAGGAAGCAACGGGTAGCGCCACTCGCCACTCGCTATTCGCCATTCGCCATTCGCGTTTCCGCCCTTATGGCGCAGTCCTTGCCCCCGGAGG
>Ga0208989_10000265_pt1 | contig 14111 bp, 10 predicted proteins | sample MedBloCAOM3_M1_FD_187852 | JGI IMG/M metagenome (GOLD analysis project Ga0208989, IMG submission 187852) | Forest soil microbial communities from El Dorado National Forest, California, USA - Mediterranean Blodgett CA OM3_M1 (SPAdes) (version 2) | ecosystem: Environmental > Terrestrial > Soil >...
GCGATCCCGCCGGTAACCACGCTTCGTGCACCATTTTCGCCGGCATGAAGTTGAACGAACCCGGACCCTGCTCCACGCGTTTGCCGTCACACGCGAAAGCGACCGTTCCTTGAATGATCGTGTGCGTTTCATTTGCGCTGTGCCAATGCTTGCGCACATGAATCGCTTTCGGTGCGCGAATGAGTAGTCGCGTCGCCTTCGTTTTTGGATCAACATGCAGAAAACAAATCTCCGGCGAGCTTTCGCCGAGATCGGGCAGAATTTTTTCCCACTTTAGATCGGAAAGATTCTTGAATACCGGCGCATCCGCGCTCGCTTCGCTTGCGGGAGAGCTTTCCATCGCCGCGGTTGGAGAACTTGGCGGCGACGCGCTCGCCGGTCCGTCCGGTTCCTGACCGCGTCCGCTCAACCCGAAACCCAATATCGTTAACGCGACCGCGAAAGGTAATTTCGTTTTCATAAGGGCAGAATCAGACAGGATTCACTGGATTACGAGGATTCCGGAAATCAATTTAAATCCTGTCGAAATTCTTCTCGCCTGTTGACGTCGAAGTCATCAAGCTGCGCGCTCAACTGGGACGCTCCGGGCCGGCATGGCAGAGCAACACAATCAACAAGAAAACCAAATAATGAATATCAAAATAATTACTATCGCTGCGCTATCGCTGGGCCTCGCCGGTCTTTGCTTTGGCCAAAGCAGCAGTCCAACGAGCGCGGCCGGCAGTTCGAAAACGTCCGCAGCAACCGCGACCACCGCTACTACCGGCGCGCCTTACACCGAAGGAGCAGTCTGGGACATCACTATGATTAAAACCAAAGCGGGCATGAGCGATGATTACCTCAAGCAGCTGGCCCAGGGGTTGAAACCGATCTACGAGGAGGAGAAAAAGCAGAAGCTAATTCTCGACTACAAGATCCTTATCGGAGACGCCTCGAGCCCGCACGACTACGACATCCTTATCATGGTGCAGTATCCGAACATGGCTGCATTCGACGGCTTGCGCGACAAGATCGACCCGATCATGACCAAAGTGATGGGCGGCGAAGATCAACAGCGCTCCACCATGGTGAAACGTATGGATGTGCGCGAAATCCTCGGTACCAAAACCATGCGTGAAATCACGCTCAAGTAGCCGCCTTCGCCGAGGCTACGGCGAGCCAGGGAGGTCAGCCGCCTTCGTTGGAACGACGGCGAGAGAGGTTTTAGAGGTCGGAGGTCAGAAGGGAGAAGTCGGCCTACGGCTTGGATGGCCCGCCCTTGTTCATGAATGGCGTGAACAGATCGATCGGAACGGGCAGAAACGTCGTCGTGTTGTGCTCGCTGGAAATCTCGCGCATGGTTTGGAGGAAGCGCAGTTGCAGCGCAATCGGCTCCTTGCTCATCATGGCGGCGGCCTGCACCATTTTTTCCGCGGCTTGAAATTCGCCCTCGGCGTTGACGATCTTGGCGCGGCGCTCGCGCTCGGCTTCGGCCTGCTTGGCCATGGCGCGCTTCATCGTGTCGGGCAGCGCCACATCCTTGACCTCTACAGCCGTGACTTTAACGCCCCATGGTTCGGTTTGCCGGTCGATGATCTCCTGTAACTTCAGATTGATCGATTCGCGCTGCGAAAGCAGGTCATCCAAGGGCGCCTGGCCCAGGACACTGCGCAGCGTGGTCTGCGCGATGAGCGAGGTGGCTTGGAGAAAGTTCACCACTTTGACGACGGCGGCTTGCGGATCGACCACGCGAAAATAAACAACCGCATCGACCGTCACCGGCACGTTGTCGCGCGTCATCACCTCCTGCTTCTCCACGTTGATCGTGACGACGCGCAAATCCATTCGCACCATGCGATCGACAATCGGGATAAGGAAAATCAGCCCGGGCCCTTTCGCGCCCAGTAATTTTCCGAGACGAAAAATGACGCCTCGTTCGTATTCGCGCAGGATGCGGATCATCTGCGGCAGGATGATCACGCCCAGGATGATGAAAGGTACGACCCAACTAATTAGTGGTAATGGCATGGCTTTATTTTTCTTTGGTTCTTATTTCTAAAAATTTTCGAGCTTCGGCATTCGATCCGCCACAGGCGGATCGGACTTCATTTCGGCTTCACTTTCAGTGTCAATCCTTCCACGGCGGCAATCTCGACGACCTGGTCTTTCGCGACTGGCGTGTCGCTGACCGCGTTCCAATTCTCGCCTTCGACGAAAATCCTGCCGCCATGCGAATCGATTGCGGTCAATGCGGTCACCCTTTTCCCAACCATCGTCTCCGCTCCCGCCTTGACCGGCAAAAGCTGGGCACGCAAACCTTTTCCGACGACGAAAACAAAGAACGCCGCCGTCACGAGCGTCGCCGGAATAATGTAGCTGAGCGATAAACGAAAGAGCGGATCAGCGCGGTTGAAGAGCATGAGCGAGCCGATCAGAAACGAAATGATTCCGCTCACGGTCAGGATCCCGTGGGTGGGCGCATAAACATCAAAGACGAAGAGCATGAGGGCGAGCGCGATCAACACGAGTCCTGTCACGTTGACCGGCAGGATCGCCGCCATATAGAGGGCGAGGACCAACGCAATCGCGCCCACCGCACCTGGCAGGATCGCGCCGGGCGTGGTCATTTCACCGATGATTCCGTAGATCGCGATGAGCATGAGAATGAACATGACCTCGGGCCGCCAGAGCTTTTGGAAGACGCGTTCGGAAACCGACATCTTAATCTCGGAAACCTCGGCGCCTGCAGTCTTGAGCGTCTTGCCGTCGACCACGCGTCCGTTCAGCTGCTTTAACAACTCCGGCAGATCAGGGGCGATTAGGTCGATGACTTTTAACTCGAGCGCTTTCTCTGCGCTGATCGACGCGCTTTCGCGCACCGCCGATCTGGCCCAATCGACATTGCGATGGCGTTTGCCCGCGATTGCCTCGATGTAGCTCACGGAAAAATTCTCGAGCTTCTGTTTCATGGTATCGTCGGGCTTCTGTTCGCCGCCGGTCGGATTACCGCCCAGCGTCACCGGGTGCGCAGCACCGATGGTGGTGGCCGGCGCCATCGCGGCGACGCTTGCGGCAATGGTAATGAAGCAACCGGCACTGGTCGCGGTCGCGCCTGTCGGAGCAACGTAAACGACCACTGGCAGAGGCGACCCCAAAAAGCTTTGCACGATCGTTTGCGTCGAGTCGAGCAAGCCGCCCGGAGTGTTGAGTTGAATGACCAGACACTGTGCGTTTTGCGTCCGAGCTTCTTCGATACTTCGCGAAATGTAGCTCGCCGTGGCCGGACCAATCGCGCCATCGATCTTGATGAACGAAACCTTCTCGGCCGCGACCGCGGCCGCGCACACCAACCACAGAGGCCAGCATATCAACGCAGTCTTCATCCCCGATCTCCGATGCAAACTATCATTTAACCCCGGTAATCTCTACTCTCCAACTTGGAGAGTGTAGGATTCTCCCATGGATCCATACGCGAAGCCCAAGGAACGGAAGGTCGGGGCAAAGCGGCCAAAGATTTCGCATCTACCGAGCAAGATTGACAAACGCACCCGACAAGATCGACAAGCCGAAAAGCAAGCGGTCGCGGCGGAACGGCGCGCAATTAAGAAATCAGCGCGACAAAATTTGAAGAAACAATTGCTCGAAGAGCTCTCTGGCAACGATTGATCCGACCAGAAGCTCGAAATCCGAATCGGCGTAATTTTGGACAGGATTTACCGGATTAGATGGATTCTGAATCCATGAAATCTTGTTAATCCTGTCTAGTGTCTTCTCATATCGGAATGAGCACACCGTTATTCCTTAACGAAGAACAAGTGCGGCAGCACTTGCGAATGGATGAACTGATCCCGGCAATGGAGAAGGCGCTGATCGAATTCTCAGCCGGCAAGGTGACGCAGCCGGTGCGCTCGGTCATCAAGGTCGATCCGCCGGGCGGATTTTATGGGATGATGCCGGCGCTAACTCCTGAAGGCCTGGGCCAGAAGATTGTGACGTTCTATCCGCCGAACGCCGAGCGCGGGATTCCAACGCACATGGCGACGATTTTTCTCGTCGATCCGCAAACGGGCGCGCCGCTTGCCGTGATGGACGGAACATTAATCACCGAAATGCGCACTGCGGCAGTTTCCGCTGCCGCCACAAAACTTCTCGCACCGTGCGACGCAAAAGTTCTCGCCATTCTCGGCAGCGGAGTGCAGGCGCGCAGTCATGTGGAAGCTCTGCGGCTGGTCCGGAACTTTGAAGAGATTTACGTGTGGAGTCCTAACGCGGCGCACGCGCAAAGGTTCGCAGACGAAATCGGCGGGAAAGCTATGTCAGCAGAAGAAGCGGTCCGCGATGCTGATGTCGTGGTGACCGCGACGAACTCGAAGACGTCGATCTTGCGCGGCGCCTGGTTAAAGCCCGGTTGTCACGTCAATGCCGTCGGCGCATGTCGCCCCGACTGGCGCGAGCTCGACGACGAGGCGACGGCGAATGTTGTCTTCGTCGATTCGCGCGCAGCCGCGATCAAAGAATCCGGCGACATCATTCTTTCCGGCACGAAAATTTATGCCGAGCTTGGCGAAGCGCTCGCCGGCAAAGTTCCATCCCGCGCAAACAAAACGACCATCTTCAAGTCGTTAGGCATGGCGGTCGAAGACATTGCGGCCGCGCTGCTTGTTTATCGATCCTCTACCAAAATAAAAAACTAATCAGGAAAGAATTTTAGACAGGATTTACAGAATTAACGGCGGTCCTTCGGCGCAAAAATCTTTTGCACGAACGCTTCAAAGCGCGGATCGCCGCGCAAGGGATCGAAGAACGGATCAACTTTGATATAAGCAATGTTGTAGCCGTCGCGGTCCTGGTAAGTTTTCTCGAGAAAATCTATGGCTTGATTTTTCTCGCCGAGGCCGAGATGGATCATCGCGAAAATGTACGGCGAAACATAGCGTTGCTTCGACACTTCGCGCAGTCGTTCCTGGATCTGTAACGCCTTATCCTTCTGGCCGATTTTTGCGTAAAGATGCGCGAGGAGGCCGGATGACAACGGATCGTCATCCAGTGCGATTGCCTCCTCGTACTCAACAGCGGCCTGATCGACGAGACCTTTCACCTCCAGCGCCACACCAAGGTTCCAGTGGGCGTAATAAAATCGCGGATCCATTTCGACGGTTTTGCGCAGCTGCTCGATCGCCGCGTCATAGCGTCGTGCGCTACATAAGACACTTCCAAGATCAGCATTGATGATCACGGACAATGGATCGAGCTCGAGCGCACGCTTCATCTCGGCAACGGCGTCCTCGAACCGGCCGAGCGGCGCCAGCCCGCTTTGCCCATACCATTGATGCGCGGTTGCGTAGTTGGGGCACAATTCAATCGCGCGCCGGAATTCGCGGTTCGCCTCCGCGAAATTAAAATCGTAAGCGAAAAGGGCTTGCGCCAGCGATGCATGCGCTTCGCCCAGAGTATTGTCCAGTTCGAGCGCCTTCTGGGCGGCCGCTTTGGCCTGCGGCAAACTGTCTTTCGGACTGGCCGCGCCGAAGCCCGAGAGTAACCCGTACGCGTCGGCCACCCCGGCATAAGCCAGCGCGTAGTTTGGGTCCTTACCAATCGCCTGGTCGAAATAATCGATCGCCTTTTTCAGGTCGGCGCCGGTGCGCTTGTTCCAAAAATATCTGCCCCTGAGATAAAGTTGATAAGCTTCAGTATTCTTAGTTGGTCGCGCCGTGATGGCGTGTTGCTCAGGATCGCTAAGTTTAACCTGCAGTGTGTCAGCGATGGTTTTGGCGATTTCGCTTTCGACCGCGAAAATGTCAGTCAATTTCCGATCGTAAGTTTCGGCCCAGAGATGCGCTTGCGTCGACGCGTTGATCAACTGAACACTGACGCGCACTTCTTCGGCCGCCTTTTGCACGCTACCTTCCAAAATGTGCGCCACACCAAGTTCTTTGGCGATCTGCGATAAATTCTCCGGCGCGCTTTTGTAACGCTGCGTCGATGTGCGCGCGATCACTCTCAGGTCGGCAACCTTGGCCAGTCGGGTCAGAATTTCTTCCTGAACTCCTTCGGTGAAGTAGGCGTTGTCGGGATCGCGGCTCAAGTTTTCAAATGGCAGAACCGCAATCGATTTTGCCGGCAAACCGCTGCGGCTGGCCGTGCTCGGTGCAGTGTAGCGACCGAGAAAGAACAAACCGATGGAAATTGCAGCGCAGAGGACAACGACATAAATCCACGCCCGACCGCCCGATTGTGTTCGCGCTGCAGGATCGACATCTTCCTCGCGCTTGATTCCTTCGGGCGTGAGCTCAAATGCCCAAGCTAGAACGAGCGCGATTGGAAATCCGATCGCGATCAGGAGCACGACCAGTCGCACGACCCAGTTCGGAATTTCGAAAAACGGAAAGACTTGCGTCGCGACCTGAATAAGCAGCCACGCGACAACCGCGTAAGCGACGGCGATTTTGTAAACATTGCGTCGCTTCAGTTCGCTAAGGAACTTTGGAATGTTCACGGCTTTGTGGGATCGATAATCACGGCGTGTCAGAGCGAAGTATCTCTTGCGCTTCACTCAAAGTTTCACACGTAACGATCTGCACGTGACCGCCGTAATGAAATAACGACATAATCTGCATTCCGATATCGCGCGTGGGGTCCGGAATAACTCTCACCACCATGGAGACGCCCTTCTCATTGCAGAGATCCATCACCTGCTCGATGTGGGGCGCGCACGCCACGTCCATCGATTGCAAGTCGGTCAGGTCCGCTAAGAGTCGAAAGCCGGATCGCAACTTGGATATTGCGGCTGGCACCTCCTGCGCACCGCGTTCCGTCTCGTCCGGGCGGACCGAGCCAACATAGCGGACGACCAGTAAATTCTGCGGCTGGTCAGTTTCGAATGCGACCATTTAACGATTGTACTTCTTCAACAATTCGCGCACGCGCTCGTGCGGCAGAGCGGGCACGCGATGATTGTCCCGGCCGGTCATATCGTGATTGTCGATCAACGCGTTCACGACCGCTTCCTCGGCTGCTTGCACAACGCCGGCAAAAATTGGATCGAGCAGATCGTTCGGGATTGTTTCAACCGAATGTGTGACGTGATCGGGGTCCGCCACTTTTGGATTGGCTGTGGAAAAGGCAATAAACAAATCGCCGGAGCCGTTTCCGGAGACGCTGCCGGTGCGCGCGAGTCCAAGTGAGACGCGGCGCGCCAGTCGTTTTAATTGATGCGGCAGCAGCGGCGCGTCGGTTGCGACCACCGCGATGCATGAGCCGCTCTCCTGTTTATAGATTTCGCCGGGAATCTCTTTGCCAATCGGCACGCCCGCAATGGTGAGCTGGGCACGCCGGCCAAAATTTGCCTGAAGAAACACACCCACCGTGAAAGTTTTCGTCGGATTATCTTTGCCCGCTTTGATGTCGATCTTGCGCGAAGCGGTCCCGTTGCCGCCTTTGAACTCGTAACAAATCATTCCTGTTCCGCCGCCCACGCTTCCCTCCTCGATCGCGCCGGCGTGTGCCGTGTCGAGCGCCTGCGCGACATGCTCGGGCTTCACATGAAAGCCGTTGATGTCGTTGAGCCAGCCATCCCAGGTTTCGGCCACGACCGGAAGGCTCCACCAGTAACCGGTATTATCGGCCGCGCCATTTTTCACGCGCCACGCGATCACCGCATCACGGGCCACGCCCACGCTATGCGTGTTCGTGATCACGATCGGCCCTTCCAAAAATCCGCTCTCTTCCACCCAGGCCGTTCCAGTCATCTCGCCATTGCCGTTGAGCGAGAACGTCCCGGCGTAAACAGGATCATTTTGCGAATTACGGCCGCGCGGAACGATTGCGGTCACACCCGTGCGCACCGGGCCCTTGCCGACTTCCAGCTTTCCTTCGCCGCTGATCAGCGTCGTGTAACCAACTTCAACTCCGGCCACATCGGTGATGGCATTGAGCGGTCCACGCGTTCCCTCGAACGGAATCCCAAGATCTCGCGCGCGAACGATTTTCTTTTCCGTTGTCGATTTTGCCGCCGACGATACGCCAGTCCGGCTCGGACTTCGCGGCTCGCGCGCATCAAGCGGAACCAAAAACAACGAGACGCAAAAGACAATCGATAAGAGGAGCCGAACAATCATCTTAGACAGGATTAACAGGATTTTCCTGGATTAAAAGAATCCCGTTCATCCTGTCCTCTTCTCTTCTGGTTCCGTGAAAAGCCAGCTTCGCCGCGACCAAGAGCCACACGATGAGAGGCGTTGATCTCGTGGTCACGTGGCGCAAAACGTCCAACAGCTTGTCTTAAGCGCAAGCCGAATAGGCACAACTTACCATCGCCGCGCCACAGCAGGCGTTCCTCAAACTGACTCAGTGCCAGCCGGTCAGACGCGTTGACATTCCGTGCTCAGAATTTGTAGCATGTCGTCCTATGCAAACGGATGTCTGATTTCTCACCGCGCCGTCTGCCAGATCGATCGGCAACTTTGATTTACGCTCTATGAAAAACCGCTCTTTGGTTCTCGCCACGCTTCTAATCGTCGCATTGTGCGGCTGTCTATTGCATGCAGCCGAAGTCTTGACTCAACAAGACGTGATCAAACTCCTCGAACTGAAGATTCCGGAGCAAACCATCATCGATAAAGTGAAGAGCTCCGGTACCGCCTTTGTGCTCGGCACAGAAGACCTGGCGCGCTTAAAAAAAGCGGGCGCGACAGATGCGCTGATCGGCGCGATGCAAGCCACCGCCGCGCTGCCGGCAGCGACCGGCACCTCGGCCGCGGAGATCACCGATTTGGCCCTGATCATCGATTACTCCGGCAGCATGAACGCCAAGATGAAGGATGGCGCGTCGAAAGTGACATCGGCCAAAAAATGCATGAGCGATTTGATCGACAAATTGCCGAACGACCTGAATGTCGCGCTGATCATCTACGGCACGAACAAGAAGCGCGGTTGTGAGGATATCGATGTAGCGCAACCGCTCGGTCCGATTGACAAGGCGACGCTCAAAGCCAAGGTCGCCGGTTACAATGCCACCGGAATGACGCCAATTGCGGCATCGCTCGAGGTGGCGGGCAAAGAGCTGTCGAAATCGAAAGGCGGTCCGGCCATCGTGCTCGTGACCGACGGCGCGGAAAGTTGTCACGGCGATCCGGCCGGCGTGGCGGCGAAACTGGCGGCGCAATTCGGAATGAAGTTCGGCATCAACGTCATCGGCTTCGGAATTGAACCGCAGGAGAAAGCGCAACTCGCGGACATTGCGGCGAAAGGCCACGGCAAACTGTTGACGGTGGAGAACGCGAACGAACTCGCCGGCGCGCTGCAAAAAGTGGTCGCGGAAAAAGTCGCGCCAACGCCGCCCCCCACTCCCCCGCCGACCCCAACTCCAACTCCAACACCCACGCCAACGCCAACGCCAACGCCAACGCCGACACCGACTCCAACGGTAACACCAACTCCGAGTCCAAAACCGACTCCAACACCAACGCCTACGCCCTGTCACGGGGAAGACGGGAACGGTGACGTGCAAGGCAAGAATGGGGGCAAAGCCCATTTCGACTCCCATGAGGACGATTGTCGTAATGAACATACGGAAGACTATAGTGATTCGAGTTCGGGGAATTCCGCCAATTTCCATTCCACGCAGGTCAATTCAGTGAAATATGACAACGTGAAGCATGCCGTTACGATCGCGGGATTGGGCACTGATAATGGCTTGCCGGTGGCGTTCACGATCGTGGTCGTGGATAGCTCTCTGGTGCCGCCGGGATTGTTCAGCATCACGCTCAGTGACGGCTACAGCAACAGCGGCAATCTCCTTGACGGAAGCATTACAGTCCACTAGCCCTAAACTCTGACGGCCCGAAGGAGAGCCCAATGAGCAGAAAAAGGATCTTTGGGACTGCAATCCTGGCGGCGGCTGATCGCTCCTTGCGCCAAGAATGCGCTCGGGCTGGACCCCGGCAACACCGGGTGCTAGCTTGGGGAGAAGAGACCCAACTGCGACCGGGACCCTCGATACCCGAGTTTGCACGGCAAGTGCGACGTCGAGCTGTCCGGCGATTTCAGTAAGCTATACCGCGAACGGAACAATCCACGAACCAGGCCCAGGTCATAATTCACGTGACGGGTCGACCAACACCGACGCCAACGCCATCACCCTCGCCGTGCGTGGATGATAACGACCAGCAGATGCAGTTCGACAGTCACTAGCTACGCAGTCTGCGGGGCAGCGCTAAGCAGCATCACGCTGCCGACGGGCACGCAAGCAATCTCGGTTGCGGCTGAGCCGAGTGTCGCGGTGCCGATTCAGTTGGTGCTGATCAACCCCTCGGGAACTATGGTGCAGACCGTAAACAGTTCATCAGGAGTCGCGATTCTCGAAGCCCCGATAACGCAAAGCGGTGTGTACACCATCAAAATTGTGAACCTCAGTCTTGGGCCAGTGCAGATCCGGTCAGTCGCGACTCCGCTAGTGTCGCAGATGTAGAAAAACTCCGTTCGAGAAAATCGGCGAAAAAATGAAGTGCCCGTCCAGGGGTGCGAACACGATCGCGCGGATGTGCTGCGCGGCACTTGCCGAGAAATAGGTCCCTTGAAATTTTGCAGCATTAATTTCGAAGGGCAAACAGCCGGACACCCCCAATTTTTCGAATAGTCCTTTGTTACCAGGAGGTCATCATGAAAAAAAATCCTGCTTCTCAATCCGGCCTTTTTAATCCGCGCGTCGTCCTGGCTCTTTGCCTTTGTTCAGTCGGGCTCGGGCTGACGATATTCGGCTTCGCCTCCACGCCCTCGTCGACAGCTACGGTTACAGCTACAGCTCCACCCGGGACCCCGCGATTCTTTTCTTACATGTCGCCACAAGGTGTGGCCGACAGCTCCGGCGAGCCTTCGATCGGCAGTAACTGGACTAAGGAAGCGATCAGTAGCAACCACAACGTCAATGGCTCCATTAACAATATCCCGAATGGCGGCACCTCCCTTTACTTCGGCGGCTTTTCGCCCGCGATGGCGAAGGTGACCTGGGACGATTGCTCATCGCCGGCCGGCGCGCTGTGGGAGAACAAGCCACTACTGAGCGCCAACACGCCTCGCGCAGCCGGTGATCCGATCCTGTTTACCCTTCACGACACTGGGCGCACATTCGTTGCGCAGCTCGAAGGGCTAACACCGGCGGGTGCTACGATCGACATTACTGATGACGATGGAGACCATTTTACGCCGAGCGACGGCGTTGTTCCTTCCGACATCGATCATGAAACGCTCGGAGGCGGAAGATATCACTCGCCGCTGCCCAATCCCGGGCCGCTTTATCAAGACGCGATCTATTACGCTTCGCAAAGCGTTGCGGATGCACGCGCCTTCCGCAGCGACAACGGTGGGCTTGTTTTTAGCCAGGCAGCCGCACCGATGTTCACCACTAACGACTGCCAAGGTCTGCATGGTCACCTCAAGGTCTCTCCCGCGGACGGCACAGTTTATGTACCTAACGCCGGATGCGGCGGTAGCGTGCCGTTTCACGAAGTGGGTGCGAAACAGGCGGTCGTCGTTTCGGAAAACAACGGAATCACATGGAGTATCCGGCCGATCCCCGACTCGACGACCAATGGTGAAAGCGATCTTAATAATACGATCCCTGCCACTCGCGACCCGTCCGTTGGTGTCGCTACGGATGGTACCATCTATTTTGGGTATCAAGCCGCCAATGGGCACCCAATGGTTGCGGTATCCCACGATAAGGGCCTGAATTGGTCTGCGTCTGTCGATGTCGGCGCCGCCGTGGTAAACGGTGGGCCAGTGCTGAACGCCACATTCCCAGCAACGGTGGCCGGTGATCCGAATCGCGCCGCATTTACATTTTATGGCAGCGAAACTCCGGGCACTAATTGGGATTGCGGACAAGGAACGTCCTGTGGACACGGTGCAGACTTCACTGGTGTTTGGTATTTGTATGTCGCGACTACATTCGACGGTGGCGCGACTTGGACCACGCAAAATATCACGCCCGGTGATCCGGTTCAGCGCGGCGGCATCTGTCAAAGCGGTACCTGCCGCAACCTCCTCGACTTCTACGATGCCACCATCGACAAGGAAGGCCGCATCCTCGTCGGCTATGAAGATGGCTGCATTAGCGACGCCTGCATCAATGGAGGAGCGAACGACTTCACCGCCAAAGGCGTAATCGCACGCCAGAGCGGCGGGATGCGTATGTTTGGCGCGTTTGATCCGATCGAGCCGGCGGTGCCGGGAGCGCCAAAGGCCACTGGTACTGTGACAGGCGGCACAGCGACGTTAAACTGGTCGGCACCAGACAACGGCGGTTCTGCGATCACCGGCTATAAAATCTACCGCAGCGTCAATGGTGGCGCGTTTGCTCTGATTGCGACCGTTCCGATTAACAATTATACCGATGCAAGCTTTGCTCCCGGAGACGTATATCATGTTACGGCTATTAATCAGGTTGGTGAGGGACCGTACTGTCCTGACGTAGCGCCCGTTGCCGGAGTGGCAACTACGCCTTGTAAGTTGCCCGGTGTTCTTGCGGTAAATGATCTCAATCCCGACGGCAGCGATAATGACGGCGGCGCAAACACGCCGCCAGATCCGCGCGTGAACGTGCGTCAACTATTTGTCGCCGAGCCAGACTTCGGCCGTGACAACAACCGTAACACCATCGAGAAGCTGGTGGTTACGATGCAGCTCGCGCCGTCCTCGGCGAGCTCGGCACCACCCAGCAGCCAGTGGTATATTGTTTGGGCCCGGCAGGGCAGCGATCCGTCAGATCCAAATGATATTCATTTCGACCGTATGTGGATCGGAATGAAGAGCGACGTTACCGGCGCCCTTTCCTTCCAGTACGGTAAATTCGGTGTGCCGCTCGATGCGACCAATCCCGATCCGAATGCGAACACACCGGTAACGTATGGGAACGCTGACAGTGGCACTTACGATGTCGCTTCTGGCGTGGTAAGGATCACGATCTCGAATTCCAAGCTGCGCTCAATTGACGGCGGTGCGAGCAAATACGTCGCCAATACATCTCTCGGCGCAATTAATGTGCGCACATATTTCGCCCGGCCCGATGCCGGCCAGAAATCGCAAAATAATGCGAGCGATATCACCGGCAACGGCGCCTACACGCTCGTAGGCAATGCCTTTTGTTATGTTAACAGGCCACCGGTCGCCAGTTTGTCTGCCTCGCCGACACAAGGCTTTGCGCCACTTACCGTCTCCTTCAACGGTTCGGGTTCCACTGATGCCGATGGCTCGGTAGTTTCCTACACCTTCAGCTTCGGTGACGGATCAGCCGATGTAACGCAATCGTCTCCGACGATCCAGCACACCTACAATAATGCTGGCGACTACTTCGCCACGTTGACGGTGAAGGACAATGCCGGAGCCAGCAGCTCGAATACCGCCTCCGTCGAAATCAAGGCGATAGCGGCGCCGGACCTGATAGTGTCTGCTCTGACCGCCAGCAATAATCAAGCAGGCGAGGGCAACAAGGTCACGCTCAAGGCGACGATCAAGAATCAGGGCCAAGCGAATGCCGCCGCGTCCAAGACTGAGTTCCTGCTCGACGGCGCCACTGTGCTAGGCCTGATCAACACTCCCGCGCTCAGTCCCGGCGCATCGGCGACGGTATCTGTGAACTGGCTCGCGAAAAAAGGCCTGCACACGATAAAGGCGACAGCAGACAAAACCAATGTCGTGCCTGAAAGCAACGAAGCCAACAACACGAAGACCATTACCGTCAGCATTCGGCAATAGAACCTAAAGTAAGAGGCGTTGCCTCACGGAAAACCAAAGCCACCACCGAAGCCACACGAAAAGTGGCGCTCACGGCGGCCCAACTAATACGCATCAACCCATCAGCATATATCATTTTTTTAAGATGGCGTCCGTACGGCGTACGAATCCCGAATCAAATGATGCGATGACCGCCATTTAGACTGCCGGTTCCGCCACCATTCTCAAACTTCAACCACGTTCTGTCATAAGGAATTATGAAAAACTCGCCTCATCTTTTTCGTTTGCCGTTTCTCTTGTCTGGCCTGGCAGTCCTCATGTGTGAAAAAAGCGCCGGTCCAAAACGACAGCGCGATTGCGTGGGACGTACTCCGACCTGATCACCCCCATATTCGAGTCGT
>Ga0208989_10000266_pt1 | contig 14085 bp, 7 predicted proteins | sample MedBloCAOM3_M1_FD_187852 | JGI IMG/M metagenome (GOLD analysis project Ga0208989, IMG submission 187852) | Forest soil microbial communities from El Dorado National Forest, California, USA - Mediterranean Blodgett CA OM3_M1 (SPAdes) (version 2) | ecosystem: Environmental > Terrestrial > Soil >...
GACCTGGCGCGAGGCCATCTCGCCGCCCTTGAAGATCATCAGCGTCGGGATCGACATCACGCCGTATTTCGAGGCCGTCTTCGGGCTCTCGTCGACGTTGAGCTTCACGATCTTGACCTTGTCGCCCATCGCGCCGGAAATCTCGTCGAGCGCGGGTGCGATCATGCGGCAGGGGCCGCACCATTCGGCCCAGAAATCGACTACAACCGGGCCGGTCGCCTTGAGCACTTCGGCTTCGAAATCGGCGTCAGAAACCTTGCCAACGGCCATTGGGATACCTCGTTCGGTTCTAAAGAAAGATGGGGCGCGGGAATCGCCGCCTTGATCATGCGATCAACCTATGAACGCCGAGTTGCCGGGTCAAGCTTGGTCATCCCCCTCGATAATGGTTGCCAGTTGCGCGTCAAGCGCAGTAGCAGAAATCTCCATCAATTCAGGTGCTTCGGTCCAAAGTAACGCTGCGCGGATCGGCAGTTGGGGATAAAGCTTCTTCAGCACCGCGCGGTATAGCGCGAGCTGGCGGACATAGGCCCGAGGCGCTTGGGTGGGGAGATTCGGCGGGGCGCGATTGGTCTTGTAATCGACGATCAGGACCTCGCTCGGCGTTACCACCAACCGGTCGATTTGCCCCGAAACCAACGCAGGCGTTTGCCCCGGCCGACCCAGCCTTCCTGCGATCGAGACCTCGGCGCGGCTGCCGGCGCCAAATACCGGCGCGAAGCGCGTATCCGCAATCAAGGCCAACACCCCTTCCGCGAGCGCCTCGCGGTCGCCGTCGCTCCAGCCGTCTGCGTTGCGGGTGAGGTACCGTAGCGCCGCGTCGCGGCGGCGCTCGGTTGCGACATCGGGGAGGGATTGCAGCAGCCGGTGCACCAGCGTACCGCGCTGCACCGCGCGCGCGCGCAGCCGGATGGACTCGCCGGTCCTGACGCCGCGGCCTTCATCCTCGGCAGAATCGGAAGGGCGCAGCAGGTTGTCAGGTGGCGATCCCGGTGGCGCAGGCGTGCTCAACCACGATGGCAGCCGGATCGGCGAGGCCGTCGCGGGAGCGGCGGTTGCGCCTGCGGGAGCCGCGACGTCCTCAAGCCGCGAGTAACGTTTCACCGGGCCGTCCGGCGCCTCGATCGTCTGCTCATGCAATCCGGAATTGCCGAGGCCTTTGACGATCAGATCGTACCAGGAGAATTTACGCACCGCATTCATGTTGCCTGGCAGGCAGCCGCCTACGATCAGTCGGTCCGCCGCACGTGTCATCGCTACATAAAGCAGGCGGCGATATTCATCCTCGGTCTCACCAAGCATCGCCGCGCGCGCCGCGGCGACCGCCGCAGGATCGTCGGCCTTCTTGCCGGCCCAGACCACGACGCCGGGCGCATGAGGCGCCGCATTGCCGCGCGGCAGGTGAATGAGTTTGAGACGCTGGGTGTCCGAAGGCGACGAGGTGGTGTCCACCAGGAAAACCACCGGTGCTTCCAGCCCCTTGGCGCCATGCACCGTCATGACGCGGACTTCATCGCGCGAAATTTCCATGTCGCGCTTCACTTCGGTGTCGGCCGCGCGTAGCCACGCCACAAAACCCTGCAGCGAGGCGGGGGCTTTGCGCTCATAGCCCAGAGCAAGCTCGAGAAACTCGTCGAGCGCGTCGTTGGCTTCATGGCCGAGCCGCCTCAGGATTCGTGCCCGGCCGCCGTCGCCGCCGAGCAGCCAGGCATAGAACGCAAACGGCGTTTCGGTCTTGAAACGGCGCTCGCACTTTTCAAGGCGGCTCACGGCGTCCCTGAATTTGCTGTCCGTCGTGGCATGATGGTCCAGCGCCTGTCGCAACGAGCCTTTGCGCTGCCACGCCAGCTTGAACAGATCGTCGTCCGAGACGCCGAACAGTGGGCTTTTGAGCGCCACCGCCAGCGCCAGATCGTCCTGCGGCAACAGCAGCGCGTCGGCGAAATTCATCAGATCGATGATCGCGATGTGCTCGGTCAATTTCAGCCGGTCGGCGCCGGCGACGGGAATGCCGGCGTGCTTCAGCGCCTGGATGACCGCGTCGAAGGCATTGCCGCGCCGCCGCACCAGCACCAGCATGTCGCCGTAACGCAGCGGACGACGCTTGCCGGCATGGCCGGTCATAGTGCCGCTTTCGACGAGCCGCTTGATCTCGGCCTGAATGCGCCTGGCGAGCCGGACCTCGGGGCTCGTCTGCGACAATCCGTCGAATGGTGCGCGCCAGCCTTCGATGTCCTGCCGTGTGTCGGGGAGTTGCAATTCCCAGAGCTCGATCAGGCTCGGCCCGGCGTCGGCGAGGGAATTGTGGATCGGATAGCCGGTCTCAGCGGAATGGATGCTGCGGTAAATAAGCTCGTCGCGAAACACATGATCGACCGATTGCAGGATCGCCGCTCCCGACCGGAACGAATAGGTGAACGAGACCGGATCGAATTTCAGCCCGGCATCCGCAAACCTCCGTTCCAGCCCTCTGCGACGGCTATCGAATTCGCGCGGCGCCGCGCCCTGGAACGAAAAGATCGACTGCTTCTCGTCGCCGACTGCGAATATGGTGCGGGTGACGCCGTCGCGCGCGCCTTCGCCGGACGTGAATTCGGAAATGATATGCCCGACGATATCCCATTGCCGCGGGCTGGTGTCCTGCGCCTCGTCGATCAGCACGTGATCGACGCCGCGATCGAGCTTGTAATGCACCCAGCCGGAGGAGACACGATCCAGCATCTCCAGCGTCTTGTCGATCAAATCGTCATAGTCGAGCAGGCCGCGCTCCTGCTTCTCGCGCCGGTAATTCGCCACCGCGGCGGTCGCGATTTCCAATAGCGCTTGCGTCCGGTCGCGGGTCGTCACCGCGCGACGCCGCTCGATCAGGGGTCCAATGCGCTGACCCTCCTGCTCGAATAACTTTGCGATCGCTCTATTGTTGTCGCAGAATTTCTTTGTCACCACCGATTTGCGCGGCGTGCGTTCATCGGTGAGGAAGACGCCGAGATATTCGTCCACTTGCGCACTTCCGGTAAACACCGATGCTTCGCGAAGCCTGATAGCCTGGTCCTGATCGGATTTGCTGCCGGTATCGAGGACTGCGGCGACTTCCTTCCACCGCGATCTCGGCAAGTTCGGCCCGTCGACAATCTCGCGCTCGACGTCTTCAATGTAGTCGCCGGGATCGACGCCGAGGGTTGAGGACATCTGCGCCGCTGCGGCGCCGGCGCTGCCGGCGCCGTCGGTCCACGCCATGAAATGGTCGCGGCTCAAACAAGCCTCGCGCACGACGTCCTTGAAGGTGACATCGGCCGCACTCGCCATGGCGATATTGAGCGCACGGCCTGTGGCGCTCTCGGGATCGCGGGACGCCTCGAGCAGGACAGCGAGATTGGCGCGCTCCATCATCTCGTTCTGGTCGCGGTCGTCGAGCACCGCGAAACGCGCCGGCACGTTTGCCTCGAACGGGAATTGTTGCAGCAGCCGGGTACAGAGCGCGTGGATGGTCTGTACTTTCAGTCCACCCGGCGTTTCCAGCGCGCATGCGAACAGTTCACGCGCCCGCATCCGCAACTTCGCATCGGGACGCGCGATTCCCGCGTCACGGATCGCGACATCGAGCGCGGTATCATCGAGCGTGACCCAGTGGCCGAGGGTGGAGAACACCCGCTCCGCCATATTGGCCGCCGCGGCCTTGGTGAAGGTGATGCAAAGAATTTTCTCCGGCGGCACGCCGTTGAGCAGCAACCGGACCACCCGCTGCACCAGCACGTGGGTCTTGCCCGAACCGGCGTTCGCCGAGACGAACGCCGAGGAGGCGGGATCGGATGCGCGTGCCTGGGTGGCGCGGACCGCGTCGGGGATGGGGCGCGGCGCAGTTACCATTCTTCGATCCCCAGGCCGCCGGCTGCGGACCATTCCTTGATGCGGGCGAGATCGTCGTAGGTGCCGTAACGGTTCGACCACATCGACAAATTGAGCGAGGTATAGGCCTGGCTTTCGTCCTCGAAGGCGCGGATCAGGGCCTCGAGCTTGCTTCGCGCCTCGTCGGCAGCCGCATCGGGTGGCTGCGGCGGATCACTTTTGTTGATCTTCAACTCGAGCGCTTTTTGCTCCCCCGGCGGATTGTTGCCGCTGAGCCTGACATAGGCGAGCTGGCTGACGGAGGTACCAGCCGGAATACCTTCAAAACCGCCTTCCCTTAAGATCGCCGCCTCCAGCGTGAGCTGCGGCGACAGCCCCATGCGCACCTGTTTGCCGGTCGGCGGCTGCCCGGTCTTGTAGTCGAGGATCGCAAACGTGCCGTCAGGACGGCGTTCGATCCGGTCGGCGCGCGCCGACAAAACAAAAATACGTTCATTGTCGAGACGGATCGGGATTTCGCCTCGGATCTCGGCGCCGATAGCGCTGACATTGCCGCGCCGCGCGGTTTCCCAATCCGCGAACCATGCAGCGATGCGCTGGAAACGCGGCCACCACAGCGCCCGCGCTTCCGGCCGCTCCATCAGCGGCGCAAAATATTTTTTGCCGATGCTGCGCAAGGCGCCCGCGGGATCGTCGGGAAGTGTCGTGGAGAAGGTTTGCGTAAATTCGCCGAGCGCATCGTGGATCGCCGAACCGCGGTCGGCGGCCGATAGCGGCATGTCGACGGGATCGAGCGGAGCCAGTCTCAAAATGTATTTCGCGTAGATCGTATAGGGATCGCGCAGCCAGTCCTCAATCGCCGTCACCGACAGTTTCAGGGGCCTGGTCGCGCGCGGCGGCGTCGGCGCGGGCTGCGGGATCGGCTCGACCTTGTCGGGCCGGTCCAGTTCAGCCGCGAAGCGAACATATTTTTCGCCTGCCGCTTTCGCGGCTTTCCAGCGCTCTTCGCCTGCGACCGCCTCCAGCCGGTGCAGGAAGCGCGACGCCACGGCGGGCGCGCCGCCGACCTTTGCGGCGTGACTGAGGATGACGTCCTCGGCGCCGAGCAATTGCGCGAAGTCGTGCGCGGAGAGTCCAATACGACGCTCCGGCAGATCGAGGCCCAGCTCATGCCGCATCGGCCGGCTCAGCCACGGATCGATCCGCGGCGCCGGCGGCCATACGCCTTCGACCAGCCCGCCAACAATGACGCGGTCGGATTGCGTCAGCCGCGCTTCCAGCGGGCCGTAGATATGGAGGTGTGAGCTTGCCGATTCCGGCCGCCGCACCATGCGATCGCCGAAGGCGGTCTGGAACACTTCCGGATAGTCACCGAGCTGGACCATCAGGCCGCTTGCGACGATTCTGTCCCCGTCAGCTTTGCCGAGCAGGTCGTCGAAAGCGGATGTCAGTGATGATCCCTGTTGACCGTCGAATACCGCGGCGGCGCCATGTTGATCGCGTGATAGCTCGATCAGAACGTTGCGATGGCGTTCTGCAAGCTCGGCAAAATCGTAACGCTTCGACGCTGCGAGACTTTCAAGCGGCGCAAGCGCCGCCTGCAACTGCGCGATCAGCCGTTGCGCTCGATCGAGGTCTTCATCTCCAAGCCGGGTCCGCGGCTCGGAGGCGTGGAGCGAGGACGTCTCGCCACCCCGCAGCTTGGCGAGTTCACCGCGGAAGCGAGCAAAGTCGCGCGCGAGCCCTGAGCTTGCTGCTTGAGGACGTGTGCCGCGCAACAGCGCCAGTTCGAGCACCTCGATGGCATCCGTGAAGGCGCCCTGCGCTGCGCCGAGCCGGCACAGCGGATGCTTCAGCAGCGCCAGCAGCGTCGGCGGCTCAAGCTGTCTCGCCACCGCCTCCGCGGCCAGCCGCGCGAAAATTCCCGCTGATGTCTCCATCAACGCGTCGCCGCCGGAATCGTCGAATTCGAGCTTCCAGCGGCCCAGCGCCGCCATCACGCGCCGCGCCAGCGCGCGATCCGGCGTCACCAGCGCCGCCGATTTGTTCAGATGCCGCGCCTCGCGCATCGCGACCGCGATCGCCAGCGCCTCCATCTCGGGATTATCAGCTTCGATGACGGCGAGATTTGTCATGCCGCCTGAAATTTTTTCGACGATCTCGGGTTGGGCCAGCCGCCGATGCCATTGAGCGGTCGCGTTCGAAGGCCGCATCGCCTCGGAGACCAGCACATCGCGCCCATGCGGCGCCGGCTGGCCCAGGATTTCGACATCGCCGCGCTTGATTCCAAATCGATGCAGCAGCGCGTGCATCGCGAACTGCGGATGGTTCGAGGCCGGAGACGTGGTGAATTTCCCTTGCGCGTCACGGATACCGCCGATCAGTTGCCACGAATCGTGGTCGAGATCGGTATCGAGCCCCGGCAGCACCACCGCGCCTTGCGGCAGAGCGGCAACGGCGCGGAGGAATTTTGCGGTCGCCGGCATCGATCCGGTCGAGCCGGCCGCGATCACCGGACCGTCATGATGCGCGGTCAGGCGCGCGGCTTCCGCTTCGATCAACAGATCGCGCCGCGCCGCCGGCTCGATCTTCGCGATTTCCTGGAGGTGAGCCGGCCATGCCCGTCGCGCGATATGCAGGAATTCGAGCGAGTGCTGCCAGTATTTGTCCAGTTGATCCGGCACCAACCCGTCCAGTGCTTCCCAAACGACGCCGCGGGTAACCATGTCGTCCATCAGGCGCGCCAGATCGCTAGCCAATGCAAGGGTCGATGCCGGGCCGCCGACCACAAGCGGCGCCGAGACGGGACTCTTGGCCCAGGCCGCGACCAGCCTTGCCAGCGTGAGCCTGCGCTCGAGTTCGGCTAGCTTCGGCGGAATGTCCAGCGGCGCCGCTCCGCCGTATTGCTCGGGGTCCTCCGCGAAGCTCAGTTCGTCTTCGTCGATGTCGCCGAGCGCGACAATGCGCGGCAGCACCACGGCGTCAGTCTTCAGCACATCGAGAAAGATTTCCCGTGCCATGCGTCCGGCGCGCCGGGTCGGCAAATAGAGCGTCGCCTGCGCCAGTTTTTCCGGATGCGCCCGGGCTTCAAAACCATCGACCAGTCTGCCATCGACCAACGCGGCAATGACGGTGCGCAAGAACGGCACTGAGACTGGAACGCTGAAAACGCGCATGGGCTTCCTGATTCGCGATGCTGCGCATCATGGCATGGGCCTATTTCGGGCGCGATTTCTAATTGACTCCAAAAGCGTGGATGCGATCACGCGACGCTGGCGAGAAAAGCCTCTTCCGCCGCGTATACCGCGTCGGGGGTTCCCACGTGCATCCACACGCCATCCAGCCGCAGGCCGAACAGCCGCTCCTGCTCGTTGGCGCGATCGAACATTTTCGTCAGCGAAAATTCGCCCGACGGGGCATCGGCGAACAGGGACGGCGACATGATCGCCGCGCCGGCATAGACGAACGGGACCACCTGATGTTCCCTGCGCTTGCGCAACGCGCCGTCCGGCAGCATCGCGTAGTCGCCACGGCCGCCATAACCGATGCTGTTCGTCGTCGGCGCCATCAAAAGCAGGATATCCATGTGCGCGGGGTCGAAGACTTCGGCCAGCCGCGCCAGATTGGGCCGCACGCCATCGATCCACATGGTGTCTGCATTGACATGGAAAAACGGCGCAGAGCCAAGCAAAGGCAGCGCCTTGACGACGCCGCCGCCGGTGCCGAGCACCTCGTCACGCTCATCCGAGATGATCACGCGGGGCCGCGCGCGCGCGGCGACGTGATCGATGATCTGATCTGGCAAATAATGCACATTGACGACAGCTTCGCTCGCGCCGGCGTCGCCGAGCTTGTCGAGCACATGGTCGAGCAGCGCGCGGCCCGCGACGCGTACCAGCGGCTTTGGCATCCGGTCCGTCAGGGGGCGCATGCGCACGCCGAGGCCGGCAGCAAGGACCATGGCTTTGGTAGGTTTGACGGACATTTTGGGAGGTTTCTCGAACCGTTTCACAAATCATATCACGGGGATTCGCACCGCGCATCGATCGCTGATGCCATAACCGCCTCAGATGACGATTGTGCGACCAGCCGGCCCGATCAGACTTCCACGCCGTGAGGCGTGCGCTTGCCCGCCTTTTTCTTCTTGTCGCCCGTTTTAAGGAAATTGACGCCGATCTGGTCGCCGTTGACCCAGGACAGTTCACAGCGGCGATAAGCGAGGCCAGTGGAGGACAGCAGCAGGAAGAATTCCTTAAGATGCAACCCCTCGACGGAGCCTTCAACAGTGAGTTTGGCGCCGGTCTCCGAAATGTCATCCATCGTGCACTCGCGCCGCCAGGTGCCGTCGATGCCCATCATCTGCGCGGCTATCCCGTGTTCGAATGTGATGCGCTCGCCCTTGCGACGTTCTGACACCATGGATTCGCTCCCGCCCTCGAAACAGCCGCGCCCCACGCGCTCCAGGGCAGGGCCTCAGCCTCCAGATTAAGGCGCAGTTGGCTAACAAGTGGTAAATCAGGGAACCGGCGGGGGGACGTTAGCGGAATACCACTCGCGCGCGCGCAAGAGCGCGGGGTGCGCCAGCGATCGGCTGAGATAGGTCCAGATTCGGGGCTGATGGCGCAGATATTGCGGCTTGCCGTCGCGCCGGTTGAGCCGCGCAAAGGTGCCGAGCAGCCGCGTGTTGCGCTGCGCCGACATGATGGCGTAGAGCTCGGCGAACCCAGCCGGATCGAACGTATCGTCGGACGCGCGCCGCGCCTTGATGTAGCGCGTCAGCAGCGCAAGCTCGAGCTGCTCGGGTACATCGATCCGCGCATCTTGCAGCAGCGATACCAGATCGTACGCGGCTGGGCCCAGCACGGCGTCCTGGAAGTCGATAATGCCAACTCTCGCAGTCCCGGCCCGTTCGCCGAGCCAGATCAAATTGGGGGAATGGAAGTCCCGCAACACCCAGGTTCTGGCGGCAGATGCCGGCTTGCTCAACAAATCGCGCCACATCGTGACGAATTCGGCGCGCATGCTGTCGGTCAGCTCCGCCCCGCGGTCCGGCAGATACCATTCGAGCATCAATTCGACCTCGAACAGCAGCGCGTCGGTGTCGAAGGTGGGCATGACGTAGGTAATCTGCGGCGCCAAGGGGAGGATTTCGGGCAGTATTTCGCGATGCAGCGCCGCCAGCATGTCGGTCGCGGCTTCATAGCGCTCCGCGATCGGCCGGGGTGGCTCGCCTTCGATAAAACCCGCGCTGCCGAAATCCTCTGTGACGAGGAAGCCGGCGTCGAGGTCGGCGTGATGGATGACAGGTGCCGAGAAGCCGTGCTCGCGCAGACCGTTGGCGATGGCGACGAACGGCTTGACGTCCTCGGCCAGGTGCACGGCCGCGCTATACGATTTGCCGTCATAGACCGCCGGCCCGTCGGGGCGGCGCGGCGAATTCATCAGGATGACAACGCCATCGTCGCGGATCAGCCGCGCATAGGAACGCGTCGACGCGTCGCCGGGCATGCGCTGGCGTTTTGCCTCGGCATAGCCTGCCTCGGTCAGAAACTGCCGTAACGCCTTCAGCCTTGCGACCTGCGCGGACGCTTTTCCATAGCCGGTGATTTCGGCGGCGCGGGCGGTCGATCCCAGCGCCGGACGATGGCTCAGCGCGATATCGATTCGGTCCGGGGGAAGTGCGCCTGGTGCGCGCTCCGGCCATTCGATCAGTGCCACCATGCCCTCCGGCAATGGTGACAAGCCGATCTCTTCCAGTTCCGCTGCCTCGTCGACCCGGTAAAGATCCGCATGAACCAGCGGAAACGGCGGCAGATCGTAGACTTGCGCGAGCGTGAAGGTCGGGCTTGGAACCTCTAACGCGTCGTCGCCGGCGAGATATCGGATCATGGCCCGGGCGGCTGCGGTTTTCCCGGCGCCGAGGTCGCCGGAAAGGGTGATGACGTCGCCGGGGCCGATCAGCAACGCAAGATCGGCCATCAAATGCGCGGTTGCCGTCTCGTTCGATAAGGCAAGCGAGAATGTCGTGGGGACGGTCATTCCGCGGCGTTGCGATGCGCAGCCTGATCGACCGGAAAGTCGCACGTGACGGTCGTGCCTTTGCCGACGATCGAATCGACGTGCACCTTGCCTCCGTGCAGTTCGACAAAGGAGCGCACCAGCGACAGGCCGAGGCCGGCGCCGCGGTGTCGCGAGCCATGGGAATGACTCTCGAACCAGTCGAACACCTTGTCCTTGACGTCAGGCGGAATACCCGGACCGGAATCGGTCACGCTGAAAATGACGTTGTGCTCGGTTCGCCGGGCGCTCAGGCCGACGGTGGCGTCCGGAGGCGAAAATCCGACGGCGTTTGCCAGCAGATTATACAGCACTTGCACTACGCGGCGTTCGTCGCCAACGAAGTCCCCGATGTTGGGATCGACGTCGACCTGGAGTTGGATGCGGTCGGTTGCGAGCCGGTCCTGGATGCCCTCCGCTGCGGCTTCGATGGTCTTGGGGATGTCGATGGAACCCAGATTGAGCGACATCGCGCCGGCGTCGATGGTGGCGAGATCGAGGATGTTGTTGATGATCGCGAGCAGCGCGTTGGTCGAAGCCGTGATGTAACCGAGATATTCGGCCTGCTTCGGCATCAGCGGACCGGTGACCGGGTCGCTCAGGAAGTGCGCAAAACCGATGATGGTGGTCAGCGGCGAGCGTAATTCGTAGGACACGTGGTGGACGAAATCGACCTTCATCCGGTCGGCGGTCTCGAGCGCCTCGTTGCGCTCGCGCAGCGCACGCTCGACGTTTTCGGTATCGGTGATGTCCTGGAATGTCAGCATGGTGGCGCCGTCGGGCAGCGGCATGGTCATGCAGTCCAGCACGCTGCCATCCTTGCGCTCCAGCTTCAGCGGCACCTCGACCCGGTTCTCGATCGCGGTAATCGCTTCGCGCAACGTCCGCCACGTAATAGCGTCATCGAACAGCGGCCTGCACCAGGCTTCCACGGTCTCGATATGCGGCTGCTCCCGCAGCGCCTCTGGTGACAGCTTCCACATTTTCGCAAATGCCGGATTGAACAGTTGCGCGCGGCCATTGCTGCCGAACACCGCGACGGCTTCGGCGAGATTGTCGAGCGTTTCACGCTGGACGCGGATCAGGCCGTCAAAGCGCCGCGCGAGGTCCAGGCCTTCGGTAACGTCGTCGAACAAATAAGTGACGCCACCTTCCGGATTTGGTGTGGTGACGACGCTTACCGCGCGGCCATCGGGTAAATACCAGGTATCCTTTTCGGGCTCGACCGCGCGATAGGCCTCATGCAGCTTTGCCTTCCAGGCCCGGAAATCCGGCTGCTCGGGCAGTTTGCGGGCGGCGCGCAGCCGATCGAGCACGCTCGAATCGTCGGGGTTACCGTCGAGAAATGCGCGCTCCAAATCCCACAGGCGGCGATAGGAATCATTGTAGAACGCCAGCCGCCGCTGGACGTCGAATACGGCGACGCCGGACGACAGTTGGTCGAGCGTGCGGCGATGTGCCTCCGCCATCCGCACCAGCGCCGCGCGCAGCGCCGTCGCCTCACTGGCGTCGATGGCGATGCCGACGCTTCCGCCGCCGACATTCAGCGCATGCACATCGTAGATGCGCCGCTCGCCGCCGACCACGATCGGCAGCCGCGCGGTGAACGCCATCGCGCCACTCAAGGCGCGGTCCATATCGCTGCGGTCGCCGCTGTCGAGCAGTTCAAGGCCGCGATCGACTGCATCCGCAACGCTAACGGCCTCGGTCGCTCGCGCATAGGCGGCATTGGCGTAGCTGAGGCCGCCTTTGGCGCCTTTGGCCCAGATCGGCCAGGGCACCGCGGCTGTGAAGCCGCGCAGCATTTCGGTTTCCTCGAGCAGCGCCTTGTGTCGGCGGTTGGTTTCAGCCAGTTCCCGGCGCAATCCGCTTAGTTCGCGAATCCGCACAATGGCTTGGCCGCCGACGGCGCGGCCCATGGCCTCGATCGCGCGTCCATTCGCGGTCGTTAAATTGAGCAGAAAACCCTCGCCGGCCTCGCGCAATGCGTCGACCGCATGATCCATCTGCAGCGCCGGCTCCGGCGGCAGCCAGGTTCCGAAGGCAAGGACGCGCTGCGGCTGATATTGCCGGAACTCCTGCGGCATCAAAAGCGCAGTGTCACCGCTGATTTGCGGGCGATTGTCGCCTGCAGCCCACGATATCAATATCTGTGGCTCCGCGAACAGCAACGTCCGGAAACGGTCGGCCTGGGCTTGCAAATCCCCGATTTCGGAGCGCAGCCGCGCCTCGATTCCTGCCGCGCGGACGCGCGTGTGCATTAGCAGGATCGCCGCCACCACCGAAAAGCCGAGCAGCGCCAGTGCGGTCGTCAGTACCGCGATTTCCTGGCGGTTGAAATCGAAGAAGATTGAGATCGCATCCAGGAGAGCCAAATCGCTGGCCCGGGCCGGTACGATCGAGACTTGGGTGGCGCCAAGTGCGATCAGGCCGTTGCGTGCCAGTGATGTGCACGACAGCAGGGTCCGACGTATCGCCACGATCACGCCCGACATGGTTTGCCCCAAACCGCTCGACTTTACGCTCGGCGCTTGGTCGCATGATCCGCCAAAGTGTGAGCGGTTTGGCGATAAGATCATGCTTCCTTGATAATTTAGAGCGTGATCGGACGCAAAACCGGTGCCCACTTTTGCTGATCGCGCTCGCGTTCGCGAATCGGATGACAATATCCCCATCCGGAGTCGACGGGGAAGAGTCCAGACCGTGAACGCAAACTGCATCGCTGAAAAATGCGGTGTTCCGGCGCGATTTCGTGAAATCTATTCGCTCTTTACTCAAATCAGCGGCCGGTCGAACCGAAGCCGCCACTGCCGCGGTCGGTCGCGGAAAGCTCCGCCGCGGGAACAAGTTCCACGCGGGCCACGGGCGCAATCACCATCTGCGCGATACGCTCGCCGCGCCGGATCGGGAACGGCGCGTCGCCGTGGTTGATCAAGAGCACGCCGATCTCGCCGCGATAATCCGCGTCAACCGTGCCGGGCGTATTCAGCACGGTGACGCCGTGCTTCGATGCGAGGCCGGAGCGCGGACGCACCTGCGCCTCATAGCCTGATGGCAGCGCGATCGTAAGTCCGGTCGGCACCAGCGCGCGCTGGCCCGGCGATAAAACCAGGGGCGTAGCTTCGGGAACCGCCGCCAGCAGGTCGAGCCCCGCGGCGTGCGCACTCTGATACGCCGGCAGCGCCAGGCCCTCGCCATGCGGCAATTGCCGGATATCGACCTTTACTGTGACGCTCAAGATGGATCCTCCGTAGTTTTGGCTATCAAGGTCTTGGCGACGCGCGCCACCAGCGCCGCGGCGACTTCCTCTTTGGTCATCGCAGGCCAGGATTCGATTTTGATATCGACCCCGATCTTGTCGCCATCGCGGGTCAGCAGATGGACGGTGTTGCGGTCGCCGCCCATCACGCCTGACGCCGGTGAGACATCATTGGCGACGATCCAGTCGCAGCCCTTGCGCGCGAGCTTGGCCTTGGCGTTGTCGATCAGATTCTCGGTCTCCGCGGCGAATCCGATCACCAGTCCCGGCCGCCCGTCCTGCAACTTTGCAATCGTTGCCAGGATATCCGGGTTTTCGACCAGCTGCAGCGGCGGCATGGCCGCCGCAGTCTTTTTAAGCTTCTGCTCCCCTTCATTGGCGACGCGCCAGTCGGCGACGGCGGCGGCGAAGATCGCTATATCCGCCGGCAGTGCTGCTTCCACCCGGTGCAGCATTTCGCGCGCGGATTCCACGTGCTTCACCGTTACGCCGGCGGGATCACCCAGGTCGACCGGGCCTGAGATCAAGGTGACGTCCGCACCGGCGGCTTGTGCCGCAGCCGCAATGGCATAACCCTGTTTGCCGGATGAACGATTGGCGATGTAGCGCACCGGGTCGATCGGTTCGTGCGTTGGCCCTGCGGTAATGAGGACGCGCTTGCCGGCAAGCGGCCGAGGTTGCGGCGGACGCAGAAAGCGCTCGGCAGCGGAAGCTATTTCCAAAGGCTCTGCCATCCGGCCAACACCGGCCTCTCCGGCCTCGGCCATTTCGCCGGCATTGGGCCCGATCATGGCCGCGCCATCGCGCTCGAGCTGCGCGACATTGCGGCGGGTCGCGGCATTGTTCCACATCAGCGGGTTCATCGCCGGCGCCAGCAGGATCGGCCGGTTGGCCGCGAGCAAAATGGCGCTGGCGAGATCGCC
>Ga0208989_10000267_pt1 | contig 14037 bp, 11 predicted proteins | sample MedBloCAOM3_M1_FD_187852 | JGI IMG/M metagenome (GOLD analysis project Ga0208989, IMG submission 187852) | Forest soil microbial communities from El Dorado National Forest, California, USA - Mediterranean Blodgett CA OM3_M1 (SPAdes) (version 2) | ecosystem: Environmental > Terrestrial > Soil >...
CATGAGTCCCAACCGTGCGCGTGGCTCATGACCCCTCCGGCCTTCGGCCACCTCCCCACTTCGTGGGGAGGAAGTGGTTCTGGCATTTCGGAATCTTCTCTAGGGCTCGACGGCGATGGTGACGGTGTTCACCGCGAGATTGATCTCGATGCCCGGCAGGGCCTGCGCGAGCGCGCCGGCCAACAGGCCGCCGACCCGTCGAATGGCGGCGACGTCGGTGCTGTCGGCGCAATCCAGCGCCACCTCGAGGGTGAGCGCCCGGGCCGTGCCGCGCGAGCGGAAGGCCGCGAGGGTAAACCCGGCCGGCAGTATGGCAATCGCCCGCTGCAGCGCCGGACCGACCAGATGGCTGGTCGAGCGATCGAGCAGGTCGGGCGCCGAGTCGCGCAACAGCGCCGCGGCGGCACGAAACATGATGCCGCACACCAGCAGGGCGCCCACCGCGTCGAGCCAGGCGACCAGCAGCGGATCCTTGGCCAGCGCCGCCCCCGTCATCGTCACCTGCACCACGACGGAGGACAGCAGCCGGGCCCGGCGGGCCTTGCGCTGGGCCTCCATGATGGCCGACGGGCGGCCGCGCGCGGCGAGCCTGACCTTTTCCCAGGCGACGAAGTTGATGAAGACGTTGATGGCGCCGGCCACCGCGGCGAGGCTCAGCCCGACCGGCGTGGCCAGGCTATGGCCGGCGGCGATCAGGCCGAGCGCGTCGTAGCCCAGCCAGATCGCGGCCGCGATCATGCCGCAGGCGATGGCGATGCTGCAGAGCTGCTCGATCTTGCGGGTGCCGAAATCGAAGCCGGAAAGCCGGCCGCGATGAAGGCGGCGCAGCACCGCGAGCGACACCAGGTCGATGGTCCACATCATGTTGCCGCGCATGCTCTCGGCGAGGCAGGTGAGCGAGTCGCCGGCCAGCCCGACCACGAGCAGCAGCACGCCGATGAAACCATCGAGGATCGCAGCCAGCAGCAGGGCCGCTTCACGCCGCCGTTGCTCGGGCGCAATGACGTCCGACAGACCGTCGATGGCAGCGCGCGCCGGCATGCTAGCGGGTATTCCGATCAAGACTGGATCAATCCCATCTAGCCGAGGCCCAGGCGGGCCAGCAGGACGGCGAGCACGCCGGCGCTCGGGAAGTGCACGTAGGCGGCGCGGCCGACCGGGCAGGAAGCGAATGCGTGCGGATCGCCGTCGAGCTTGAGCAGCACCTGGGCGTCGCCCTGCTGGCGGCCCTTGGCGACGGCGGCGAGATCGGCCGCGCCCAGCGTCTCGGCGCCGCCGCGCAACCCGACCACGTGGGCCTCGCGCCATGTGCCGTCGCCCTCGAGGATCGCCTCGGCCTTGCTGCCGAGCGGGATCAGCGGCAGCGCCGCGTCGGACACCGGCGCATCGACGAACAGGTCGTTGCAATCGATCCACTTGGCGACCGGGTCGCCCAGCCCGACAGTGGCGCCGCGGCCGACAATGATGCTGCGGATGGTGGCGCCGGGCGGCGCCAGCACCGGCGCCTTCTCCTTCAGCCGAAAGGCCGCGCGCGCCGCGTCGAGCGCCTGGCTCGCCTCGCTCTCGGCCGAGCGCGCCTGTTGCAGCTGCAGGCGGGCGCCCTTGATCTCGGTCTTCGATTCCTGCCAGTCGCCGTAGGCCCATTGCAGGCTGGTGCCGTCCGGTGCCCGGAACAGGCCGGCCTCGGACCCCGCCTGCCGCCGCTTGGCCTGCTGCAGCGCCATGCGCTCGGCGGCGAGCTCGGCCTCGGCCTCGTACAGGCGGATCCTGGCCTCGTCGCGATAGTCGCGCGAGCGATAGCCGCCTTCGGAGACGTTGCGGCTGCGCTCGGCGATCTCGGCGGCGAGTGCCGCCTTGGCCGCCAGCGAGGTGACGCGTGCCTCGCGCCAGGCGATCTCGTCGGCGAGATCGGCGCGGTAATCGGCGGCGTAGCGCTTCATCAGCTCGCGCCGCTGGCGGTCGAGCTCCTGCACCGAGTCGAGGTAGTCGGTGGCGGCGGCAAGGCGCGTGCGGGCGTTGGCGAGGGCGGCTTCGGCGAGGCGGACCGGCGCGGGATCGAGCCGGTCGTTCACGATCTCCAGGATCGCGCCATCGGCCCGACCGTGGCGCCGATCAGCGGCAGGTTGGCCGGCGCCCGGCCCTGAATCGGCGCCGTCGCGAGATGGGTCCAGGCGGTGACGGCCGCGCCGCGCACCAGCGTGGCGGCGAGATAGGGCCACAGCATCACAACTGCGTAGAGGACCAGCGCGGCCGCGGCGAGCCAGATGCCGAACGAGGAAGGCCACGCATGCAGCAGACGGGAGCCATGCTTCCAACGGTTGCCGCGCGGGCTCAAAGTTGACGTCACCTGCTTAACCGCACCCGCGAGAGGATCGCACTCTGGACGGACAGTATGTGAGTTTTCACGTGCCTTCCACAGGACCGATGCCGCCCGGCTTCACCACGTCACGCGCAGGCCGGCAGTCAGCGCGTGGCTCGAGTCCTGGCCCGCGATGTTGCCCTCGTAGCGGAGATAGACGCCCATCGCCTCGGCGATGGCGGTGCTGGCCGAGAAGCCCAGCACCGCGCCGTCGCGAGTCGGCGCCGCGCCGAACACCGTGAACGGCACCCCCGGCGCGCCGGTGAACGACGCCGTCACCGGACGCGCGGTGTCGGAGTACTCATGGCTCCAGCCAAAGCGCAGTTGCGCCGCGACCCTGTCGCGCAAGCCCACGTCCATCGCCGCGCCAACCTGCGCGCCGAAGACGGTGCGCAGCGAGCTGGTGGTCTGCTGCGCCACGCTGAGGTTGAGCGACTGCGCGCCGGTCTCGGTAAAACCGTTCTGCGTCACCGTCGAGCCCTGCAGCAGACCGAACGGCGTCACGTAATAAGCCGCGGCGCCGCCGAGATCGAAGCGCCAGCCGGTCTCGAGCTGGCCCAAAAACTGGTTGCCGGCGGTCTGGCCGAAGGCGGTGCGCGGCTGCAGGCCGGGGATATTGATCGGCCGCCACAGCTGGTTGGCATTGTAGGCGTAGGCCGCCAGCGCATCGACGTAGGCCGGGCCCTGGGTGAAGCTGCCGTAGAGGCCGGCCTGGACGGTGTCGGTGACGCTGCGGCCGTCGAAGCCGCCGGTCCATTGGCCGCCGGTCTGGTAGCCCACGGTGACGCCGGCCAGGAAGTTGGGAGCGATCTGGCGGTCGAGGCCGCCGGAGAAGCCGCCGACGCTATAGGTGAAGGTGCCGGCATTGTTGTTGCCGGCGATGGTGCCGGTGCCGCCGACCGCGCCGCCCCAGGCGCCCCACAGCGCGGGCTCGGTGGTGTCGCAGGCGACATCGCAGGCTTCGGCCAGCGCCACCTTCGCGCCGCCGCCGCTCCTGCCGCTGCCGGCGCGGTTGGCGAAGTTGGACATGAAGAGCTGCGCGCCCTGCACCATGGCGTTGCCGAAGCCGGCGTAGTTCTGGCCGCTGATCGCGTTCAGCGCCGCCGGTCCCTGTGCGGTGCTGAGAACACTGAGCGCGTTCAGCGCGGCGCCGAAGTCGCCGGTGGCGGTGGGGTTGGCGATGTCGAGCACGCGGCCGACGGCGCGCTGGTTGTCCGTCTGCGCGCCGGCCGCGAAGGCGCCCTTTGGCTGGAACAACAGCAGGTAGACGTTGTTGGCGTCGTAGCTGAGGCTGGGCGTCAGGAAGGCGAAGTTGCTGCTCACACTCGAGTAGGCGCCGCTCACGCCGCCGGTCGCGTTCAGGATGGTGTAGGTGGTGTTGCGGCCGTAGGTGCCCGACTGGGCCAGCACCTGCACGGTGCCGCCGTTGATCGTTGCCGCTGAATATCGTCGTCTCATCAGTTCCTCTCCTGAGAAACTGTCCGCTATTTCACTGTCTCACTTTTGGGGTGCACTACATATCGCTTGCGGAAATTGCGGAAACCCCTCGGGCCGGTCCTGGCCCGCCCTAGGCCGGTTCCCTGATGCGATACCAGGCGACATAGAGCGCCGGCAGGAACAGCAAGGTCAGCAGGGTGGCGACGACGATGCCGCCGATCATGGCGAAGGCCATCGGGCCCCAGAAGACCTCGCGCGCGATCGGGATCATGCCCAGGCTGGCCGCGGCGGCCGTGAGCAGGATGGGCCGCATGCGGTGCATCGTGGCCTCGACCACGGCGTTCCACGGGGTGAGTCCCTCGGCGTGGAAGGCGTCGATCTGGGTCACCAGGATCACCGTGTTGCGGATGATGATGCCGATCAGCGCCAGCACGCCCAGGATGGCGACGAAGCCCAGCGGCTGGCCGGTGATGAGCAACGCCGCCACCACGCCGATCAGGCCGAGCGGCGCCACGCTCACCACCAGGAACAATTTCTGGAAGCTCTGCAGCTGCATCATCAGCACGGTCGCCATCAGGAACAGCATCAGCGGCACCACTTCGGCGATCGGCCGCTCGCCCTTGCCGCTCTCCTCGACCGTGCCGCCGACGGCGATCGAGTAGTTGGTTGGCAGCTCGGCCGTGAACTTCTCGACGGCGGGGTTCAGCTGGCGGACCACGGTGGCGGGCTGCAGGTCGCCGACCAGGGCGGCCTGCAGGGTGATGGTGGGCTGGCGGTTGCGCCGCCACACGATCGGCTGCTCGATCTGGTACTGCACCGTAGCGATGGCGGGCAGCGGTATCGGCTGGCCGTCGCGGCCGGCGAGCTGCAGGGCCTGGAAGGTTTCTATGGCCACCCGTTCGGCGCGGTCGGCGCGGGCCACGATGTTGATGATGTAGATGCTGTCGTACATCTGGGTGACCGACGAGCCGCCGACCACGTTGTTCAGCATGGTGGCGATGTCCTGCGAGGAAACGCCGAGCTGGCGCGCGCGATTCTGGTCGACGTCGATGCGCAGCACCATGCCGGGCTCATTCCAGTCGTAGACGATGCCGCCGACATGCGGATTGGACGCGACGAGCGCGGCGAATTTCAGGGCGAGCCCGCGCACCGTCTGGATATCCGGCCCGCTCAGCCGGTACTGGATCGGCCGGCCGACCGGCGGTCCCAGGTCGAGCGGATGGACGAAGCCGTCGATGCCGACGAACTCGTCGCGCAGGAGCTTCCTGAGGCGCGCCGCGACCCTCTGGCGTGCATCGAAATCCTTGGTGACGATCACGACCTGGCCGAAGAAGGGATTGGCGAGCTGCTCGTCGAGCGGCAGGTAGAAGCGCACGGCGCCGCGGCCGACATAGGAACTCCAGCGCACGATGTCCGGATCGCCGACCAGCGCCTTTTCCAGCCGGTCCATTTCGCTTTTGGTCTGGGCGATCGAGCTGCTTTGCAGCAGGGTCATGTCGACCAGCAATTCGGGCCGGTCGGCGGAGGGAAAGAACTGGTTCTGCACGGCGCCCAGCCCGACGACCGACAGGGCGAACAGCGCCAGGGTGAGCGCGATGGTGGACCAGCGCCATCGCAGGGCGAGCAGCAGCACCGGCTGCAGGCGCGCCTTGAGCCACGACGGGCTTTCCTTCTCGCTCTTGGCGGCGCGCGGCAACAGGGTGACGCCGAGCAGCGGCGTGAACAGCACGGCTGCGACCCAGGAGATCAGCAGCGCCGCGGCGATCACGGCGAACAGCGTGAAAGTGTACTCGCCGGCGGAGCTGCCGTTCAGCCCGATCGGCACGAAGCCCGCCACGGTGACGAGCGTGCCGGTCAGCATGGGGAAGGCCGTCGAGCTGTAGGCGAAGGTGGCCGAGCGCTCGAGCGAATCGCCTGCTTCGCGCCGGGCGACCATCATCTCGACCGAGATCATGGCGTCGTCGACCAGCAGACCCAGCGCGATGATCAGGGCGCCGAGCGAGATGCGCTGCAGGATGATGCCGGAAAATTCCATGAAGACGAAAGTGGCGGCCAGCACCAGCGGGATGGCGATGGCGACCACCAGGCCGGCGCGCAGGCCCAGGCTCAGGAAGCTCACGACCAACACGATCGCCACCGCCTCGAACAGGGCGCGCGTGAAGCTGCCGATCGCTTCGTCGACGACCGCCGGCTGGTTCGAGACCAGGTGCACGCCGACGCCGATCGGCAGTTGCGACACCACCTCCGTCATGTGCGCCCGCAGGGTCTTGCCGAACTCGACGAGATTGCTGTTGGCCTTCATGCCGATGGCGATGCCGATCGCCGGCTGGCCGTTGAAGCGGAACATGGGTTGCGGCGGGTCGACATAGCCGCGCGTGATGGTGGCGACGTCGGTCAGGCGGAAGAAGCGATCCTGGACGCGGATGTTGACGGCGCGCAGGCTCTCCTCCGACGTGAACCTGCCGCTTACCCTGAGGCTCACCGTCTCGGGGCCGGCCTGCACGATGCCGGAGGGTGCCACCACATTCTGTTGTTGCAGGCTGGTCAGCACCGCCTGCTGGTCGACACCGAGCCCGGCGACATGCTGGGTCGAGAAGTTGAGATGGATGACTTCGTCCTGCACGCCCAGCAGCTCGACCTTGCCAGCACCGGGAATTTTCAGGATCTGCGCGCGCGCCTGCTCGGCATAGTCGCGCAGCCGGCGGAAGGAGAGTCCGTCGGCGGTCAGCGCATAGATGTTGCCGAACACGTCGCCGAACTGGTCGTTGAAGAACGGCCCCTGCACGTTGGTCGGCAGGTCGGTCTTGATGTCGTTGATCTTGTTGCGCACCTCGACCCAGATGCCCTGGATGTCGCGGCCGGGCGTGTCGTCCTTGAGGTTGACGAAGACGGTGGTCTGGCCCGAGCTCGTGTAGCTCTTGGTGAAATCGAGCGAGCCCAGCTCCTGCAACTTGCGTTCGATGCGGTCGGTGACCTGGTTGGTCATCTCCTCGACCGTGGCGCCCGGCCAGCTCGCATAGACGATCATCGCCTTGATGGTGAAGGAGGGATCCTCCTGGCGGCCGAGCCGCGTGTAGGAGAGGCCGCCCGCCAGAACGATCGCCAGCATGAGGTACCAGACGAAGGAGCGGTGGCGCAGCGCCCAGTCCGAGAGGTTGAAGCCGTTCACGGCGTCACCTTCACGACCTGCCCCGGCGTCAGGCTGTGAACGCCGGCAATGACGATGCGATCGCCTGCCGAGAGGGCGCCGGCCGAGATGCCGCCAGCCGGGTTGGAGGGGGAGAGGATGGCCGTGTCGTCGTCGCGCGCCATCACCGTCACCTCGCGCAGCGCCACCGTGCTCTTGGCCGGCTCGACCATCCAGACGAACGACTTGCCGTCCTTGTCGAGCAGGGCGGTCGCCGGCAGGTCGATCCGGGGCGACACGGGCCGCGTGAGCGTGACGGCGATCGTGATGCCGAGGCGAAAGGCGTCCGACGGGTCGTTCAGGGTGAGGAAGACGGCGCGCGTGCGGGTCGTCGGATCGGCCGTCGGATCGACCGCGCGCACCGAAGCCGCCTTCATCGAGACGGTCGGATCGAGCGCCACCGTCATCGTGAAATCGTTGGCATGCGACAGGGCGTCGGCGAGATCGTTGGGCACGGCGATAACCGCCTCCCTGATCTCAGGCCGGGCGACGGTGACGATCTTCTGGCCGGCATTCACCACCTGGCCAGGCTCGGCGTAGCGCGCGGTGACGATGCCATCGAAGTCGGCGGCAAGCTGGGTGAACGAGAGCAGGTCCTTGGCCTTGCGCAGCGAGGCGCGGGCGCGCGTCAGGTTGGCCTCTGCGGTTTCGCGGTTGCGCTGGATCAGCTCGAACTGGGCTTGCGGCGTGATGTTGCGCAGCGCGAGGTCGCGCTGGCGCGTCTCCTCGGCCTCTGCGTTGATAAACTGCGCCTCGGCGTTGGCGACGGTGGCCTCGGCGCTGCGCACCGACAGCGCCTGCACCGCGGGATCGAGGGCGGCCAGTTCCTGGCCCTTGGTCACGATCGAGCCGACATCGACGAAGCGCGCCACCATGCGGCCGAAGATGCGAAAGCCGAGATCGGACTTGTAGCGCGGCTCGATGGTGCCGGCGAAGGGACCGAGCGTGTCGGTGGTGCGCACGACCGCCACGACCGACAGCACCGGCCGGACGGGGGGTGCCGCCTCCTGCTCATCGTCCCGACAGGCGGTCAGGCCGAGCAGCAAGGCCAGCGCGATGGAGCAAAGCGGCACCCTCATCACCTACGGCCCTGTCGGCTTGCGGTCGTTCGCGATCTCGACCTTCTGGCCCGGGTGCAGCATCTGCGCGCCCGCGCTGACAACGATCTCGCCGGTCTGCAGGCCGCTCGACACGGCGATCTGGTCCTTGGTGTAGCGGGCGATGGTGACGGGCTTCAGCGATGCGATGGAGCCGCCGGGATCGAGCACCCACACGGCCGGCCGCCCGTCGATCTCGAACAGTGCGGCCCATGGCACCAGGACGACCTTCTGCTGGTTGAGGCGGGCGGTGCCGTTGACCAGCGCCCCCAGCGTCATGGCCGCCGGCGTGTCGCGCAAGGCGATCTTCACGGTCACGGTCTGGGTGCTCGGATTGACCGCCGGCGAGAGCTCGCGCACGTCTCCCGGCGTGGTCACCGCCGGATCGGACACCAGCGATATCAGCACGCCCTTGTCGGCGTCGACATTGGTCAGCGCCCATTCATGGACGTTGAACACCGCGTCGCGCGGACCATCGCGGGCCAGCGTGTAGATCGGCTGGGCCTGCGCCACCACCTGGCCGGCCTCGGCCATGCGCGCGGTGATGATGCCATCGGCGTCGGCGCGCAGCTCGGTGTAGGCGAGCTGGTCCTGCGCCACCTTGAGGTCGGAGTGCGCCTGGTCGAGCTGCGCTTGGGCCGAGCGCAGCGACGCCTCGGCCTGGTCGTAGTCGCGGCGCGTGGTGTTGCCCCGGCCCAAAAGATCCTTCTGCCGCTCGAAGGCGGCCGTCGCCTGGCGCACCATGGCCTCGGCCGACACGACGCCGGCCTGGGCCGAGACCAGCTCGGCCTGCTGCTCGTCGGGATCGAGCCTGGCCAGCACCTGGTTCAGCACGACATGGTCGCCGACATTGACCAGGCGCTCGCTGATCTTGCCGCTGAGGCGAAAGGACAGGTCGGTGCGCACCTGCGCGGCGATCACGCCGGTCAAGGTGATGGGCGGCGCGAAATCGACGATTTCCGTGGTCACGGCCTTGACCCGGGTGAGCGGTACCACTTCGGCCGCGTCCTCCTTGCAGCCGGCAAGGACGACAAGGCAGACAAGCCAGCAAATTGTCGTCGCTCGAAGGATCCGCCCCGCTCCCCTTTTGCCCGATGCTATCAGGTGCGGCATGATCGTGCGATGCCGACCATCAAGCGTTTATCTTTTATCGGACTCGAATACGCCTTTGCGCCGGAAAAAGCCTACGGCATGTCGCGCGGCGGCGGCTTTCGCCGCCAGGGCGGCCTGGTCGAGGTCGAGACCGATGCCGGCGTGCGCGGCATCGGCGAAGCGTTCGGCAATCCGCTGGTGACGGCTGAATATTTCCGCATGGTCGAGCCCCTGTTCGTGGGCAAGAGCGTGTTCGACTTCGACCACGTCGAGGCCCGCGTGCGCAACGCCATGTACCATCTGGGCGTCGGCAACCAGCTCACGGCCTGCCTGGCCGGCATCAACGTGGCCCTCTACGACGCCATCGCCCGGGGCTTCGGCGTGCGCGTCTGCGATCTCGTCGGTGGCTGTGCGACGACGCGGATCCCGGCCTACGCCTCGACCGGCTTCTTCTCCAGCGATCCCGACCGCCAGCTCGATCACATGCTGGCCGAGGCGGCGGCCCATCCATATGCCGGCGCCAAGATCAAGATCGGCCGCGGCATCAAGGACGACGTGGCCCGCGTGCGGCGCGCCCGCGAGATGCTCGGGCCGGACAAGCTCCTGATGGTCGATATCAACGGCGCCTATACCGCCGACGTGGCGCTGGAATGCGCCCGTGCCATCGAGCCTTTCGGCATCCATTGGATCGAGGAGCCGCTGCCGCCCGGCGACTTGCGGGGCTACGCCGAGCTGCGCGCCCGCTCGCCGATCCCGCTAGCCGCCGGCGAGGCGCACCACACGGTGCGCGACTTCCGCGCCCTGATCGACGGCCGCTGCGTCGACATCGTGCAGCCCTCGATCCCGACCGTCGGCGGCCTTACCGAGGCCAAGCGCATCGCCACGCTTGCCCACGCGCAGAACCTCCGGGTGGCGCCGCATGTCTGGGGCGGCGCCGTCGGCCTGGCGACGGCCTGTCATTTCATCGCAGCACTACCGGCCACGCCGCACACCGACCATCCGCCCTATCCGCTGATGCTCGAGTACGACATGAGCGACAATGCGTTGCGCACCAAGCTGCTCAAGGCGCCGCTCCGCCTCGAGGCCGGCCACGTGCTGCTGCCCGACGGGCCGGGATTGGGCGTCGAGCTCGATAGGGACGCCGTCGAGCGCTATCGGATTTGCTGACCGGCGCGCGGCATGCCACTCTTTCGAAGCAGCAAAAAAACACGCGATTTTCAGGGGGAATCACGTATGCATAAGACATCTCGTCGGACAATCGTAGCGGGTGCGGCTCTGGCGGTTTTGGGACTGGCGACCGCAGCCGGCGCCCAGGACACCGTCAAGATCGGCGCCGTCTACCCGTTGAGCGGCAACTCGGCGAGCGCCGGCGAATATTCCAGGATGGCGATGGAAGTCGGCGTCGATGTCATCAACAACGGCAACGCCGACCTGGCGAAGATCATGCCGCTGGCCAAAGGCGGCGGCCTGCCGGGCCTGAAGGGCGCCAAGATCCAGCTCATCTTCGCCGACAACCAGGGAACGCCGGCGGCCGGCCAGAACCAGACGCTGCGGCTCATCACCGAGGAGAAGGTCGCCGCGGTCATCGGCGCCTACCAGTCGGGCATCACGCTCACCGCCAGCGCCATCGCCGAGCGCTACGGCATTCCCTTTCTCACGCCGGAGTCGGTCGCCGCCAACCTGACCGAGCGCGGCTTCAAGTGGTTCTTCCGCACCACCCCGGTCGCCATCGACTTTGCCAAGGCCTATTCGGCGTTCCTGAAGGAGCAGAAGGCCGCCGGCCGCAAGGTCGACTCGGTGGCCATCGTGCATGAAAACACCGAGTACGGAAATTCGGTCGCCAGCGTCATCGCCGAGGTGTTCGGCAAGGATGGCCTGCCGGTCACCCAGAATATCGCCTATTCGGCCAATTCGACCGACGTGCAGCCGCAGGTGCTGCAGCTCAAGGAGAAGAATCCCGACGCCCTGATCTTCATCTCCTACACCTCGGACGCGATCCTCTACGCCAAGACCATGAAGGAGCTGAACTGGAAGCCCGGCATCATGATCGCCGACGATGCGGGCTTCAACGACCCGTCGTTCGTCAAGACCATGGCGTCGTCGGTCGAGGGCCTGGTCAACCGGTCGGCCTTTGCCGGCGGCAAGCCGGGCACCGTGCCCTACCTCTTCAACGAGCTCTATAAGAAGAAGAGCGGCGGCGCCGACCTCGACGACGTGTCGGCGCGTGGCCTCGAAGGCTTCCTGGTGATGGCCGACGCCATCAACCGCGCGGGCTCGACCGATCCGGCCAAGATCCGCGACGCGCTCAAGGCCACCGACCTTAAGGCCGACCAGATGGTCCCGGGCTATGACGGCGTGAAGTTCGACGACAAGGGCCAGAACGTGTTGGCGTCGAGCCTGATCACCCAGATGCGCGGCGGCCAGTATGTCGCGATCTGGCCCAAGGCGCGCGCGACGGCCGACGTCATCCTTCCCTACAAGGGCTGGTAAGCCGCGATCGGCGCGGGCGGCGTCGCAAGATGTCGATGACGCTCCTGCAGGTCGTGGTCAGCGGACTCCTGCTGGGCGCGGTCTACGCGCTCTTCTCGTCCGGCCTGACCCTGATCTGGGGCATGATGAACGTCGTCAATTTCGCGCACGGCGACTTCGTCATGCTGGGCATGTACACCGCCGTCGTGATCTGGACGGCGCTGGGCGGCGGGCCGTGGGCCTCGGTGCCGGTCGCCGCCATCCTGATCGCCACCCTGGGCGTGGTGAGCTACTTCCTGCTGGTCCGCCACATCATGAAGGGTCCGATGCTGGCGCAGATCCTGGGCACTTTCGGGTTGGCGCTGTTCCTGCGCTACGCCGCTTTCTGGACGTTCGGCGCCAACTTCAGGACCTTGCCGGATACGCTGATCGGCCACTCCTTCGTGCTGGGCGGCATCCGCTTCGAGGGCTCGCGCCTGCTGGCCGGCGTCGTCGGACTCGCCGTCACCCTGCTGTTGCATCTCATCCTGACCCGCACGGCGATCGGCAGCCGCATGCTGGCGGTGTCGGAGGATGCGACGGCGGCGCAGCTCATGGGCATCCGGCCGCAACGCATGCAGGCGCTGGCCTGGGCGCTGGCCGGGGCCGCGACCGGGATCGCCGGCGCGCTGATCGCTACCTTCTTCTACACCTCGCCGACCGTGGGCGAGACCCTGGCCATCGTGGCCTTCGTCACCGTCTCGTTCGGCGGTTTCGGCAGCGTCTTGGGCGCGCTGGTGGCCGGCCTGATCATCGGCGTCGTCGAATCGCTGTCGGCCTATCTGATCGGCCCGGTCTACAAGGACGTGATCGTCTACGTGCTGTTCGTGCTCGTCCTGTGGTTCCGGCCGCAAGGCCTGATGGGCAAGGCATGAGCCCGCGCCGCATCCTGCAGCTCGCCTTTCTCGTCCTGGTGCTGGTCTATCCGTTGCTCGTCGGCAACTCGCCGGTCTATGGCCGGCTGGGCGCGCTGGTCCTGCTGGCCGCCATCGGCGCTTCGGCGTGGAACATCGTCGGCGGCTATGCCGGCCAGGTGTCGGTCGGCCACTCCGTCTTCTTCGGCGTCGGCGCTTATTCGGCGGTGGTCGTCTACACCCATCTCGGCTGGCCGCCGATCGTGGGCGCGCCGCTCGGCATGGCGATCAGCGTCGGCATCGCCGCCGTGATCGGCGTGCCGACGCTCAGGCTGTCCGGCCACTATTTCAGCATGGCCACCATCGCCGTCGCCGAGCTGGTGCGCGTGCTGAGCTCGACCAGCGAGTTCTTGGGCGGCGCGCAGGGGTTGAGCGGCCCACCGGTGCCGCGCAGCGTGCTCGACCTCTCCTTCATCTCGGCCACGCCCTACTACTACATCTTCCTTGCCGTGCTCGTGTTCCTGCTCGGGCTGACGCGCTGGATCGAGGGCGCGCGCATGGGCTTCTATCTGCGCGCCATCAAGGACAGCGAACGCGCCGCGCGCTCGCTGGGCGTCTCGGCCGGCCGCTACAAGCTCTATGCCTACATGCTGAGCGCAGCCTTCACCGCCCTTGCGGGCTCGCTCTATCTCACCATGTTCGGCTTCGTCGATCCGGAATCGGGCTTTGGGATCCTGATCTCGGTCAAGATGCTGGTGATGGCAGCCCTCGGCGGCGCCGGCCAGCTGTTCGGTCCGCTGGTCGGCGCGCTGATCCTGGTGCCGCTGGAGGAGCTCTCGAACAGCCTGCTGGGCGGCCGCGGCGCGGGCCTCACCTTCGTGGTCTATGGCGCCATCATCGTGATCATCGCCCGCTTCCTGCCCAGCGGGCTGCTGTCGCTGTTCGAGCGCCGGCCGGCCCGCCGCGATCCCGCCAAATCTGCTCCGGTGGGCGGCCATGCTGATTGAGGCCAAGGACGTCACCAAGGCCTTCGGCGCCTTCAAGGCGGTCGACAACGCGTCGGTCGCGGTCGAGGAAGGCGAAATCCTGGGCCTGATCGGGCCCAACGGCGCCGGCAAGTCGACCTTCTTCAATTGCCTGACCGGCGATCTGCCCGTGACGTCGGGCACCGTCGTGTTCAACGGCACCGATGTGACGCGCCTGCCGCCCGAGGCGCGGGCGCGGATTCAGCGCTTCCTGGAGCTGCACCGCGCCGCCACGGCGGCGCTCGACGCGGGCCGCCCTGATCTGCTCGCGCGCGCGGCGCTGGGCGCCGAGCGCGAGCCGCGCGGCGGAGCATCGGCATCCTCCACGTCGCAAGACGGCCCCGACGCGGCGCTGCGTGACATGCAGCGAATCGTGCGCGAGGAGGTGCTCGCCGACGTCGCCCGGATCGGTGCGCGACTGAGCGAGCTGCGGCTGGACACAGATCTGGACATCGCCCACGGGGTGGCGCGCTATCTG
>Ga0208989_10000268_pt1 | contig 14012 bp, 5 predicted proteins | sample MedBloCAOM3_M1_FD_187852 | JGI IMG/M metagenome (GOLD analysis project Ga0208989, IMG submission 187852) | Forest soil microbial communities from El Dorado National Forest, California, USA - Mediterranean Blodgett CA OM3_M1 (SPAdes) (version 2) | ecosystem: Environmental > Terrestrial > Soil >...
GCGAATCATCTGAATCGGCCGATCATTCCCGGGAAGGAAAGAGAGGCGCATAACCTCCTGCCGTTCCACTACCCGCTGAATCGCCGCTTCGCAGGCGTCTCGCGTAATGACGCCACGCAGCTGGATAAGGCAACAGATGTGGTTTGCGATATCCGAGGCGGCCACGGGAGACGCTTCCCACAATTCCCTTTGGGGAAATGTCAGCGGTTGGAGGCGTGCTTTTCCGCTGGTTAACCACTCTTTAAGAAGGGCGCGCTTGTCTCCGGACATGTGAATCTCAGGTTTGCTTAGCACACCGCGTCCTTGGGATCGGAAGTGCCATCCGAGGCCGCATCATAGCCGAGCAATCCTTCAATTTCCTCGTCGGAAAGCGCTTCCAAATTCACCTCGTCAGTTGACGCCCCCTCCGGCGTTGTCATGGGTGCTGCGACTGCCCCATCGACCCTCTTTGCGCCCATGTGCTCGGCGATCAATACAACAATCTGGGAGATCGTGCGCGCCCGAATGAGGCTGGCTGGTGGCAGTGTCACGCCGATTGCGCTTTCCATCGAGTTTTCGATCTCAACGCCCATTAACGAATCGAGCCCTAATTCCGTTAGCGGTTGGTCGTCGCGCAGAGTGTCCGGCTTCAAGCGCAGCACGGAACCGACGACATCCCGCACTGCTTGCCCGATAATCCCCTCCAGCTCTTCCGGCGCAGCCGATTCGATCTTGACGCGCCAGTCGCTGGTTGCACCGCTTGTCTCCTGACTTTCAACGGATACAAAAATGCGCTCCAGTAAAGGATTCTCTTGCATGCCGCGGAAAAACTGTCGCCATTTTGTCCAATCGACGCGGATCGCCATCACCTGTGTCACGCCTGCAGTCAGAGACGATTCCAGCAGTCCCATCACTTCTCTTGGTGAGAGTTCTTCTGTGCCCTGTCGCGCGAGGAATTCGGCGACGCGTTCATTGCGAGCTACGTACCCCTCACCGCCGAGAACACCCCAATTGACCGTCAACGCTGGAAGGCCCAACGCGCGACGGTGATGGGCTAGTGAGTCAAGGAAAGCATTGGCGGCGCCGTAACTGCCCTGTGCCGGATTCCCAAAGATGCTTGAGACGGATGAGAACATCACAAAGCAGTCGAGTTCGAGATCTCGAGTGGCTTCGTGCAGCAACCACGCCCCATACGCCTTGGGCTCCATTACGCTCCGCACCCGTTCGCGGGTGAGCGAAACCAGTGGCGCATCATCGATCACCATAGCCAGATGGAACAAGCCTCGTAGCGGTCGATCACCCGAACGGATCCCCTCGATGAGCCGTGCTACATCCTGCGATGAGCCGATATCCGCCCGCACCACTTCTACTTCGGCGCCGGCCTTACGAAGGCTTTGTACGAATGCCTCTGCATCGGGCGTAGCTGCGCCGCTCCGGCTGGTGAGCATGAGGTGGCGGGCACCACTGTCGACCAGCCATTGCGCTAGCACTTTTCCGAAGCCACCAAACGCTCCAGTGATCAAATAACATCCCTCGGGATTGATGGCGAAAGCCGGTGCAAGCGGTTCTCCGCGCCGGGGCAGGAACGCTTCGGGAAATGCCACGACGATCTTACCGATGTGTTTGCCCTGCGCCATCAGCCGAAACGCTGCATCGACACGGCAGGCAGGAAACGAACGGAACGGAAGTGAACAGAGCGCGCCCTCTTCGACGAGTCCGGAGATTTCCTCCAACATTTGTCCGGTCAGCGCCTCATCTCCCGAGAAGACCGCATCCATGGCGATGACGTGAAAGGACGCATTGCGGCGAAGCGGCCAGAGCGGGATCCTGGCGTTCTGATAGATGTCGCGCTTGCCGATTTCGATGAAGCGGCCGAATTCTGCGAGACATGAAAGTCCCATTGGAATTGCCTCAGCGGCGAGTGCATTCAGAACTACGTCCACGCCGCGCCGGTTGGTTAATTCCATCACAGCGTCCGCAAAATCACCGCGGCGCGAGTCGATCACGTGCTTTACCCCCAGCGTCTCCAGCAGCGCGCGTTTGGCCGGGTTGCCGGCGGTGGCGATGACATCTGCCCCCAGATAGTGGGCGATCTGGATTGCGGCCATGCCGACGCCACCTGCGCCAGCGTGAACGAGGATACGCTCACCTTTCCGGATCCGCGCGACATTCCCCAGCGCATGCCAGGCGGTCATGAAAACTACGGGTAACGTAGCCGCTTGCTCAAACGATAGCCCGCCAGGAATCCGGCGTACGTCACCGCCTCTCGCCAGGGTAAGCGAAGCGAGCCCGAACACGGCGAGACCAAATACCCGGTCTCCTGGTGCGACATGTTTTACTCCGGAGCCGACCGCTTTCACGACGCCAGCCACCTCGTCGCCGAAGATCCGAGCATCCGGCGCGTCGCCGGGATAGAGTGCGAGAGCCTTGAGCACGTCGCGAAAATTCATCCCCGCCGCTTTGACTTCGATCAGCACTTCGCCCGCGCCGCAGGCCGGCAGAGCAAAAGGCACGAAGCGTAGAGTGTCGAGATGCCCGCGCTCGCGAGACACGAGTCGCAGCGGCATTGTGGGTTCGAGCGATTCCTCGCGCGAAGATCGACCACGAACGAGGCGCTGAACATATCGGGCTTCGCCGCGGAGCGCAATCTCCCGTTCAGCGTCCTCACTCAGAAGCTCACTCCAAAGCAAAGACTGGTCAGAGGCCGAAGCTTCAGGTGGTAGGTCGATCTCGCGGCCTGAGAAATTTGGATACTCGTTCCGGATAACACGCATCAACCCGATAACGGGTGATTGCGCTACACTGGTAGCGTTCATCGCCCGTCCTGCCGGCTGTGCTCCACGCGTTACCAAATCGATGCGCCGTTTTGTCGGTTGCTTATTACTTTCCGTCGTCGCTTGGATCAGATGGAGCAACGCATCTGTACCCATCAGCGCAGCATCTCCTGTCGCATCTGTTCGCGGCTCGTCCAAGCTCCACAGGTAAACAAAACGTTCTGGTGGAGTGTCGTTCGCGCATTCGTGAAGGAGCTGTTTCCAGTCGTCGAGTACCTCTGCCCGCAAAGCGAATATGTCCGATCCCTCCAGTGCAAAATGGTCACCGCGGCGGGCGACACGGCAACGCGCGCCGGCGGAGTGCAGTCGCGAAGCTAGTCCGTCGCCGAGACCGGAGGCATCCGCGAAAATGAGCCACGACTTCTCCGTTAGGATTTCCAAGGGTGTCTCCGCGGAAGAAGATGCAGCGGAGGCCGAGTCGTGCCAGGACTTCCGCGCGAGGAGACCAATCTGGCCTTCACCTTCCGGGCCGAGCAGCCCCGGCAATGAAGCGGTCTCGCTGAAGCCCGTCTCTCGTAGGACCAGCTCCCATTGAGAACGCTCCAACAATGGATGGAGCGGACGCAGATCTCGGTCGGTAAACCGCCACCAGCCGGTCGTGAGACCGAACACTACTTCCGTCCACAATTGTGGGCTCGCGACGTCCATGAATACGAGGTTCCCGCTCGGAGCGAGCAGTTCGTGGATATGTCTCAGCGTTGAGCGCAAATCGCTCACCGCATGCAGCACATTGGTGCCGATGATGAAATCGAAGCCGCCCGCCTGGTAGCCTTGCTCGATGCCTGATTTTTCGAGATCAAGAATTTTGTATTCGACTTCGGGAAAACCGGCAAGTTTCTGCGTGGCGCCGCTGAAAAACGCCGCAGAGACGTCGCTGAAGGTGTAGGAATGCAAATCGCGTTCGAGCAGCGGCAGCACGTGCGAGGCTAGCCCGCCTGTGCCGGCCCCAACCTCCAGGATTCGCAATCCGCGACCCTCCGGCAGATGGTCGGCAGCTTCCTGCACTGCGGCGGCGATTGCCGCCAGCCAGTGGCTTGTGTAGAGACCCTCACCATAGAACTGGTCCAATAACTCCGCTGAGGTTCCGCCGAACAGCACCTGTACGGCATCCTTTTCACCGCGCAGGATAGGCCCGAGTTCGGCGCAGATCGCGGCACAGAGGAGGCCTTCGGACAGATGTCCAGAATGAGTGGAGATGAATGACCGCAGCATTTTCTGAGCAGACTGTGCCGCGCTGGAAAAGGAAGGTGTTGGCCGATGTCCGTCCCCTTCTTTTACAAGCAAGCCGCGTTTCACGAGGCTGGCGATTAGCCGCTCGAATACCGGTCGCATCGGTTCTGCCACCAGCAGGGAATCGGCCGTAATGGTTCCGCTCGGTTCCGCTAGTATTGCCATTTTCTGCAGTCCACCAGCCAGTTGCGCCGCTGCGAGCTCATCTCCGGCCGCCATGGCATTCTCAAGCTCGGTCCGACCCCGCGTGGCGATCACCTGGTTCATTGCACCCTGCGCCGCGCGCACCAGGCGATCCAATGAAACCGGCGATTGCGGTGCCGGATGAGACGCTGCCGGCGTTCGTTCCCACGCGAGATGATAGAGAACATTATGGTTTACTCCCGACGCTCCGGATCGGCGTGCCCCCGAGATGCTGATCGCGCGGAAGCCATCCACGAGCACACAAGGCTTTCCTGCCTCATCGTACAATTCGAGTCTGCCTTCGACGTACTCGCTATTGCACTGCTGCACCGCGGCACGAACGAGGCTGGAGGCTCCCGGCGAGCGTAGAAACAGGATCTTGGCGAAGCGTACCGGTAATTTTAGTTGAGCCTTGCGACCCTCCATTGTGGCAGCTCCCGCGGAGAGGATTTGCATCGCTCCATCGAACAGGACGGGATGCAGCGGATACTCACCGGCCCGATGAGCAATCACGTCGGAGAGCGAAACCATGCCTGCCGATTTACCGCCGCCGGCTAACAGCTCGCGGATGGGCCGGAACTCATCGCCGTAGCGGAGTCCCATCTCACTCATGTGGCGGTAGAAATCTTCCACCTCTACCGGCTCGATGCCATCCGCCCTCTTGCGATCCCAAACTATTGACGCAAAGCCCGAATCGGTGCGCTCGCCACGCATCGAGCCCACAACGTGGAGTGACCAGGCAGCGCCTTGGTCGAACCTGCTCTGGATCAAGAACGTGCGCTCATTCGGATTATAAGAAAACTCTACATGAAGTCCCGAAACGGAATCCGGAAGAATGAGTGGCTTGCGAATCTCCAAATCCTCGACAACGAAAGGTCGACCCTCGAAGAGCTGCACGCCCGCTTCCAACGCCATGTCGACAAAGGCTGCGGCGGGAAACACGACCAAATTCTCTACCTTGTGATCCTTCAGAAAGGCCATGTGCCGCCCATCGAGCCGCGCGATCCAGGTTGGCGTGGCCCAAGGCAATCGGACATCGAGCAATCCGCGGCCCCCCGAACCCAGACGGGCCTCGCGCCAATCGCTGGACTCATGCCACCAACGGCTCTTGTCCCAAGCGTAGGTTGGCAATGAGAGCAGCCGCCGCGATGGTGTCATCTCCGCAAAATCCAGCGTGAAGCAGGAGCGGTGCAGCTCCATTGCAGTATCGAGCAAGGATTCGTGCTCGCGTTCCCGGCGTGCGGAACACATCACCGACGTTTTGCCGTCCCGTCCAGCGAGGCATTCCTGAATCGAATGACTCAGCGCCGGATGCGCGCCGATTTCCAACCACACGTCGACTCCGAACTCTGACAGCGCGTTGACGGCAGATGCGAACTGCACCGACTGGCGCACGCCACGCCCCCAATGAGCGGCGTCGCACTCTGGTCCGGCGCACTGCCGGCCGGTCACGGTGCTGAAGAACGGCACGTTTTCCGCCTGCGGCTTGATATCGACCAACGCTTTTTCTAAGGCCTCAGAAGCGGGCCTCATCAAGGGGTGATGAAATGGATGGTCTACCCGCACCAGCCTTGCGAAAACCCCTTGGAGTTCCAGTTCGGCGGCCATCGCTTCCAAGGAAAGTCGGGATCCGGCCAGCGTCAGCGAGCGAGGTCCGTTGAAGGCCGCGATCGTGACTGTGCGGTCATGCCGAGCGATCAGCGCCTTCGCTCTATCCTCGTCTAAACCGACGGCAAGCATTGTTCCTTCACCACGCGCACAATCGTCCATGAATCGGGCGCGCAACACGATCACCCGTGCTGCTTCCTCCAAACTGAATACTCCGGCAACGTACGCCGCCGCGACTTCTCCGACGCTGTGACCAACGATTGCGTCCGGTCGAACGCCCCAGGATTTCCACAATTCCGTCAGCGCCACCTGCATCGCAAAAATGGCGGGCTGTGCGATTTCAGTTCGATGCATTTGGGAGGCGTCTTCCGAGCGGCCAAGCTCTTCCAGCAGCGAGAAGCGCGCCCAGGGCCGCATCGCGGCGGCGCATCGCTCGATGCTTTGTCGGAACACTGGCTCGTGACGCATCAGCTCGCCGCCCATACCCCACCACTGCGGACCCTGCCCGCTCATGATAAAAGCGATTTGTGGAGTCTGCTCAGGGCGCGGCGCGAACGCCATGCGCACCTTTGAGCCCTTTTGGTCCCCTAGGTAGCCGTTGAGCTCCTCAACGACTTCTCCCATCGAATGCGCGACGAGAGTGAGCCGATAGGGATGGTGATTGCGTTTGGCTCCCAGGGTGTAAGCCAGATCCGGGAGCACGGGCGAGTTGCCATTCGCTTTTGATCGCACATCTGACCAGTCTCTCAATCGCGAAGCCGAGGAGCGCAGAGCTTTTTCCGATCGGGCGGAAAGAACCAATGGCCAAGCGCGCTCGGTGTGAGTACTTAAATGCTCCGAATGAGGGCGCGCCGGTGGCTCCTCGAGCAGGATATGGGCATTCGCACCACCAAATCCAAACGAGTTAACGCCCGCTATGCGCTTTCCGCCGTCAGTCTCTGGAAAGGGCTCCAGTGTGATGGGCACACGGAGCTTCAGAGCGGTGAAGTCGATGTTTGGATTCGGTGTTTGAAAGTGTAAACTCGGTGGAATGCGCCCGTGCTTGAGCACCAGCAGCGCCTTGACTAGGCCGGCGACGCCCGCTGCGGTTTCCAGGTGGCCAAGATTCGTCTTCACTGATCCGATGAGGAGCGGGGCTTCCGCCGACCGGCCTTCGCAGAGTGCGGCCGTGAGGGCGTGGGCCTCGATGGGATCACCCACCGCCGTGCCAGTCCCGTGGGCCTCGACAAATCCGATCTGAGAGGGAGCAACGCCAGCGTCGATGCATGCCTCGCGTACAAGCCGCGCTTGTGCCTCAGCGCTGGGAAGCGAGATCCCGTTGGTGTGGCCGTCTTGATTAAGGGCCGTCCCAATGATCACCCCATGAATCGGATCGCCGTCCGCAAGAGCTTGAGAAAGCCGCTTCAGCAGCACCATGCCTGCACCTTCTCCACGGACAAAACCATCGGCCGATGCGTCGAATGCTTTGCAGCGACCCTCTGGAGACAGCATCGAGGCTCGAGAAAACCCGATAAATCCGCCGGGCGTAATCATCACGGTGACGCCTCCAGCCAGCGCTACATCGCCGCGACCGGCCCGGATGTGTTCGCATGCCGCGTGCACGGCCGTCAGTGCGGAGGAACAGGCAGTATCCATCGCGACGCTCGGCCCGCGTAGATTAAAGCAGTAGGAGATGCGATTTGCGGCAATACTGTGTGCGCAGCCGGTTGGCGAGTGCGGACCGATGCCAGAATGCTCCCACGGGGTACCTTGGATCGCCTGGTAATCATTGTGAGAGATTCCAACGAAGACACCAAGGTCACTCCCCCGCTCAAGATCCAGCACAAGGCCCGCATCCTCGATCGCCTCCCAAGCTGTCTCCAGGAGCAATCGGTGCTGCGGATCCACGTATGGCGCCTCCCGCGGCGAGATCCCGAAAAACTGCGGGTCGAACTGGTCGATTCCCTCCAAAAACCCTCCGCGCCGAGCGATCGACTTACCAGGTAGCCCCAACTCCGCATCAAAGAATCGGTCGACATTCCAGCGGTCGGGCGGCACTTCACCGACGGCCTCGCGTCCCTCCACGAGAAGTCTCCAGAATGATTCTGTGTCATTTACTCCGCCGGGGAAACGGCAGCCGATTCCGATGACCGCGATACGATCCTTATGCATAGAAGTCACTTGCCTGATGTGACGGCAGCCTTAAGGGAAAATCCCGATCCTGACAAGCCAATGCTGTTGCTGAGATCTACAAAGGTTGTGAAACATTGGGTGGACGAAGAGCGGCACCACGTAAGCACGACAAGTCGATCCTCGGAGTGAAATCAGTGAGCATAGGTTTCCTTCTTTCCTTAGTCCCTTTTTCCCAAATCCTTATTCGATTAAAGCAAAAACGGTTAAAAAACGGTTGTTTGCTGGGCGTGCTCTGTACTAAGGCTGATTACTATGTGCGGCATCGCAGGTATCGTGGATCTAGCCGGATCCCGAATCATACCGGACGGCATTATCCAGAGGATGACGCAGGCGATAATTCATCGCGGCCCTGATGAGGAGGGTTACTTTCAGCATCCTGGCGTGGTCCTGGGATCGCGGCGGCTTAGTATCGTCGGCTTGGCGGACGGCCAACAACCGGTCGCCAACGAAGACCGGAGTGTATCTGTCGTGTTTAACGGTGAGTTCTTCGACTATCTTGAGCGACGCACAGAGCTGGAAGCCCGCGGGCATCGCCTGGTGACACACTGCGACACCGAAATCGTCCCACACCTTTGGGAAGAGAGTCAGGAGGGCGTGTTCGAATGCCTGCGCGGCCAGTTCGCCTTAGCGTTGTGGGATGCACGCCGGCATCGCCTCGTGCTCGGACGCGACCGTTTTGGTATTTGTCCGCTTTATTGGACGCGCCAGGGAGACTGGCTCCTGTTTGCCTCAGAAATTAAGGCTCTACTAGCTTCTGGATTGGTGCCGGCGCGACCCGACCTGCGCGGTATCGACCATATTTTTACATTTGCTGCCCTGCCGGGACCGACCACCTGTTTCGAAGGCGTACAGCTTCTGCCTCCTGCGCATTACCTGCGGGTAGTTCCAGGTAACCCCAATCGCGGCGCCGCACCCGCCATTAGCGAACACGCGTATTGGGAGATGGATTTTCCGGATCGGGGCGACGAGGACCCCGGACGCGACCCGCGCGCTCTGGTGGATCGCTTCGAGCAGATAATGCTGCAGGCGGTGGAGGAGCGACTGCGGGCGGATGTTCCGGTCGGCGCCTACTTGTCGGGTGGCGTTGACTCGAGCATGACTACTGCTCTTGCCTGTCATCTAAAGGGTCCGGCGATTAACACCTACACGATCCGGGTTGACGCTCCTGAACTCGATGAGCTCAGTGCGGCCAACCTGGTAGCTCGGCACATCGGAACGAAGCCGCCCATCGTCCAGGAGTTTCGTGCCAGCGACACGCTTAACACCTATCCCCGATTGATCCAAGCCGCAGAGGCGCCGGTGATCGATACTTCCTGTGCGGCTTTGCTGTTGTTAGCGCAGCGAGTTCATGCCTGTGGTCAGAAAGTGGTCCTGACTGGTGAAGGGGCAGACGAGTGGCTGGTCGGTTACCCTTGGTACAAAGCGGCCAAAGCGTTCGGTTTCCTGGACCTCCTGCCCGGACTGCCGCTGAGCGACCGGATGCGCCGCGCCTATCTTCGGCTGCACCACGTGCCGCAATATCCGGTGGAGTTTCGACGTGGCGTGGAAGAATCCGTCGGCGGCCCCAACGCTTGGATTGATGCATACGGGCTACTCGGAATTTCAAAGCTTCGCTTTTACGCTGCACCAATGCGGGAAGTGCTAGAGAAAACCAATCCCTGGGCTGATTTGCGAATTCCACTGGATCGTGCCAGACGTTGGCACCCGCTGAACCGGGGCATTTGGATCGCAGCGCGTGTTACTCTGGCTGGACATCTGCTTCAGGCCAAAGGCGATCGTGTGTCGATGCACTCCTCGGTGGAAGTGCGATATCCGTTCCTCGATGAGGACGTTTTCGACTTTTTGGCTGGACTGCATCCACGTTGGAAACTTCGCGGGTTTCGGGACAAACATCTGTTGCGCCTCCTAGCCGAACGCTGGGTGCCGCCGTCCGTATACCGGCGCCGCAAGATTATTTTCCGCGCTCCGCTGGACAGTTTTCACATCGAACCGGAACCGGCATTCGTCGCTCAGCTCTTGAGCGAAGAATCACTGCGTCGCACCGGATATTTTGACGTTGCGGCGGTGCATCACTGGCGGCGAGCTTTTCGTCGGATGCCGATTGGTTCCCTACCGCGGCTCTCCGTGGAGTTGGGTTTGACAGCGGTGGTGGTGACTCAGCTTTGGCATCACCTGTTCATTGACCCGGAATTAGCTGAATTGCCAGCGTGGACCGGTAACCGAACGGTACTTGAGAATGCGTCATTCTAGTGCGCCGATCATCGCATTTACCTGTGCGAGGACGACCGCCGAGATCAAAAGGAGCATTTTGCAAGCTTGCACTCGCTCTCTGACGAGCGCTACAACGTGTCCCATCATGGGGAATGTTTGGCGTTTTGTGTTGATCGTATAAGTAGATGAAAAAAAGTCCCTGTTTCATCGCCCAGTCGATTCTAACTGGGATTTTGTTGATAATTTGTTTCAGCGACTGCGCGATCCTGGAGAGCCGATCGGCGAGGGAGTATCGCGATCGCGCGTTCATTGTTTATTGGCCTCCTCCGAAGGAGAGCAAAGGGTTGCGCCTGGCAGTCAAAGATCTCATCGACATTAAAGGTGTGGTGACCACGGCCGGCTCCGAATACGTTGCTAGGACCAGTCTAGCCGCTTTACGTGATGCGCAGTGCCTGGCGATAGCACGGCGGCGGAATGTGCAGATCGTAGGGAAAACGAATCTCAGTGAATTTGCAGTGGCCCCTTCCGGGATCAACGATTTCTTCGGAACTCCAAGGAGCCCCTTGAGCAAGAGGAGCAAGATTATCCCGGGAGGTTCATCCAGCGGTTCAGCAGTGGCGGTCGCGAGCGGAATGGCGGACGTTGCTTTTGGAACGGATACAGCCGGCTCCATCCGCGTGCCCGCAGCTTGTTGCGGCATCGTCGGTCTGAAGACGACGTTTGGCCTTGTTTCTTTGCAGGGCGTGTTTCCAGTTGAGCCAAAGCATCTGGATACAGTCGGTCCGATGGCCAAAGACGTGGCTCATGCTGTCGAAGGGATGGATCTTTTGCAGGACGGGTTTGCGGCGCGATACCGAACAGCGGTGGGCGCTAAACCTTTGGCAAAAAACATCAGAATCGGGCGGCTCTACCTGGGCGGCACCGACCCTAAGATCGACAAAGCGATTGATGACGCTCTTGCCCGAGCAGGCTTTCGAGTGGTCCCACTGGACCAAGCCTTCAAGGCGAAGTGGGACCAGGCTAAGAAGGATGGGGACACGGTTGCGGCAACCGGCGCTTGGCTCAGCGATGGAAAATTCTTCGACAAACTCATAGGCGTGAGTGCCAGGACCAAGGCAATAATCGCCTTAGGCGAATTCGATTACACGACGAGCTACCGGAACGCTCTGCGGAGGCAAGCGGCCTGGCAGCAAGCCCTCCGTCAAACCTTTAAGAACGTTGATTTCATCGCTCTGCCGACTTTGCAGAAGCTGCCGCCAAGGATTCCACTCGTCGGTAAAACAGCCCTTTTGGAAGCGCAAATAGCCCTTTTCGAAGCGGAAATGTTGGGCTCGCAAAACACAGTTGCCGTGAACTTTGCTGGAAATCCTGCGCTGGCGATACCAGTTCCATTGGATGATAAGACCATTCCCGCCACTAGTCTGCAGTTGGTCGGGCCACGGTCGAGCGAAGCTGGACTTCTCAATACGGGCCGCCTGATTGAGGCCAGTGTTCAGCGCTTGATCAACCAATCCTTGCTCGCGAAATCCGCGCGCAGTCACTAGATGCAGTCCAAGGCGGAAAGCGCCATAACCGTCTAATAAATGAAAAAGTCCTGCATTGTCAGAGCTCGATCGATTCTGGGCGGACTTCTGCTAGTAGCTTGTTTCAGCGACTGTGCGTTTCCCCGAGGGTATACGGAACACGATCGCGCGTTCATTGATTACTGGCCACCGAAAGAGAAGAAGCAGTTGCGTCTGGCGGTCAAAGATAACATCGATATGAAAGGTGTTGTCACCACGGATGGCTCCGAATATGTCGCTAAAACCAGGCAGCCCGCTTCCGCCGACGCGCAGTGCCTGGAGATAGCACGGAAGCGAAACGTGCAGATCGTAGGGAAAACGAATCTCAGTGAATTCGCGGTGGCCCCTTCCGGCCTGAACGAATATTACGGAACTCCAAAGAACCCTTTTAACAAATTGTGGAGGTTTATCCCAGGGGGATCATCAAGCGGTTCGGCGGTAGGAGCTGCAGACGGCCCGGTGGACGTCGCCTTCGGAACGGATACGGCGGGCTCCATCCGCGTTCCCGCGGCTTGTTGCGGCATCGTCGGATTGAAGACGACCTTTGGGCTTGTTTCCTTGAAAGGCGTTTTGCCGGTTGAGCCAGAGCATCTGGATACCGTTGGTCCGATGGCCAGAGACGTGGATCATGTCGTGCAAGGGATGGATCTCCTGCAGAATGGGTTTGCAGCACGATACCAAAGAGCCGTCGCCGCCAAACCGTTGGCCAAAGACATCAGAATCGGACGGCTCTACCTAGGCGGCACTGATCCCAAAATCGACAAAGCGGTTGATGACGCTCTTGCCCAAGCAGGCTTTCGAGTGGTCCCACTGGACCAAGCCTTCAAGGCGAAGTGGGACCAGGCTAAGAAGGACGGGGATACGGTGGCGGCAGCTGGTGCCTGGATAAACTACAAAAATTACTTTGGCAAACTAGGAGTGAGCGCCAAAACTGAGGCAATCATCGCCTTGGGTGAATTCGAATACGCGACGAACTATCGGAACGCTCTACAGAGGCAAGCAGAGTGGCAGTCTACCCTCAGTCAGGTCTTCAAAAAAGTCGATTTCATCGCTCTGCCGACTCTTCAGACGCTGCCGCCAACGATCCCACTCATCGGAAGAATAGCCATTTTGGAAGCGCGAGTGTTGGGCTTGCAAAACACCGCTGCGGTGAACTTTGCCGGAAATCCTGCGCTGGCGATACCGATTCCAGTAAATGGTAGAACCGTTCCCGTGACGAGCTTGCAACTAGTTGGGCCTAGGCTGACCGAAGCGGAACTTCTCAATGCGGGCCGCCTGGTTGAGGCCAGCTTTCCGGGCTTGATCGACCAGTCATGGCTGGCAAAAGCCGTGCACAGGAACCAAAAAAAAGTGCCGCCGCGTTAACGCTCGATCGATTTTGACCGGGCTTTTGTTGATGATTATCTATGTCGCCCCAAGACACTTCAAAGTCATCGCGCTGGACAAGGCCTTCGCAGTGGGACCGAGCTAAGGAGGATGGGAACGAAGCGGAACTCCTGAGCGCCATTTACCTGATTGGGCCGAGCGTTCACGGCTCAATCGGCAGGTCCAAGTTTCCAAAATCCAGGCAAACTAAAGACGCTGCAAAGTTGATACGCGCGCCGATTTCGAGTTGCCGACGCGAACTTAGTGGTTAGAATAACCATCGCGAGCCAGAAGTTTCTGACCATCGGGTTGTAAAAGCGATGAATGCTGCTTTGTCCAAAGTGTTTCCCGCGTTTTCTGCGGTCATAACACTCGTGCCTATGGGCGCGGCGCTTCAGGCGCAGTCCGCCGACGAGCTCATCAAAAATGGCGATGGTTGTTATGCGAAATTGCAGGCTGCCAATGCACTCAGATTTTATCTGCCGGCAGAGAAACTTGAGCCGAACAACGAGCGCCTCCTGGTGCACATCTCGCGCGAATATCGCCACCTGATGAGCGACGCCACGAAGTCGGAGGAGAAACGCAAACTCGCAGGGATCGCAGTGGAATACGCGAAGCGCGCTGTGGCTCTTGGACCAAATGATGCGGATGCCCAGCTCGCGGTAGCAATCAGCTATGGGAAACTGCAGCCCCTAGAGGGCAACTGGGACAAGATCGAGGCATCGCGTATCATCAAGGATGCGGCCGATAAGGCGATCAAACTCGATCCGCACAGCGATTTAGGGTGGCACGTGCTGGGCCGCTGGCATCAGGGGCTCGCCGACGTCAGCGCCGCCAAGCGGGCGCTGGCGCAAGTCATTTACGGCGA
>Ga0208989_10000271_pt1 | contig 13968 bp, 12 predicted proteins | sample MedBloCAOM3_M1_FD_187852 | JGI IMG/M metagenome (GOLD analysis project Ga0208989, IMG submission 187852) | Forest soil microbial communities from El Dorado National Forest, California, USA - Mediterranean Blodgett CA OM3_M1 (SPAdes) (version 2) | ecosystem: Environmental > Terrestrial > Soil >...
GGGAATGAGAAGGGATAATCTTGCTGATCTAGCCAATGCGGTCGACCGGATCGAAGTAATCTCTACTGACGTCTTCGATACGCTGCTACTGCGCACGAACAGATCGGAACGATCGCGAATTCTGAAGGGCGAGCGATTGTTTTCGGATCTGCTTGCGCACCGCGGTTGGCAAATAGAGGCCGATTTGTTGGTGGACGCGCGACTCCAGGCGCAGCGACTTGCCTTCCGTGGGTTAACACTACGCGGAGTTGCGGGCGAGGCGCGGCTCGTCGAAATAATCAGTCGCCAATTAAGTGTGCTTGGTCTTCCACATTCCCTCGTTGCCGAACGCCTTCAGATTGAAGTGCAGGTCGAGAAGAGCTCGCTTGTTGCGAACGAATTCCTCGGGAGCATTTTAAGGGCGCACCGGCGCGCCGGTACGCGGATCATCGCAGTCAGCGATACTACTCTTCCATCAGAGGGAGTCAGTGAACTCATTCAACATTTCCACGGGGCGGAGCTCATCGACGATGTGTACAGTAGTGCCGATCATGGTTTGACCAAACGCCACGGAGATTTGTTCGTCGTTGTCGCACGGGCTGAGAACGTCCCATTGCACCGGATAGTGCACATCGGCGACGATTTGCTTGCCGATGTGCGAACCCCTTCGGCTAAGGGTATCACCGTCCATCATACACCACGGCGCGCGTATCATCGGTACCTTCGCTCCGCCGATGGCGCGTTAACGGAAGCCGGGCGGTTTGCACGCAGGATGGCGCGCGCGGCGAAGGCGACCACACCATTTGACGATACTCCAACTTTGTTTGGGCGGAACGTCCTTGGCCCGATCGTGACGCAGTTCTGCTTGCTGATCTGGCTCTATGCTGTTGAAGCCGAAGCCGCCCACAAAACACTTTTGTTATTTTGCGCCAGAGGCGGGGTTGGCGTTCGAGAAGCGTTCGAACGTGTGCTGGCAAAGCTTTGCCTTCCACTCGGCTTGCGGCGTGAAAATATAATGATTTCGCGCCTGGTCGCGGCGCGAGCCGCACTCTTGGCCCGGAGCAATTCAGCGATCGAGGAGCTAGACCGTGAATTTCGCGGGAGCGTCTTTGCAAATGTCGCCCACTCCCTTGGTGGGCGGGCATATGAGCTCCCTGAAGAATGGCATCAGCCGTTTCGCGCACAGCAGTTCCTAACTCTGCTGTTCGGCAATTCGGGTGCCGAAGTGCTGGCAGATATTGAAAAACAGAATGCGCTATTTACACGCCATTTCAAGCAGCTCGCGGGTGACTCGGACCGGATAATATTGTGCGATCCAGGGCTCTATGGCAGCACGCAACGACTGTTGGCGAGCGGCTTCCCTGACATTCGAGTGGAAACCATTCATTTCGCACGCTCGAACTACAAAGCTCATAGCGAGGAGCACTTTTCAAAGGTAGCCGGCCTGATGGTTGAGCAGAATTTTTACAGTCCATTCAATGTATATTCATGCGTTTTGAGGTATTGGCACCTGATAGAAAGTTTGTTTGAGCCGGCAGTGCCGTCGGTGCATTTGTTTGCGGAGGATGGACTGGGCCAGGTAGGAGCTAACTGCGGAGACATAAGCTTCGGCGCCATCGATCCATCCGCAGACAATCAACTTCTCTCCGGCGCTCTCGCATATATTGAAGCTTTGCCGACCAACGGCGGCGCCGTTGCACTCCGTGATGCTGAAGTCGCTTGGCATCGCCTCAAACGTGCGATTACCCGACCGACAAAGGCCGATTTGCGATGTCTCGAGGTCGGGGATCGTTCGATCGACTTCGGGCGTTCCGATGTACTTCAGAACTTTGCGCCCGAGAAAAATAAGACATTCACGAGAAAGCTGATGTCACTAAAAGCACAAATGTGGCGCGAAGGCGCAATTGCGCGTGAGTTCCCGTTCTTGAAGCACGCCTTGTTGCCTGTGTTCGGGTCCGTACAGTCGCTGCGAGGATTATTGGCTCGCCAACGTTGATGGGTCATCGTGTCCGCAGAATTATCTGTTGAACGCATCTGAGCGCGGCGGCGAGTGCCTGTGTGTACCGAAAACCCTCAACGAGATAAGATATTTCATTAGCGGCCATTGCAGGTCTGCCGGCTCCATTCTGCGGGAGCTTCGCGAAGTCACGAAGTGAAACGTGCTGCGCCTACCGCGCGTGGAATTGAGCGAGTACCGATCCCGACGACGGCTATGCGCTTTGGGACAAGATTGCGTCAAATACGGCAATCCAGAGCAAGCTGCCTGGGTTCTTCGCTGGCATCTGACGATTGACCGGAGCGCCACGTGACCCAACCATCGAACAAGCCGGCATCGAAAGGCATCCGGCAGCTGCTGTCCCTGAACTTCTTCATGGCCGACATGCAGGCCGGCATCGGTCCGTTCCTCGGCGTGTTTCTGCTGGCGCATGGATGGGAGAGCGGGCTGATCGGCACCGTAATGACGGTCGGCGGCGTCGCCGGAATGCTGATGACCACGCCCGTGGGCGCGTTGGTCGACGCGACCAAGCGCAAGAAGCTCTACGTCATCATTCCCGGCATTTGTACGGTGATCGCTTCTGGCGTCGTGCTGCTTTCGCAAAGCTTTTGGTTGGTGACGTTGTCGCAGGTCGCGACCGCCATCGCCGGCGCGGCGATCGGGCCCGCCGTCTCCGGAATGACGCTGGGTATCGTGCGCCAGGCCGGCTTTAATCGGCAGATCGGCCATAACCAGGCGCTGAACCATGCCGGCAACATGGTAGGCGCCGGATTGTCCGGCTTTCTCGGTTGGATGTTCGGATTCACCGCCGTGTTTTTGCTGGCAGCCTTGTTCGGCATCCTGTCGATCGTCTCGGTCTTGATGATTCCGAGCGCAGCGATCGACGATAGCGCCGCACGCGGCCTCGACAGAAGCAAGGAAGGCAACGGAAAGATTAGCGGCATCGACGTACTGCTCGAATGCAAGCCGCTGCTCATTCTGGCCGCGGCACTGGCCTGCTTTCATCTCGGCAACGCCGCCATGCTTCCGCTCTATGGTCTTGCTGTCGTCTCGGCCAAACATGGAGACCCCGCCGGATTTGTCGCGACCACCATCGTTGTCGCACAAGGCGCGATGATACTTATGTCCCTGATCGCGATGCGCCTCGCCGAGAAGGAGGGGTACTGGCTGGTACTCCTGATTTCGTTCGTCGCGCTGCCAATCCGCGGCGTGATCGCGGCCTATGTGATGAACAAGTGGGGCGTGTTTCCGGTGCAGATCCTCGACGGGGTTGGAGCCGGACTCCAGAGCGTCGCTGTCCCGGGGCTGGTCGCGCGCATTCTGGACGGCACCGGGCGCGTCAATCTTGGTCAGGGCGCGGTCATGACCGTGCAGGGTCTCGGCGCATCGCTAAGTCCCGCGATCGGCGGCTGGATTGCCCAAGACATCGGCTACAGCGCGATGTTTCTTGTTCTCGGCAGTTTTGCGCTCGGCTCGATTGCCTTGTGGCTCTGCTTCGCTTCGGTCGTTCGAGCCGACAGCGTCGCCACAGACCACATCCTGGATGGCGGGCATCGTCGTCGCCATGGCGTCGAACATCGTCAACAATCTTCCGATGGGTTTGATCGCGGCAACCACAAGTCAAACCGCGCACGTTCCCGCATATCACCGGCGCGATCCTGATCGGCGTCGATCTCGGACCTAACCTGTCCGTGACCGGTTCGCGCCCGCCTTTTCGATCGCGGCGCATCACGGCTTCACATACGTCCAGCCCCGCTCCTGCAGCTCCATTACGCGCACAACGCCGGACTTCACGACTTGCGCCTCTGGAATGAGTGGAACTTCCTTGTTCTCGGCCTTATGCATTTTTTCCTGGGTATTGCCGCAGGCTTTGAAGGCGATTGCGGGCGTGCTCTCCGTGATCGCCTTGATCCGCGCCTTGACCGGCGAGGTGTCGTCACGCAGCATATGCAGGCCGGGACCGAAAGTGACGACCTCGATGGTCACTTTCTCGCCGAGGTCCTTGTAATATTCGGCGACGTTGGTCGCATTGTTGAGCGCGAGATTCATCATCGCAGGGTCGTTCGTATTCACCTGCAAGACAAGGCGGTGCAGCTTCTGGTCAGCGGCAGGCCGCTTCAACATTTGCGACGTCGTTTGCTTCTTCTGCAGCGCCACCGCCGAAGGCGGCGCGAGGATGAGCAGCGCTACGGCCCCCGCCGCCACTCTGACAACATTTTCAAACCTTATCATCATGCATCTCCCATGATTATCGATGACGCATTAGTTGCGTGGCCTGGCAACGGCGCGTGGCCATTTGCACCCCCCGGCTAGCTTCTCTCGCACCATCCTCAGTCCGCCGAGCAGAAAATGTCCCTCTTGGGCGGCACCAGTTCGGGTGGAGAGACGGACAGCGATGTCGCCCTGTTCCGGAAGTGACTGCAACAGACGTACGACGTCGCCCGTGAACGCAACGCCAGTTCCAAACGATGGCGGGCCTGCCGCAAGTTGCACCGGCTGATCGTCATTAATGCGATAGGATATGGCATATTCCGCGCTGCTGCGGGAGACGGCCGGTCCTGCGACCACCAGTTCGGTGCGGCCACCGCGGCAATGAATGGAGAGTTGCATCGGGGAACCATCCGAGCCGCCGCGAGAAAACGTGGTGGCGGTGACGATCGGCAGATAGTCCACCGGCGAGGTGGTCTCGCTGACAACCCAGTTGTCGCCTACGGGCACTGGGCGAGCCGGCGGCGCGATGTTCCGCGACAGCTGTTCCAGACATTCTACCCGCTCTGCACGCTCCATCAAGGAGCAGGCGCGAAGCTGCGCCATCGGATCGCTCGCGCTTTCTGCAAAAACGACTCTGCTCACCACCCCAAACGCGACAGCCAGGGGGATCGCAGCGGTCTTCATTGCGACGCCCGCGCTCTGCGCGCCTGACGATCCAGCCATTCCTGCGCCGCCGAGAAGCGGAACAGTCCGGGCACAGTCGCAGCGAGATTAATCGACTTCCATTTCGGGTCGAAGCCCGGCGCCTGCAGCTTGTCTATTCGGGAAAACAGATAGTCGACGAAGCGGGCGACGCGCTGATAGCGGTTCGATTGTGCTGGCCAATTGAACGCGACCAGAACGGTCGGTACCGCGATCGTCGACACGCGCTCGCCTTGCTTGATCAGACCGGGATATTCGCTCGCCTCCAACGTTGCGGGAAGATAGTAATCCTCGAACTTGCTTTCGTAAGTTACTGGAAGGAACTTGAAGCCAGGCTCCCAGCGTCCGCGTACGAAAGCGTCGACCGGCTTCGACGTGATGAAAATGACGGCCGCCATCTCGCCTTTGCGCATTTGCTCCAGCGCGACCTGGTGGGGAATGAAGGTCTTTTCCACTTCGATGCCGAGACGGCTGAAGATCAGCGGCCCCGTATAGGCGGCGGCCGTGCCCTGGGTGTTGAAATTAACTTTCTTGCCAGCGAGATCCTGCAGGCTCTCGATTTCCGGCCGAACGAAGATATGCAGTTCCGACGGGAAGAGATTGAGCAGGTAGGTGATGCGACGCCGGATCTCCGGCACCTGAATTTTGTACTCTTCGAGCGCGTCGGAATTGATGATCGCCGCATCGACGCCGCGCAGGTAGAGGAGCGAATTCAGATTTTCGGTGGCGCCCCGGGTGACGATCGGCAGGATATGCATGTTTGGCCCGTCGTCGACGACGCGGGCAATCTCCGCTGCAAGGCGAATCGGCGCACCCTCGAGCAAGCCGCCGGCGAGGCCGACTGTCCAGGCGTTCATCTTCTCTTTTGCCGTCTCCTGCGCTGGGGCGCGTCGCGGCGGGCGAATGCTCTGTGGATCCACATTGGATGTCTGCGCATCCACATTGGATGGCTGAAGCGCCAAAATGACCGGCGCCAACGCGGCGAGCAGGAGCAACAAGCGTGGTCTTGGAAGCGTGTTCATCCATCTACTCCCTCTTGAGCGCCAAATTCAGCTTTTCAACCAGCACCATCCCGCCGTCAGGCCCGCTGCGTGAATGCCAAAAGGTCATCCTCTCACTGACCCAACGCGTTGAATCGATCCTTCGCCTCCTGAACGCCGCCGACATGAGCCTTCGCATAGAGCTCGCGCGCCTTCGCCGCATCGCCGCGCGTTCCGTACGTCTCCCATGTGGAAAGAATGACGGGATCATACGTTTCCGCGAGCATGAAGCTTGCCTGTGCGCTGCCCGTCTCGGCAGCGCGCTCGAGCACTATCCGCGCCGCGCCGATATTTCCCTGGCCGAGCAGCCCGTTGGCACGCGCCATCAACCTGGCCGCTTCCGGACTGCCTTGCGCCTCCGCAGCAGCCGGCTGCTCCGCCGCAGCTGCCTCCGCGGCTTGTTTCACTTGGTTGATCGGGCTGTTCGCCGCGCGTTCGAGCGCAATGCGCACACCGAACGGATGCCGCGTGGATTCAAGACCTTGCGCCGGCGCCTCAACCCTGTCGCGCTCTTGCTGCAGAGATTGTCGCAGTTCCGCCATTGAGCGCTCTGCCGCCTGCTTGAGCTGCACTGCTTCATCGCCCGCCTTGCGCAACAGCGCTACTTGCGTCTCGATTTCGCGGCGCGCGATCGCGAGTTCGCTTGTCAGCGCGGCACTGCGGGCGCGTTCCTCTTCGAGCGCGTGGCGGTGTTGCACCGTGCTCGCCGTCAGCTCTTGTTGCGCCGCGGTGGCTTCCTGCACGAGGGCGGCCGTTTTTTCGCGCTCATGTCCGAGCAATTGCGCGGTCTTTGTGGCCCCCGCCTGCAGCTGCAGATTGAGCCCATCGATAGCGCGCCGGGCCTCGGCAAGCTCATGCGCCAAAATTTCTGGACGCTGCGATGCGGACGCCTCCGCGGTTTGCTTGACCTGCGCACCCGCCTGCGCTCCGGCCTGATCGACTTCGGTCCGCTGCTGAGGCGCCAATAAGTACACCTTGCGCAAGTCCTGGCTCAGCAACCGGGTCGCTTGCTCGACGATCTGCTTGCCGATGGTGCTGGCCCCAGAGCTATCCTGCTGACCGGCGTACCGCGTCACATAGGCTGCGACCTCGGCGCGGAAATACACGCCGATGAGCGCCGCCGCGATGAGGGTTGCGGCGATCGAGGAAGCTGCAAATCCCCGCCGCGCAGGCGGTGCGCGGTTCGCTTCAACCGGCGTGGTCTGCGCCTCGAATGCCTCGACGGTCACGGGCGCCGCGACCGCAACTGAACGAGATGCAATGACCTCGCTCGCCGCCGACCGTTGTGGCGGAGCCCGCCTCAAGGAGAAAGGGAAGAAGAAGCTATAGCGGTGCGCCCGCGAAGCCCACGGCCTGGCCAGGGAGGGGCTGCTCGATATATCGTGCCCCTGCTGAAGAAAATTGTCCCCCTGCAGTGAATACCAATGGGTCGGCTTGATCTTGCTCGGCTCGCCGTTTTCCCCGACCCATTCACCTGTCTCAGCCGACCAGTGAGCGACATCATAGGTCCCGCTCGCATCATCCTCCAGGATGATGGCGTTGCCATCCCCTGGTGCGGTTTCAATCGTACGGCGCATGCAAAAGATGCCTATTCTGACGGAGTTATCGGGCCATTTCTTCTCCACTTCGCAGCACGCAGACTCTATTCCACCCGTGGCAAGGCTCAAAGTACTCCTTTTGGTACTGCTTCTTGCGAAGGTGCGTGACAGAAGGAACTCTCAAAATCAAATTTGGTCCTCGGCAACGAATAGATCAGGCGAGCCGTCGAACAGGTTGTTCGTCGCAAGAATCACTGACGGATCCGATGCCGCGTGCAGACCGTTCTGGATCGCCCAGATCGCGGCTTGCGTGCGATTGCGAACGCGGATCTTGCGAAGGATCGCTTTCAGATGAATTTTGACAGTCGATTCCGCGATATGGCACGTGCGGGCGATGATCTTGTTGGAATCGCCGCGGGCGAGACAGCTCAAGATTTCCAGTTCACGGTCCGAAAACCTTGCTGCACCATTGACGCTGCATCGCGGAGGAGGGCCATTGGATTGGGTCGGTCTGGTACGTACCTGCGAGAATTTCAGGGGTACGCCGTTTTCGCCCAGAACGACGAGCTTTTGCTCGAGAACTGCCAGATCCAGGCATTTAAGCAGAACATCGCGCGAGTGGACATTGAGAATGTAGGCATCGGCTCCACTTCGCAGGATTTCCGAAATTTCCAGTTGGCCGGCCAGACCGGAGGTCTCGGCGACAACCACGATCTTGTAGTCCCGCGTGGTCGGCAAAATTTTTTCGAGATAATCCAGATCTTCGCGTGATCCCATTGAGAGGCAGAGGATCACGAGCCCCACACGTCCGGGCGCTAGTTGTGAGAGCTCGTCTGGTGTACCGATGCTGGCGACCACTCTGAAATTGCTGTCGTGGAGAAGTGCAGTAAGTCCCTCGCGCAAAAGAGTCCGCGGCGCGAGAATGACGGTCGCAACGTTACGCTTCATAGCACACTCCCACGTCGCCCCCAGGCGTGGTAAAGTCAACCGTCGGCCCGGGACGCGACGGTCTCATCGTATTCGATCCGGTCGCGGGCGATCTTCTGAAAGATTTGAAGATATCCTGCGAAGTGCGAGATGATTTCGACGACGCTCGCTGACGCCATGGGAACCTTCCCTCCAGCCGTGAACTGTTATGGCCGTGCGGCGACCATTCAGCTGCTAGCTGGCAATTGGAGCGATGGAAATGAGATGAATTGACAGAGAAGAGTGCGCGGCACGCGCCCCGCGGGTCGAACGATCGACTAAAGCGTGTGGTGATCGTCGGTCAGATTGTTACCGGCAACCTCCATCGTCATGCTGTTGAAGCGGATGTTCGCACCTTGAGTAATCGTCTGGGTGAAGGCGATCCTGCCGATCGCTGTTCGGATCATGTTTTTTCTGTGCCTCACCCATACCTCAGGTGTAGGCTCGCTTATCGAGTAATGTTCCACCAGACACACAAATGGTAGATCGTCGAGTTCTTTGGAAGTACGATCCTAACCCATTTGGACTAGTCGCCTTTCCGGACAAGTGGCGAATATGTCCGGATCAAACGATTTTCGAGCAGCAGGGTTTGTCTGAATATTTTTTGACGCGGTCACCGGCTGGGGCACCTCGATCGGAACGTCGCTTCGGTGCCCTGATTGAAATTTGTCGAGACAATGCGTTTGGCTGGCTCTTTCCGTCACTACCATTGGCAATGCACGCTGGGACCATCTGGCAGACTATTCGCGATCTCAGTGCTATAAGACCGCCCCGGTGGCGGTTTTCATGACAGGTAAAAGCGGATGTCGAAGCAGTCGATGCGGGAAGAGGCCGAGCGCCTGATCCGCGAAACCATGGCGCGCAAGGCTATCGTCGTTAAGCAGGGCAATACCCGCATCGAGACGACCTGTGGAAAATGCGGCACGCCAAATCGCGTCTCTGCGGCAAAAGGCGCGACCCGCGTGAAATTCGCCTGCAAGCAGTGCGGACACAAGCAAGAGACGCTTTAAGAATTCTTTTGCCTTTGCGAGGGAAGCGAAGCAATCCAGCCTCCCTCATTCCCCCTGCGCAAGTGCGCATCATCTGTTGATTCTAGCAGCCCAATGACAGGCCACTAAGAATTCTTCACAAACGCAGCGAAGGCCTCAGCGTAATCCGGATGCCACCGCGAGAGGGCTGGGCGATTTCCGACGATGTCGCCGGCCGCCCAAAGAATCCGCCGTTCGTCGAGGTGTCGCGGCACATCGTTATCCGGACACAGGATGTAGAAATCTCCGGCGTCTATTCGTTCGATCATGAAATCGACGGTTTGCTCCGCCGTCCAGGCCCCGGCCGGCTTTTCGGTGCGGCCTCGGGCGGTAAGGCCTGTAAACACGAACCCGGGGATCAGAAGGTGAGCGCTTATTCGGCCGCCGGCCGCGTTTCGCAACTCGTGTTGCAGCGCTTCCGTAAAGGCTTTCAGGCCCGCTTTTGACACATTGTAGGCGGGATCGCCCGGAGGGGTCGTGATGCCCTGCTTCGAACCGGTGTTGATGATGAGACCGGGGCGCCCGCGCTCGATCATGCCCGGTGCAAAAATCTGCGAACCATGAATCACGCCCCAAAGATTCACGCCGAGAATGCGTTGCCAGTTTTCCAGCGGTCCGAACATCTCGCTGCCCGGCTGTATGCCGGCATTGTTCATCAGGATATCGGTGCCGCCGAACCGCTCTCGGACGGCGGCTTCCAGTCCTGACACCTCTTCGACGCGACTGACGTCGACGGCCATGACCATGATACTGGCGGCGCCGCCAGGCGCTGCCGACAACAATTTGGTTTCTGCCTCGGTGAGACGGTGGGTACCGAGATCTGCGACACAAACTTTCATGCCGAGATGCGCGAACCGCATCGCGGCGGCAAGGCCTATACCGGACGCCCCTCCCGTGATGACGGCGACGCTGTTTGGCGACATTGCTGGGTGGGGCACCTGAGTTCTCCTGACGTGTAAGAATGGCCTTGCTGAATGATCGAACTATGCCGATGCGGCGTGGGTACCATGTACGAAACGGCATGGGAGGTCTTCGTTCGACGCCATCCCGCGGGCGAGCCTTTTATGAGCCGGGCGAACCGGTTACATATCCAGATCAACAGACATTTCCGGGGCAGACATGAATTATCCTTCGCTGTTTTCACCGCTGCAGGTCGGTCCTTACCGGCTCAATCATCGCCTCGTGATGGCGCCCTTGACGCGGATGCGGGCGGAAAAGCCTACTCTCGCGCCTCGGCCGCTGAACGCTGAATACTACAGTCAACGGGCCACGCCGGGAGGATTGATCATCGCGGAAGCTTCCCCCGTGATAGCGACCGGACATGGCAACCCCGGCACCCCTGGCATCTATTCGGAGCAACAGATCAAGGGTTGACGCGGTGTCGTCGATGCCGTTCATGCCAAAGGTGGATTGATCTTTCTGCAGCTCTGGCATGTCGGACGGGTTTCGCATTCCTCGTTTCAGCCGGGCGGCGTATTGCCGGTTTCGTCTTCCGCGGTGCCGATTTCGGCGACGCTGAAGACGATGGCGGCTGATGGAAAGCCCGCGTCCTATGAGACGCCGCGTGCGCTCGAGACCAGTGAAATCGCTGGTGTGGTCGACAGCTTCCGGCAAGCTGCGCGCAACGCGCTCAACGCCGGATTCGATGGCGTCGAGATCCATGGCGCCAACGGCTATCTGATCGAGCAATTTCTGCAGTCGCATACGAATCTGCGGACCGACCAATATGGCGGATCGATCGCCAACCGCGCACGATTTCTAATGGAAATCACGCAGGCCGTCATCGAAGTCTGGGGCGCCGATCGCGTCGGCGTCAGATTGTCACCCTATGGTGTCGCCAATGACAGCGGCGAGCCCGATCCGATTCCGCTTTACACCCATGTCATCAAAGCGCTCGATCCGCTCGGCCTTGCCTATCTGCATTTCGTCGAGCCGCGCTCGAGCGGCGCCGGCCGTGCCGAGGTCAACCATCAGAACGTGCCTTCGGCGATGGTGCTGTTCAGGCCGATCTGGAGCGGGGTTTTGATTTCAGCCGGCGGTTTTACCGGCGAGACGGCCGAAGCGGCGATTGCCGCGGGCCACGCCGACGCCATCGCATTCGGACGCATCTTCATCTCCAATCCGGACCTGCCGCGCCGTCTCAAGCACGGATTTCCGCTGACGCCCTACAACAGAGCGACCTTCTATGGCGGCGAGGAAATCGGCTATACCGATTATTCCGCCTATGACGAGCTGCAGTTGGCGCAACCGTAGCCCGGATGAAGCGAAGCGAAATCCGGGAATGAACGCGATGCCGACCCCGGATATCGCTCCGCTCATCCGGGCTACAATCCTTCCGTCATTGCAAGCGCAAGAAAAGTCTTCGTCGCTTCCGCTCCCCGCAATGACGATTGAGACGGGGAATCGCAAATGGCAAAGGCAACGACAGCAGCGGGAATAGCCCCAGGTCAGTGCCTGTGCGGCAGGGTCTGCTTCGAGATCGATACACCCGCCCGCTGGGCCTGGCACGATCATTCGCTTAGCAGCCGGCGCGCGCATGGCGCGGCCTATGCGACCTATGTCGGAAGCTGGCGCAAGCGATTCCGGATCATCAAGGGCAAGGCTGGGATCACGCGCTTCGAGGACAAGGCCGCGAAAATCGTGCGGAGCTTTTGCGCGCGGTGCGGCATGCCGCTGTTTTATGAGCGCGCGCGTTCGCCGCACGTGGTGAATATCCCGCGCGCGCTTTTCGCCGGCCGCACCGGCCGCCAGCCGCTCTATCATATTGCCATCGAGGAGTTGCAGGAGTGGGCCTACACCGGCGAGCCGCTGGTGCCGCTGAAAGGCTTTCCCGCCGTGGTCTGGCAGCGCTCGAAAAAGAAGAAGCGCATCGATCATGACGGGTTGTTCTGAGCTGGCTCGCGGAGTCGAGTCCAACGATGCAGGGCAGCCATGAGCTCCATCCATTGATCTGACCATGCAAGATCGGTCATGTTGTCCCGATCCCGACGGGAACGGCCGCGGGCAGGGGAGGACTTTCATGAATCGCATCACCGGGCGCTCGGCGTTCCTCGCATTGCTCAGGGACGAGGGCGTCACGCATCTGTTCGGCAATCCCGGGACCACCGAATTGCCGATCATGCATGCCTTGAAGGAGCATCCCGATCTCACTTATGTGATGGCGATGCAGGAAAGCCTTGTGGTCGCCATGGCCGACGGCTTCAGCCGGGCTTCGGGCCGCCTCGTCGCCTGCAATGTCCATGTCGCGCCCGGGCTCGGCAATGCGATGGGATCGCTTTACAACGCGAAGTTCACCGGCACGCCGATGATTCTGACCGCCGGCCAGCAGGAGCAAGGTCACGGGTTGATGGAGCCGCTGCTCTATGGCCCCCTGGTCAGGATGGCGGAGCCGTTGGTGAAGTGGGCGGTCGAGGTGACGAGGCTCGAAGATTTGCCGCGGATCGTGCGCCGCGCCGCCAAGATTGCGACCACGCCGCCGACCGGGCCGGTATTCATCTCACTGCCGGGCGATATCCTCAATTCGGAAGCCGGCATCGAACTCGGCCGCTCGACTCGCGTCGATACGCGGGTAAGACCCTCGGACGAGGCCTTGCAGGCGCTGGTCCAGCGCATCCTCAAGGCCGAGCGTCCCGTCATCATCGCCGGCGACGAGATCGTAAAAAGCGACGCGCTGCAGGAAGCTGCATCGCTGGCGGAGACGCTCGGCTGTCCCGCGTATCAGCAAACGGCGCCCTACGGCGCGCATTTCCTGTCGGAAAGCCCCTGCTTCATGGGCGCGCTGTCGCGCTTGCAGAAGCAGGTTCGCGAGGTCCTGTCTCCTTACGATTTGATGATCGTGCTCGGCGCCGACCCGCTGCGGATGTCAGTGCACAGCGAGGTCGATCCGCTGCCCGAGGGCTTGCCGATCCTGCAGATCGGTCTGGTCGAATGGGACCTCGCCAAGAACTACGGCGCCGAGATCGCGCTCAAGGCTGACGTGAAGGAAACCTTGCGCGTGCTGATTCCGGCGCTCAAGTCCGCCGGCGGTGCCGCGCTGGAGGCCCGCGCCAGGCAGGGGATATCAGCGCTTAAGTCGAAGAACTGGACCACGCGGCGCGCAACCTTGGTCGAGCAAATCAACAAGAGTAAAGATCGTTCGCCGATCGATCCGGACTGGCTGGCGCTGCAGGTGGTCGAAGCGATGCCTGATAACGCGATACTCGTTGATGAGGGACTGACATCCTCACGCCAGATGTATGCGCTGCGTCCGCATCGCGATCGCTACGGCTATCATGCGCTGGCTTCGGGCGGCATCGGTTGGGGATTGCCGGCGTCGGTCGGCGTCAGCATGGCGAACCCGGACCGGCCGGTGGTGTGTTTTTCCGGCGATGGCAGCGCGATGTATTCGATCCAGGCATTATGGACCGCGGCGCATCACAAGCTGCCGTTGACGGTCGTGATCGTCAATAATGGCGGCTACCGCATCATCAAGCAGCGGCTGCTGGCGTTTCATGGCGACGATCATTACG